>Ga0209614_1001283_pt1 | contig 19311 bp, 19 predicted proteins | sample BlaSprsedimmetaG_FD_185484 | JGI IMG/M metagenome (GOLD analysis project Ga0209614, IMG submission 185484) | Hot spring sediment bacterial and archeal communities from California, USA to study Microbial Dark Matter (Phase II) - Blank Spring... ... | reverse complement strand
AAGAAAAGTGAAGTGATTACTCTGTCATCTCAGGAAACTACAAATCAGAAACTGGCTAAACCGCTCTTTTGATTGTACAACGATTTTGTACTCTTGTTCAAAAGCGTTGAATTATATGTATAACTTCTTATACATACTGCAGGAGGTAAATGCTTGTTTCAAAAAATAAAGAAAAGTCAAATAATGACGTGTCCAATGGCATCTCTTCTCATGGCAGTCTCGTTTCTATTACCAGTACTGCAAGCCACGAAATCATAATCTCTGACCACAATTATGGAACGCAGCTAGGAACAAATTTAATACTTTTCAAAAAGGTAATACTCATAGTCATCAACACAATCCAAAACATATATCCAGATTAAAAACAACTGCTAATTCATTTTCTAGTAAAAGGGATTACTTTGACCACTGAAAATGAACTAAAAGCGTTTAGCGAACTGCGAGGAAATACTTTACTCGTTTACCTTTGCCTCGTCAGAAACGCTTACCCAATGGGAGCAAGGGAAGTGCAGAGAAAACTGGAATTTTCAAGTCCTGCCCTTGCCACTTACCATTTGGAGAAACTGGAAAATCTGCATCTAATCAAAAAAACATCTAGGGGATATGTTTTAACAACGAAAGTTAAGATAGGAGCTCTTGCGCAAATAGTGAAGTTTGGTTCTTTACTCTTACCAAGGTATGTTTTTTATGTAGCACTCTTTTCAACATTGTTTATGTTATATATTGTTTCAGCTTGGCTTGGGGGCTCGTTTGAATTTAACATAAACAGCATTTCTGCGATTCTTCTCGGTTTAACCGCCGTCTTGGTAATGGTGTATGAATCCATCCGCATATGGAAACAAAAGCTAGTTTAGGGTTGTACAAAGTTGTTGCACGTTTGTACAAAAGAATTGCATTATATCTAACTATGAAATCAACTATGAAGAGGATGAACGTGAATGACGTCAACAGATAAAAACTCAATTGTCAAAAGCATTTTCGCAGGAATCTTAGTAGCTGTTTGCCTATTTTCTGCCGTAGTGCTACTTGGCAATTCTTGGATAAAGATTATGGTAATTAGCTTAATTATAGTTAGTAGCGTAGTTTGGTTGGTGTCTCACGGCGTCCTGAAAAGAGTTTTTAAGTACCTAATAATAGCGGTGATGGTTTTTGCGTTATGTTTTGCAGCTCTTGAAGGTTACTTGCTTTGGAACGCTGGTTACCCCCCAACTTTTATGCCTTCACAACCAGGTGTTACAATTTCATACCCAACCATTCTAAACGCATCGCTAACACAAATAGTGCAAAGCGCCAAAAATACACCTACATTTAGTCTTATTACTTTGGAATATCCAGGCAAGATCACTTTCGAGTCCATGAAACTGGATACGACTTTCAGGGGTGGAAGCATAGAAGTGGTGCTTTACCAACAATCTTCTAATTTGGGTTTTAAGTTCAGAGCCAGCAGTGGCCACTCTTATCGTGCAACTATTTTCCAATGGGATCGATATCCTCTCTCACAGATGTTTCCTCAAGAGCAAACTCCCGAAGAAACTCTCAATCAGATTGATACTTTAGGGCTACGTTGGTTCTATGATAGAGCCATAGAAGCATACCAGAATAAAACTGGAGTACATCCAGACATAAACAATTTACAAGTATCTATCCAGTGGGAGAACTACGGAACTTACCAAGGCATGACACTGTTGCTTATAGGATACAAAGGCACATATACAGGTCAGGGTGTTTTCGTTGCTAATTTCCAACCAAACGGAACCTTACTCTACCTTAACATTATCAATTAATTTATCCAACCGTCTAATGGTCAAAACCCTAACCTATAGGAAAATACGAGGAAACGCTAGTAGAATGTGCGCGGAAGCGCTCCATGGCAGATAGAAACTCCAAGAGGTTACAATTTTAGCCGTATTGTCTTTACGTCAAGAGTGTACGTATCAAGTATGGCTATTGTTGGTTTTCCTTTCAGGTAGCCGCAAGCCTCACCGGGGTTAATTACAAGTGTTCGCCCTTTTCGATATGTTTTCGCCACGTGAGTATGCCCACTGACCAGCACATCATGGCTCTCCAACTCGAGAAGGAAACGCATAAGCTCTTTTTCGTCTCCATGTAGCAGGGCTATAGTTAATCCGTCAACAGTCACAAAAGCAAAGTTTCCTCGAATGTCAGCTCCAATCTCCGCAAACTTGTTTTTCAGTAATGTTCTGTCGCCGTCGTTGTTGCCGAAAACCCCGATTAGAGGAGCCTTCAACGGTTTGAAGTGATCTGCCACAAAAGGAGAAACGTAGTCTCCAGCGTGAAACACCAGTTCAACATCCATTTCGTTTAGCCGCCTCACCGCTTCGTCAATCATGGGTAGACGGTCATGAGTGTCAGATATGATTCCTACAAGCATTTACATTTCCTCGCATCTACGGCGATAACCGTTTGACTAGTGACATATCAAAAGGGATCGAGCCTAAATATTCCTTATCCCCTACAATGATTGAGTACGTTTATCCGCATATCCGAAAACATTTTACAAGCGATTACACGTTAGTACACGACGGTGTTTAAATTGACATCCCTCAGGGCTCTTGCGCCCGCTTTAACCAGAATCACCATCGCCGGAGCCGTCGGTGCGGCATTGCATATCGGTCAGGGAGACAAGAATCTTGTAGACGCAAAGGCGGTGGAGTTTTCAAGAGCCGTCTTGAATCAAACCGAAGTTGACGGCGAAGTCATCTCCTGCGAAGGACCCAAAGACAACGCGCCAGCCTTCCTGAACAGAGAAAAAGTTGGCACCGGCAAAGGACCGAAAGTCGAGTTTGTCTTTGATCCTGTTGACGGTACAACCGCAACCGCCAAAGGACGAAAAGACGCAATTTCTGCCCTTGCCTGTGCACCTGCCGGCTGTTTTCAGGTGCTACCCGACGATGGATACTACTTCAAGGTGGCTACTGACTGCCAGTCTGTTGGCAAGATTTCTTTGGACATGTCCGTCGAAGAGATTGTTACCACAGTTGCCGAAGAGAAGGATTTGTCCCTTGAGAACTTCACTGTTATCATGCTGGAGCGGGATAGGCATCTGAACATTCTGAAGAGCCTACGGAAACTTGGAGTGAGAATAATCTTGATTCCCGACGGCGACATCGCAGCAGCCGTCGTTGCCTGCATCCCCGACAGTGGGGTTGACCTGCTTTTGGGCGCCGGCGCGGGACCTGAAGCAACAATCGCCGCAACAGCGGTGAAGTGCCTAGGCGGCACCATGCTTGTGAATGTTTGGAGAGACAAAAAAGATGATAGCGGTCGGCTGGACAGGCTGTCGGATGTGGGTGTCGATGTGGACAAAACTTACAACCAAAACGAGTTGGCGAAGGGCAACGAGCTTGTCTTCGCAGCCTCTGGAGTCACTAAGGGCGAGCTGCTGGATGGGGTACGTTTCACCTCCGCAGGAGCTAACGTCAGTTCGCTTTGTGTGAGGTTGCCCAGTGGAACTATAGAAAAATCGGAGACAACTCTCAGATTCAAAGAACATCCAGTTTACAAGACTGTTGACCTGAAAGGGCGTCCCCTTCATAGTCAGAATCGTTTTTGAGAGAGCACATCCCATATTAACCTAGTTAGTAGAGAGAGGCAACTGCAGATGGTGTATGTTGGCATTCACAAAAAGGGGGAACTCGCTCTCAATGAGCTTTTGAAATCTGTTAAAGAACAGGCAGACTTTCGCAGGGCAGGAGCCATAGCCACGTTTGTGGGGGTGGTTCGGGGCGAAACATTGGATGGCGAAAACGTGGAACGGCTGGAGCTGCAAGCTTATGAGGAGGAGGCTAACATGGTTCTGGGCAGCATATGTGAGGACCTGAAGAAGAGGGAGGGTGTTGTTGATGTTCAGATTCACCATTTTGTCGGAGAGTTCAGCGTCGGCGAAGACCTTGTGTATGTGGTGGTGGCTGGAGCGCACAGAGAAAACGTTTTCGGGGTTCTAAGAGAGGCTGTGAAACGCTACAAAAGCGAGGCTCCGGTCTTCAAGAAGGAGCATGTAGTAGACGAAAATGGCGCCAGAGAATCGTACTGGGTAAGCGAACGAGAAGCACAACAAAAACGCAGAAAAGAATGAAACTGTGGGAGACAGCTCTTAATCAATTGAGCAGCTGTTTACTTGGTTTTTTGGAATAGTGTCTCATCTTTGAACCCGTCAAGTGAACAAAACAAAAACATTCTACGCGTTGGCTAACATTCGCCATTCATTATTTGGTATAGCTTGCATTCTACTTTATGGTTAACCAAAAATTTTAAGAATTAATCCTCCCTATAATTAAATCTGCTGAGTTTAAGGGAGAACTGAGTTAACCTAGCTGAAGGGACAAGCAATATCGCCAATCCCTTGAAGCTGAAAAACGCACATGTCTAAAGAGGGGGGAGCAAAAATAAGAAAGAAAACATTTGCGGCAATAGTTTTGACACAGCTACTCATAACCATGTCGTCATCAGCATGCTTTGCGGCAGCATCTCCGATAACCTGTCAACTGGGTGAACACGCGGTTGAGCTTGTTGGAACCAGCTTGGCAGCACAGAGTACAACCATCTCAATTTCGGTGTCGCAGACTAGCATCATAGAAGGCTATGATGTAACAGTGTCTGGTGAAATAGAACCGCCTGATCAGGTTTCAATCACCCTATTGTATACTATGCCCGATGGGTCAACCTTCACCAGAAACGTGACTTCAAGCTCCGACGGATCGTTCAGCGACCTGTTTGAGCCGAATGTTGCAGGCTCTTGGAGCGTAAAGGCAAGCTGGGCGGGAAGCGAAACCCAAGCAGGGGCAACAAGCTCCACCGAATCATTCACTGTTTTGGAAGCAGACATCTGGGACGACGCAGAAGATGGGGATGGACTGGACTTCTGGAAAGTATGGGAGCCACTCCCCTCATGGATGTTGATAATTGTTGCAGTTGTTGCATTTGCCATTTTTATAGGCATAATTATAGTTGCGATAAAGAAAAAGTAGTGCTCAGTTTGGCTGCAAAGGCAATGTTGGTTTATCCGCCTGCTCTGTATATTATAATCATAAGAATTATCAGTAATATGCTGAAGGTGACGATGAAGTAGGCAGAATGTTTTCTGGCGTCTGCTTTCTGATAGAACCTTCTCGGATGAACCCCTTTCGCCCGCAGCATTACTGTGCATCCCAGTTCTAAACCAATCAGATACACAATTGTTAATGTTAGCGCTCCAAAAAATAGGCTGTTGTTCATGAGGGCTAAGCCGATTCCTGTTACCGCCGCGGGAGGCAAAAGAGCACTTGCCACGCCTACCCCCACCAAGATTTCGGGCACTGCAGCCACTAAGGCTAAGCCTCCAGCTGAGTCCAGTATTACTCCGATACCAACGTCAGTTAAAGTGGTTTGACTTCGCAGCGAGATTTGTGATGTAACTGGCAAATCAACTATAAACGACGCGGCGAAGGTGATTAAGGCTGACAAGGCGATTACCGATGCCAAGAGAGTAAGGATTGAGGCTTCTGTTCTGACCAGCTTTTTGACTCTTCCCACGGTTGCGTTAAATGCGAAAGCGTTGATTGGACCCAGCAGAGGCGAAACCAGCATTGCGCCAATCACTGTAACTGTGTTGTCGAGAAAAAGTCCACCAAGAGCGATTATAGTGGCGAATAGTGCCATAATCAGGAGGTCTTTGTTGAGGTGCGTGAATTTTTCTGTTGTATCCACGAGCCTTTCAAAAGGGTTGGGCGGAGGACTTTCTTCAACAATTTTTTTTCTTATGCGGTCAACGTATGTGGAAACGTGGGCTTCGATGCTGTGGACGCTGATGGTGTTCTCTTTCAGGCGCAAGTCTATTTCTTTTAAGATTTCTGCGATTGCTTTATCCACAAGCTGGTCAGGAATCAGACTTGAGAAAAATCCGCATTCCTCGTTGTCTATGGTTACAGTCGAGTAAGCGTAGGACAACTCCAAATCTGCGAGTAATTCTCGGACGTTCTCTACCTGATTTTTGGTTACAGTTACCTCAAGTTTCTTCAAGCTTTACCCACGTTAACTGTCAAAAACTCACAGCAATACTGTACCATGAAACGCTTAAATTGTTTGGCATCATCTACCACTAAAAACTGTTGTCGGGTCTTTCTAGAGCCTCTTGAACAATATGTTTAGGTTTTTTTCAGTTAATCATTCTGCAATGTTACCCGAAAATAAAAAGGTAAAAAACTAGTTGGGTTCTCGGATGTTTTGGGTGGTCCAAGTTTCCTAGTACGCCGCGTTTCTTTGTACTTCGGGCGTGTATTGAAGTTCTGTTGATGTTTTCTCATACAACCGTAAGCACAGAAAAAAGAGATTGTTTAACGTGAAACAATGAACGTGTTTATATAATCATTTCTGGGTATCATAAAAGTAAAGAGTAACTGCTCTAAAGGAGAAAATTACGGAATTAATGTGTTTTGCCGTATATTTATGATTATCCTTATGAACAAGTTACTATCTGTAAGGAAAAGAATAAAGTCACGACATGGAATGGAGAATAGGCTGCGAGTGAAATTGCTAGACATAGTAAATCACAAAACTACTAGAAAAAGGTAAGGAATCGGTAGTGACAGATCCGCTTTTGTTTGCTTTCGGGGTTGGAATGGTTGCCATTCTAGCAGCATCATACATTACTCGTTGGATTCTTAAACGTGATTCGGGTACCACCCGTATGCAAGAGGTAAACAGTTACATCATCTTAGGAACAAACGCTTACCTCAAAAGGCAATTCAGAACCATAATCCTTGTCATTCCATGGCTAGCCATAATTATTCTCTTGCTTTTCAACTGGTCCACATCGCTGGCATTCGTTTGTGGAGTTCTTCTATCCCTTTTTGCCGGATATGTAGGCATGAACGTCGCGGTCAGAGCCAACGTGAGAACCGCAAGCGCAGCTAGAACCTCCTCTTCAGCCACTTTGAAAACTGGATTTCTAGGAGGCGCGGTTATGGGGCTTGCAGTTCCAGGGATAAGTTTGGTGGCGTTGTTCTTGATTTACGTGGCTTTGAATGATATTCCGGCGCTTGTTGGGTTTGGGTTTGGAGCAAGCTTAGCGGCGTTGTTTGCGCAGATTGGAGGTGGCATATTCACAAAGTCTGCGGATATTGGAGCTGATTTGGTTGGAAAAATTGAAATGGAAATCCCTGAAGATGACCCCCGAAATCCTGCTGTGATAGCTGATTTGGTTGGCGACAATGTGGGCGATTGCGCTGGGCGAGGCTCAGATTTGTTTCAGACTTTCAGCGGTGACATAACAACTGGTATGCTGATGGGGGTCCTCTTTCTTGCCCAGTATGGTCCTAATGGCATTATTTTTCCGTTTATACTTGAGGCTATGGGCGTTCTTGCTTCATTGTTTGGAATAGGTTTGGTTAAGCAGTGGAAACGGATAAGCGCCACAGGATCTTTGGTAATTGGGCTTATAGCAACCGCAGTTCTGAGTTTGATTGGGTTGTTCTTTTTGTCCACCATGTTCATGGATGATGTTTCATTGTTCTTTGCGGGATTACTTGGGGTTGCAGCAATGCTCGTCTGCATTATGATTACGCTATATTACACTGGTCTTGGACGTGGACCTGTGCATCATGTTGCTGAATCTTCGCAGGCAGGTCCAGCATTGAATTTGATAACGGGTTTATCGACTGGATTGGGGTCTCCGCTGTTGCCGATGATTGCGGTTTTAGCTGCTGTAGTGGGCTCGTTTGTTGTTACGGGACATTCTCTTTATGGGCTTGTGATAACCAATATTGGCACAGATTTTGCTCTTGCATTCATTATGGCTTCTGATGCGTTTGGTCCGATAACTGATAATGCTGCGGGGATTGCTGAAATGTCTGGAATCTCAGGGCAAACGTCCAAAACTTTGCATGATTTGGATGCTGTCGGGAACACTATGAAGGCTGCAACTAAAGGCTACGCCATGGCTTCTGGCACAGTTACTTCGTTCCTGATTTTCGCGACCTACTTCGCAACAGCAAACATCTCAGTAGTATCTATTGAAAATCCTTACGCTATCGCTGCACTGTTTCTTGGCGTAGTTCTACCTTTACCGTTGGTGTCTTTGACTATACACGCAACCGCTAATGGTGCTTTCAAAATGGTTGATGAGGTGAGGCGGCAGTTTAAGGAGACAGTGGGACTCAAGGAAGGTAAGGTTTCTCCTGATTATGCTAAATGCATCGATATTGCAACCAAGAATGCTCTGAGTACAATGGTTTTGCCCGGAATTATTTCTATTGTGACTCCCATAGCTGTGGGTCTGCTGTTTGGACCAACCGCGTTGGGGATGCTGCTTATAGGTGCCACTGCCTCCGCAGCCATGCTGGGTTTCTTCTTCAACAACACGGGCGCCCTGCTGGATAATGCTAAGAAGCTGATCGAAAGCGGATTGTATGGTGGGAAGAAATCGGACACTCACAAAGCAGCAGTGGTCGGTGATACTGTAGGCGACCCATTGAAGGATGTTGCTGGTCCATCTGTTCTTATTTTCATGAAGCTTCTTGGCATGACCGCTTTGCTTGTTCTTTCTCTACTGTTGTAGCATTGGCAGCGTCTAACTATTTTTCGAAAACTTCTGGAACCGGATAGTTGCTACGCCCTATTGCTTCAAGTATGCCGTCAGCGAAAGTTTTTTTGCCTAGGTGTCTTGCGAAATCATTAGTGGTTATTATTCCAACCAGTTTGTTGTCTTTTATTACGGGAAGTTTGCGGATTCTTTTTCTAACCATTATTCTTGCGGCTTCTTTGAGTGGAGCATCAGGATCAATTAGTTTGAGGGGCGTTGACATTATTTCTGAGATTTTGGTTTTTGACGGTTTGTCTTTTGCCAAAACCCTTCTCACAAAGTCGCGTTCAGTAACGATTCCTATTGGCGTGTCGTTATCCATTACAATTAAGTTGCTCACATCATTCTCTGCCATCAAGGCTGTGGCTTCAGCAACAGTTTTGTTAGATTCAATAGTTATGACGGTTGTAGTCATAACATCCTTGACTTTGGGCATCAATTATCACTCGGGTAGTTCATTGCATAAAAGTTTTGTGCAACTGTAATCTACAGAAACAAGCTGGCAAAGAAAACGATGCACTAACCCAGCCGCGAAATTGCGGTCCGCTCTTTTTCAGTGTTTATTGTGGAACAAAACCTCTTTTTTAATCGGAGTAGCTGTTCTTAACTAAGAGGCATGGTTTAGCTGGTTTCCGACGTTTTTGAACGATATGTTTAAGTTTTTGTGTTGAAGTGTTAATGTGGAGATGAAAGGGTATGCCAATCTATGGTTATATTTTAGTTACATTGAAGTCAGGCGCTGAAAGAGACGTGTGCGAGAAGGTCGCCAACTTCGAGGAGGTCATCCAAGTTGACGAGCTTTACGGCGAATACGACGCCATCGCAAAGGTGCAAGTTAAAGACCTAGCAGACATGGACAAATTCCTGACAGACAAACTCAGGTCGCTGTCGGACATCTTCCTAACTACAACAATGATTGTGGCAAAAGAATACAAAAACGAGTAAACACACCAGAAACAGAACAGCGAAACCACCAATTTTTTGACTTTCCCATAGTCTCACAATCATATTAGGAGACTAATAACAGAGTAATGTTGAAAACAATATTTTTTCTGAAAATTTTTGAATGCATTCTATTCAGGTCTTTTAATGTTCTAATGGGAATATGGCCGAAAAAACTGTCAAAGTAGTTGATTTCGTTAGATGGGACTGTGCTACAAAGTCTCCTTTGTGTAGACGGAAAATCAGCATTTTGTCTCTATTTCGCACTTGTACAAAACTTTTGATTTGAATTCCTTATTCAGAAGTCATATTATTGGATGCTGAAATTTCTGCCTCTATTGCTTCGAGAAATGGTTTAAAGATCGAAAAACGCATAGAATATAAAACTGTATAAATGTGCAACAAATATACAACTATAATTCTTTTTAGTGATTTGTATATACGTTTTAATAATTTTCTCCGAAAAAGTTATATGTATAATCCGCAAAAACAGATGAAAGTGGGGAGAAAGCGGTGGAAACAGTAACTCTTGTTGTGATACCATCTTTCACAACTTTAATCATTACTTTTTCTGCAAAAATAGTTGCTAAGCTACTGACTGTTTTCACCGATATAATGGAACCGAGGCTAACCGCCTTGGAGGCGTCTCACCGCCTAGTCCCACATGAGGGACAGAAAGAGATCGCACGGAGATTAGAAGCCGTGCAGAAAATGGAAGGAGGAAACTAGATGATTAGATTAGGCAAAAAACTGTTCTTGTTCTCAATGCTTTTCATGTTGGGTCTGCTGGTAACCTTTGGAATGTATGATTCTTTAGCCTGTAGCGCCGCCAATCCAGCATATTCAGATTTAGCCGCTCCCGAGAAAACGCTGACCATCTTAAAGGATGTAGTTGGTCTCAATACGGCAACATACAGCATAAGCCTGGATACACACACCCAAGATTTGTATTCAGAGTCTCTTCCTCAAGAGGACGCACAATACACCTTGGTTTCAGATGAAAGCAAAGTTGAAGTGATCTGTAATTTCGTAAACCAGAAATTGCAGTTAATAAGCTTACATGCGCTCGATGGTTCAATAAGAATGACGCAACCATGTACTGATGTGCTTGATACTGCTAAAGCTTTTCTTGATAAATATCAGGCCTACTCTGAGGCTTTCTACATAGAAGATATGAGAAGTATGTTAGACACAGTTGATGCCAACAGAAATGTTACAAAAACCGCAGAAAATACAAAACTTGAAGTGATCGTGAACCCGAATTCTACAACTTTCAGGTGGACTCCCGCGGTTAACGGCATTGATGTCATGTTGAAGTGGGTAATCTTGAGCTTTGAAAACGGATCTCCGGCATTCTTCATGGACAATTGGGAACTCTACAATATTGGCAGCTATGACATAACCATCTCTGAAGAAGAAGCTATAGACATTGCCATGAAGGCGACTGAAAACTACTCTTGGACCGTGAATATGGGAGGCGATAATCCTCCTGTAGAAGTAACTGAGTTTACTGTAGAAGGAGTAAGTGAAACAAAGTTAACGTTCTGCAATTATCCTTCTAAAAACGAGTCTCGTAACGGAGACCCATTAACACTGTATCCTAGCTGGAATATCAAATTATACTTCGATAAATTTTACCGCGGTAATGTTTACGGAGTCAACATTGCAATTTGGGCGGACACAGGAGAAGTAAATGACATTCGTCCCATGATGTGGATGGGAGAATACTCATCCGATGGGAACATCAATGACAACGAAACAGCCAGTGGACTGAAATCAACTGAAGAATCTGATGATGAAACAAACCCAAGCCTGACAGCAATCGTATGGATAGCCCTACCGATCACAGTTGTACTCGCAGTAACTGTAGTCTATTCTAAAAGAAAAATAACTCCTAATGAACTCCATAAGGCGCCAAAATCAAATTATCTAAAACTTAGCGGAGTACTTTTATGTCTTCTGATGGCGTTTAGCATGTTTTCGATGGTACCGCAAATAGTAAAGGCGGATGACAGGGGTTTAATATGCTGGGGGATTACATGGGAATTGATTGATGGAGAATCAAGCGCCGCCCAAAGTGTCATCAGCACAATGATTAGTTACTTTGGTAATAGAGGGTACACTTGTTATAATTGCTATGGCAGTCAAACAAAAAGAGAAAATGTTTTGGACCACGCTACCGCTATGGAAGAAAATTTTGATAATGTAGCAATGTTTCATTACGGACATGGAGGCTTGGATATGGACTATCAGGAGCATCGGGATTATATTGATGACGATTGGGAAGATGATCCGTCAGAAGATAATGAGGTCTGGGACTACGACGTATATCAACACACTGGTTCTAGCAAACATTTCTTTGTAATGCTATGGGTGTGCAGACAAGGAGACCATATAGGTGGCTTGGGTGGTCACTATGGAGCTTATGGAATGCCCTACGCTTGGCATCATACTAGCCCGACTTCTTATGGTCCTGATTGTTTCATAGGATTCAAAGATACATCAATGCCTCTGACTCAGGTTTCAAGTCACAACCCCTCGATAGATTACGAGTTCTTCATCCAACGCTTCTATGTTTTAGCTTTGCACAATGGCTATACGGTATATAATTCACTAAACGTTAATTCATGGCTGTGGTTTGGATGTAGCTATTACAGTAGCGAACTTCACACAGGATTCACTGGAGATTGGGGAGACTATGGAAATGGTACCGGTTATATGAAAATCTACGGAAACAAGAACATATACTTGTACTAATGTAATCAACTTTAGTTAGGTATAATCGATGTGAACATTCAATTAAAACAAAAATTCCCTCTTTTTTGGAAAAATTCTAAATGTATTTTTGTTCCAAAAGGGGTAGACCGCTTGATAAACATGAAATGTAGTTAGTTTACCCATAAAAATAAATTGCTGAAGCAACTTATCTATGATAAAGTGTGTGCTGTGAATAGTTTCAGGTCAGCGACTGTTCTACTGGTGTTTCTTGCTTTTTTGTCGGCACCTCTACTGGTTTCTGTTGCTTTGGCGGCTGAGGAGAAATCTTGGACAACATTGGAGCCGATGCCCACGAAGAGGTTTTCTTTGGGGGTTGCTGTTGTTGATGGTAAGATATATGCGATTGGAGGCACGAATGGTACCCACCGCTTTAACGTTAATGAAATGTATGATCCTGTTACGAATACATGGCATACAAAAGCGTTACTTCCCACTCCACGATACGATTTTGGAATAGCCGTTGTTGAAAACAAAATATATTGTATAGGTGGATCAACAGGCGATTGGGAGTATACTGGCGTAAATGAAGTTTATGACCCAGCCACAGACACGTGGGAAACCAAAACTTCAATGCCTACACGCAGAAATGGCATAAACGCAAACGTTGTTGATGGTAAAATCTACATTATAGGCGGAAGTGGGGCGCGTTATCCTGCATCCGAATCTCTCTTAGACGTAAATGAGGTCTATGACGTAGCCACAGATACATGGGAAACCAAAAAGCCAATACCTACAGGAGTTAATGACTATGCTTCTGCGGTTGTTGACAACAGAATCTACATAATGGGGGGTGCAGTTGAGGTTACTCTTAATCAGATTTATGACCCGGAGACAGACACGTGGAGCAGCGGAGTTCCTCTTCCTGCAGGAGTGGACTCTGCAAGTGCAGGTGCAACAACCGGAGAACTGGCACTCAAAAGAATTTATGTTATAGGCGGAAAACAGAACCTCGACGCCGTCAATCTAACCCAAATCTATGACCCAGCCACAGATACATGGGTTTCTGGTCCCGCAATGCTGACAGCCCGTTATGGTTTGGGCGTTGCGGTCATAAATGATGTTTTATACGCGATTGGAGGTATCGAGGGCTGGATTGTATATCCCGTATCCGCAGCAAATGAGCAGTACATTCCTGCAGATTACATCGGGAAGTTTTATTCCCAAAGTTTTGATGCTGGCACTTGGGAAGATACCCAATACGACGTTTTTGTGGTCAGCAACTCCACGGTCTCAGATTTCGGTTTTGACGCTGATGGCGCTCGAGTACTCTTCAAGATTGAAGGCGAACCAGAAACAAGGGGCTTCTGTAATGTGACCATCCCAAAAAACCTCTTGGATGCTGAAAACACTTGGACTGTTCTCGTAGATGGAATCTCAGTCACTCCTATAGTCAACAAAGAAGGAAACTACACCACCCTCCACTTCACCTATAGCCACAGCACCAAAGCCGTGGAAATAATCGGAACAGATGCAATCCCCGAGTTTCCCTCATGGACGCCAACATTACTTATTCTAATTGTGCTAGCAGTCACAGTAGCCATATACAAACGGAAACTAACCAGAAAACCAAACTAGCAATAATATTAGGCTCCTAATAGAGGTACATTGTTGAAAACAGTCTTTTTCCTGTTTTTCCACGCTGAACATGAATGAAACTTCCGATACGGAAAGGTTTCCAGACCGTTTCTGATGAAAGAACCGTAACAGCCAACATCAGGTAGAACATAAATTTTCAAACGAGGTTTTTTGACGAATTATATTATATATTGGATGTTTATATTTTGTTTCGGCGAGGTTAATGTCAGACCTGTCCTCCTCTGAGTTGGCTGAAATTGAGTCTCAGCTGAAGGGAAAAACTCTTCAGATATACTGGTATCTGCTCCGAGACCCAAATTCCAGTGTTGGCGTCCGCGAGGTTCAGCGGGCCCTAGGGCTTTCCAGCCCAAGCGTAGCCGCTCACCACTTGGACAAGCTGTTGTCGCTTGGTTTGGTGGATAAGAATGTGAGAGGAGAATATTCTGTGAATCAGGAAGTTAAGATTGGTCTTCTCAAGTTCTTCAGCAGGATGGGGCGGTTCCTTGTTCCCCGTCACTTGTTCTATGCTATTTGGGTCTCCACAATGCTTGCCATATACGTAGTCGTATACAACGTGGTCCTGTATCAGCCCACAGGTTCCGTCCACAACATTGCGGCACTCATTTTCGGCGTTGTCTCCAGCATAGTTTTGTGGATTGAGACAGTGAGGCTGTGGAGAGAAAAGCCATTCTAAGATGCTCTGTGGGTTTTTGTCATGGTTGAGCGTTTGATGAGGGAGGAACTGATAGCTCCATGCGGCATGGATTGTAATGTTTGTAGCGGTTATCTTGCCTTGAAACATGAGGTTAGAGAAAAAGGAGTGAGAATGGCATATTGTAAAGGTTGCCGACCTAGAGACAAAAGGTGTGCCTTTCTCAAGAAAAGATGCGACTTGCTTCTGAACAAGAAGGTGGAGTATTGTTATGAATGTGAAGAGTTTCCCTGTGAAAACCTGAAACACATCGACAAACGCTACCAAACGCTCTATCACATGAGTTTGATTGACAACCTCAAGTTCATTAAGGCGCATGATTTAGCCAAGTTTTTGGAGCACCAAAAGAATAAGTGGCAATGCCCAGATTGTGGCGACGTAATCTGCTGCCATAACGGAATATGCTTTAGCTGCGGTTTGGAAAAACTGAAGAAAAAGAAGAAAATTTACCGTTGGGAAGACTAGCCAATTTCTGTTGTCGAACTCTGCCCATCGGGTACAGTCACAATCGTAACTAAACGTTAGCCCTCTTATGAGCGTGGATGGAATAGCCTCTTTTTGCTGATTAAAGCAAATATAATTACGATAAACAATAATGACGGAGCAATCCATGAAGAGTACTCTGGAATAATGCCGCTTTCATTGCTCTTCAGCAACCAAAAATTGCCTCCCTCAATACCAAAAGAATATGTGCCGCCAGCTATTGCGTACCCTCCATCAGAAGTTGCAATCACTGAGTTAGCCATGTCCTCAGCTGTTCCTCCATATGTCTGATTCCACTCCATGCTTCCAAGCCCATCAGTTTTAATTAACCAAAAATCTCTGTCTCCAGCACCAAAAGATTTTGTGTACCCAGTTAAGGCGTATCCTCCATCAGACGCCTTCGCTAAAGAGTGAGCGAAATCTGCGTCTACTCCTCCGTACGTCTGGTTCCACTCAACATTTCCATAGCTGTCAGTTTTAATCAGCCAAAAATCATAGCCCCCAGCACCGAAAGAGCTTGTGGAACCCACTATTGCGTATCCTCCATCAGATGTTTCAACCAAAGACCAAGCCCTATCATCGTCCGCTTCTGCATATGTTTGATTCCACTCCACATTTCCATACGCATCGGTTTTAGCCAACCAGCAATCATATGGTACCAGCCGGGGATCAGCACCCTCTGGAATTATTTTTATGTCCCCAACTGCAGCATATCCTCCATCAGACGTCACAACTAACGAATTAGCTTCTCCAGAAAATGTTTGATTCCACTCAACGTTCCCAAACTCGTCAGTTTTAACTAAAAGTGTGCCTCCAGCCATCGCATATCCTCCATCAGGTGTCGAAACCAACGAGTAGGCATACTCCCATCCTGTTCCTCCGTATGTTTTGTTCCACTCCACGTTTCCAGCCCCATCGGTTTTAATCAGCCAAAAATCGCTATTGCCAGCACCAAAGGAGTTTGTGGAGCCGGCTAGGGCGTATCCTCCATCCGAAGTCGCAACAATTGAGAGCCCAAAATCAATTTCTTCTCCTCCATATGTCTTGTTCCACTCTATGTACCCATACCCGTCGGTTTTCACCAACAAAAAATCATATTCAATGGCACCAAAGGACTCCGTATAGCCAATTATTGCGTACCCTCCATCAGAAGTCTCAACAACCGAGGAAGCCACATCGTTTCTTGTTCCTCCATATGTTTCATACCAAATTACCGAATCAGCTTCAGCCAAGACAACTGAACAAGAAATCAGCAAAACAAAAAGAACAACGCTCGAGAGACACAACTTTCTGCGCAAAACCGTCTCACCATGAATACCTTTCAAACATTTAAGTAACCGCTTTTTTTGGCAAATCTTTTGTCGCCTATTTATCTAACTTTTCCCGCACTCTAAAAACTTTGGGTTAGTTAAATGAAACGTAGCCTTTTTATGCCAAAAAATGGTTGTTAGAAAAGCTGTTCTAATGTGTGGACTTAAAAGCAGGTTAAATCTCATTTAAGGATGGAAGAAAACAATGAACAAACTTCTAGTCTACACCGTGGTTGCCATCTTGCTTGGCACAGTCACAATGGTTGCTCCGCTAGCGTTGCTTGGAACCAGCGACCCCAATTCAGACACGGTTCCTGAGTACAAAATTATGGCTACCGGAACGGAGGACCCAAGTGACCAAAATAGAACCGATGAGGCGGCAGGAACATTGGGGAACAACGATTTGTGGACTCGCTCGGATTCACCCTCTCAGCCTCCAAGCCAAGACCCCGGACTAACAGTGAAGACAGCAGACACTCCTTCAGATTTGTCCCCAATCGGAATCATGATTATACCAAGTTTTGTGGTTGCATTGGGAGTTTTTGTTTACCTCAAAAAACGGACAATGTAGTGTTCTACTTTTTGTACAGCATGTTCTAAAACGTAGCATTAAGTGCCAAATAGACATAGTCACTAAACAAAAAATGAAAGGTGAAAACATGAACACTACAAAATGGTTTACAGTTTCTATCCTGGCAGCACTTCTGATTGTCTCATCAGTGCCATTATACCTCTACCTAAATGCATCTGAAAGCTCAGACCAGATTGCACTTAACACGTTCTCCTCATATGAAGAAATGAAGACTTTCCTCGAATCAGCATCTTCTTTGCCAAACAATTATTGGCTTAGAGCCGGAGAGTTCACTGTAAAAAGCTCTGATGCGCAAGCCGCTGTTCCCGAAGCCGCAGGCTCCGATTACTCGAAGACGAACATCCAAGTTGAGGGAGTAGATGAAGCAGACATAGTGAAGACTGACGGCGAATACATCTACGTTGTCTCAGGCGGCAACGTAACCATCCTGAAAGCGTATCCACCTGCAGAAGCCAGAGTTCTCTCCAAAATCAGCTTAACTGGCAGTATAGCTGGAATATTCATCAACGGGGACAAGTTGGCTGTCTTCGAGACCGAGTACGGCGTCTATCCACTTTATGTCGATGGAGTAGCATACGACTTGGGCTGGAGTTCCGAAGAAGTGAAGGAACCCGCAGTAGACGACGAAAACAGAACCTCATCCAGCAGCTCTGAACCAAAAAATGACACCACATCAACAGAGGAGCCGCCCAGAATTCCCGAACCAATAGAATACGAGCCGCCTACAACATCAATCAAAGTGTATGACATCTCAAACAAACAAAACCCTGTGCTAAAGAGAAACTTTTCCGTTGACGGCAGCTACTTCAGCGCAAGGATGATCGGCGACTACATCTACGTTATTGCAAACCAGTGGACAGTCTTCATAGAGACAGACGTTATCCTCCCCAGAATCCACACAGACAACGAAACAGAGGTAATCCCACCAGACGAAATCTACTACTACAACTTCTCAGACACATCCTACAGCTTCACCACCATCGTTGCCCTGAACATACAGAACGACGGCCAAGCGCCAACCCATGAAACGATACTGCTGGGAGGCACCAGCGCCATATACGTTTCACAGAGCAACATCTACCTGACCTTCCCCAACTACAATTGGCAAGAAAACGAGGACATGACTACAACTATACAACGAATCAAGATAGACAGACAAGCCATAACATTTGCGGCACAAGGCGAAGTCCCCGGCTATGTTCTTAACCAGTTCTCCATGGATGAATACAACGGATATTTCAGAATTGCCACAACAACCAACACCTTTGTCTGGAGAACCTTTGCCGAAGACGCCTCTGTCGAAGAAGTGAAATCCAAGAACAACGTTTACGTCCTCGGCATGAACCTCAACATCGTCGGCAAACTGGAAGACTTGGCTCCGGGAGAACAGATTTACTCGGCGAGATTCATGGGCGACAGATGCTATCTGGTAACCTTTGAGCAAATCGACCCATTCTTCGTCATAGACGTTGCCAACCCAACCAAGCCCAAAGTCTTAGGCTACCTTAAAATACCCGGCTTCTCTGGTTATCTTCATCCATACGACAACAACCATATCATAGGGATAGGCGAACAGGACAACAACGTGAAACTCTCTCTTTTCGACGTCACAGACGTTACGGCACCAACAGAAACATCAAAGTACATCGTAGATGCAGAATACTCGTATTCTCCAGTCTTATACGATCACAAAGCGTTTCTCTTCGACAAAACAAAGCAGCTACTAGCGCTTCCAGTTTCAACAAACAGCCTTTTGATCAGGGGCGGAGACAGCAACTACTGGCAGGGAGCATACATCTTCGACGTTTCGTTGGAACAGGGGTTTATGCTTGAGGGCACCATCACGCATCAAAGCGGCACGGACCAGTATGAGTACAACTACAGCGTCCAAAGAATACTCTACATAGACGATGTGCTCTACACAGTATCTGGCATCAAAGTGAAGATGAACAGCCTAGAAACTCTGGCTGAAATCAACGAAGTAGCGCTGAACTAACTGTACTGCTCTAGTCTGACTGCTTTGCGAGCGAAGGTGATATACCCGGTGTGTCCAGTCATCACGGTTTGGGGGCGCGTCTTCCCCCTCTCCACCTGCATGAACCGAATAAGGGTTTCAACAGTTTCGGCGCCGACAAACCCGTGCTCAGCTAATGCCTCAACAACCTTCACAACCTGATCGATGGTCGGACTGAACGACACCAATACGCCGCTTCCTTTCAACGCAGTATAGGCATGTGGAACGACCAGCCACGGCGTTGCCATGTCCAAAACTACTGCATCCACATCTTTTTCTTCAATCCCCGCAGTTATGTCCCCCTCTTTTAGTTCCACATAATCTAGG
>Ga0209614_1001282_pt1 | contig 19314 bp, 19 predicted proteins | sample BlaSprsedimmetaG_FD_185484 | JGI IMG/M metagenome (GOLD analysis project Ga0209614, IMG submission 185484) | Hot spring sediment bacterial and archeal communities from California, USA to study Microbial Dark Matter (Phase II) - Blank Spring... ... | reverse complement strand
CGTTCACCGTGGCGTGCAGCGGCGGATGGGATACCGGCAGCGGCATGGCAGCTCAGGTGATGGGCTACAACTACATCGTCCAGGGCGATATCGACGGCCACCACGCCAAATTCCCCTGGCAGGCGGGCGTCGGCACCGAAGAAACCACCACGCACCAGACGCGAGGTATCTACGTGAGCGACCCGTTGCGCGGCCACATCGCGCCGGAAAACCGCATGCCGGAGAACGTGGGGACCGAATCCGGCTGGCAGTTCTACGCCGCCCGCCCGTTCCTGGCCGGCCTGTTCTACTGGACCGGCTTCGACTATCACGGCGAACCCGTCCCCACCGGCTGGCCGGTCGTCGTCGGGCAATTCGGCCTGCTGGATCTGTGCGGCTTCCCCAAGGATGGCTTCTACTACCTCAAGGCGTGGTGGGGAAAAGCGCCAGTGCTGCACATCGCCACGCACTGGAACTGGCCGGGGCGCGAGGGGCACGACATCCCGGTGACGGTGTACAGCAATTGCGAAGAGGTCGAGCTGTTCCTCAATGACGCGAGTTTGGGGCGTCAGGCCATGCCGGTTAATGGACATCTCGAGTGGAACGTGACCTACGCGCCGGGAACACTGCTGGCGCACGGCTATCGAGCGGGGCAGCGCATCCTCACCGCCGACGTCGCCACCACCGGCGAAGCGGCGGCGCTGCACCTGACGGCGGATCGTCTGCGCCTCCAGGCCGACGGCGCGGACGTGGCGGTCATCACCGTGCAGGTACGCGACGCGCAAGAGCGGCTCGTCCCCACCGCCGGGGACGAGATTCACTTCACACTGGCTGGGCCGGGGAACATCATCGGCGTGGGTAACGGCGACCCTTCAAGTCACAAGGCGGAGCGGTTCTTTGAAAGCGTGAGTACCACAAAAATCGAGGGCCTCAAAGCATTGGCTGTGGACCGGCTCGACAACCGCCCGGAAGTCGCCGCCGGATTCGACGACACGGATTGGAAGCCCGCATTCCAGGACGAAGACCCGGACTGGCAGGTCTACAAAGACCCGCTCATCGTCGTGCGTGGGACATTTGAACTGCCCGCGCTCGCGCCCGGCGCCACCGTCACCCTGCTCACCAAAAGCATCGTCGAGGATCAGACCATCTACGTCAACGGGCATTTGCTGGCCGCGAACGTCCCGCGCGATGACCCGCACCAGGCGTACCGCCTCGCTCACGCCATCCTCAAAACCGGGCGCAACGACTACGCCGTCACCGGGCGGCGGCTGCGGAAAAAGTCCATGTGGGAGGAACTCAACCGCGATCCAGGGCTGGTGCAGATCGCCGTCCCGGCAGAATCCTGGCAGCGCAAGGCTTTCAACGGGCTGGCCCAGGTCGTCGTCCAGTCTGCGCGACAGGCAGGGAGCATCACCCTCACAGCCTCCGCGGCCGGATTGGAAACGGCGACGCTGACGCTCGAAACGGAAGCCTCATCCTGTACCACTTTCAACTGATGAATCCCGCTTTCCCCGACGCCCAACCCTGGGACACGCTTATGTTCGTCATCGCCGCCGTCATCATCGTTTGGCTGAACCGCGACACCATGTTCCGACGGGAAGCCGGGATTACCGAAGTGCTGATGCCGGAGAAAAACTAAGCCAAGCCACCACATCCACCCTCGGATGTTCGGCGTGAACTTTGCCCCATCGCTTCGCGCGGCAACGCCCACTCAAAACACGAGTTGCCACGTCACAACGCTGCATACCAGACACAACACCGTCCGGCTCCGTCACCAGGCGCGCCATGCGTTGTCGGTAGCGGCTCAGTTCCACCATTTTCAGGTCCAGCCCCCACACTTCGGCGCGGTCGAACAGCACAGAAAGGCAAGCGTGGATGAGTGTGCTTTTGCCGCTGCCGGTGGCGCCCGCAAAGATCGCGTGCGGCGCGGCGGCCAAATCTACCCACAACGGCCCGCGCGTGCTCTTGCCCAACGGCAGGGGGAGGCGATAGGCGGCGCGCCCATATCGGCCAGCCTACACGCGCCCGGTTTTTCGTGGACGCGTTCTGGCGGCACCGTGAGCCACACGCCCGGCGCGTGCAGGCGCGAAGCCAGGCAACTCCGGGCTAAATCCACCGCCCCAGCCCCTTCCGGCGCGCCTCGTCACAGCGAGAGGAGGACCATTGCGCTGAGCATGTAGACCGAGGCGTATTTGAAAAGCCAGAAGTTGACGCGCTCGTTGGGACGGAAGACGCTAGCGCCCGCCAGGATCAGCAGCCCGCCCGACATGACCCCGAGCACGCGCAGAAAACCCCACTGCACGCCGATTAGCACCCCCGCACCGGTGATGGCCAGGGCCGCAAGGATACTCGAAAGGGCGATGACAAAACGCGTGGCGCGGAAACCATAGGCGGAGGGGAAGGTAGGAATGCCCCCGGCCCGGTAATCGTCAAAGCAGCGCATAGCGAAGGTGAGGATGTGCGTGGGAATCCAGAAGAGGATCGCCAGGGCAAGCAACAGGCCCACCCCATCCACATAACCCATGCCGTAGGTCCGGCCTGCAAGGATAGGCATCGCGCCGGCGATGCCACCCCAGACGATACTCCACGGGGTGCGGCGCTTGAGCCAGAGCGAGTAGATCACCACATCGAAGGCCCAGCCCAGGAAGACGATCAGCCCGTAGAGCGGGTTCATCGCCACCGCCATTCCCACACCCAGGATGGAGAGAACCACCCCCAGGCGCAAGGCCTCGTTGGGACTTATCCGCCCATCCGCCAACGGCCGGTGATGGGTGCGATTCATCACCGCGTCAATATCGCGGTCAATCACCATATTGATGATCGTGCTGCCCGCGACGGCCAGGTACAGGCTCAACCCCAACGCTAGCAGCGTCATCCAATGCAGCACGGGACAACGGGCCGTCATATAGCCGGCCAGGCCGGTGGCCAGCAGCAATCCCGTCTGCAGGGACTTGGTCAGTGACCAATAGAGCCGCAGTCGTGCCTTAATCGTGGTAAGTGTAAGCATAGGTCTCGCTCCTGAGTTGATGGCTACGGTGTGCGAACGCAGCGGAAACCCACTCCTGGCCCGAAGTAGCTGGGCACGGCGTTGTTGCTGGCCCAGATACGCAGGTCCATCTCATAGCAGTCTTTTGATCCGCCGCGCATAAAGCGCAGGTGCGTATCCTCGTAGATGTCTCCTGTCCACTGCCACACATTCCCGGCCATATCATAGAGTCCATAAGGGCTAGCCCCGTCAAGCGTGGCATAGCCGGCATAGGTTTTGCCATTGTAGAAGCCCACCGGGGTGGTGCGCGAGCCGAAGGATCTCATATCCTCAAATGGGTCGCGGCTGACCTGGAAGTTAGCCTGGTTGCGGGCGATTTCCTCACCCCAAGGGAAGGGCCAGTCCGTCGCGCCCCGTGCGGCCTTCTCCCACTCCATCTCCGTGGGCAGGCGCCAACCGTAGGTGTCGCAATAGGCCAGCGCCCCAAACCACGAGACGTTGGTCATGGGATGGGCCTCATAACCGGGCAGGGCGTGGAAGCTCTGCCCGTCGAAGGTGAAGCGCGACGCGGGGTCAGCGGTGGGGACGACGACGTAGTGGCCCGCGGCGATTTCCATCTCGTGTCTAGCGCCGTGGAAGGGGTCGCCAGGGTAGAAGACGGTGATCTCCCCATCCCCTACCTGAAGGACACCAGCGGGCAGCGCCGAATTAAGGAAGGCAACATATTGCTCCACAGTCACATCGGTGACCATCATCTCATAATCGTAGGCGATTTCGGCAGGGGTGTTGAACTGCCCCGATAGGAACTTGCCCGCTGGGATGGATGCCCAGGACTCCGGCGAGATGCCCGTCTCAAAAATGGGGACGGGAGCGTTGAGGTCCACCGGTGTACAGGCAGCCAACAGCAACACGAGCAACGACAGCCTGCTGATTATACGGCTCATGCGCTCACCTCCGTAGAAAGTTCCTGTTCCACTTCTACGGTCCACCGTCCCTTTCGCTTGAAGAGATCAAGGAGACGCCAGACCATGACCATGGCGAGAACGATGAGCAAGGTCCCCAGGCCCAGGTCCATGAGGACAGTCACGGTATTCACCAGGGGCTGCTGTGTCGCTTCTGAAACGAAGAGACGTTTCATCTCCAGGACCGTGACCGCCGCGAAGGCCAGGTTAGAGGCCAGGATGATGGCCCAGCCATAGGCCCGGCGCAGCTTGCCCCGCAGGCCGATCATGTCGCCGTAGTAGAGCAGGATGATGGTGGCGATGATGGCAGCGAGAACGTGCCAGTGGCCGGTGAGTTCGATGCGTTCCTCGCGGGCGGGCCACATCCGGAAAATCTCGTCGAGGCGCACAGCCATGAAGATACCCAGGCCGCTGACGGTGAAGTTCATGAAAACCATCTGCCAGAGGGGGCCGAATTTGAGGGGATCGCGGAGCAGAGCACGGAGTTTCTGTCCCGCGGTGGGTTCTTCAATTCCAGCCGTGCCCTCGCGGATGAGCTTGTCCCAGGTGTAGATAACAAGCATGAGTGCCGCGAGCATGGCAGGGGTGGCCCCAACGTAGATGATCATGTGGGCGACGGGCTGCCAGGGGGTCACTATGCCCCAGACGCCCAGGTTGAGAATGAGGGTGCCGAGAATCATCAAAGGCATAGCGATCTTCTGCAGGATGCCCTTGAAATCGAGCCAGCGCCCGATAATGAGAGTGAGCATGATAGCGATGAGGGCAAGCATGATGTGGAGATGGCCGATGAGGGCATATTGCAGAACGCTCTTATGGGGCAAACGGACGACGTTTTCGGCCATGAAGGTCGTGAAACCGTTGCCATAGTAGGAGCCGGCGACCGCGCCAAACATGGAGGAGATGACAGTGGTCAACGCCGTGGTGAAGAAGGCCACGCGTTCCAGATCCACACCACCCCGGGTGCGAGCGTAGGCCGGGTCGCTCTGCCGGACCTCACGGGACCAGGGCCACAAGGCAACGATAAGGAGCACACCAGCGAAGAAGACGAGCGTCAATCCCGCGATGTAGAGGCCGTGTAGGGGCCAACTGTGGCCCCAGTAGGCAAAGGCCATACCAAAGATCATAGCCATGAGATAACCGACGGTCACCAGCGCGCGGATGGCGGTTTTGTAGGCGCTGCGCATGCGTAGCATGCCGGTGACGATGGTGACTTCGATGGCGACCACGGCCATAGCGATAGAGTGATAGAGAATGATAATGCGTCCCTCACGCTCGGCGTGCACCAGATCGATACCGAGCGCCCGGACGACGACATCGCGCACGCCCAATTCGGCCATCGGACCGGAGAGCATGCTGAAAAGGGCGGTCTCCATGGCAATCATGGCAATGGCGACCAGGATCAGCCCTTTGGTGGAATTGAAGAGATAATTCAGGCGGTTTTTGATATATTGCATAGGTCATCCCTAGATGTCGCTCGCTCCGGTCCAGCGCTGCCATAGCCCGGGCCAGACCATGACCACGACCAGGAGGAAGCAGGCGATCGGTGCCATGGCGAAAAGGGAGAAGCGCCCCAGTTCCACGCCCGTGGCGATGGCCAGGGGGATCCCCATCACCAGCTCCGTCACCCCGGCAATCAAGCCCACCACGCGGAGCCACTCCCGGGACTGCATGATAATACCCACTGTCACCACGGCCCATCCGATCATAGCAAGGAAGTGCAAGCGCTGAACGAATGTGAAAATGGGCGCGCCCTGAGTGACGATGCGGCTGGTGCTTGCAATGCCATTCATCCAGCAAAAGATGTAGGCGATGCCGGTGAACAGCGCGAGCAGTGTGCGGCTCCACGGCACCTTCCCGACCGGCACCAGAAACAGAAAGTACAGGAGGACGTAAGGTAGGAAGAGGATGAAGTAGACCGGGGGCAATCCGGCAGCCATATACGGCACGTTGACGAACCACGCGCCGAGCAAAGCGAGGACCAACGCAACCACGGAGAGGAAGAAGGCCCAACGCTTGCGGGTCAAAAATCCGTACGCGCTTATCGCAAAGAGCACGCCACCCAGAATGCCGAAATCGGCCAGCAGCGGGTGGATGGTTTCAAGCAAGATTTCGCAGCCAGGCTCAGCTGACTCAGCTTGCATACCGACCTCATACCAATCCATGAAGAGCACGAAGTGCCCGATGATGCCCAGCAAAGCGGCAACAATGGCCAGAATGGCGCCCAAACGATAGTTGATTTTCATATCCGATCTCCTTATGTGAAATAATGGTGACAACGCGGGCAAAGCCCGCCTCCAGGCGTGATGCGTGGTTTGTAAACGCGGCGCACCTTGCCCGGGAACAGTCTATGGGGCGGGCGTCCTCTCCGCTCCGCCATGACACGAAGCACAGCCCTTGTAGTAAGCCGCGTTGTTGTGCGCGGCGACGTAGACGACCGTCCCCGGCTCAATCACCAAATCGCAGTCCTCCAGGAACTTCGATCCCTCCTCTTCGGTCCAGGCAACGATCTGGATATCGCAATCCACGTAGACGGTCCCGCTCCAGTGATCGTTACAGAGCGGCCCATGGATCACGCGGTCGGCCTCGATCGTCTTTCCACCGATCTGAACGGTGAAGGGCCCCCCCGATGGCACGGCTTCCAGGACGGCGGCCAAATCGGGCAGCGAGGCTGCATCGGGCACGTACGTAATGCTTGCGGCGGGGCAGACGTCGGCCTTACAGGCCACGATCAACAACATCCCCATCAAGATAAGCCAGGCAAAACGTAATTTCATCTATTCCCCCTGTTCCTCTTGATAGCTGCTGCACGCAAGGGCTGCCGTGCAACCACCAGCGCGTTCACGCACGCGCATATCTTCGTGTCCTCAGCATCGCAGCGCCGGGGCTCGCCCTGGCTCTTCCAATAGCGAATGGTCTGGTCGCAGGTTGATCGCGCGCGCCGGACTGGGAGCGCCCGGGGCGTCGATGCGATTCACAATGCCGCGGACGCCGGGGACCTGGGCAGCAAGCTCTTCCGCCACCTTCCGGGTGGCGAGCGAATCGACGGCGCCTGCTAAATGGACAAAGCGGTTCAGAACGCCCACCCGTACCTGGACTGCAGCCAGGCGGCGATCTGCGGCGAACGCAGCAAAAATCGCGGTCCGCAAGTTTGTGTCAGAGATCGCCATCGCTTTACATTCCATCGTCCCTCGCGCAGAGCTCCCCTACGGCGGATCGTCCTGCCGGGCGCCAACAGGGAAACCACCCGGTTTTCAAAAGATCACAGCCCGAATCTACAGAACAGCTTCGATTTCTAATGTAGGGCGCAGTTGCGGTTCCGTATACGACTTTTGTCGTATACCACAGAAATCTGGTACATACAGGCAGGCACGCAGCCACATGCTTGACGTTGGGGCCGAAAAATGGTGGGGGTCCTTGTAGGGGAAGGGTAAACAGGGAACAACTGCGTCGCAGGCAGGACCGTGCATCCTGGCCCTATATGCGGCACAAGAGACTTGCGGAAAGCTCCGTGGTTAAGGAATGAAAGCTAATCCAGGGTCAAAACTCCCTGTGCGCGGCCAGGCACTCCGGATCGAGGATCACGATCTCGTGTCTTTCCACACGCAGCACCCCCTGCTCCTCGAGCGTCTTCAGGGCACGGGAGAGCACATCGCGCACGGTGCCCAGGCGCGCAGCCATCTCGTCAAACGTCGCCCAGGTCCGGCGCAGCACCACGCACTTGCCCTCACGGAGACACATGTGTTTGAGCAAGGTGCTAGCCAGCCGCGCTTCCACGCTACGTAGCGAGAGGTCTTCAACAAGCTCGACGTAGTAGAGCACGCGCTCACCAAGCCTGCTGATCACCGCCATTGCAAATTCCGGGTAACGGGCCAGCAAGGCCAAGACATCGGCCTTCTCGACCCGCCACACGTCAACGGCTTCGAGCGCCACAGCCGTACCAGGGTAGTTCGTAGCGGTGAACACGGCGATATCGCCAAAGATCTCGCCGGGGTGCACCACCAGCACGACCTGCTCGCGCCCCTCCGGCGATATGCGCGTCGCCTTCACCCAGCCAGACTCCAGGATGTAGAGTGCTTCCGCCGGCTCACCTTCGAGGAAGAGCACCCGCCCGCTGTCGAAGTGGCACGGGGTTGCGACACGAGCCATCGCCTCCCGGGTCGGGGGAGGCAATTCCGCGAAGTGCTTCACGCGACTGAGCGCTGCGATAGCCCTTGCCAGCCGCTGTGTCTCTAAAAGCCTACGGGTGTTGCTCATCGTCATAGCTCCGTGGCCCCCATTGTAGCACGAGCCCCAGACAACGCGAGTGCGCCGGTGCAAGGGATGCGTTTGGCGTCATGGTCACCAAAAAAAACGCCGCCTCGATTTGAATTGACATACTGGTGCAGTGAACCTATACTGCGAGTGTAGAGATATTTTATACAGGAGGTTCCCCTTATGTCTGAGAAGAAACCGTTGAAGGTCTTGCGCAGCATTGCCGTAGCTTTGATGGGCTTAACTGTGCTCTTCACTCTGATGGGCGGCGCAGGCACAACTTGTGTGGCGTTTGGCGCAGAGAACTACGGGAGCATGATAGCGCTCGTACCTTACAAGCCGCTTTATCAATTGCTGGTAGCCCTTAGCCTTGCAGCGGGCGTGTGGGGCATCCTGGTCACCATCGCCCTGGTGCGTGGCAGCAGGCACGCTTATCGTAACGCATTGCTGATGCTCCTCGCCGGCGCAGTCACCGCAGGCGTTCAAATGGGCGTTTCGCAGGCCGTACGGGGTGCCGCGGCGCCGGTCAATGTGCGTTTTTACCTGACTGTGTTCACGCTGTTGGTATTCCTGCTATTGGCTCTGCCAGGGATACGGGAGCACCTGGACTTTAGCCAGCCCTTCCGCGACGGTAAGGCAGCTGCCGGCGGGACAACGCTCATCGTCTGTGGCGTCGTCATGCTCACAACACATTGGTGGGCTGCGCCCACGCACACGGCAGCGTGGATTGATGTGCTGCGCATGCCATTGATGCTGAGTGGTTGGGGGATGGTATTGTCTGGCGCTGGGTTGCTGCAAAGGGCAATAGCGCCATCACGCAAGCCAGCAGCTACTGTTAGCGCCTGGAATACAACCGCCTAGGCTCGGCAAAACAGCCTCAGTACTTTAAAAAACGCCCACGGGGCGAGAAACTGAAAGTACGGGCGGAGGAATCCTGTGAATCGCTTCACGTAGAAAATAACGGAATTTCTCTAGCTGAAAGAGGTGCGGGAGCAAATACCGCCCGCCACGTCTCGGAACCGCTAATAGCGTCCAGGACAAGAACACCCAGAGGTTCACCAGCGCAAAAGCCAGCATCACAAACAAGAGCCGTAGCTTGGGGTCATGGCTAGTAGTGCGAATTCGGAGAGCGCTCATGAGGCGATAACTCGATTCAATCCCAAAGCGACGCCCATAAATGTTGGCTAATGCCCGAGGTCGGCCGGTCCAGGGTTGCCCTAGGACCGCGAAGTACAACACGTCGATGCCGTGCTTACCGCGACGGCCCATAGCGTAGTGACACACAACGTGCAAATCAAAAACCGTCACGCGCTTGTGCTTGTAGATGATGTAAGCGCTGGCATAGGCGTGAAAATGGGTCGTCCCTGACTTTGTTGCGGAGCGCCGGATTTCATCAGGGTCCTCCTGCGGTTCTCCGTGGTAAGGAATGAAGCAAAAGCTGCCGAAGATCCGAGCGGAAACGTTTGTATCATTAATGCGTCGCACAGGCGATACACGGATCGAACGCCCGCACCACCCGACCCACGGCGCGCTCTAATTCCAGGTTCACCCGCTCTGGCGTGATGTAGCGCTCGGCGGCGACGCGCAGCGCGCGCTCGATCGCCAGCACGTTATGCACGGTGGGGATGACGAACTCAGCCTGCGCGATCAGGCCGTTCTCGATGCGATAGTGGTGGATGAGTGGCCCGCGTGGGGCTTCGACCAGGCCGTAGCCATCACCGTCGCGCGGCTCGTAGGGGAGACGAGTTTCCGCGCCGTCGAGGGATTCACGCAGGATTTCGATGGCACGCTCGATGGCGTAGACCAACTCGATGCCGCGCGCCAGATCGAAGAGCAGAATGGCGTGCGCTGGCCGCCCGAACTCGCGGTGGAAACGCTGGAGGTAGTCGTTTGCGCAGGGCGTGTCCAGGCTGTCCACGAGGTTGGCCCGTGCCAGGCTGTTCGCCCGCAACACATTGCCCTGGTAGCTGGTTTGCGCGGCGTAGCTGTACTCGGCTTCTTCCACCGTTAAGAAAGTGCGGAACTCACGAGCCGGAAACTGTGCGCAAACGTCGCCGCCCTCACAGCCCATCAGCCGGATGAAGTCGCCGTAGTAGTTGGGGTGCGTCCCGCCGACCGCCGTGAGGTAACAAGCCGGCGCATCGTCACCCCAGGTGCCCAGGCGTTCGCTCAGCGCCACCGAATGCGCCCAATACGTGTCGAAGAGCGCGCACGCCACAGGCAGCGCGTCCGCCAATTCCACCCGCATCGCGTCCGCGGCCTCAGCGCTGATGCCGCCTGTCACGCCGCCGATAACGGCCTTGACCGGGTGAATGAACTGCCCGCCCGCCAGTGTGATGAGATGCGTCCCCGCCTGCCGCACGTGCAATGCTCGCGCCGCTACACCCGCGAGTGTGTCACCATCCATACCGGTTTCATCCACGTCGAAGATGCTGTCCACGCCCAGACGATCGGGCATGGTAAAGATGAAAAGAGACGTCGCCTGATTCTGCAACAACTGGCCGAGCATCAACAATTCACGGATAGTGAGCGCCAACGGTGGCGGCGTGATGCTAAAGGCGTCTTCCAGCGCCTTGACAGAGGCGACGTGGTGCGCCGTCGAGCACACGCCGCAGATGCGCGGCACGATCACCGGCATTTGCTCGGCGGGCGCGCCTTTCACCAGGTATTTGAAGCCACGAAATTCCGTGGCCTGGAATTTGGCGGACTGCACGCTCCCGTCACGCACATCAATGACGACGCGGGCGTGCCCTTCAATACGGCTCAGAGGGAAGGTCAGTGTCGTCATCTCACAGCACCTTCTCTTTCGGGCGTGGCTGGCGATCGCCGCCGACAGTTTTGTTGTCGGCGTAATCGGAGAACTGGAAGAGGAACAGCGCCAACTGTGGCGAGCGCAGTGCCGCGCCGACCTCTTCATCAGGCACGTCGGTGAGCGAGGCGAAGACGCGCTTGATGCTCGTGAGCCACGCCTCAGACTCCTTCTCAATGAAAACGTCCGAAGGCCCGCGGCAGCCCACGCACGGATGGCCCGCGCGCGTGCATGGTGCGCGACAACCGCCGCGCGTCGAAGAGCCAATGCAGACGTAGCCCTGGTTGATCAAACAAATGTCGGGCAACACCTCACCCTGCTGGAAGCCCAACAGGTGTTTGGGTCTCATGTCCTGCAGCTTGCGACGTCCGCATTCCTGGCAGACGATCTTACTCGCCTGGAAGGCTTCGGGATTGGTCAGCACTGCCATAAACAGCTCCGAGGTCGGCGGGCAGCCCGGCACGTACAAATCCACCGCGACGAAAGCATCAACCGGGTGAGATTTGGGGAGCAGTCGCGGCACGTGTGGGCGATCCCCTTCGGCCAGGAAGAGTGCGCGTACCTCGTCGCGGTCGCCCAGGTTGGCGACGCCGCCGGAAATCGCGCACGTTCCCACCGCCACCACCTGCTGCGCATTCTTGACCGCGCGCCGCAGCTTATAGAGATCTTCGTCGGTGCGCACGCCGCCGCTGATGAGCAACACATCCACCTCCGGCACGTCCTCAGCGGAGATCACCAACGGCATATAGACCAGCTTGTATTGCTCGACCCAGGCTTCGGCATTGAGAAGTGCCACTTCACAACCGGCACATCCGGAAAGCTGCAACACGGCGAAGCGTTTCATCGTAACTTTCATTCTTTGGCGATGAATTTCAGGGTCAGCGCGGGCCAGGCCACGTCTTTAGCAGTTTCTACGGTCGTTTCGGCCAACTGCCCGGTTTCGAGCCATTCCCGGGTTCGCTCATTAGGCGCTTCGACCGTCAGCACGTCCCCCTCAAGCGCCACGCCTGTCGTGGACTCAAAGAATCTGAATTTGCTGCTCCGCATCTTGGTACGAAGCTCCTCTAGAATCGCATCCCACAATTCGGAAGCCGAGAGGTCGTGTACTTCCACTTCCTTCGCGTTGGCCATGACGGCCTCTTCCACTTCCGCAAGCTCTTCCGGCGCGAGCATGCTGAGCGGCAACGGCGGCACGCCCTGCAAAAGACGTTCCAACACCGTCTTGAAACGCGCAGCCGGCTCTAAATGCGTCATCAAGCGCCCCACTGCGATCCAGTCGGCGACGGCGTCCGCCCCGTTATCGACCACCGCGCGGCGCACCAGTGCAAGATCGGCGGTAGCACCCGTCTCCCGGCTAAAGCCGACCAGGGCTTGAAAGGCGCTCTCAAGATCCGGGCGCAGCGGCACGATTTTCTCAGTTCTTTCCTCAGTCGAAGCAAGAGGCTTCAATTCGATCTCGCGGTTCAGCACGAAGTCGGTGGTGGGTTCGCCAGACTGATCGAGCAGTAGATACCCGGCGTCCACACATTCGCGGAGCGCCTTGCCGATAGTACCGGAATCTTTGATGCCAGTTTTTTCCTCGAACTGCGCGAGCGTGATATGGATGGGAATCGCCCGCCCGCTTTCCACGTCACCGCCCCACGTCTGCCGCAGGGCCACACACAGCACCTTCCAGGCGTCGGACGAGAGTGCCGGCATCACGCGGTCAAAGAGAACATTGCGGATGGCTGTAAATTCCACGTAAGGATTGGCGAATAATTTCTTCCCCATAGTCTAACCTCCACAGCTTTGATGATGAAATAACGAAGCACCTGCGCGATCAGGTAAATGCGCCGGAAAACACCCTTAGTAGTTACGCAGTCAAGGCGGGACGCACTTAGAAACGCTATAAAACGCCTGGATTTGCACACAAAACACGTCATTATAGGTGTAAAGTGCGTCCCACCTGAGCAAACCGCGTAACTACTGACTCTAAGTATACGGCACAATGAAAAAGCGGTCAATTCATACCTGAATGTGGTACAATGACAAGGACACTTTAATATGAGGGGGTAAAGTTAATGAAAAAGCTATTTGTGGATCGCGGGCCACGCAGAGGGAGCTTTGTCATAGTTATTGGAATTGCCATCGCGCTTGCCGTCACGCTCTGGGCAAACGCAGCCATCTCTGCCCCCGATCTGGAAGCACAGCAGTTCAGCTACGCTAACGGGCGGTTCGGGTTTGGGTGGACCAGAAAAGTGACAACCGTACTGGAACGCGGCTGGCCCGCCTATCTCAATGCCGGATGGTATTGGGATTGGGCCGCGCGCGGCGCAACCGCACTGCCCCCGCTACAATACGTGCAGACCGTCCGCCTCAAGCCGGTGCTGAGCAGCGGCGTCCAGATTGGCTACACCGTCTCCCCCACCGGCACAACGCTGCTTAACGCGATCTCACGGCAACCGGGAGCAACGTGGTTCATCGGCAACGAGCCGGACTGCAATGCCATGGACAACATGCGCTCCGAGTGGTACGCGCGCGCCTATCACGACGTATACTACTTCATCAAGGCCGCCGATCCTACGGCGAAAATCGCCGCCGGCAACATCGTCCAGCCCACGCCCTTACGCTTCAAGTACCTGGACCGCGTCCTGGCAGAGTACCAGGCGCGCTATGGCGAGCCGCTCCCGGCGGATGTGTGGAGCATTCACAGTTACATCCTTTGCGAAACGTGTTATCCCAACAAGCCCCCTGGCGAGCCGTTTGCCTGGGGTGCCTGCTACGTCCCGGATTGGCCGAGTCAATCTAAGTCAATCGCCGCCGGTGGAACGTTTTACTCAGTCTATGATCACTGGGATATGGACATTTACACCTCGCGCATCGAGACGTTCCGCCAGTGGATGGTCGACAACGGCTACCGCAATCACCCGCTGCTCATTCCCGAATATGGCGTCCTGTTTTACGAGGGGCTGGTGTATAGCGGCGCCACCTACGACGCCAAGAGCCGGGAATTTATGTACGAGGGCTTCGACTGGATGCAATCAGCGCGCGATCCACTCACCGGCTACCGGCCGGACGATGGACGGTTGGTCCAGGGGTGGGCCTGGTTTAGTCTCGATCACGGGGACTATCCGGGCGGCACGCTCTTCGATCCGTACAGGTACCAGCCAACAACGATGGGCCAAGATTATGCCGCCTATACGGCACAGGTCACGCCCACGGTGGACTTGCTGACCCTTGACGCGCACGTCACCACGCCCGTCACCGAAACGGGAACACCTGTCACAGCGACCGTTCACTTCACCGTTTCTAACGCGGGGAATACCGGTACGGAAGGAGTGGTCGTCGCCAAAGTGATCGGCAACTCGCCCAGCAGCCTCACGCACTATACCGTCATCAACGGAACAACAATAGACTATCTCGGATGCTGCGGCGACTACGAAACTATCGCGCTACCCTGGTCAAATTACATCGTCGGCGAGGATTACGATTTCTACGCCACCGCCCTGGAGATAGACTTGCGCGTCACTGGCGTTTGGACGCCAATGCTGATCGACGTCGCCACACCGGTCACACCAACGCTCTATGCCAGCGTCAGCAACGAGGGCTATTCGGAGATGGGCGAACCGCTAACGGTAACGTTCTATAGCAACAGCAGTGTCCAGATCCCAATCGGACACGCGATCATCCCTGAACTCGGCTGTTGTGGTAACGAGCAGATCGTCTCGGTCCCGTGGCCCAATCTCACCGGTGGCGTATACCCGTTCTGTGTGACGGCGACAACGGCGTACGTTCAAACCGAACCGGTATGCGATACTCTGTGGATCAACCCTCCTTACCAGTACTATCTGCCGTTCATAATTGAGGAAACGGAATAATCGCCCCTATCAGCGCATCAAACAGAACACAATCAGCGGCCACTTGATGAAGTGGCCGCTGATTCTTTACGTGTCGCCAAATTGTTACTCAGTTACATCTGCAAGGTAGCAATTGTCATTCATTTTGAGCAGTTTGTAAAACTGCCCGTCGAATTCAAGCACATTGATTGCACAGGTATCCTGCCCCAGATGCCAGAAACGTTCGTTGCCGAGGCCGAGGATGCCCAGCAAAATGAGGCGGTTGACCACGGTATGCGCCACAATGATCACCGTCTCTCCGCGATGGCGTTCGACGATCTCGCCGAGCGCGCCCATCGCGCGGAGTCGCACCGCTTGTAGCGTTTCACCGCCAGGAATGGGAGCGCCTTGTGGCTGCGTGTACCACGTCTCCAGAGCCTTCCCCCACCCCTGATCGCGCAAATCAGCGGGGGTATAGCCCTCCCAGGCACCGTAGTCGATATCCAGCAAGCCCGGATGGGCACGCTCGTGCAATTGCAGCGGCTGTGCGATCTTCTCGGCGGTTTGTCGTGCGCGCAAGAGCGGACTGCAATAGACGGCACCGGGCATCCAATGTGCGAGTACGTAACGCGCCGTCGCCTCAGCCTGCGCCACTCCTATCGCGTCGAGCGGGATATTCGCGCGACCGCGAAAGCGATCTTCAAGGTTCCAGGCCGTCTGCCCGTGGCGTACAAGGATCACCGTCGTCGTGTTCAATTCCGTCATCGTTTCGTCGCCCCCTGCAATTTGGTCCCGCAGTTCACGCACAAAGTTGCCTCCGGAGCATTCAGGAAACCACAACGCGCGCACACAACCGGCTGAGCGTCGGCCAACGGCGCACCACATGCCTGGCAAGTATGGGCGCCCAGGTCATTGGGCGTGCCGCAATAAGCGCACACCACATTCTGAAACGCTGCCGCCGTTCCTAATCCACTGCCCCGGTTCTGGCAATACTCGTCCACTGCCTTCCAAATCTCCGTGCGCAATCCCAGCCAGCGCACATTGCGGGCGACGTCGTCCAATTCGTTCAACAGCCGCAAAGGATTACGCCATCCCTTCAAGCCCGTTCTGGCCAAATCTGCCGCCACACCGAGCACTTGCTGTTCACTCACCGACACCGTCACGCCGGTTTGCATCGGCGTGATGTGCACCGTCACTTCGGTGTTGGGATCGCCATGCTCAACTTTACGGCTCCGAATCTGCACTACAGCGCGCCGGCCTTCGGCGCGCATCCACTCCGCCTGCGTCTCTCCCCGATCGAAGCGCATAACGAGCACGCGCGCCATGTCTTCGGCGCTGATGTCGCCATGGTACAATCGCTGCTCAACCTTTTCGGCCATAATCTACGTCACCACACTTAACCGAGTTGAACGAAATCCTCCGCCGGGATCACGAACAGTGTGGCTCTGTGTTCCCCAGGATCAGGCTCGCGACACGCGCCTTCGATCAACGCGAAGACTTGGTCCATTGATTCCTCTTCCACGCCGATGAGTAACGTGACCCGCCCGCGCCGCAGAAAACCACCGGTGCTCGCCACACGCGTCACGCGGAACTCACGCTCCACCAACGCATCCGAAACATCCATTGCATCAGAGTCTTTCACAATCGCCATAATGAGTTTCATACTTTTCACCTCACAATTGCACAAAGCGTTCCACCGGAAGGACAAAGACCGTCGCTCCGCCCACAGAAGCCTCAATCATCATCGGATAGCCGGGCGTCAATGAAAGCTCAACCCCCATCGGCACATAACGCGTGCGGCGCGGGCATTGCGCACGTACCAGAGCAAAGAACTCGGGCAATCGCGTGGACGGCAAACCGATCAACAAGGTCACCAGCGCCTCGTGCAGAAATCCTCCCACCGCATCCACCATGGTTACAGAGAACTTCTCCTTGTTTAGCGCCTGAATCAAGTCGCGAGACTGACTACCATCGACAATCGTGATGGCCAAACGATCGATAGTTTCTTGATGCATAGACCCTCCCCTCAAGGTTGCAGCAAACGTTTCTTTCATTATAATCGGTTTACGCTAACAAGAAAAGTGCAGAGGAATCCGTGGATAACGAAAAAATTACGCTTTACGTTCAACCAGGCGATATTGTACTCCTGGTTGGCAAAGATCGCAAGGAAAGCATCACGTTTGTGAAGCCGGGGAAGGAATTCCAGACACATCACGGCGTGTTACCCCACGATGCGATCATCGGACGCCTGTGGGGCGAGACCGCCACGACGCATCTCGGCTATGCGTACCAGATCCTTCCCCCCTCACTCGAACAACTGGTCCGTTCGATCCGCCGCGCAACCCAGATCGTCTACCCCAAGGAAATCGGCTATATGCTGATGAAGATGAACATCGGGCCGGGAACCCACATCATCGAGGCGGGAACCGGCAGCGGCGGCCTCACGCTCGCCCTGGCCCGCATGGTGATGCCCCACGGTCACGTCTACACCTACGAAGTGCGCCCGGAGATGCAAGCCCTGGCGCAGAAGAACCTGGAACGCCTGGGGTTGGCCTCCTACGTCACGTTCAAAATCCGCGATATTGGCGAAGGCTTCGACGAACAGGGGGTCGATGCCGTGTTTCTCGATGTGCGCGCGCCGTGGGATTACCTGCAACACGTCCACACCGCGCTCAAGGGCGGCGGCTTCTTCGGCAGTCTGCTGCCGACCACCAACCAGGTCGCCGCGCTGTTACGCCATCTCCAACAGCCCGCCTTCGGCTATAGCGAAGTCGAAGAGCTTATTCTACGCCCCTACAAACCCGTTCCGGGCCGCCTGCGCCCCTTCGACCGCATCATCGCCCACACCGGCTACCTCGTCTTCGCTCGCGCGCTGCGCGGTGAATTCAATACCGAATTACCCACCGACCCGGAGAGTTTCGGCGATCCCGATCTTACAGACGACTAAGCAACGTGCGCGCGGCAATCATCCCAGAAGCCGATGCCTGGATCAGGCCGCGCGTCACGCCGGCCCCGTCGCCGCACGCGAACAGGCCAGCGACCTCCGTTTCCATCGTAGGGGTCAGGTGCAGACGGTTGGAGTAGAACTTGACCTCGACGCCATACAGCAAAGTGTGACGCGAGGCCACGCCTGGGGCAATCTTATCCAATGCGTGCAGCATCTCCAAAATATCGACGACGTAGCGGTAGGGCAGCACCAGATTGAGATCGCCGGGCGTCGCACTCGGCAGCGTGGGCTGGACGATAGAGCGCGACAGCCGTTCAGGCGTTGAACGCCGCCCTTCCTCCAGATCGCCCAGGCGCTGCACCAGAATCCCGCCGCTCAGCAGGTTCGCCAGCCGCGCGATGCTCTTGCCGTACGCAATCGGGTCATCGAAAGGCTCGGTGAACGTCTTGCTCACCAGCAGTGCGAAGTTAGTGTTGGACGTCCGACGCTCGGCGAACGAATGGCCGTTCACCGTCATCACGTCGCCGACGAACTCCGTGCTTACTTCGCCGTAGGGACACATACAAAATGTGCGGACTTGATCGTCGAATCTATCGGAGTAATAGATGAACTTGGACTCGTAGACCAGGCGCGTAATCGGCGCCAGCACCGGCGCGGGCAGTTCCACGCGCACGCCCAAGTCTACGGGATTGCGCACAAGCGTCAACCCCAGGTTCTTCGCTGTCGCTTCCAGCCAGGATGCGCCCTCACGGCCCGGCGCGAGGATCACAGCCCCGGCTGCAATCTGCTCGCCCTTGCGCGTCTCCACACCGCGCACTTGCCCGTTTTCGGTCAGGATTGTGGCGACTTCGGTGCGGGTACGGATGGTGACACCGCGCGCCAGCAACGCGTCGCGCATCGCGCGCATCAGATCGACGCAGCGTTCCGTGCCGATATGACGAATGGGCACCGACACAAAACGCAGGTTTGCCATCGTCGCACGCTTTTCCAGTTGCTCAATCTCGTCTGAATAAATGCCATGGATTTTATCCGGCGCGCCAAACTGGCAGTACAGGGCATCGGCCTGACGGACTAACTCCGCAGCTTGCGCCTCGCCCAGAATCTCGGCGAGATGACCGCCCACAGCGGGCGAAAGCGTCAGTTTGCCGTCGGAGAATGCGCCCGCCCCACCCCAACCGTCGAGGATCGCGCAGGGCTTGCAGTGCCGGCAAGTTCCACCGTGTTCGCGCAGAGGACAGGTGCGGAGATCGATATCTTCACCTTTTTCGAGGATTGCCACACGCACCTTCGGGTTCTGGCTAAGCTCCAGGGCGGCGAAAATACCGGCAGGGCCGGCGCCCACGATCACCACGTCAAAGCTGTTCGCTTGCATAAACCCTCCCAGTATCCATCAGACAGATCGAAGAAGAGCGTGTGGGGGGTGAACAAACAATAGAGGTCGGACTGATTCTCCAACCTACGCGATACCCCCGTCAGGATTTGAACCTGAAACCTTTTGGTCCGCAACCAAACGCTCTATCCAATTGAGCCACGGGGGCTTATGCATCATCAACGCTTTACAGTCA
>Ga0209614_1001281_pt1 | contig 19321 bp, 6 predicted proteins | sample BlaSprsedimmetaG_FD_185484 | JGI IMG/M metagenome (GOLD analysis project Ga0209614, IMG submission 185484) | Hot spring sediment bacterial and archeal communities from California, USA to study Microbial Dark Matter (Phase II) - Blank Spring... ... | reverse complement strand
GTTGGAGGCGCGGGTGAGCCTGGTGGGGCCGGACGGCGAGCCGCTGTCGGTGGCGCTCTCCCAAACCGGACCAGGCCGTTACGAGGGGGAATTCGTGCCAGGGGCGGAGGGGGCCTACTTGATGCGCCTGACCGGTTCTCTGGAGGGGGAGGAGGTCGTTGCTCTCACCACCGGCTGGGTGAGGGGGTATGCGCCCGAATACGCGGCCCTGGTGGGAGATCCGGCCTACCTGGCGTACCTGGCAGAGTTGGGGGGCGGACGGGTGTTGGAGGAGCCGGGGGATGTGTTCGCTCATACCCTGCGCGGTTCGGGCACAACTCGCGATCTGTTCCCCTATCTGCTAGGATTGGCGGTGCTGCTCTTGCCCTTCGATGTGGGCGTGCGGCGCTTGGCGTTGAGCCGCCGGGATTGGGCGCGGGTCTGGAACAAGGTGCAGGAGCGGCTGGCGCGCCAGCCGCTCGATGTCGTCGGGGAGGCGGCTGCGCCCTCTCCAGTCAGTCGGCTGTTCGAGGCCAAGTCCCGCGCCGGGGAGCGGCGGCCGGATGGCGCCGAGGTGAAGGAGGTGGAGATGGTCGCGCCGGCGGGCCGGCCGATGGAGCAGCCGGCGGATCAGTCGGCGGTCGAACGGCCGCCTCGCGCCGCTGACGCGCCTGCCCCACTATCTGCGCGGCCCGCGCCATTCACTGAGAGGGCGGAAGACACGCTGGCGGGACGGCTGCTCAAGAAGAAGCAGGAACGAAAAGACCAGGTGTAATCGGAGGAGGCCGTCGCTGCTTTTGCTTTCCTCTCTGTGTAGTGAACTGAAATCAGGAGATACCGTGGATGTCTAATCAACCCCCAACCGAAGCCGTGCAGCAGTTTGCCCAACGGGTGATCGAAAACGTCGAGCGCGTGATCGTCGGTAAACGGGCCAGCGTGGAACTGGTCGTCATCGGGCTGCTGAGCCAGGGCCACTTGTTGATCGAGGATGTGCCCGGCGTGGGCAAGACGATGTTGGCCCGTTCCCTGGCCCGCTCGTTGGGTTGCTCGCTGGGCCGAATTCAATTCACGCCCGACATGCTGCCCAGCGACTTGACCGGCGTGTCGGTGTTCAACCGCGCCACGCAGCAGTTCGAATTCCACCCTGGCCCGCTGATGGCCCAGATCGTCCTGGCCGACGAGATCAACCGGGCCACACCCAAGACGCAGAGCGCGCTGCTGGAGGCGATGGAGGAGCGCCAGGTCACGGTAGACGGCGTGACGCGCCCGCTGCCGCGCCCGTTTATGGTGCTGGCGACCCAGAACCCCATCGAGTACGAGGGCACGTTCCCGCTGCCGGAGGCGCAGTTGGACCGGTTTTTGCTGCGGGTGCGGTTGGGATACCCTGCGCCGGGGGACGAGATCGTCATCCTGGACCGGCAGCAGTTTCACCACCCGGTGCTGGATTTGACGACGGTGGCCTCGGTGGAGGATGTGCTGGCGGCGCAGGAGGCGATCAAGACCGTCTACGTCTCGCCGGCCGTGAAACGCTACATCGTGGATCTGATGAACCGCACCCGCCAGCACGAGGATATCTATCTGGGGGCAAGTCCGCGCGGCAGCCTGACGCTGTATCGCGCCGGGCAAGCGCGGGCCGCCATGGCGGGGCGGGACTTTGCTGCCGGACGACGTCAAGGCGCTGGCGGCGCCGGTGCTGGCGCATCGGGTGATCGCCAGCCCGGCGGCGCGGCTGCAAGCGCGCGATTCCGAGCAGATCCTGCAGGACATTCTGCGCGAGCTGCTGGCGCCGACTGTGGACCGGTGAGAAGCCGCACCGGGAAAATCACGGCTGTGGCCGCCGGTCGGGGGAGGAGAGGGTGAAAAACCGTGACGTGACCAGCGCGGCCGCAGCGCGTTTGACGCTCAACAACTATCTTTTACCCGCCCTGATTGGCGTGTTGCTGATCCTGCAGTTCGTGTCCCCCTACCGGGGCTGGGTGGTCCTGCTGGTGGGGTTGGGCGGCGCGCTGCTGGTCAGCTACCTGTGGGCCCGCTCGCTGCGGGACGGCCTCCATCTCCATCGCGCGCGGCGGTTTGGGTGGACCAGGGTGGGCGACCAGATGGTGGAGCGGTTCACCCTGGACAACGATGGCTGGGCGCCCGCGCTGTGGGTCGAGATAGTAGACCACTCCGACATGCCCGATTACCGGGCGTCCCGCGTCAGCAGCGTGGACGGACGGCGCAGCATCCGCTGGCACACGACGGCGGTCTGCACGCTGCGCGGCCTCTTCACCCTCGGCCCGACCAGTTTGCGGACGGGGGACCCGTTCGGCCTGTTCACGGTGACGCATCACTATCCGGCCTCGACGCCTCTTCTGGTCACGCCGCCCATTGTACCTCTGCCGACGATTGACGTCGCGCCGGGCGGGCGGGCCGGCGCGGGCCGGCCGCGCGTCAACGCGCCGGAGCGGACCGTCAGCGTGTCCGGCGTGCGGGAGTACGCGGCGGGGGACAGTCAGCGGTGGATTCACTGGCCGACCTCGGCCCGCCGGGACGAGCTCTTTGTGCGCGTCTTTGACAATACACCCGCCGGCGATTGGTGGATCGTGCTCGACGTGGATCGCCGCGTGCAGGTCGGGCAGGGCCTGGATGCGACCGACGAGCACGGTGTCATTCTGGCGGCCTCGTTGGCCGACCGGGGGCTGCGGGCCAGGCGAGCGGTCGGCCTGGCGGCGCACGGCGACCATCTGGTCTGGCTGCCGCCGCAGGTGGGGGATGGTCGGCGGTGGGACATCCTGTACGCGCTGGCGCTGATCTCGCCGGGGGAACTGCCGCTGGCGGAACTGTTGACGCGGACGGGCCCCGCCCTGGGAGGGCGCGACAGTCTGGTCATCATCACGCCGGCGGTGGATGGCGGTTGGATCGAGCCGCTGATGCCGCTCCTCCGGCGCGGGTGCATCCCCACCGTGCTGCTGCTGGATCAGATCACCTTCGGCGGTGTGGGTGATGTGGCGGGCGTGGCAGCGTTGTTGACGGACCTCGGTGTAGCGCATGACGTGATCGCCCGTGATCTGTTGGACGGCTCTGGCGTCGTGCATCCCGAGTCGCGCCCGCTGTGGGAGTGGCGCATCCTGGGCACCGGGCGGGCGGTGCCGATTCGCCGCCCTGAAGCCGTTCCCTGGAGGACGCTGTCGTGACGCCGGCGCTGAGATGGCTCGTCCGTCGGATCGGCGCGTCCACGGCGCTGATTTGGGCGCTGCTGGCGCTGGCGCTGATCAGTGTGGCGGCGGGGATCGCCGGCGTGATCCGCGGCCTGGACGTGGGGTTGTTGTGGGCCGCGGCCGCGCTGGGGGCGCTGGTGGGATGGGCGCTGGCGGCGACCTCGTGGCCGGGCGGGATCGGTGGTTTTCTGGCCGCCGGGGCCGGTTTCGGATGGGTGATGGTGCGGGTGGGCCAGTTGGGCGGGGCGCTGGTGCGCGCGCTCGCGTCGGGCCTACGGTTATATTGGCAGGCCTGGCGATGGGTCTTTGATCTGCCGGCGCCGGAGTGGACGCCTGATGGGACCGAGTTCCTGTGGGCGGTGGATGAGCTCGGCCGCGGCGCCGGCGCGCTGCTCGGTCGGGTCTATCATTGGCTCCAGGGACTCGCGACCGGTCAGCCCGCGTATGATCTGGCGGCGGCGGCCGTCGTGTGGAGCCTGGCGGTGTGGACGGTGAGCGCCTGGGCGGGCTGGTGGATTCGCCGCCGCGCCCAGCCGCTGGCGGCGGTCTCGCCGGCCGGCGTTTTGTTGATGGCGACGCTCTCCTACGTCGGGGGGCCGTCGGCCGTGACGGTGCTGCTGCTCGGCGCGACCCTGCTGCTGTTGGCAGTGGTCGGCTACACCGCTCACGTTCGGGAATGGCAGAGTGCGGCGATTGATTTCCCCGATTTGAATTTCGACATGTCGGTCGTGATCATCGGACTGTCGCTGCTGTTGGTCACGATGGCGGCGGTGACGCCTTCCCTGTCCTTGAGACAACTGCGCCGCTGGTGGGAGGAACTGGATCGGCGGCCGTCCGAGCGTTTCGAACGGGCTGCCGAGTCGTTGGGCGTGGAACAACAGCCGCGATCGGCGCCGGCGACCGTCTTCGACGTGATTCGGGGCGGCGGGTTGCCGCGCCGTCACCTGATCGGCGCAGGCCCAGAGTTATCGGAGCGGGTGGTGATGACCGTCCAGACCGGCGACCTGCGACCCTGGGAGCGGGAGCAGGTCGGTGAAATGGACAGCCGTCCGCCGCCGCGCTATTACTGGCGCAGCCTGACCTACGACGCGTACACCGGACGCGGCTGGTACGCGCCTGGACAGCTCGAGATGGTTTACTACGACGCCGGCGCGCCGGCGATCACGACGACGTTGCCGTTCACGGTGGGGCAGACGTTCCGCACTGTACGGCAGACAGTGACGGTCGTTGACGAGCGGGCGACCGAGGGGCTGCTGCACGTGGCCGGCGCGCTGGTGGCGGCCGATCACGACTACCGTGTGGCGTGGCGTGGGCCGGGCGACATGTTCGCGGCGACGATTGAGGCAGAGATGTACCGGGCCGATTCCTTGCTGCCCGTCGTGACCGAGGCGCAGCTCCGGGCTGCCAGCGGCGAGTATCCCGTGGGGGTGCGGGCACGCTACCTGCACCTGCCGGATACGGTCCCCGAACGGGTGCTGGCCCTGGCGCGGGACCTGACGGCGACCGCGCCGACGCCCTACGACCGGGCAGCGGCGATCGAGGCCTACTTGCGCACGATCCCGTATTCGTTGGACGTGGAAGTGCCGCCCCACGACCGGGACGTGGCCGACTTTTTCCTGTTCGACTTGCGGACGGGCTACTGCGGTTACTATGCCACGGCCATGGTCGTGCTGGCGCGGGCGGCAGGTGTGCCGGCCCGGCTGGTTGAGGGGTACGCCAGCGGCGACTACGACGCGCTCGACGCCCGCTACGTCGTGACCGAAGCGGACGCCCACGCCTGGGCCGAGGTCTATTTCCCTGGTTACGGCTGGGTGGAATTCGAGCCGACGGCCGGTTTCGCGCCGGTCGAGCGGGCCGTGGAGGGGGAGGCGCCGCTGTGGCCCGAACCGACGGAGATGCTGTCGCCGGCCCTTTCGCCGCTGCGTCGGTGGTGGGGCGCGTTGAGCCGGACCTGGTGGGCGGGGGTATTGGGCGGTGCGGCGCTGCTGGCGGCGTTGGCGACGGCCGTCGTTCTGGGCGGCTGGGCTGCCGACGCCTGGCGGCTGCGCCGCCTCGACTTAGGAGAGGCGGCGGCGACGCTCTACCGCCGCCTGCGACGCAGCGCGCAACGGCTGCCGATCGATCTGTATCCGGGTGATACGCCCTACGAGTTCGCCGCGGCGTTGAGCGAGGTGGTGAGTGCAACGCCGTCCGCCGACGCCGTCCGCGCGGTGATTGATTTCCACGTTCGGGCCAGTTACAGCCCGCGGCCGCCTGATGAGGCTGAACGATTGCAGGCGATCCGGGCGGGGCGGCAGTTGGGGTGGCGCCTGTGGCTGTTGAAGGCTACCACCCGGATAGCCAGGAAACAGTCAGGGTGAGAATTTCGCCACTGTTGGATAGCCGGTCGTCGTCGAGATGAGCGGCGGTGTCGTCGGGTGAATAAAAGTTGGCGCTGGCTTTGTCAGTTTGAGTGTTGGGATGCCGGCGGCAGCATTTCCCGTTATCGAGTTCGTAGTAACGGCTTTAGTCGTTTCGACGTCTTTTGTTATTTCCTTGATTCTTTGTAACTGCCTATGACGCACCTGGGCCGTTACGATTCTTTGACTATGGCCCGCGCGATGTGAGCGGCGGTGCGAGCGTTGTTGAGCAGCAGCGCTTTGTTAGCCTGGCGCGCCCGCCCGCCCGTCTGCTGCACCAGTTGAGCCAGCAGGAAGGGGGTCAGCTCTTTGCCCTTGATGCCGCGTCGTTCTGCTTCTGCAATTGCTTGGGCAATGGCGGCCTCTGCTTCGTCGGCGGGGAGCTCGTCGGCCGGCGGGACCGGCGCGCAGACGAGCAGGGCCGTCGAGAGCCCCAGCTCCGTCCGCTGCCGGGCGATCTGCGCGACCTCTTCCGGTGTTTCTACCCGCACGTCTACCTGGCGGCCGGAACGGCGGCTGTAAAAGGCGGGGAACTCGTCGCTGCCATAGCCGATGACCGGCACGCCGTGGGTTTCCAGGTACTCGAGGGTGCGGGGAAGGTCGAGGATCGCCTTGGCCCCGGCGCACACGACGACGATGGGAATGGAGGCCAGCGCCGGCAGGTCGGCCGAGATATCTTCGGGATGGCCCCGGTGGACGCCGCCGATGCCGCCGGTGGCAAAGACCGGGATGCCGACGCGGTGGGCCAGGTACATCGTCGTGGCGACAGTGGCGCCGCCGTTACCGCCTCGCAGGGATGCCAGCGGCAAATCGCGCAAGCTGACCTTGTGAGCGGTCCGGTCGGAGGCCAGACGGTTCAACTCCTCGTCGGAGAGTCCTGCCTGGGGTGTGCCATCCAACACGGCCACGGTGACCGGCTGAGCGTGCTGCTCACGCACGGCCTCCTCCATCTGGCGCGCAATCTCCAGGTTGGACGGGGGAGCAAAGCCGTGGGTGATGAGGGCCGACTCCAGGGCGACTAGCGGCGCGCCGTGGGCCAACCCCTGGGCGATCGCGGGGGGGATGCGTATGGTTTGATTCACGATAGGGTCACCTATTGGTTCAGATACCGCTCCAGGCGCTCGCCGACGACGGCGTAACGGAATTCTTCTCCCTGGAGCACCCGTACTGCACCGTACAGGCCATAGAGCACGAACACCAGGCCGACCAGCAGGAACAGCCCCATCAGACAGAATGGGATGGCGGTGGAGCCCATGCTGACCAGCAAACCGATGACGCTGGGACTGGTCGCTTCCTCGGAGGCGATGATTCCAAAGGGCAGCGTCAGGAATGTGCCAAAGAAGGAGCACATGTAGCAGATTCCGCCCAGGATGGCGAGCAAGACGAGGGAGAGTTGATAGGCTGCTCCTTGCAAGGCCTGAAACCCGACGAACCTGGACTTTTCCCGCTGTGTGACCCAGATGACGATGGCGGCGACCAGTCCCCAGAAGGGGAGAATGATGCTGGCGTGGGCCAATGCGGCCAGGATGCGCTCGTCCTGGGTGGGCGTGTCGTGCGATTCCATCATTTCTATCTCTTCCATTCTGTACCTCCTCACTTTGCGGATGCCAATAGTTCTACTGCAATTTGAGCGTATACTTCAGCCGCGGCGTAGACGTCGTTCAGCCGGATGTGCTCGTCGGCGGTGTGGGCGAGCTGAGGGTCGCCGGGTCCGAACCCGACGGTGGGAATACCCGCTACGCTGGCTGTGTAAGCGCCCTCGGTCGAAAAATCCCAGCAGGTCACCCGAGGGCGACGTTTCAACTGGGCGCGAATGGCTCGCACGGTGCTCATCACCAGGGGGTGGTCCTCCGCCATCACCCAGGCCGGATAGCACTCGCGGTTGTGACAGGCATAGCCCGTGTAACTGACGGTGTCGTACTCTGTGACTTGGACCTCGGCCCGCACACCTTCGCGGGCGATGACCCGCTGCACTTCGGCCAGGGCTTTGGTCTCGTTTTCGCCCAGGGTCAATCGGCGGTCTATAATCAACTCGCAGCGGTCGGGCACAGCGTTGCGGCTGCTGGCGCTGGACGTGATGCTGGTGACTGTGAGGGTTCCAGGGCCGAGAAAGGCGTCGTGGGCCAACTGTTCTGCCAGCAGTTCCAGCCCGAACACCAGGCGAGCGGTGGTATAGATCGCATTATCGCCTAGGCTGGGGCTGGCGGCGTGGGCCGAGCGTCCGTATGCGGTGAGCCGCATCTCTAGCCGGCCCCGCTGTCCGCGGCTGACGTCCAGATCGGTCGGTTCGCCCAACACGACCCACTCTGGGCGGACTCTTTCCTCTTCGATCAGCACCCGCGAGCTTGTACCCTCGGACGGTTCCTCCTGGACGACGCACGCTACGACGACGTCACCTCGAAGAGAGATCCCGGCGTCTTGTAGCAGCTTGGCCCCATAGATCATGGCCGCCAGTCCGCCCTTCATATCGCAGGCCCCCAGGCCGTAGAGAACCCCATCCCTGATCTCGGCCGCAAAGGGGGCGACCGTCCAGGCCGACGGGTCACTGACCTGCACTGTGTCCATGTGACCGTTGAGCATCAGCACCGGCCCGTGTCCGGGCCCGACCCGGCCAACCACGTTTCCGATGCGGTCGGTGTAGACGTCGCGGAGGCCGATGCGCTTCATCTCGGCCGCGATCTGCGCGGCCACGCGGCTTTCTTGGTTCGAAAAGCTGGGAGTCCGCACCATGTCGCGTAGAAAAGCGACCAGGCTGGTCCGATCTTGAAGGGTTAGTCTAAATCTGCTCATCTACCTTGTGTCTTGGTAACTGCCTGTAAAGTGCATGGCGCCTGGGCAGTTGCGTGTTTTTGGTGATTAGCTGTTAGGTGGGATTGTAGGCTGAAATTGCCCATTCGTCAAGTATTGACGTGACTATGAACTTTGACCACAACGATCTGGTCACTTGCCATTTTTCACCAGGAGGAGTATCATAAGCTTTTAGCCTTAATGTATATCTTTATAGAATTGATAATGTTCAGGCGGGCGCATACAACACTTGGGACTAGTAATGAGAACCACAGATTTCACGGATTGACACGGATTTAAATTTGAAAATCAGTGAAAACTGGTGTCATCTATGGTTAAAAATAGGCAAAAGTCCCCCTAGTAGATCCGCCCTGTTCAGACTTTTGTGTGGTATGATGGTGCTGGGTTTGGCGTTTTATGATATGCTGGTTATTGCATAGCGCATAGCTTTTGGGGGCGGAATGAAAAGAAAAAGTGTTACTTTAACAGTTGTCGTCGCTATACTCGTCAACCTGGCTGGGATGAGCCTGACCCCTTCAGTGGCTGCCGCGGCACCGGAAGCGGTGCGTTCGATGGCCGAGACTGGCGCTTCTTCGGTCCTTGGAACGCTTCCCGCTTGGTTCCTGCCGACCCTGTATCCCTCGGCCGCTCAATCCACGCTTCCCGCCTGGTTCCTCCCGGCCAATCAGCAGCCCAAATCCGCCAATCAGCATCCATCCGCCTCCTCCGCGCACTGCCCCTTGCTGCGACCCATCGCCCAGTCCCTCCTCGCGGTGAACGTATTTGGCCCGGATGTCGCCAGCCTGGGCGCTCCCGCCGGCGACGGTGAGGTCTACACCGTTGTCATCCGCAACGACTCGACCGACATCGCCTACGGCATCTGGTTGACCGCCACGCACCCGTCCTTTTTCATCCACGACGGCGACGACGAATTGACCTCCGGCACTGGCGTTATCGCGCTGGAGCCTGTCATCGCCACCGCGACCACGATCCAATGGACGCCGGTCACCACATACAACCTGGCCTCCGGCGAGGTCATCACCCTCAACTTTAGGTTGCGGGCGACCTGCGATGCCAAATCGGGCCAGCAGATGCGGGTGGGTGTGCATTATAACGCCGAGCCGGACGAGCCGCCGGACGAGGTCAACACCGGTGGGCTGAACATTACCACCGGGCGTGGCAATCTGGTCATCTGGAAGGAGCCGGCTCTGCAGGCCCTGGGATCGCCCGATTTTGGCGAGCCGATTACCTGGACGGTCAGGGTGCAGAACACCGGGTTGGGCGTGTTGTACGGCGCGGTGGTGGAGGACATTGGCGGCGTTGGAGTCTCGCTGATTGGGGGGACGCTGACCCCCTCGGATACGATCCCCGTGCTGGGCATTGACGAGGTGCAGACGTACACCGTGGTCGGGCGGGTGGAGGCCTGCAACCTGATCAATACCGCTCAGGCCTACTGGCCGTGTGGCAATCTAGAGAAGGATGCCACCATTACCAACCCGGTCAGGTCCACGGCCAGCGTCCTGTTCAACCCCCAGGTACCCAAAGTCAGCCTGGCGGTCTCTTCACCCATCACCTGCCCGTACTGCGATCCGGTAACCCGCACTGTGCAGATCACCATCACCAATGCTGGCGGACCGGCCGGTCGCTTCCGCATTGATTCCACCCTCGAGAGCGATGGGTTCTGGGCCGTACTGCCTGGCTCCCTCAGTGCCGATTGGGTCTATACCCCGTCCACCGGCCTGTTCGGCTACACCGGCGGCGCGCCGAGCGGCACCATCCCCGACGCAAGCTTGGGGGAGACGATCACCCTCACGTTCGATCTGTTTCCCCAATCGCTGCCCATCTGTGCCGATGGCAGCGGAGACGTGGCTTTCTTGCCTCTGTATGAGGAGGTCTGCGACAGCCAACCGTTCACCGGCACGCCCGCCAGCCTGGTCTATGACTATGGCGGAGATGAAGCGCCGGCGTTGCAAGTCGTCAAGAGCGGACCGGGCGTCGTTTCCAGCGGCGAGGTGTTTTCCTACCAGGTGACCCTCTTTGGTCAGAACCCGGCCAACATCAGCGGCACCTTGGACCTGCTCGACCAACTGCCCGATCAATTTGACGTCATCGGGCCTATCCTGCCCTCCAGCGGTGTGACCAGTACGAACGGTCAGGAGATCGCGTGGCAGCTCGATCCGGCCACTCTGTCGAACCCATTCACCGAGACCCTCATCTACTGGGTGCGAGCCATCACCCAGGCCGGGGGGGTGTGCGGGGCCAGCCAGATCGTCCAGAACGACGTGCAGGTGGCGGCTCAGCCGGTCTGTCCTGGCTGCCCGCCTATCACGGTCACCGACCGGATGTCAACGGCCATCCAGAATAATGAGGGTGTCCTGCCGGCCAACGGCAGCGCTGGCATCTACGAGGCCTGTGGGGACGGCTTTCTCATCAGTAACAGCTATCTGATCACCGGCGCCACCACTATCAACTGGATCGGGGCCGTCTTTACCGAGGCGCTGGGCAGCGACATCGGCGGCCAGGGCGCGCTGCCCGGAGCGGGCTTGATCTATCGCAGCGGCTCTCTCTCCGTCACCGTCAACGGCGTGGACTATACCCCCCACGTCACCATCGTGACGACTACCCCCTACCTGCAGCTCGACCTGAGCGGCCTGCAGGCCGCCGGCGCCCCGACCCAGACTATCACCCTGGGGATTACCTACACGCTCGACATTCCCGAAAGCGCCCTGAACGGGGAGGTCGAGCAAACCTTTTACGATTGGACGCAGTTGTTCCTGCCGGGTGTCAGCGACAGCGAGGCCTGCGCCAGCAACGGATCCTTCAATCAGGTGCTGGTGCTGACCATCAGCCGGGGCGACCTGGAGGTCAGCCTGTCGCCTCGCATCCTGGACCGCTGCCGGACCAACCGGGCGGTCATCACGGTGCACGACAACCAGCCCGACCGCCTGACGGATCACGTCGTCGTGACCTTTACGTCATCCACGGCCGAGATCCTCACGGCCCGGAATTTCACCACCACCGGCGATCTGCCGGACATCTTTACCGTGGTGACGAATTCCGACATCGGTGGCGGGCGCGGAATGATTACCTTCACCTTCCCAACCGCTTACGACCCGGCGGGCGATGGCACGATCCAGTTCGACTTTGACATCGGCTGTACCGGTGCGGCTGTCTGGGAGGCCGGGATCGCCTACCAAAGCCTCTGCGCCGAAACCTACCCCCACAGGACCAGCCTGGATCACATCTATAACGCCGCCAATCTGCTCCTCTTTACCACTCCCATCCGGTACACCGTGCGGGAAAAAGAGGTGCTGTGGAAATTTTTCATCACCAACAACGGCAACCTGACGGCCACCGATGTCGTGGTGGAAAACGATGTCACTGGCCTTTCGATAACCTCCTTCACGGCCGACGGACCGGGTATCTCGATCAGCAGCACCCTGCCGATCACTGACGATGTCGTGACCTTTTACGTGGACGAGATCGGCCCCAACGAGCAGCGAGTGGTCACCGTGACGGCCGACGTCATCCGCTGCGATCCGCTTCACGTCACCGTCACGGCCCGACTAGAGTGTTACGGGGAGGTCTGCCAGCAGCCCCAGACAGAGATCACCTTCGATACCCCAGATCCCTATCTGCTGACCAACAACGGCGAGACGGCCGACCTGCCGATGTGTGACCAGGGCCATGTGATCTTTACCACCAAGAATGCCTCCCCCGACGTGACGCTCTACCAGCTCAATATCACCGAGACGCTGGAGGGGCTTACACTGGTGTCGGGCGCTCCTATTACAGTGGCAGTTTTCGACCAAAATAAGAACTTGCTCGCCTTGACGACGTCCTTTACACCTACAATTACAGTCATCACAGACACAGACCCTTTGTCCAGGACTATGCTGCTCACCTGGAGGGCGATCTCGGCCACCAACACGCCGGTCTATACTTGGTTCAACGCCCTGCCGCCGCTTCATATCGTGCGCATCTATGTGCCCGTCAAGACCACCTGTGATCCGCCGTACGTGCCCCGTTCCTACGCCGCCGTCTCAGCCCTGGGGCCGTGCGGCAACCACCTGGGCTACATCGAGGACGCCCGTACGCTGCGCACCCTGAGCCCGGATATGAGGGTCGAAAAGACTGGGCGGGTGGCCGGCGGCACTTTTGGCAAGACGGTCTATGCCGCACCAGGCGAGATTGTGACCTGGCGCATCGAGCTGGAGAACCGCCCGACGCAACACGCTTACCTGGCCCAGAACGTCGTGCTGTCCGACACCTGGCCGGAGAGTTTCCGGTTCATCACCGCCACCCACCCGGTGACGGCAAATATCAACGAGGCAGCGCGTACTATCACCTGGTTCATCGGGGACGTAGATATTGGCCTGGTGCCGCGGTTCTTTTACATCACCGGCACCGTGGAGGGGCTCGAATGCCAGAGGGCGGCCGAGAACAACACCCGTCTTATCTATGGCTGTGGCGATGGCTGCACCAGCGCCATCGTGCCTATGGACACGGCCAACCTGGAGAGCGGTCCCAATCTGAGGGTGGCGCTGACTCCCGACTCGCTGCCGACCTGTGAGGCGGACATCCCCCTGACGATTCAGAACTATGGTGCCAAGGCATATACCACCACCCTTACCGTCACCATGCCATCGGCTGGTTATGTCTACAGCCAGGTGGTCAGTTCGGGGCTGACCATCACCCAGATCATCACCGACCCCTTGAGGCCCCAATTCATGTGGGACGAGATTCCGGGCCGGACCGGTTCGGGACCCTACGAGTTCGTGCTGGTGATCCGGGTGCGGAACGCCGGCGGTGGAGGTGGCGTCTGTCCCATTGCCGATGGTCTCCCCATCACCGCCGCGCTGGCCTACGACAACCACGCTGATTGTACCGACCCGGGGCCTTTCTTTTACACCCGCACCCACGTGTTGGACGTCCTCCTCCCGTCTCTGACCGTTGCCAAGATGCCGCGCACCCAGTCTCTCGACGCCGGTGAGAACGTCACCTGGACCATCACGGTAGTCAACACGGGGCCTGGCATCGCCGAGAACGTGGTCATCACTGACGTGGCGGGGGATAACTACCAGAACGTCACGGCCACCGTCGGGTCTGACGGGGCCGTGCCAACGGTGGTGGGCAACACCGTCACCTGGCTGCTTTCGAACCCTATCGCGGCCTCTGGCGGAACGTGGACCGCCACCGTGTCGGCGGTCCTCTTGTCCAGCGGCTACAACCGGAACGTGGTCACTGCCACGGCCTGGTGCGCCGTTGGCTGTACCACCGCCGTCGTCTCCGACACGGCTCACACCACCCTGCTGCAAGGGTTCGCCAAGTACCCAGAGGTGCAGACCGGCACCGTCGGCAGCCTGGTCGTCTTTACCTTTACCACCTTTCTGGCCGACGAGGACACGGTCTACGAAGAGCTGACCATCACCGACACGCTGCCGGTGGGCCTGGGGTACGTCTCGTCGGTGGTGACCGCCACCTACGACTTGGACAATCCACCCGGTGTGACCATCATCACCGACACGCCCTCCGTCCCGGCCGGCACATATCCCAGCGGGCCGGTGGTCTGGGCATTGGGCGACCTATCTGGCACGGTGCAGATTCGCGGCGTCATCACCGCCGTGATCCAGGATATTCCGTCCAACTATGATGGCGTCCGTCTGATCAACGAGCTGCGGATGACCTACACCGACGATGGCCTGCCCTACGTCTACACCGACACCTCGCCGGTAGACGTGCTGGAGCCGGTCCTGCACATCGGCAAGACCTACGTCACGCCGCGCGGCTGCGAGGCGACGTTGTTCGAGGATAATTTCAACGATGGAGTGCTTGATGGTTGGGACACAAGCGGCTCCGTAAGCATTGTGGACGGGATGCTTAACCTACTCAACAGCGGTGACACCTGGGACAGTGACAACTCGCATAACTTTTCCGACTTTAGCCTGAGCTTTATGGCCCGTAAAAATACTGATTCGGCTAACTCGGTGCTATGGGCCGTTTTCCGGGCCAACGTCATTAATAACAACGGGTATAACAACAGCTACCGTCTCGAATGGCGGCAGAACAACCTGGTGTTGGTAACGGCGGGGGGCGGATTATTGACAGGTGATACCACAGAAACAGCGCCCAGCGTTGGAGAATGGCATCATTTTGAGATTGTGGCCGAGGGGTTCCGGCTACAGATTTATGTCGATGGCCAACAAGTGATCGATGCGACGGACACTGCCGGCGCCCACGCCAGCGGGTACATCCAATTCCGTTCAACCGCTGGAAGCGACGATATTGACATTGACGACATCCTCGTCACCCGGCTCGAACAGACCGGCTGCCTGGTCGGCGCCAACGACCTGGTGACCTACACCCTGACCATCTCCAACCAGGGCCGCCTGCCCGGCTACGACCTGGTCGTCACCGATTCCCTCCCGGGCGGGATGAGCCTGCACGAGTACACCTTTGTCAGCGACGACCCCGACACCATGACGACGACCCAACCCGCGCCCATCCCCGGCGCGACCGGCGACCTGGTGTGGGGCTTCAACCAGCTCACGCCCACCCATCCCTTCAATCCGTTGAACCATACCGCCATCACGATGACGGTGGTTTTGAGCGTCGCCGATTGGATCACCGCCAACACCGTGCTGCCCAACCAGGCCGCGCTGGCCTACGACGCCTGGATCACCGATACGCAACCGACGACGGTCACCCGCGACTACAGCGGCGGCAGCCATTCGACGGCGATCCGCACCGTGAACGGCGGCATCGCCAAGACGGTGGCTTTCAGCCCGCCGCCCACAGCCACGCTGGGCTCGCTGGTGACGTACACGCTTATTGTCCCCGATCCGCCCATCAGCGCGACGCTGTACGACGTGGTGGTGACCGATACGCTGGACGCGCGGCTGCGGGTGCAAAGCGTCATCTCCTCGGCCGATCCGCGCGTGATCATCACCAACACCAGCGGCCTGACCAACAATCTGCGCTTTGAGCTTTCCAGCATCCCGCACAGCACGCAGGCGTACATCACCGTGACGGCGCGCATCTCGCACACCTGGCCTGACGGAGACAACGACGCCAACGCCGGCGACGTCATCACCAACGCCGGTGTGATGACGCACAGCACGGCGACGGAGATCACCCGGACGAACGAGGTCAGCACGACGGTGGGCGAACCGGCGCTGGAGATCGTCAAGGCCAGCGATCCGCCCACCAGCCACACCGTGGGCGCGGGGCAGGCTGTCACTTATACCGTGCGCATCACCAACGCCTCTGGCATCACCGCCAGCGCGGCTTACGACGTCGTCTTCACCGACACACTGCCGGCGGGAATGCGAGAGGTTACGCCGGTGCTCACGGTCTCATTGGACAGCGCGCCGGTTTCGTCGAGCGAGTATGTGACTGGCTACACGCCAGCGACCGGCGTCTTGACCGTCGCCTTCACCCCGGCCTTCTCCATCCCTGTCGGCGGCGTGCTGTTGCTGGAATACGTCGCCACGGTGGACGATGGCGTGGGCGCGGGTCTCGATCTGACCAACACCGCGCAGGTCTCCTGGTCGAGCCTGCCCGGCGCGACGCCCGGCGACCGGGATTACGGCCCGGAGGAGGACGATACGACGGTGCACACCGTGCTGCCTGGCATCGGCAAGGCGGTCGTCCCCGCCACGGCGACCATCGGCAGCCTCGTCACCTACACCATCCGCGTGCCCGACCCGGCGATCACCGCTACGCTCTACAATGTCACCGTGACTGATCAACTGAGCGACGTGTTGCAATTGCGCATCGTCATCACCGATGGGGTGGTGGGCGACGTAAGCATCAGCGGCAACGCCTTCACCGTGACCTACGCCAGCATCCCGCACGGCGAGCAGCGTCTCATCACCGTGACGGCGGTCATCATCGACGTTGGAGGCGATCCGGTTGCCGGGGACTTGATCACCAACGTCGTCACGTTGGCGCACGACACCGGCGTCGCCACGAGCGACGAGGTGACCGTGACCGTGGCCGAACCGGACGTTGGCCTGCGCAAGACTGTGCAGACGCCGCGCGACCCCGATCCCGTCGGCGCGGGCGATCTGGTCACCTACACGCTGACACTCTCCAATACCGGCGATTGGCCGGCCTATGATCTGGTGGTCACCGATAGCCTGCCGGTGGGATTGGTCTTTGACAGTTACCTGGGCGCGACCGTAACCGATCCCACAACAGCCACCACAGGCGCTACTACAGGCGGCGCGTATCTCGTCTACACCGCCTCGCAGTTGAACGTGGGCGGCTACTGGATCATTACCTTTACCGCGCGGGTGCGGGACGATATCACGGCCGGCGTCACGCTGACCAACGCCGCCTGGGGCGTCTATGATGGGCAGCCCGGCGAGAACGACGACGAGCGCGAGGACGACATCCCCACCGATACCGTGCCGGTGGACGTGGGCTACCCGGCGCTCGACTTGGTCAAATCGGCTGAACCGAGTCCGGTGGAAGCGGGTGGGTTGCTGACTTACACCCTCACCGTCGTCAACACCGGCATCGTCAGCGCGACGGGCGTGCTCATCACCGATACGATCCCGCAGAACACCACGTTCGTCACCGCGACGTTGCCGCACACCGGCCCCACGCCGAACACCGGTCCGGGCAGCGTCCTCACCTGGACGTTGGGCACGCTCGATATCGGCGTGCCGCGCACGGTGACGATGACGGTACAAGTCGATGATCCATTGCCGAATGGCACCATTCTCACCAACACCGCCTGGGTCACCTCCACCGAGGGGATCACCGATACGGACGAGATCACCACGCCGGTTGGGAGCGCCCACACGCTCTCCCTTGTCAAGAGCGCCGATCCGAGTCCGGTGCAGGCCGGCGGGTTGCTCACCTACACCCTCGAGTGGGCGGTCAGCGGCAACCAGACCGCGTTGGGCGTGACCATCAGCGACGCCGTGCCGCTCAGCACGACCTATCAGGACTGCGGCCCTGCTCCGTGCGCGATGGCTGGCGGCGTCGTCACCTGGACGTTGGGCGACCAGTCGCCGGGCGCGAGCGGCGTCGTCACCTTCACGGTGCTGGTGGACAGTCCGCTCATCAGCGGGACCGTGATCCACAACGCGGCCCTCATCAGCGACACGCAGGGCGTCACCGATACCGACGAGATCACGACGCCGGTCGAGAGCGCGCATACGCTGAGCGTCCGCAAGACAGTCACGCCGAGCGTCGTCTCACCGGACGGCCTGATCACCTACACCATCGCCTACACCATCGCGGGCAACGAGCCGGCTTACAACGTCACCCTCTCCGACACGACCCCGGCCCATACCACCTTCTACACGGCGACGCCGCCGGCCGATAGCGATCCCGGCGTGGGCGGAACCGGACCGGTCGTCTGGCATCTGGGCGATTTCCTGCCCGCTGCATCGGGCGTCACCGAGGCGACCGGCGTGGTGACGCTGGTCGTGCGGGCCGACATCCCGTTGCCCGATGGCCTCCTCATCGCCAACACCGTCGTCATCACCGACGCCGCCGGGGAGACGGACGACGACACGATCACCACGACGGTCGAGAGCACGCATGCGCTGGCGCTGGTCAAGCGGGCTGCGCCCGACCCGGTGCAGGCGGGCGACCTGCTGACCTACACGCTGGCCTACACCGTCAGCGGCGACGGCGTCGCGCCCGACGTGACCATCAGCGACACCGTGCCTGCCAGCACGACGTTCGACTCGTGCGCGCCAGCGGCGGATTGCAGCCACAGCAACGGGCGGGTGACCTGGACGCTGGGCGACGTCAACCCGCCGGCGTCTGGCGTCGTGACCCTGGTGGTGCGGGTGGACAGCCCGCTCATCAGCGGGACCGTGATCCACAACGCGGCAGTCATCACCGACAGCCAGAACGTCACCGATACGGACGAGATCGACACGCCGGTCGCGAGCGCGCACACGCTGGCGATCACCAAGACCGCCGCGCCCGATCCGGCGACGGCGGGCGGCCTGCTGACCTACACGCTGGCCTGGGCGGTGGAGGGGAACGAGCCGGCGCTCGGTGTGACCATCTCTGATACTGTGCCGGTCAGCACCACGTATCACGGTTGTGATGGCGGCCTCACGTGCGGTGAATTGGGCGGCGTTGTCACTTGGAACCTGGGCGACCAGGATCCCCCGGCCGCCGGCAGCGTCAGGCTGGTGGTGCGGGTGGACAGCGACGCGCCGAGTGGCACGCTGCTGACCAATGCGGCTCTCATCAGCGACACGCAGGGTCTCACCGATACGGATGAAATCACCACGCCGGTGGAGACCGCCGTCGAGATCTGGGTGGTCAAGACCGGCAGCGCCTCCCCGGTGACGCCGGGCGAGGCGATGACCTACAGCCTGACGGTCCACAACGACGGGCCGTCGGACGCGGAGGACGTCGTGGTGACGGACACGCTGCCTGCGGAAGTGACCTTCGCCGACGCTGATCCGTATCCCAACGTCAGCGCTGTCAACCCGCTGGTCTGGAACCTGGGGACGTTGACGCCGGGCGAGCGCCGCGACATCCTCGTCACTGTGACGGTCGACGCGGACGTGACGGTGGGCTTTACCAACACCGTCATTATCACGACGAGCACGCCGGGCGACGATCCGGGCAACAACGAGGACGACTATCCGGTCGACGTGCTGCCCGAGGTCGAGATCTGGGTGGAGAAGAGCGGGAGCGCCTCCCCGGTGACGCCGGGCGAGGCGATGACCTACAGCCTGACGGTCCACAACGACGGGCCGTCGGACGCTGAGGACGTGCTCGTGACCGACACGCTGCCTGCGGAAGTGATCTTCGCCGACGCTGATCCGTATCCCAACGTCAGCGCTGTCAACCCGCTGGTATGGGACCTGGGGACGTTGACGCCGGGCGAGAGCCGCGAGATTCTCATCACCGTGACGGTGGGCGCGGGCGTGACGGCGGGCTTTACCAACACCGTCGTCATCACGACGAGCA
>Ga0209614_1001280_pt1 | contig 19334 bp, 16 predicted proteins | sample BlaSprsedimmetaG_FD_185484 | JGI IMG/M metagenome (GOLD analysis project Ga0209614, IMG submission 185484) | Hot spring sediment bacterial and archeal communities from California, USA to study Microbial Dark Matter (Phase II) - Blank Spring... ... | reverse complement strand
CCGTTTCCGATTCTCTTCTCGGTAACATCGGTTTTTGAGGCAACGAACCTCTTTTATCAACCCCTTCGGTAACATTTTATTTGAGGCAATTCGATAATCAAAAAATAATTGATATTTTTTAAAACCACTTGCATGATTACTTTCTCCGGTAAATCGCGGATTTTTCCGGAAAATACATTAAGTGGATGTAATTTTGTGCGTAAAAAAACCGTGATATTAGGATATGACGCTGTTTCTCCCTTGGGAACTGATCTGGCCGGGCAATGGCAGCGCGCGATGCAGGGAGATTGCGGCATTGGCCCGTTAACCAGATTTGAATTATCACCGGATTTTCCCGTGCGGGTGGCAGGGCAGGTGGATGATATTGACATCCGGCACTATCCTTTTTTACAGCCGCGGGAAATGGCGCACTGGACATCACCGATTTTCAAACACGCCTTACTGGTTGTGCACCGCGCCCTGAAAAACGCCGGTGTGGAAATTACACCGGACATTGCGCCGCGCGTCGCCATAACTTTCAGCTCGGCGGTGGGAGGGCTGGACGCGGTTTTAAAAGCTGACCGTTTACTGGTTGCCGAAAATAAAATGCCGCATCCTTTTACCAATCCGAATTCCTGCATTAACATGGTAACCGGAAAAGTTTCCATTTTAACCGGCGCGACCGGTCCGATCTGCTCAACAATAACCGCCTGCGCGACGGGAATAACATCGCTGATTATCGGCGAGATGCTCCTGCAAAGAAATATGGCTGATGTGGTGATCGGCGGCGCGGTGGATTTTCCGCTGGTCGAGCCGATTGTCGCGGGATTTGCCACAATGAACGGAGCGTATCGTCCCAAGGAAGGGCAACCGCATGAACCGCCGGAAAAAACCAGCCGGCCGTTTTCGGCAAACCGCCGGGGTTTTGTTGTTTCCGAAGGAGCGGGCGCGATAATTATTGCTACGGATGAATTTGCGCGCGCGCATGGACTAAAGCCGAAAATAGAACTGGCCGGCTGGGCGATGACTTCGGACGCGGGACATTTTGTTGCGCCCAAGCTGGATACGGTGCAAAGATGCATCAGCGAAGCAATCAGCAATGCTAAGCTGAAGCCACAAGACATCAACGCGGTCAACGCGCATGCCACATCGACAAAAATAGGCGACAGAGTGGAAGCTGACGCGCTAACCAATATCTTCGGAAAAGAAACTCCGCCGGTTTCCGCCAATAAATCGCAGGTGGGGCACGCGATGGGCGCGTCTTCCGCCCTGGAGACAATTTTTGCCATGGAAGGAATGCTGGGCGACGTTTTGCTGCCGACGATAAATTATTTGCCGGATCCGGAAATCAATATTGATTGTGTGGCCGAAGGAGCCAGAAAATTATCGCAGGAATTTGTGCTCAAAAACGCTTTTGGTTTCGGCGGATGTAATTCCTGCTTGATTTTGCGCAGAATCGCATAAAGGATATATTTGAGATCATGAAAGCACCACTGAATAGAAAAGTATTTGTTGTCGGCTACGGCGCGGCCACGCCCCTGGGCGCAACCTTTGATAAAACATGGAGGCGCGCGGTGAAAGGCGAGGCGGGTTTCCGCAAAGTTACGCGCTGTCAGGTGGATTCAGCCTGCGATATCGTTGGCGAAATTCCCGATTGGAATCCCCTCGATTTGGCTTTTACCGACGCCAAAGAAGTTTATAATTGGAACGCGGCTTTTGTGATTTTAACGGTGGCGGTCTGTAAGGAGGCACTGGAAAACGCGGGTATTGTGATGGACGATAAAATATCCCCGCGCATGGCCTGTCTGATTGGTTCCGCGATTAACGGATCGGACGCTTTTCGCGCGGGGGTGCACGACCTGGAGCAGCGCGGCCCGCTACGCGTGAGCCCTTATCTGCTGCCGAACTTGTGCGCCAATCTTCCTTCCGGCAAGGCGGGAGTACTTTTAAAATTTACCGGACCGATATTTTCCCCCCAGGGCGCCTGCGCTTCCGGCAATCACGCCATTGGTATCGGCGCGCGGATGATCCGCGACGGAGATTGTGATTTTGTTCTGGCCGGAGGAGTGGATACGCCGATTATGCCCGAAATCATCCATGGCTTCGCGAACATGAACGCGACCATTAAAGTGCAGTCCGGCGATCGGGCTTATACCGAACACGACCAGGCGTCGCGCCCCTTCAGTTCTGACCGGCGCGGCTTTGTGCTTTCTGAAGGCGCGGGAGTGGTTGTGCTCGCGGCGGAAGAAGTAATCAAAGCCTACGGACTCAAACCGAAAGCGGAAGTTTTGGGCATCGGCTGGACATCGGACGCGCACCATTATACCGCGCCGCACGCGCCGACGATTATCCGGGCGCTTAAAGAAACTATTGACGACGCGGGCTTAAAGCCCGAAGACATTCAATATATTAACGCGCACGGCACATCCACACCCAAGGGTGACGCGATGGAAATAAAATGCCTGAGAGAGGCTTTTGGCAAAAAAATGGAGAAGATTCCTGTTTCTTCCAATAAATCACAGTTGGGGCATACGCTGGGCGCGACTGCCGCCATTGAAGCCGCGCTCACGATTGAAGGAATGAACAAGGGGATTATTTTGCCCACGATCAATCATCTGCCTGACCTTGCTTTGGCGGATGTTGATGTCGTGCCCAATGAAGCACGCCAGCAAAAATATGAAATCGCCCTTTCCAACGCTTTTGGTTTCGGCGGAACGAACTGCTGTGTAATATTTAGAGGAGTGTAGATTAAATGAAGCCCAAGCCTTTCAAGCCGGAAATTTATCGGGATAATGAAAAATACGTGCGTGATCAGACGACGGGCTTTGTCTGGCATCGCTGCCAGCATCGCACGCTGTACGCGGATACCGACCGCTCGGAAGTAGTTTATCATTCCAATTATCTGCGCTATTTTGAACTCGGGCGCACCTCGCTGATGCGGGATTTGGCCTACCCATATAAGGAAATAGAAGCCAGCGGTTACGTTTATCCGATTTTTGATTTAGGCGTGAGCTTCTATCAGCCTTTATATTACGATGATATGATGTATATTCACACGCGGCCCGTAAATCTGCAAAGGGTCAAGCTTCAGTTTGATTATGTCATCACGCACGCGGAAAACGGGCATTTAATCTGCACCGGTTTTACGAAACACTGCGCCATGAATCTGAAAGGAATTCCGGTCGCGGTTGATCCGAAAACAGTTCAACTATGGACATCATTTCCCAAGTAGACAAAAAAACACGCCACGAAATGGAAATAGAAATATTTCCCTATCTGCGTGATCACTATTTTGAAGGCAAGGCTATTCTGCCGGCGGTAGAAGCGCTGATTATTCTGGCCAAAACCGTCAAAGGTTCTTATCCGCAAGCCGATATTTTCTGCCTATCACAGGCGCGCTTCCCGCGTTTTTTATCGATTGACGCGAAAGCAAATAAGCAGGCGGTTGTTCTGGAAATCTCAAAAGATGAATCCGGCAATATTAACACAGCTCTTTTGACGGCGGTTCGGGCAAAAACAAATAAAATAAAGCGTATGGCTGAGCATGCGGCTGTAAAATTCCCACAGAATGCAGATTGTTTCCCGCCCGCCTTCCCGTTTCGCGATATCGAAAAACTCGGCGGACAATGCATCAGCGTGCCGGCCGCCACCATTTATCGCGAGCTTATTCCTTTCGGAGAGGCTTATCAAAATATTACTGGGGATTTGTCTGTGTCAGATCAAGGCGCGCTAGGGTATATTTCCGGAGGATCCGCACAAGCGGATGAGGCCACTCTCGGTTCGCCTTTTCCTTTTGACGCGGTAATGCATATGGCCTGCGTGTGGGGGCAGCGTTTCACTCAAATAGTTCCTTTTCCCGTAGGATTTGGAAAAAGAAATATTTACAGTCAAGCAAAAAAAGGTAAAAGCTATTTATGCCGGGTTTGGCCGAAAGATATCGAAAAGCAAAAATTAATTTTCGACGCTTGGATTTACGATAATGATGGTGTATTGTGCGAAGCAATAAACTCTTTGGAAATGCGTGATGTCACGCAGGGGCGGCTGCGGCCGCCGCGATGGATAAATGTATAAAATATGTTAAGAGCAATTTTAGTATTTCTTTTCGCTTATCTGGCCGGCTCAATTAATTTTGCCATCATTTTTTTTAAGCTGACCAACAGAGAAGACCCCCGTTTAAGTTTCAGCGGCAACGCTGGCACGACAAACGTTTACCGTCAGGCGGGTATGGGTTGGGCGGCGGTTGTCTTTTTGCTGGATATCGGCCGTGCGCTCGCCGTTGCAATTATCGCCTGTTATTATCTGAAAATATCCATGCTGCCCTGGGCCGCATTTTTCCTTATTTTGGGAAATAGTTTTCCCTGCTTTCACGGATTCCGCGGCGGCAAGGGAGTGGCAAATTATCTGGGTTACACGCTGCTTATCGCTCCCTGGGCGGCATTATTTTCCGCTTTGGCCTGGCTTGTCGCCTACGGAATATTCCGCACAACGTTCATCGCTTCATTCTTTATGGTTTTTATTTTGGCTTTGGGCCAGGCCTGGTATGCTAACTGGCAAATTGGCGCTTTAACAGGAGTCATAGCCACGTTTGTCTTGATTGTTTTTAATCATAGAAATAACATCCGCAATTATCTCTTTGCCGGAGAGAGCCAACGGAAGCCCCAGGAATAAAGAATCTGTTCTGGGTGGGACAGGCACTATGTTTTACGCCAAACAGTGTTTTTTGTCGCATTTGTATTAGGGAGTGCGCCAAGAGCTAATAGTTTAATATTTTTGATCTAATGGGTTGCTGGTTCCTGTCGGTGTTTGTGGATTGCAATATAAAAACCATTGACACAGAAAGCGGTATCCGCTATTTTTGCCATCAGGTAAACGCAGCACGACACCAGATAATCTTTTTAAGAAATACCTTATGGAAATATTGTCAGCTGTGAAAGTGTTTTTTCTCTGCCGTTGGTTGACACAGCGAAAAGTGAAAAAAAGAACGTCAATTGAGAGAAGCTATATATTGTCACTCTGGGAAAAAAGGGAGAAGTAGTATGAATAAAAATGAATGGATAGAGAAATTGAGCGCCATGGCGGCGTCAAGCAGTTTGGTGGAGTCCTCGCTTTACGCCAAGTATGATGTGAAAAGGGGCCTGCGCGATATTAAAGGCAAGGGAGTGCTTGCCGGATTGACGCAAATCGGTGACGTGCAAGCCCACACTCAAGTAGGCGATGATGAATCCGAATTGGGTCCCGGGTGCCTCATCTATCGCGGTATAGACATAACGGAACTTGTCGCGGGATTCATGGCGGACAAACATAATGGTTTTGAAGAAACCTGTTATTTGCTGCTCTTTGGTGAGTTGCCGGATAAAAACGAGATGGAAAGATTTCAGAATCTTTTGAGTTCGTTCAATACATTGCCGGATGACTTTGTTCACGACTCTATTTTGAAGCTTTCCAGCCGCGACATTATGAACGCCATCTCGCAGAGTATTCTATCTCTCTATGTCCTTGATGAACGCGCGGAGGATATCAGTATTCCCAATGTGCTCAGACAGTGCCTTCAGTTAATCGCTGTTTTTCCCTTGCTGGTAGTTTATTGCTATCAGGCTCATGCTTATCGCTTCAGCAATAAAAGCCTTGTTATTCACAGCCCTCAGCCGCATTTGTCGGCCGCGGGGAATTTTTTGCACATGCTCAGACATGACAGCAAATACACGCCACTGGAAGAACAGTTGCTTGATCTGGCGCTGGTTTTGCACGCGGAGCACGGTGGCGGAAACAATTCTTCTTTTACGGTTCACGTGGTTACGTCAAGCGGGACGGACACTTATTCGGCGATTGCCGCGGCCATGGGTTCGTTAAAAGGTCCCCGCCACGGCGGCGCGAATATAAAAGTTGTCCAGATGTTCGAAGATTTGAAGAAAAATGTATCCAACTGGGATGATGATCGCCAAATCGAAAATTATCTTATTAAGCTTCTCAATAAAGAAGCCTTCGACCGCGCCGGATTGATTTACGGCGTGGGGCACGCGGTATATTCAGTTTCCGATCCACGCACGCTGATATTGCGGGAACATGTGGCGAAATTGGCTCAGGAAAAAGGCCTTGCCGATGAAATGCGGCTCTACGAAAGAGTCGAAAAAATCGCTCCGGAAATCATTGGTCATGAAAGAAAAATATATAAAGGCGTCAGCGCCAATGTCGACTTTTATTCAGGGCTTCTCTACCGCCTGTTGGATATTCCACCCGAATTATACACTCCGCTATTTGCCATGTCCAGAATTGCCGGCTGGAGCGCGCACCGCATCGAGGAATTAGCTAACAGTAGTAAAATAATTCGTCCGGCGTATAAAAGCGTGGCGCCGCGCCGTCATTACATTCCCATAAAGGACAGAAAAAAAAGCTGATTTTCTGCGGATAAAAAGAATTAATCTGGGAAAGCCAAAGTTAATGGTTGCGGATGCAAAAATCTGCAACCATTTTTTTCTGCACAAAACCGCGAACGTGCGCAGCATAAAAGTGTTGCCGTCTGAACCTAGTTGACAAACATGTTATCATCATAAAATTATAATAATGGAAACGCGTAAGCGGATGGTAATAATGTGTGAGCCGATTTGCGTGGTTTAAATATGTAGTGTAACCATGGGCCGGTTTAGGTTAGGAAAATGGATGGAATAAATGAAATTACAGACACTGCATTTGCCGTGCTGGGCGGAGGATGCTTCTGGTGCACAGAAGCGGATTTAAGGAAATTATCCGGGATAAAGGATGTAATCTCCGGTTACGCGGGAGGCCAAGGGAAAAATCCAACACACGGAAATTACATAGAAAAGGGATATGTCGAAGCTGTTCAGGTTTATTACGAGCCGCAAAAAATAAATTATGTACAAATTCTGGATTATTTCCTGCGGCACATTGATCCCATAGATTCAGGAGGGCAGTTTGCCGACCGCGGCGGCGGATACCGCCCGGTGATTTTTTATCAGACAAAGGAAGAAAAAATTATTGCCCAAGAGCTGCTTGGCGAACTTGATCAGTCAGGCAAGTTTTCACGTCCTGTCGCGGTAGCGTTAATGAAGCACACCGCTTTTTACCCCGCGGAGGATTATCATCAGGATTACGCCGCGAAAAATCCGATGCACTATGGCGCTTATCGTGTTGGTTCAGGCCGCGAAGGTTTCTTGCGCCAGATGTGGGGAGATAATGCCAGCCCACTGTCAAGCCGTGAAAAAGAGAACCTCCCAAATGACGAAGAGGATTTAAGAACAAAACTTACGCCCCTGCAATATGAAGTCACACAAAAAGGAAGCACTGAGCCACCTTTTCAAAACGAGTATGTGGATAATAAAAGAGATGGCATATACGTAGATATTGTTTCCGGTGAGTCGCTCTTCAGCTCGCTGGATAAATATGATTCAGGAAGCGGCTGGCCCAGTTTTACCAGACCGCTGGAACAAGATAATATAGTCGAAACAAAAGACGGCTCTTCCGCAATATTTGGAGCCGAAGTGCGCAGCAAACAGGCTAATTCTCATCTGGGGCATGTTTTTCCGGATGGTCCTGAGCCAACGGGCCTGCGTTACTGTATTAACTCCGCGGCGCTGCATTTTATCACCAGACAGGATTTAGAAAGAGAAGGTTACGGGCAATACGTTGGATTGTTCAAAAATAATTAATATTTTGATGCTTGCTGTGTATTATTGAGAAATTATTTTTTCGGCAATTCGGTTCACCGTCTCCATAGCTTTTGGTAAATCAATAGTAAGCAATTTTCTGTTGTTCATGACAATTTTGCCATTGATAATGCTAGTTTTTACATCTGCGCCACGCGCGGCATATACCAGCTGCGAATGACAGTTATAAAGTGGTGTAAGATGAGGCTGGTTTACATCGATCATAATTATATCCGCCCGTTTGCCTTCTTCAATTGAGCCGATCATGTTATCCAGATTCAAGAGCCGAGCCCCGCCGATAGTTGCCATCTGCAAAACAGTTTGTGCGCTCATCAAGGTGGGATTTAAAGATATTACCTTATGAATTTTGGCCGCGCTGTCCATTTCCCGGAACATATCCAGGTCATTATTGCTGGCGCACCCGTCAGTGCCCAGTCCCACATTTATGCCACGCCGCAGCATCTCGGCAACGGGGGCGATTCCGGCAGCGAGCTTCATGGAGCTTTCCGGATTGTGCGATACGCCCACGCCCGTATCTGCTAAAATTTCCATATCTTCTTTGGTTAACCAATTGCAGTGAACGGCAATGCTCCAGTCATCAAGCACGCCTAGGTCGTATAGATGCCGGACGGGGTTTTTCCCATAACGTTTTTCTATCGTTTTAATCTCGTCCTGGTTTTCAAGCAGATGAGTTAAATAAAGAATTCCGGCCTCGCGTGCGGCAGTTTTTACATTTACGAGCGTTTTGGGAGAACAGGTGTAAGGCGAATGACAAAAAAAAGCTGGTGTAATCATCGGAGCAAACGATTTCCATCGGTTAACGAACCGATCCGCCGCCGCCATCATTTTCTCATATTTAGGATTGTCCGGCGTGGCGAAATCGGCGAAGCCCTGAGCGGCGACGGCGCGCATTCCGCAGGCGAGCGCGGCTTCGGCTACGGCGGATTCAAAAAAATATGCGTCACAGAAAGTTGTCGTGCCGGAAAGAATCATTTCCGCCATAGCAAGAACGGCACCGGCGTAAACCATTTCTTTGTTGACGTGTTTTGCTTCTGCCGGAAAGATGTGATTGTTGAGCCATTCCATCAGGGGCAAATCGTCGGCCATCCCTCTGAAGCAGACCATGGGCAGATGGGTGTGCGTGTTGACCAGTCCGGGCAAGATAATACAGCCGGAACCATCGATTGTTTCTTTGGCAGACCATGCAGGTATTTTTTCGTCGTTTGGGCGTGTGCGGGTGATTAAACCGTCTTTGATGCCTACGAAACCGTTTTCGATAATTTCTGCGTCCGCCGACATTGTCACAAGCGTGCCGCCGGCAATAACTATATCCATTTCTTTGTCAGGCATTGTTTTTCGTGTTGAGCTTCGGCGTTAATAAAAAAGGATGCTCTCGCGCCAGCCAGACTCAAGAGCATCATGGATTGCGGCAACCATGAATACGCGCAATTTTGTTTTATTCTATCGCCAGAGTTGCCGATCTGCTTCCGGAAAGGTTGCATATTGCCGTTACTTCCAAAGTGTCTCCCTTGCCGGCGGCAATATTGTACGTGTAGTTGAATGTTGCCGGATCAGGCTGGTTTTCATAATTACTGGTGCTGACCACAACCCCATTTTTCTTAATTACTACGGAATTTATATAGTGAAAACCAAACGCTGATTTATGGGTGATGGTTACTTTTAAAGTTTGCTCATTTTTGTCATAAGCAAGCTCAATATTCTGCGGCGCGTGCGCGTAAGCTTGTTGCGTGCTGATACAAAAAGCCGCAAAAAGAATCATCATCAAGGTAATACAAAATTTTGATAATTCTGACATTTTTATCATCTGTGCCCTCCTTTTTTACAGCTAACAGGCTTTCTTAAGTTTTTACACAATATTAATATATCGCAGATGCCGAAAAAAAGCAAAGGAAGGCGTGAAAGCCGCAAAACAATCTTATTGAAAATTAGTCCCTTATTGGCTAATATTTTTGCTCTACGAAAAAGGAGGCATTCCATGGATGCTGTGCTTCTCGCCCGGGTTCAATTTGCTTTTACCGTGGGTTTTCATTTTCTATTTCCGGCAATGACGCTGGGAACATCACTGACAATACTTATTTCAGAATCGCTTTATTTAATTAAAAAAGATGAAATTTATAGAAAAATAACCGACTTTCTGGCGAGGTTGCTGGGATTGATATTTGTCATAGGCGTGGCTACCGGCATTACTATGGAATTTTCTTTCGGCATGAACTGGTCGGGTTATTCGCGGGTGGTGGGCGATATTTTCGGGCCGATTCTAGCCGCGGAAGCTATTATTGCTTTTTTTCTGGAAGCGGTATTCATTGGCGTTCTGATTTTTGCCAGAAACAAAGTTTCCCCCAAAGTTTACTGGCTGTCTGCCCTGCTGGTTTTTATCGGCAGTCATCTTTCCGCTTTTTGGATACTGGCGGCCAATTCCTGGATGCAGACACCCGCGGGTTTTCAAATAGATGGAACAGGAAAAATTATTTTGTCCAGTTTCCGGCAGGCTGTTTTTAATCCTTCCACAATGATTAGATTATTCCACACCACCATGGCTTCCTGGATGACCTGCGCGATTATGATTGCCGGTATTGCCGGATATTACGTAAGTAAAGGATTACACGGCGAGACGGCAAAAAAGATGCTAAAAATGGGTATCATACTCTTTGCCATTACGCCGCTGTTGCAACTTTCCACGGGTCATATCCACGCGATACAGGTTATTGACGCGCAGCCGGAGAAAGCTGCCGCGCTGGAGGGACTTTTTGAAACAACAAAGGGTGCGCCCCTTTATCTTGCGGGCTATGTTGACGCGGAGAAGGAAAAGACTTACGGCGTTTATATTCCACGGCTTTTGAGTTTTCTTTACAACTTTGATTTGGATTCGGAAATTAAGGGACTGAAAGAATTTCCCAAAGAGCACTGGCCGCCCGTGAATATCGTCTTTCAGGCATATCATGTGATGGTAGGCGTGGGGATGCTGGCGATATTTCTGGGGCTTTTAGGCCTGATTTTGCTCGTCAGAAACAAGTTATTTGAAGCGACAACCTATCTTTTTATTCTGCCCTTTTTGATTCCCTTGCCGCATATCGCCCATGAAGCGGGCTGGGTCGCCGCTGAAGTAGGCCGGCAGCCGTGGATTATCTATAAACTCATGAAGACCGCCGACGCAGCTTCCGTTGTTGTGCCGGCTAATCAGATTTTTTTCAGCCTGATAATGTTTACCATAGTTTATTCACTGATTTTTGCCATGTTTGTTCTTGTGTTCGTGAGAATTATGAAAAAGGGGTTATGAGCGCGTAATAGAACAAAGTGAAAGACGAATAAGGAGAGGACGGATGGAAAATATTCAGAACTTTCAGGTTTTATGGTTCATTCTTATTGCAATATTATTTTTAGGTTACGCTCTTCTGGACGGTTTTGATTTGGGAATTGGCGCGCTTTTGCCTTTTATCGGCAAGAACAAGGAGGAAAAAGACATTCTGATAAATTCCATCGGGCCGGTGTGGGACGGAAATGAAGTGTGGTTAGTTGCTGGGGCTGGTGCTCTTTTTGCCGCGTTTCCGCAGGCCTACGCGACCGCCTTCTCCGGTTTTTATCTCGGCATGCTTCTTATTGTGTTCGCGCTGATTTTCCGGGCTGTTTCGATGGAATTTCGCGCGCATGACGAGCGCAGGGCCTGGTTTTGGGAAAAGATTCTTTTTGCGGGTAGCTGCCTGGCCCCTTTGCTTTTGGGAATAACTTTGGGCAATGTAATCTACGGCGTTCCTCTCGATGACCGGATGGAGTTTACAGGAAGCCTTCTTACGCTGCTGCGTCCGGTGCCGTTTTTGTTCGGCATTGTCGGCCTATCTGCTATTGTGCTTCAAGGCGCTTCTTACGCCATATTAAAAACCGAAGGCGAATTACATCTGAGGGCAATCAAGGCAATGCATATTCTGCTGATGATAAACATGCTCACGGCAGGACTTTATTTTGTTATGCTGGCTTGTATTTCCCCCTCCCTTTTGTCTAGCCCTTTGTTTTACATGGCTATTCTCCTGGCCTTGCTGGGTTTGGGTGAGCTAGTTTTTTCACTTAGCAAAGAAAGCAGCGCGAACCTTTTGGGAAAATCGTCTTTATATTTTTTAGGTTTGTGGCTAGTGACGGTTACCGCTCATTTCCCCAACCTGATAAAGGCGGCCGATACACCATATCTTAGTATTACGATTTACAACAGCTCCACCGGTCTTTATACCCTGCAGGTGATGAGCGTGATCGCCCTCGTCGGCATGCCTATTGTTGTGGGGTATACTGTCTTCGCTTACCGGATATTCAAAGGTAAAGCCAAGGCGCAGCGCTACTAACCAGTGTGTTCTTCTTTCATCAGCCGGGGCAAAAAGGTTACAGGCGCGGCGCGATCAGGCCGGGCTCCAACTTTTCCGTTTTTGTGGGTTTGTAAATAAAATAAAACATGAATATGGCGGCGAAAGCCAAAAGGCCGAAAATCATGAAAGCCGGCAGGTAAGAGCCGGTAGAATCGAATATTCTTCCCGCCAGCGTCGGCGCGATAAATCCGGCGATACCATTACTCAAAAAAAGTGTTGAATAGACAGTCCCGATTTTATCCGCTCCGTACTGGTTAGCGATTTCCGCGGCGTAAAGAACGAAGCAGGCGCTGAAATTAAAACCGGCTAAAACTGTGAACACATAAAAGGTGACGTTATTTTTAATGACAAAGGGAGCGGCCAGAATTACCACGGCCGTGCTGATAATCGATATAAGAATAACTTTTTTCCCTTCCATGATGCTGCCGATGAAACCCCAGGTCAGCCTGCCGGCGGTATTAAAAAGAGCGATAATGGTCACCGCCGCGCCGGCGGCGGTTGCTTCAAGATTCATAGCCAGGCCGAAAGGTTTAATATTTCCGATAACCATCAGGCCGGCGCAAAAACATGGGAAAATGCCGCACAGCAGGCCTAAAAATTTGCGCTCCCTGATAATCACCGAAATTTTGGTGTTTGCCACGGGCGCATCGTTTTCAGGTATCAGAGCGGGATTTTTTAAAAACATTGTTGCAATTATCAGAACTGCCGTAAAACCGAAGCCCATGTATTTAAAAATAGTCAGGACATTTACCTGCTGGGAGAGCAGATATTCCCCTAATTGAGAAATAATCATGGCGCTGCCGCCAAATCCCGCTACGGTAATTCCGGTTACCAGGCTTTTGTGATTTGGGAACCATTTCATGGAACAGGCGATGGGACATAAATAAGCCAGCCCGACACCGGCGGGCGCAAGGACACCAATCAGAACCAGAAGCGCAGCGTATGAGCCGCTGGAATAACCCACAAGGATATAACTGCTGCCGAAAATAATTCCGCCGATCAGAGCGGGAATACGCGGTCCCAGACGATCCTGCACGCGTCCGCCAATAAAAATCATAAAAGTGGCGGCCAAAGCGCCTATACCGAAAACAGATTGTGCCTGAGCGGTGGAAAAACCAAGTGTTTCTTTCAGGGCGGGAACAAAAGTGCTCCAGGAGTAGCCGGCGCCCAGGCAAAGATTAATGAATACCGCCGCTATCAGGATCAGATATTTATGCATAAATCATTGGTCCAATATAAAAATGCAGTTCTTTCCGGTAAGATAAAAATGCTTTCAGGCGATTAATACCTCTCTTCTGCGGCGCGGTGCGCTTTTTTAAACTTCATTTTCAAAAAAAACGCGCGCGTCAACAATTGAAACTCCCTGCCCTTCAGGATGAACAATCACGGGATTTAAATCCATTTCCGCGATGCCGGGGAAGTTGCTCATCAGGAAAGAAACGCGGCAAATGATATCGATAAGAGATTCAATGTCCGCGCGGCCGCTGCCCCGGGAACCTTCAAGCAGTTGGTATGCTTTGAGTTCGCGCAACATAGCCGTCGCTTCACGCCTGGTTACCGGCGCCAGGCAAATGGCTCTATCTTTGAATGTTTCAACATAGATGCCCCCCAATCCGGCCATAACAATCGGGCCAAAGACAGAATCAATACGTCCGCCTACAAAAAATTCCAGACCCGGCCGGGCCATCTCCTGGACAAGAAAGCCGTCGATAACAAGATGCTCTTTCGAGGCGCTTACTGCCTCTTTCATTTCATTGAGGGTTCGTTCTAAAATTTCCGCGTTGCCGATGTTAAGGCTGACTCCGCCTATATCGGTTTTATGGGTTATGTCACGCGACAGAAGCTTCAAAACGACAGGATAATGCAAGGGGAAACTTTTTGCCAAATCAGCATCGCTGTGAATGAACGCCCCTTTAACCGGTTGTATGCCGCAGGCAGCGCAGATTTCCAGTGCTTCGTTTGTGAGCGCAATTCGTTTTTCCCGGAGGCACTTATTTTTTATATCCTGAATTATATCGGCTTCGATCTCATAGGCAGGCTCTTTGCCCCTGTTGTCCCGCGATTTTCTCAGTTCATGATAAGTAAGCGAAGTATGCAGGGCGTCCGCCGCCTCCAGGGGCGATGTAAAGATCGGAAAAGAATAATTTTTAGAAACGTCCAGAATTTCTTCCCGCTCGGAAATCATCGCCAGAGAAACAGGTTTCTGATACTTGTCTACAAGCTTTTCCACGCCTTGCAGAAAAGTGCGCGACATTTCCGATTCATACTGGGCGATGTAGAGATGATTAAAAAGAACGCCATCGAAACAATCCAGCTTTAAAGCTTCTTCCAGAATATGCGTGAATATCGTGTAGTCAAATATTTCTCCCAAATCCAGCGGGTTTTGATGAGCGATAACTCTGGTATGATAAATATTTTTAAGTTTCTTCAAAAAAGAATCAGGAAAGGGCAGCATTTCGAAGCCAAATTGAGCGCAGGCGTCTGCCGTCAGAACGGCGTGCCCGCCGGAACGCGAAAGGACGGCGACGCGCCGGCCTTTCATCGGGGGAAGGCCGATAATTTTGACGGCATTTATTAAATTAATTTCATCTTCCACCCTGATGATTGCCGCCTGCCTGAACGCGGCACCTGTTACTTCATCGCTGCCGGAAAGTGCGGTGGTGTGCGATTGCGCTATTTTCTGGCTTACTTCGCTGCGGTTGGATTTAAGCACGATTATCGGCTTGGCCGATTGCATGGCCAGTTGAAAAAAAACACGGCCGCGCTTAAATCCTTCTAGGTACGCGGTCACGATTTCCGTCTGAGTGTCGTTCAGGAAATATTCCAGGAAGTGCGCTTCATCCAGTTGAAGTTTGTTGCCGATAGCTACAAATTTTCCGGGCGTCACGCCGTATCCGGCAAAAGAGCGCAGGAAGGTACCTCCCACACCGCCGCTTTGCACGATTAAAGCCACTTTGCCTGTTTTTTGCGGGATATTGCTGAAAAAACCAAAAGGCATCATCATTTTAATCTCGAAATTAATCGTGCCGACGCAATTGGGGCCGATGACTTTCATGCCGTAATGCGTGGCAATTTGTGAGACTTCTTCTTCCAGCGTTTTTTCGCTGTGGGAATACTCGCTGAATCCGCCGGACTCGATAACAATGTGCGTGATTCCTTTTTCTCCGCAATCTCTTAGCAGCGGAGGGATTGCTTTTGCCGGCGTGAGGAATATGGCCACATCAGGCGTTTCGGGAAGCTCCAGAACATTTTTATAGATTTTAATGCCGCTGAGTTCTCCTTCCCGGGATCCTACAGCGTAGAGCTTTCCCTGATAACCGTTTTGCATGTTATTAAGAAGCACTATATTGGCGAGACTTGTTTTGTTGGCGGAAGCTCCGAATACCACCAGGGAGCGAGGGTAAAAAAACTTATTCATTAAAACTGCCTTTGACCCAACCGGCAGGTAAAGCGAAAGATTTCTGTTTTTGCCGAATGGAAGTTCGGCCGGTTAATCTTCACTGTTCGCCGGGTGCAAAATTATTTAGGTCAGGATGTCCCCACTTGGTACGTGGAAAAACATCCTGACCATTCATTAAATTTCGGCGGAAATTAACGGCCTTTGAAATTAGGCGGTCTTTTTTCCAGGAAGGCCTTGGCCCCTTCTTTGAAATCTTCGGTAAACTGCAGCGCCTTGCTGGCTCCGGCTTCAATATTCATAACGCCGTCACGCAGGTTTGTTTCCAGTCCCAGACGTACCGCTTTCATGATTTCGCGCTGCGCGACCGGAGCGCCGGCGGCAAGTTTCTTGGCCAGCTTTTTGGCTGTTTCCAGAACTTCAGCCTGCGGCACGACTTTATTGAGCAGGCCAAGCGCCAACGCGTCCTTTGCCGGCATAAAATCTCCGGTCAGCATAAGCTCCAGAGCTTTGGTTTTGCCGATGAAGCGCGGCAGACGCTGAGTTCCGCCCCAGCCCGGATTGAGGCCGAGTTTTACTTCGGGGAGGCCCAGGGTCGCTTCTTCCGCCATGATTCTCAAATGGCAGCAGCAGGCCAGTTCCAAGCCGCCGCCGTAGGCGCCGCCCTGCATCGCGGCGATAACTACTTTAGGGTAATTTTCGATTTTGAAATAAATTTCATTGCCGTTATATTTGGGAACATTTCCGGCCTGGATGCTGGCGAATTCGGTAATGTCCGCGCCGGCGGAAAACAATTTATTACCGCTGCCGGTGATGATGATTACGCGCACCGCGTCATCATTTTCACATTTTGTTAAAAGATCTTCAATGTCCCTTAGCACGCCTTGTCCCATGGAGTTTGCCGGCGGATGATTGATGGCCGCAATGACCACCATTCCGTCTTGTTCCACATTTAACTTCTCGTAATTAAAAGCCATTTTTCTTTCTCCTTTAGTTTTATTTGAAAAAAACGTTCATTTTTAACGCGTGATTATAAGAAGGACGCCATCTTGTGTCAAGAAGAAAAGGCCTATAGAAACCTCTTGACAACAGGCAGGCGAAAAGTTAATTACTAGCTTGGCAGTAGTGTATTAATTTCAGGGATAGCAGTGGCAAATTTAATGTTTTCCTGAACAATTGTTTGATTATAAAGGCTATTTGGGCGAAAGAGAGACATGAATTCCAGGGAAAACTTATCAAAAAGAGTGTTGGTGGCAATGAGCGGCGGCGTTGATTCTTCCGTGGCGGCGTATCTGCTCAAACAGGCGGGTAATGACGTTACCGGCGTGACCATGTGTCTGGGAATCAAGCAGGAAGACGGCAGGGCCAGTTGCTGTGGCGGCGATGCCGTCGAAGACGCAAAGCATGTGTGCGGGCAGCTGGACATTCCGCATTTTGTGTTCGACTTCGCTTCTTTGATGGAAGAGAAAGTTATCGGCAAATTCACCTCGGAATACTTGAGAGGACGAACACCGAACCCCTGCGTGGATTGCAACCGATACCTAAAATTCGGATCGCTTTTGCAAAAAGCCCGCGCCCTGGGATTTGACCATCTTGCGACCGGGCATTACGCGCGCATTGAACACGTTGGCACGCGTTGGCGCATGCTGCGCCCCGCTGATGTCATAAAAGATCAGACGTATTTTTTGTATCCGGTTTTAGCTGCTGATTTGCCTTCGATATTATTTCCGTTGGGAGGACTCACAAAAGGTAAAGTACGCAAACTGGCTATGGATGCCGGACTGCATGTCGCCCATAAACCTGAAAGTCAGGATATCTGCTTTACACCGGGCGGCGACTACGGTCGGGTATTTTCGGATAGACAACTCAATACCCTCGCGGGCGATATTGTTGATCGTGAAGGAAAGATTCTCGGACGCCATCGCGGTATCATTCATTATACCGTTGGACAAAGAGGCGGGCTGGGGGTGAGCGCGAAGCATCCGCTCTATGTTTTAAGGGTAGACGCGCAGGAAAATCAGGTTGTTGTCGGCCGCAGGGAAGATCTGCTGGCTGGCGGATTGATTGCCGGCGAGCTGAACTTGTTCTCTGATAATTTTCCCGCGCAGCTTGAAGCAAAAATCCGTTACCGGAAAAAACCCGCGCCCTGTACCGTGGAGAGACACAGGGACAAACTGATAGTAAAATTCAAAGAAAAGCAGGAAGCGATTACACCAGGCCAGTCAGTTGTATTTTATAGCGGTGATGAAGTTCAGGGCGGCGGGAAAATAGAAAAGGCAATCAAATAGTATTTACAGGATCTGCAAATAAAGCGGAAAGGGAAAAAAGATGAAAATATCAAGGCGGACGAAAATCAGCGCGCTTTTGGAAAAGTATCCTTTTTTAATTGAGGAGATGGAGAGTATAAACAGCCACTTCGCTATGCTGAAAAATAAAGTAGCGCGCGCCACGATGGCGAAAATTGCCACGATTGATATGGCGGCAAAGGCCGCGAACCTGAGCGCGGAAGATTTAATGGCCGCGATAAGAAAGATCGTGGCGAAACATGGCGCGGAGGTAATTGAATTCGATATGGATGAAGAGAGAGCGCGTCTCGATACGCTCAAGGTAATCATCAAAGAGATGCATCAGGGAGGAGATCCGGCCGCCGCCAGGAAGAAGTTCAACGAATTATTGAAAGAAATCGACCCGAATGAAATCAAAGATCTGGAGCAGCAGCTGGTCATGGAAGGCATGCCGGTTGCCGAAATTCAGAATCTGTGCGAATTGCATGTCGGCGTATTCAAGGACGCTCTAGGCCAGGCGGATAATGTAGCCGTTGCTGCCGGTCATCCGGTGCATACCTATCAGGAGGAAAACAGGCGGCTGGAAAAAGCCATCGCGCAGGTCGAAGGGTTCTTGGTGCGGCTGGATAAGGAAGCTGTGGCGAAAGTTATCCCGGAATTGGGTGTTGCGCTGAATCAGGTAGCCTCTGTCGAAAAGCATTATGTGCGCAAAGAAAACCAGCTTTTTCCGTTTATGGAAAAACACGGCATCACAGCGCCGCCGCAGGTGATGTGGGGTGTCCACGATGAAATCAGAGGTTTGATTAAAAAAGCGAAACAGGCTCTGGATACGGAAGATGCCGCAGTCATTAAAAAAGCGGTGACGGAATTGAACCACGCGGTGACGGAGATGATTTTTAAGGAAGAAAAGATTCTCTTTCCCATGATAATGCAGAATTTTACGCAAGATGAATGGGAAGATATCCGCCGCGGCGAAGATGAGCTTGGTTATATTCCAGGGGTTGTGCCGGGCAGCGATTGGAAACCAAGAGGAGCTACAGAAACAAAAACGCAAGACGATGTCTTCTCGCTGGATACCGGCAGGATGACCATCAAACAAATTAACGCGATGCTGAAAAACCTGCCGCTGGATATCAGCTTTGTGGATGCCAACGACGAAGTCCTGTATTATTCCGAAACGGCGGAGAGGTTTTTCCCGCGCAGCCCCGGCGTTATCGGCAGAAAAGTGCAGAATTGCCATCCACCGAAAAGCGTGCATGTTGTGCAGGAGATTGTTGAGGCTTTTCGTTCAGGACGGAAAAACAGCGCCGAGTTTTGGATTAAACTGCATGGCAAAATGTTGCATATACGTTATTTTGCGGTACGCGATGATAAAGGCGCGTATATGGGCACGCTGGAAGTTACCCAAGACATAACGGAAATTAAAAAAATAGAGGGCGAAAGACGGCTGCTTGATTGGATGTAGTTTCTTTTAAGAAATTATTTTGCGGGGAATAAGTAATATAATAATGAACATACAAAGATTATTTCTTGACAATAAATGAGACTGTAAAATAATCTGTGTAAATGGAAATTTCATATTGTTTCCAAATCGAATCTGCCTTGATACATAACAGCCAGTTGAGAAATTGTCAACGCCCAG
>Ga0209614_1001279_pt1 | contig 19339 bp, 13 predicted proteins | sample BlaSprsedimmetaG_FD_185484 | JGI IMG/M metagenome (GOLD analysis project Ga0209614, IMG submission 185484) | Hot spring sediment bacterial and archeal communities from California, USA to study Microbial Dark Matter (Phase II) - Blank Spring... ... | reverse complement strand
CCATGGGACGTCACCGCTAGCGGCAGCTACACCATCTCCCCTGGCGCGGGGGGAGGGTGGGCCGGGAACATGTATACTGCCGAGGCGGCGGGCGCGTGGACCGTCACCGCGACCTATGCCGGGCTGACCGCCACTGCTGCACTGACCGTCGCCCACGGGCCGACCCCCACCGGGCTGACCCTGGCCCCTGAACGCCACACCCTGGCGGCCGGAGATGGAGTGGTCTACTCGTTGACCGCCCGCGACATCTACAGCAACCCATGGGATGTCACCGCCAGCGGCAGCTACACCATCTCCCCTGGCGCGGGGGGAGGGTGGGCCGGGAACATGTATACTGCTGAGGCGGCGGGCGCGTGGACCGTCACCGCGACCTATGCCGGGCTGACCGCCACTGCTGCACTGACCGTCGCCCACGGGCCGACACCCGTCGGGCTGTCCCTCACCCCCGAGCGTCATGCCATAGCGGCCGGGGATGGGGTAGCTTACAGCCTGACCGCCTGCGATGTTTACAGCAATTCGTGGGATGTCTCTGCCAGTGGCAGTTACACCATCTCCCCTGACGCGGGAGGGTGGTGGGCCAGGAACGTCTACACCGCCGAGGCGGCCGGCGCGTGGACCGTCACCGCGACCTACGCCGGGCTGACCGCCACTGCTGCACTGACCGTCGTCCACGGGCCGACCCTGGCCAGGCTGACGCTGGACCCTGAGGGTCACACCCTGGCGGCCGGGGATGGAGTGGTCTACTCGCTGACCGCCCGTGACGCCTACAGCAATCCGTGGGACGTCACTGCCAGCGGCAGTTACACCATCTCCCCTGACGCGGGAGGCACGTGGGCCGGGAACGTTTACACCGCCGAGGCGGCCGGCGCGTGGACCGTCACCGCGACCTATGCCGGGCTGACCGCCACTGCTGCACTGACCGTCGCCCACGGGCCGACACCCGTCGGGCTGGCTCTGGCCCCTGGACGCCACACCCTGGCCGCCGGGGATTCGGTGATCTACAGCCTGACCGCCTGCGATGTGTACAGCAACGCCTGGGACGTCACCGCCAGCGGCAGTTACACCATCTCCCCTGACGCGGGAGGCACGTGGGCCGGGAAAGTCTACACCGCCGAGGCGGCGGGCGCGTGGACCGTCACTGCGACCTACGCCGGGCTGACCGCCACTGCTGTACTGACCGTCGCCCACGGGCCGACACCCGTCAGGCTGGCTCTGGCCCCTGAACGCCACACCCTGTCCGCCGGGGATGGGGTAGCCTACTCGCTGACTGCCCGCGACGCCTACAGTAATCCGTGGGACGTCACCGCCAGCGGCAGCTACACCGTCTCCTCCGGCGCGGGAGGAGGGTGGGCTGGGAACATCTACACCGCCGGGGCGGCGGGCGCGTGGCCCGTCACCGCGACCTACGCCGGGCTGACCGCCACTGCTGTACTGACCGTGACAGCCCTGCCCGTCGCCGGTTTCACTTACGCCCCGATGGGTGGGATTTGCCTGGGACACGTCGTGAGATTTACCGACACCAGCTCAAGCAACACTGAAGCCTGGACCTGGGCCTTTGGGGATGGTTTCACCGCGACCGTCCAACATCCTCAGCATACGTATGCGGCTGCCCGATCCTTCACTGTCGTCCTAACCGCCACCAACGCTCAGGGGTCCGCCGTGGCTACTGACACCATCACTGTCACTGCTGCACCGGCGGTGACTATTACATACAGTCCCATGGGGGACATTTGTCCTATGACCGAGGTGAGTTTTCAGGCTGTAAACCGTGGGGGATCCGCCAGCTACCAGTGGCGTTTAGACGACACGGTCGTCGCTGCCGGACAGTTCGTCAGTCACACGTACAGCCTGCCGGGCCTGTACACCATCTGGCTGACCGCTACCAACGGGTGTGGGACATCCGTGGTTTCTACCACCATCCGGGTGGGGAGCTCACCGAGGGCCAGTTTTGACCGGGTGCCGGCAGGCGACGTGGTCTCTGGGAATACGGTGCGCTTCCTCGATACCTCTACGGGTGATCCCACGGCCTGGCTGTGGAGCTTTGGTGATGGAGAAACGACGAACGTGCAGCATCCGACGCACATCTACATCGGTCCAGGGACCTTTACTGCAGTGCTCACCGTCACCAATGCCTGTGGAGTAGATAGAGCGACCCAGGTTATACCGGTGGTCCCTCAGTGCCAGGGAGCATCCATCACAGCACTGACGGCCAGCAGTCCAGGGGTGGTGGGTCAGGCGGTACATTTTACCGCGACGGTCTCTGGTGACGCGCCTATAATCTACACCTGGACCTTTGGGGACGCCACGCCGCCGCTTGCAGGGGAGAATCTACCGACAGTCAGTCACATTTACACGCGCAGTAGTATCTACACGGCAGAGTTGGCCCTCACTAACGCCTGTGGAGAGGCTCAAAAAGTCCTGCCGGTGACCATTGTTCCGACGATTATCTATCTGCCCCTGGTGATGAGATACTGACCGCAGGCGGATCTTTTCCAATCGGATCTCTACTCGACATACGAATGGCGCATGTAGGCTGGATTTGCCCTCCGGTTGGGCTACGCGTCTGAGTAGGACCAATCCCAAAACCAATACGCCAATCCCTGCCACGCTCCCCACTGCTCAAAGGCCGCCTCGACCTCGTCCCGGCCGATTGGTTCGCCGCCGTGCCACTCGTGCGAGACCATCTTGATTGCCCAGGAATCCACCGGGACAAAGTCGTATCGGCTCAGCAGCATCAGCAGGTGAGCTGCGGCGTAGTGGCCCACGCCCTTGATCGCCAGCAGCCGGTTGTACAGGTCGGTGGTTGCCTCATCCGTCGTCTTGAGGGCTTCCAGATCCCGATCGCCCGACGCCACGGAGCGGGCCAGTTCCGCCACGTAGGGCGCGCGGTATCCCAATCCCGCCTCCGAGCGCAGCGTTTCCTCGTCGGCGACGGCCAGCCGTTCTGGGGTAGGAAAGGCCCGGCGAGTGGGATCAGTGGGCAGCGCTGTGCCGAACCGGGAGACCAGGGCCTTGACCATGCGAAGGGTGCCGGCCCAACTCGTGTTGGTGGTCAGGATTGTCTTGACGACATCCTCGAACAGCGTGGAGGAGCGGAGAATACGGCCCCGGGCCTGCGCCTCGACGGAGGCCAACTGAGGTGTATCCCGGGTCAAACTGTAGAAAGCGGAGAAATCCTGATCCAGGCCCACCATCCACGTCACTTGCTGCGCGATTTGCCCCTTCTCGGACTCGTTCAGCGGGCCATCCGTGCCCGCACTGACCTCCACGCCCGCCGATGCTTCCCGAATTACCAGCTCGACCACCCGTCCTGAATCCAGGCGTGTGACGTACCCCAGCTCGCGGCCATCCTCGGCAGCAGAAAAGGGGGACAACTGCACCCAGCCGTGCGAGTTCACGACCACGGGCAGGGAAAATGGTGGATTGGCCGGCAGCGTCAACACCGTCATAGACATGGTATCACCTCTGCACTCTAGAACATTTCGATCTCCCAGTCCACGACCTGGACCTGGGGATGATGTCTCTCGATCCAGCTCACAGCCCGTTCCAGGATGGCGTGGGCGCGACCGGCGTCGTTAGCGACGGTGACGATGGCAATTTCGGCCGACTGCCAGATGTCGTTATGGCCTATCTCGGCGGTGGACAGGTTGAATCGGCGGCGCAGTTGGGAGAATAGAGGCTTGAGGATCCCCCGCTTTTCCTTCAGCGAGCCATTGCCGGGGAGATGCAGTTCGATGATACACGCTCCTATAATCACGGCAGCCCTCTCTCTCAAATAGATCAGACCCGCTGGGTCCACGTCGGTGCGGCGTACTTTTGGGCGCGTAATTCCTCCGCCCAAGCGCGCTCCTGGTCGCTCAAATGCCCCGCGGCCAGCTCGAGGTTCAGCGCCTCGGCAAATCCGGCTGCTAACGCCTGGGCCGCTTCCTCCCAGGAGATGGATCGCCCCAGGGCCTGCTCGACCGTCGCAGTGCGGGCGCGCACCCGAACGGGATCCGGGCGCGCAGTCAGTAGTGGACAGATGCGGGCCACGTCACCGTGCAGGGGCAAGGCCCCGTGCTGAAGCACGATCCCCTGGGCCCTCATCTGGGCGCTGCCTACCAGCTTTCGCCCTCCGACGGTGATCTCGTAATCGGAAGCGACCTCAAAGCAGACCGGCCCATCGCCCTGCCTCACCGCCTGCCGGTCGGCAACGATCCCGGCAATACCCAGGCGCTCCAGCCCTCGCACCAGCCCTGTGCTGAGGATGCGATAGCTCTCCACGATGTCGCCCGCCACCCGGGGCTCCCCCCGCGGCGCGACGACGCTGTAGGTCAGTTCGTCCGCGTGGAGAATCGCCTTGCCGCCCGTGGGCCGGCGGACCAGGTCAAAACCTGCCGCCTCCAATTCTTCTCGGTTCACATCCGCCGCCTGCTGGGCCCGGCCCAGGGAGAGACATGGCGGCGCCCAGGCGTAGAGACGGAGCGTAGGAGGCGACAACTCGGCTCCTACCGCCCGCAGGATGGCCTCGTCCACTGCCATGTTGATCGGACCGTCGGCAGGAGCGGAGTGGAGCAGTCGCCAGGTCGTTCTGGGGTAGCTTGAAGCGTTCACAGGGTCATCTCTCCAACGTGATAGGATCCAGTTGCCATTGCGTCTCAGCGGAGTATAATTGTATCACTACCTGGCACAAGACGCAAAAAGGAGCGATCAATGAACTCGTGTTCATACTGTGATGCCCCCGCAATCTATCGCGATCCAGAGGGAAGCGCATTCCTCTGCCCAGCGCACGCGCGATTGGAGGTGACCGGACCGCGCGGAAAAGCGCCCCGCCCGCCCCTCACCATCCGGCCTGCGGCTGCCACTGACCGAGAGCGCATCGGCGAGTTGGCCCATCACTTTTGGGGCGAGGTGCAGGTGGAATCCTTCGGTCGCAGCTATTGGGTGGATGCCCTGCCAGCGTTCGTCGCGTGTGACGAGGGCGAGATCGTCGGTGTGGCCAGCTATGCCCGAGAAGGGGACGCGACGAACCTGGTGATGCTCAACGTGCTGCCCCAATGGCAGGGCCGTGGTGCAGCCCACGACCTCGTCTCGGCGGTGATCAAGATGGCGCGCGCCGAAGAGGGCGAGCGGGTCATAATCTCTACGACCAACGATGCCCTGGCTACCCTGGCCCTTTACCAGCGGCTGGGGTTCGTCATCACCGGGGTCGACGTGGGCAAGCTGATCGAGCATCACGGGGGGATCGAGTTGGGATTTGCCGGCATTCCCGTGCGGGACGAAATCCAACTGGAGCTGCGACTGTGACACCCCTTCCCATCGTCGCCATCACCAGCGGGGATCCAGCCGGTGTGGGGCCAGAGATAGTGGTCAAAGCGCTGGCACGCCGTGAGGTCCGGGACTGCTGTCGGCCCCTGGCGATCGGAGATGCCAGGGTGATCGCTCAGGCCGCCGCACTGACCGACAGCCCTCCCGTCTTTCACGCCATCACCGACGTGACAGCCGCTCGTTTCGATGCCGACGCGATTGACATCCTGGACTTGAAGAATGTGGACCCCGAGGCCTGCCCGCCAGCCCAGGTCTCGGCGGCGGCAGGACGGGCGGCAGTGGATTATATCGAGCGCGCCGTCGAACTGGCGCGGGCCGGCCAGGTGGACGGTATCGTCACCGGCCCGATCAACAAGGCCGCGCTGCAGGCCGCCGGCGTCCCGTACATTGGGCACACCGAACTGCTGGCCGCGCTGACGGGGACGGACGAGATGGACGTGACGACGATGCTGGCGACGCCAGGACTGCGAGTCGTCCACGTCACCCGTCACCTGCCGTTGCGCGAGGTGGCAGCGCACATCACGCTCCAGCGGGTGCTGGCGACGATCCGCCTGACCCACGCAGGGCTGCAGCACTTGGGCTTTCCCGCTCCCCGATTGGCGGTGGCGGCCCTCAACCCGCACGGAGGCGACGGGGGACTGCTTGGCCGGGAGGAGATCGAGGCCATCGGCCCGGCAGTCGAGGCCGCTCGAGCCGAATCCATCGCGGCCCACGGCCCTATCCCGGCCGATTCCGTCTTCTTCCGTGCCATCCGGGGCGAGTTCGACGCGGTGGTGGCCATGTACCACGATCAGGGACACATCCCCATCAAGACCCACGGCTTTGAGCGCAGCGTGACGGTGACGCTGGGCCTGCCCCTCGTGCGCACATCGGTGGACCACGGCACCGCCTTCGACATCGCCTGGCGGGGTCAGGCCAGCGCGGAAAGCTTGGAGGAGGCCATCCGGTTGGCCGCTCAGTTGACTAGACGGGCTGGATTTGCATCTTTGCACGTTGTGTGGTATAAGTAACGTGTAGATGCCCCCGTAGCTCAGATGGATAGAGCACCGGCCTCCGGAGCCGGTGGCCCGCGTTCGAGTCGCGGCGGGGGTATGGATGGCGCCGGGGAGATCTCCCCGGCGCATTTTCGTTCGCGGGCTATAGAGTCAGGCGCACGGGCAGCGACACTCCTCCGGCCCGCCTTCGCAGTCGCAGGCCTCGGCCACGGCCTCGATCTCGACCCGTCCTCCCAGCGGCAGCGCAGCCACCTGCACCGCCGAGCGGGCGGGTGGGTTTTCCGGGAAGAACTCGGCGTAGACGGTGTTCATGCGGCCAAACTCGGCCATATCCTGGAGAAAAACCGTGGTCTTGACGACGTGCTCCAGGCAAGAGCCGGCTGCCTCTAGCACCGCCTTGACGTTTTCCAACGCCTGATGGGTCTGAGCCTCGATATCCGAACCGGCAAACTCTTTGGTGCCGGGGACAAGCCCCAACTGCCCCGCCGTGTAGACCAGATCGCCCACTCGGACTGCCTGCGAGTAGGGGCCGACGGCCGCCGGGGCCTGATCAGTCGCGATAATCTCTTTCATGTCTGCCTCCCTGTGTGAAATAGTGGATTTTTTGGGCTCTACGCAGATTTGTGGGGTAGGGCAGGTTTCCATACCTGCCCGGCGGGTAAGAAACCCGCCCTACAGGTGTATTTTCGCCTTCGTCACCTGCTGCTGCTACGCAGATTTGTGGGGTAGGGCAGGTTTCCATACCTGCCCGGCGGGTAAGAAACCCGCCCTACAGGTGTATTTTCGCCTTCGTCACCTGCTGCTGCTACGCAGATTTGTGGGGTAGGGCAGGTTTCCATACCTGCCCGGCGGGTAAGAAACCCGCCCTACAGGTGTATTTTCGCCTTCGTCACCTGCTGCTGCTACGCAGATTTGTGGGGTAGGGCAGGTTTCCATACCTGCCCGGCGGGTAAGAAACCCGCCCTGCGAAATTTTCCCCCACGAATCCGTGTAGACCCATTTTTTGTAACCGCTTGCTCTGCCGCAGATTTGGACGCGTTTTTGAGCAACTGTTCAGCCAAAGGTACGACGCACTTGTTTCCCCCAGTTTTCGCTATTTGCAAGATGGAGCTCGATCGATGATCGGTCGGCCCGGCGTTTCCGGCGCGATGTTCAACAATGCCAGGGTTCGCCGCTCGAGATGCCATGCCACCAGTTCTGGGGCCTCGCCGCGCAGCGCCACCTGTCCCCCGGACATCGTGCCGTGCCCACCGGCCGATCCCCACTCTCCGACGATCTCTTGCACCAGTCGTCCCGCTTCCCCCTGTTCGTCGGTGCGCACGGATAGCAGCAAATCCTCCTTATAAGCCCCCGTGCACATCACCCAGCGGATACCTTCCAGCCTGAGCAACAAGTCCGCCATCTCGGCGGCCATATCCGGACGGTCCATACGCCCCAGGTAGGAGAGCACCACTCTGTCATAGATGCGGGCTGCGTGCAGTGCGGCGTCCAACCCCTGGAAATACTCGAGCGGCACCTGGGCGTGCTCAATCTCGACCAGTGCTTGGATGTCGATTCGGCGCTGGAGATAAAAGTAGGCCTCCACATCGGCCTGACCGGCCCCTCGCCCCAGTCCCATCGTATCGGTCTTGATGCCGTAGAACAGGGCCGTGGCCAGCGGAGGGTCAGGCTCGATGTTCGCGGCCAGAAGGTACGTCAGCAGCATCGTCGAGGTGGCTCCCACATCGGAGCGCACGTCGGCAAAGGCAGCGGCGGCGGTCTCCTCCCGGCGGGGATGGTGATCGAACACGGCCACCACCGTCGAGCCAGGCGGAAGGATGTTGTTGCCGGCGCCGGGCTGGGTGTCCACCAACGCCACGACGTCCACCTGGCTCAGGTCCGTGCTGGACAACCGCTGCAATGGCTGCCCCAGATAGCGTACCAGGGCCTTGTTTTCTGCCCGGCCGATGATGCCTCCGTACCCAATCCGGCACGATAGACCAATGCCCTGAGCCAGCAAATGGCGCAGCGCGACGGCGCTGGCGATGGCGTCTGGATCTGGATCGTTGTGCGGCAGGATGAGGATATCGGCTGCGCCGATACTACTCACGACCTCGAACAGCCTTTCCAGCCATCCCTGCATCATGGCTTTCTCCGCATTCCGGCACCCGTCGCATGTTGCCATAGATCTGCACAGAGGAATCAGAGCACCTCGGAGCCCTGTGTACAGCTCGACGAAACGAGCCACTGTGTGACTTGGCAATTATTCAGCCATCCGCTCCAAGGGGGTCTGCAACTCCCAATTCGATGCAAGAAGCCAATTTACGGTGCGTTGTCTGAAATCAGGCCGTTATAGTCGTCCTCCCAGCACTCGCAGGCCGTGCGCACCTGGTCGCCCTTGACCATTCTGCCGTCGTAGGGCATTTCGTCCTCTTGGGCCACCCAACCGGAGAGCACCAGGGGGAGCGGTCCACTGCCGGCCGGGATCCACTCGCCGTTGTAGCGGCGCGCAAAGTGAAGGTGTGTCGCGTTAGAGTATCCCCCTTCGCAAGAAGGATGCCCGATGCGCTGTCCGCGCTGCACGAACGTCCCGGCCTCGACCCGTCCCCCGGTGTGGACGTGCAGATAGAGCAGTACCCATCCGCTCTGCTCGAACCCGTCCCCATCCAGGTCTATCACCACCTCGCCGTTCTCACTCCGGGTCACCAGCCCGGCGGCGGCGGCGGTGGCCCACTCCCTGGATGGAGCACAGCCGAGCATCCTCTCGGCGGGCACAAAGTCGAGGGCGGCCCGCCCACTCCCCTCGCCCCATCCGCCGTGCGGTCCGCTGGTCAAGTACCAGGTTTGCCCCGCCTCCCAGGGCAGTCTCAGTTCTGGTTGGACAAGGTCCGGGGGGACCAACGGTTCCACGGCGTAGGAGAAGGGATTGCCGAACAACCGCTCGTAGGCAGCGGGAAACCCCCCCGATTCGACCAGCGTGAGCCAACCCTCCCAGGTGCTGGACAGGGCCGCCAGGCAGTTCTGAACGCCGGCGCTGCCCGGGTTGAGGCCGGGTGCGATGGCGACGCGAGTGCCGTCGAGCAGACGTACCGTTCCCCAATCGCCCCGTTTCCAGCCATAGTAGGCCTCGTTGAGCCGCAGAGCCGCCCAGCTGAGCTGCTGAAACAGCCCCTCGCGATAGTCTTGCACGTGCCCCAGGGGATAGGTGAGCGTCTCGGCGGCGGGCTGGGGTTCGGTGACCCAGCCGGATTGCAGCTCCAGGAGCGCCAGCAGCACCCGTGGGCCTACGCTGAAACGCTGTGCGATCAACTGCACGATCTCGGGCCCAGTTCGCAGTTCTCCCTCCACCTCCTCGGTGTAGCTCACCAGGTAGCCGCCCCGTCCCGCCACGAACCCTTCCAGGTCAAAGTGGATGTAGGCCGGGCCGTAGACCATTTCGCTGTCGGGTACCAGCTTGAGGGCAGGGCCGGTCAGCGTGGCACTGACGGGAATGATGAGGGTCTGGCCAGCGACGATGCTGTCGGCGTTGCGCAGGCCGTTGGCCGTCACCAGCTCTTCGACGGCGCAGTCGAACACCAGTGCGATCCAGCCCAACGTCTGACCGGCCTGCACGACATGGGTCTCGACGCCGCTGCCAGCGACGTGTCCGACAGGGGTCGGGTTGGGCGTGGGGGTTCCAACATAGACGCCGGGATAAGCCAGGGATGGGGTGGGCCGAGGGGCCGACGTGGCGCCCCCGCCGCCCATGCTCCCGCCAATCTCCTCTCCTCCCTGCCTGGTAGGTTCGATCGGCCGGGCGATCCCGGCGGGCTGCTCCCCTGATGACCGGGTGCAGGCCGCCATCGAGCAGACCAGGCTCAGACAGAGCCCCAGCAGCACCCAGCGTTTGGAATGGTTCATCCTGACCGTTCTCATAGTCTCATAAAATCGCCGCCCCAAGGCGGAGGAAAAAGTCTACCAGAGATGGGGGAAAATGCAAGCGCAGGTATCCTAGTAGACGCCGTACTGGCAAGCCGTCTCGAACATGGCGACGACGTTTTCTGGCGGTACCTCGGCCTGCACGTTGTGAACCGGCGCGAAGACAAAGCCGCCGCCGGGAGCCAGATCGTCTATCCGGCGTTTGACCTCGTCGGCCACCTGCGCTGGCGTGCCAAAGGGGAGTATCTGCTGGCTGTCGCACCCGCCGCCCCAAAAGACGATGTCATCCCCAAAGGTCCGCTTCAATTCCCGCGTGTCCATCCCGGCCGCCGAGACCTGCACCGGGTTGAGAATGTCCACGCCCATCTCGATGAAATCCGGGATGAAGGGAGCGACGGCCCCATCGGTGTGAAGCAAGAGATGCGCGTCGCAGTGGGATTTGACAAAGCGAAAGAGCCGGGCGTGATAGGGCTTGACCATCTGGCGGTACAGACTGGGGCGCAGCAAGGGCCGGTCCTGCATCCCCAGGTCGTCCTCGAACTGGATGATGTCCACGTGCGGCCCCACCGTCTCGGCGTACCGCTCGAAGCGGCGTATATTTGCCTCGGCCAACTGGTCCATCAGGGCCTGGGCGAATTTGCGATTTGTCATCAGGTCCATCAAAAAGGTATCCCAGCCCCGGAGGGATTGAGCGGCCTGGAAGATGTGTCCGCCAAAGAACCCGATCAGCGCATAGTCGGTCTCGCGGCGCAGGGCGGCAATCTGTTCGGCCAGTTCTTGATAGCTCTTGTCGAGGTGATCCGGCCTGTCGTAGGACTCGATGGCGGCGATGTGCCGGGCGATGTCGCGCTCAGAGGCGGCATCGGCCAGGGGGGAGTGAACGGGGTCAAAGTAATGTCCGCCGGCGGGCATTTTGAGCAGGACGGTCCCGTCTGCGTCACAGACGACCTGCGATCCATCCGCCCGGCGCTGCGGCCGAAAGCGGGCCGGGAACTCGGCCGGCGAACCGTCGGGCAGAACGCCTGGCCGCCATTCGGTCGGTTCGTCGGTGGCGAACAGCACGTCAATCCCCAGGGCCTGGCGCACGTCCTCGTGCACCAGAGCCGTGTGCTGGTAAACATCGGCCACGCGGATGGAGGTCGGCGCCAGGCCTATGTGGCCTCTGAGCGCCCGGTAGGCGACGGCCACGATGGTGCTATCTGACGTCCCTCCGAGGTCAAGGGGCAGCCGGTCTGCTTCTTTATGCTGCAAGGCCGTGAGCACTCGCTGCCTGTGATTCATCTCAGTTCCTCTCTTCCATTTGACAGAGGTAGCCAGATGGTAAAGATATTTCTGTGTTCCTGTTCACTATTTACCGTCATTCGTCCATGGTGCAGGTCTACGATGCTTTTGGCGATCATCAGCCGTAATCCGGTCTCGTTCACTCGTTGGGAACGGGGTTGTTCCTCGCGGAAGAATCGCTCAAAGATGTAGGGAATATCCTCGGCCGGGATGCTGTTGCCCGTGTCCAACACGGCTACCGTGACCCACTCTTTCCCATCGAACTGACGCAGTTCGATGACGACCGTCACCCGCCCGCCGGCCGGTGTATAGTGGATGGCGTCACTCAGCAGATTATTCAACACCCGGCTCATCTGCTGGGGGTCCAGCGGCACCATCAACTCTGGCTCGGCGACGTGGTACTCTAACGTCAGACCCTGCTCCCTGGCCCGGGCTTCGTGCTGGATCACAGAGGTGTGAACCAGTTCGACGAGATCCGTCCGGCGGTAACTGGGCTTCCATCGTCCGGTATAGATGCGCGAGATTTGCAGGATATCCTCCACCATTTGGACCTGGTAGTCGGCCGCTTCGATCAGCGCTTCCAGGTAACGATGCCATCTCTCGTCCTCTGGAGGTGTCCGGCACAGCAGGTAGGCGTAGGATTTGATGGTGGTGATGGGCATGCGCAGTTCGTCGGAGGCGTTGGCGACGAAATAGGTCTTCATTCGCTCCAGGGCCTTGAACTTGCTGATGTCGCGCAGCATGACGACTGCCGATGCATCGTCTGTTCCGGGGTCGGATATGGAGGTGGCCTCCAATGCCAGGTCTAGGCCTGGCAGCTCCAGGACCAACCCGGGCCGCTCTTCGGCCCTTTGGGCCAGGTCCTGTATTACCTTCCACAATCGGTTCGCGTCTGGCGGAGAAAACGTCTGGGTCAGCCACATCTGGGCGACGGGGTTTGCTTGCAGCAGGATGCCATGGCGGTCGGTGACGACGATGCCATCGGTGGTGCTGGTGAGAATCGCTTCCAGGCGGGCATATTGGGAGCGAACCTGGGCCGTGCGCCGCTGCACGTGTTCCTCCAACTCGGTGGCGTGGTCGCGTACCTGTTGATGCAGGCGGGCGTTTTCAATGGCGACAGCTGCTTGATTGGCAAAAATAGTCAGCACACTCAGTTGTCCCTGGAAAACACCCGGCTCCCGGCTGTGCACGAACAACACGCCGATCGTCTCATCTTGGAATTGGATGGGGACAGCGGCAAAGGAACGGATGCCTGCGGTCACGATATCTGGATTGGCCAATAGTGGCTTTCCATCGGGCTGGCAGAGAGGAGGATCAATCGCGCCGGTGTCCGAGACCACGTCCGCGATCACCGGCCTCCCATCGCTCAACACCCGGCGGGTGATGCCCTGACTCCGTATGCGCCGCGCGATGGGAGATACATCGCCTAGATTCTCCGCCTGTTCTGCGAGTGCGCCTTGTTCGTCCAGCAGGATCACGCTGGTGTATTCTGATCGTACGACCGAGCTGGTCAGATTGACGATTTGACTCAGCACTTGCTCCAGATTCAGAGAAGAGGTCAATGCCTGTGAAACCAGGTTCAAGTTCGCCAGGCTCACCAGGCGATTGTGAGCTTGCTCGTACAGTTGAGCGTTCTCAATGGCCGCAGCGGCGTGAGCGGCAAAGGCCTCCAGCCTCCGTATGTCGGTCGCATTGAATTGATGGGGGCGGGTGCCGTCCACGTTTAAAAAGCCCACCGTTGCGCCGCCTACCAGGATCGGAGCACCCACGTAGGCGCGCTGCCATTCCCAACCGGCGGGGGATACCCAGTCGGGATCGGCGGCGGTGTCTGGGAACGGGCGCGGTTCTCCCGTCTGTACCATCTGTATCATACCGGGAAAGTCGGATATAGGGGCGGCAAAGCGCAAGACCCGTTCCGCGACTCCAAACTGCTCATACCCCCGCGCGCGGACGACTTGGGCGAGGCCGTCCTTCACCAGCATGATGTTAAAGGCATCGCCAGCGACGACCCTGGCCGCCTGTTCCAAGATGCGGTCCAGCACTTGGTTTCTATCCAAGGTGCTGCTCACCGCTGCTGCTGCCCGCTCCAGGGCCTGGGCTAGCTCCCGCTGTTCCCGCTCGGCCTGGAAGAGGCGGTTGTTTTCGATGGCGCTGGAGAGCGCGTCAGCGACCTGTTGGAGCACGGGCAGTTGATCCTCCCAAAAGGGGCCAGGTTGCAGACTGCCCAGATTGAGCGAGCCAAGCACCTCGCCCCCGGCCAGCAATGGCAGGTTGATCCGGGAGCGGATGCCACCCTGGTACAAGAGCTGCTCGGCTGGAAAATCGAGTTCCGTGCTCAGATCGGGAGTCAGGTGAGGCCGGCTGGCTGTGATGTCCTCGAAGGCCGCGCTGGCCGTGACCGGCATCACGACCCCCTCACTTAACGTGGAACTGCTGGGCTGTAGAATCGACATCACAAAGTTCTTCCCCGTCTCGTCTCGCAGCACGATACTTACCCGCTGGCAGCCAGAGAGTCGCTGCAACTCCTCCGCCAGCACGGGGAAAGCCTCCTCGAGATTTAGCGTGTTGAGAGCGTAGACGATGCGACTGAAGGACTCTTGCTCCACCGCCCGGCGACGGGCCTGCTCGTACAGTTGGGCCGTCTCTACGGCTACAGCCACCTGGTCGGCGATGGTACCAAACAGCAGGTGTTCTTCTTCTCCGTAGGCATAGGGATGGTAGGCTTGCACACAGATGGCGCCCAACACTCGCTCGCCGACCAGCAGCGGTGCGCCCAACCAGGAGACCGCGGGCCGTCCCTTCACGATGGGAGTGACGCCGGGCGGCAGGTGCTCCCACTCTCCCTCGTCACGGATGAGCAGCGGCTTTTTTTGGGTGATGATGAAGGAGGTCAACCCTTCTCCCAGAGGAACCCGTAACGGTGCCCCTCGGACCTGACCATCCACATGCAGACAAAAGTTCAGTCTGTCGTTCGCCGCATCGTAGAGGGCAAAGAAAAAGGCATCTGTGGGCAGGGTCGAGGCAATCTCTTGGTAAACCGTCTCCGCCAACTCGTCCAGGTCCAGGGTGGCTCCCACTGCCCTGGCGATGCGGTTGACGACCGTCAGCCGCTGCGCTCGGCTTTCAGCCTCATCGTACAGACGGGCGTTACGAATGGCGATGGCCGCCTGGGTAGCAAGCAGGCTCAACAGCTCGGCGTCATCCTCGGAAAAGACGTCCGGCCGATCCGACAGGACGTCCAGCACGCCCAGGAACTCGGTTCCCCAGCGGACCGGCACGCCCACGATGGACCCCACCGGGTAACTCTCCCACGCGGCAGATCGTTCCTCCCAGGCCTGATAGTCCGACACGATGAGGGGGCGATCGGTCTCCCACATCTGGCCGATCAGCCCCTCACCCCGGTGGATGACGATATCCTTGGATGTCCTCAAGGGGTCCACGACGGCGGCGCACTCTAGCACGTCCCGATCCGCCCGGTAGAGATTCAGGGCTCCAGCCGTCCCCCTCAACAGGTCCACGGCCTGCGAGACGATGGAATGGAGCAGCACCTCCAGGTCCAACTCGGCGGTCAGTTCCAGCCCGATCCGGCGCAGTATCTCCAGTTGAGCGATGTGCGTCTGATGCTCGTCTGTGTTCCGTTCCCTCATACCAGCTAGCTCTCCGGGTCCGTTTCGTCTGGTCTGGCGGCTTGGGCGGCCAATTCGCCCGCCCACTCCAGGTCGGCGGGCACATCGTCGCCCCGAATCTGGATCCAGGTGACGTGATGGCGAGACGCGGCTTCCAGCAGCGCCTCCCACTCCGCCCGGTTGGCGACCGATTTGCCATCCCGGGTCGTCCAGCCGTGGGCCTGCCAGTTCTTGACCCACGTCGATGCGCCCTGGATGAGGTAGTTGGCATCGGAGTAGAGAGTCACACGGCACGGGCGAGTCAGGGCGTGCAGGGCCGCGGTCGCTCCGCGGATGAGCATACTGTTGGCTGTGGCGGACTGCTCGCTCTCGCTGAGGGAACGGGTGTGCTCGTCCATACGGAGCACAGCTCCCCAGCCACCCCGCCCCGCGCTCCCGCGAGAAGAAGCCTTGACATAGATCTCGACGGCGGGGCGACCATCGTCCACGGCCGGGGGAGCGGCAGCAGGGGATGAGAGGGAGCACTGAACTGTCCGCAGGGCGGCGGTGGCCAGTTGATCGGCCCGCTCGTTGAGGGGGTGCCCGGCGTGTCCCTTGATCCAGTGCCACGTCACGTCGTGGGCCTGGACCAGGCGGTGGATGACGCGCCACAAGTCCTGGTTCTTGACCGGCTGTTTGCCGCTGGTGCGCCAGTCCCGGCTGACCCACTCCTCGATCCACTCGGTGATACCCCGGCGCAGATACTCCGAGTCGGTGTATAGGTAGACCTGGCAGCGACCGAGCAGTCCCTCCAGCAGCGCCAGAGCCGCCGCCGCCGCGCAAAGCTCCATCCGGTTGTTGGTCGTATTCGGGTCGTTGCCGCTCAGTACCCACTCCCGGACCGGCTCCTGGTCCTGCCAGCGAATAATCGCCCCCCAACCGCCCGGGCCTGGATTGGGATCACAGCCGCCGTCGGTATATACGTGGACGCAGGTTGGGAGCGTGCCTCGCAGGGTGTCCGAATCGAGAGACGGATCTAGTGATAACTGGGACATATTCCACAATCCTCCGCCCAGGTGAATGGGGCTTGGCCCAGATCGAGCAATCCAGGCCAAGTCAGTCGCCGCGTTCGAGTTGGCGGGTCTGATCTGAGAGGAGGATTATTCGAGCCGCCACACCCGTAGGTTATCCAGACAGATGTTTGCATTTGCTTCACTGTACGTGGAACCGCCGATTCCGACGCGCCCCGTGGGGAAGCGCTCGCCGCTCGCCTCGCTCACCAGCACACCGTTGATGAACAAAGAGACTATGCCATCCACCCGCTGCAAGCTCAAATAGTTCATCCGAGATGGGCTAATGTTCCTGGACGTGGTCCACCCGATCAGATTATCCTGCCACTCGCCATTCTCCCGCAGGAATAGGGCGAACGTCTGATCGTAGGGTGATATCTCGAACCAGTAGATATTGTCAATGTTCGGCCCAAACCCCAGCCCACAACTGGGGTCCTCGGCCCCGTAAATTGTGCAGGCCACTTCGGCGACGAACTCGTCGGTGGTGAATGGCTCGTACCATTCCATCGCCGTATAGTTATCGGTCTTGATGGTGATGCAGTACTCGCCATCGGCGGGCGGGCGGTAGAAAACGTTCTCGCCCTCGGCGCTGCTCCCCCAATTGTTGCGGTTATCGCCAAAGTCCTCCTCGAAGCGGAGGACCGCGTTGCTGGGCAAATCTGTCTTGCCGACCACAGTCCAGTTCCTCGAACCAGACATCTCGACGTTATAGATCACCTCGATGCTCAGGTCCTCCATGTCGGCTGCTTTGACGTCATAGGTGCCTGGCGGTATGTCGGCGACGACATAGCTCCCGCCCGCGCCAATCACGTCCTCACCCAGCCAGTCGTCGCCCCAAGAGTCCGCATCGGTCGGCGAAATGTACAAGTAGGCGATGGTGTCGGCAGTGGAGTTGATGATCTCTAGAGAGGCCAGTCCGGTAATGGTCCAGGTCATTTCCCCTTCCAGATCCACGTTCCACCAGATCTCGATTGGATTTTCCTCCCGATCCAACGCTCGGACGTCGTACTGGCCCTCCGGAATGCCCGCGATGACGTGGGTTTGACCGTTCGCGATCACGTTCTCTCCCAGCCAATCATCCCCCCACTGCTCCGATTTGCTAGGTGAGATCTGGATGTACCATATCTCGATGCCAGATTGATTGGTAATCTCGATAGTCGCCCCCTCGAGCATCTCCTCGGCAGGCTGCGGTTCGGGCGCTTGGGTGGGGGCACGGGGGGTGTTGGTGGGCATCGTAGTGGGTGGCACAGCCGCGGTCTGCGCCGCTGGCGTGGCGGTGTCGCTTCCTCCACAGGCTAACGTAACCAACGCCAGGATGGTGATAGCTAACAGAATTCCAGAAATGTTCTTCATATCTCTCCTTTCTTTCGGGTCGTTCTAGGTGCACTGTTCAACTAGAATGGACAAGTTTTCTCCTCGCTGGGTCAATAACTAGATGGCTTGGCGCAGGGACCGGCTCAGGGCCGCCAAGCCTCTCGACAGCTCGCTGCACGGTCTCAGAATCGGGATCGCGCAGGGCAGCGGCAGGAGCGGGGCGGTCGCCCAGAGCAATCGTGACTATGCCGGTGCGACAGGGGATGGCCAGGTCCACCACGTACTCGATGCCCTCTTCGCGCACTAGAAACTCGCGCTCTGGCCAAAACCCTTCCTCTTTGAGGGTGACGAACAGCCCATCGGCGCCGGAGGCATAGAGGTCGTTGATCTCTTCGGCAGCGGTGAACCGATCCCACGTCGTCTCGATGAACGTCACCCGCCGCCAGCGCAGGCTGTAGATGGGCAGTTCCATCTCCACCAGGGGGCCCAGTTGGAGCTTGTAGTACGGTTCGCTGGCCCGGGGATGGTCGGGTTCAGCGGGGAATAGATCGCGTCGGCGGACCAATTCGTGGCCGCGCACTGGCGCGTACCAGCGGACCGACCATTTTTCGTCGTCAAAGGCCTTGGTAAGATAAAAGGCCAACGCCGCCGCTTCGGTGGTACTCTGGGGCGCGTGCTTTTTGGGGATGCGATACCAGCCTTCCTCCCGGGCAACGTCAAAATCGCGCCGGTTATTTATGATGGCGACCAGTACACGATCGGATGGATAGAACATGTTTTTCCCTCGCATTGGATTGTATCCCACCTCGTTCATCTGTGCAAGTTGTGGTAGAGGATGAGGTCAACTTTGCCCTCGTCGTCCACGACCAGAATCGTCTCTCCTGTCATTGTATCCTGGGTGACTCTTTGACTAAAGGTGCGACGCCCTTGTTCGCGCAGTTTCAGTGGCTTGAAAGGGCGTCGCACCTAGAAGCGTTCAAACAGAAATCAGCCGGGCGTCGCGGTGAGGTAGGGTGTGACAGTGGGGGTGGGCGTGTAGCAGATGTACACGCGTTCCAGGATGGGATCGTATATGGCGGGAGAACCGCCGATCAACAGGACGTACTCGATCATTGCCCGAGCGTCGGCGCACCGTCCGGCCCCCAGGTAGGCCCGTCCGAGAGCGTCGAATAGTTCGACGATGGGTTGATCCGAGTGCAAGCCCAGGCTGGTATCGCCGGCCTGCACCAACATGCGCGTCGCCTCGAAGGAAGTGACTGCTTCCTTCCACGCCCCATCGGCTGCGTAAGCGTGTCCCAGCGTGAACCAGAGCAAGGCGGGGGGATCGGGGGTGGTCTGAATCCCCCGGACCAGCATATCAATGGCGATGCGGGGCAGGCCCAAGCTGGTCAGTCCCCACCCGCGGTAGTAAAGGCGCAGGGGATCGGTGGGGTGGAGCGCGGTATACTCGCGGCCCAGGGGTGCCAGGCGGGTGTCATCCCGAGTCGCCAGGGCCGCCAGCCAGCGTGAGCGAAAGGTCTCCGAGGTCAGGCTAGGGTCCAGCGCCACCGCCCGGTCAAAGGCCTCCAGCGCTCGGCGGGGGCGTCCCAGCAGGCGCAGCGTCTCGCCATGGAGGGCGTGGGCAGCCGCGTTGGTGGAATCGCGCTCTAGCGCGGCCTTGGCGTCGGTCAGCGCCGCTGGCAGGTTTCCCTGCGAAAGGTGGACGGCGCCGCGGGTGACGTAGAAGGGCGCGAAATCCGGGTCCAATTGGATCGCCCAGGTGAGAGAGCGGAGTGCTTCCTCGGCCTGCCCCTCCCGCTGATGGGCCAAGCCTTCCGCGTAATAGCTGGCCGCCGCGATGGGAATCGGTGTGCGGGTGGGGGTGAGGGTG
>Ga0209614_1001278_pt1 | contig 19342 bp, 20 predicted proteins | sample BlaSprsedimmetaG_FD_185484 | JGI IMG/M metagenome (GOLD analysis project Ga0209614, IMG submission 185484) | Hot spring sediment bacterial and archeal communities from California, USA to study Microbial Dark Matter (Phase II) - Blank Spring... ... | reverse complement strand
CCATAACATGTTGATGTTGCATATGTTTTCTATCACGGAACAACATGAAAGTCAAGACAAAAATGCAATAAAATAATATTATTTCAAATACTTAAGCTAAAAACGACTTTTTACGAAACCATCAAGCGTTACTCCAAAAAGAATAAGGGCCGGGCTGGAGGTTACAAGGAAAGTATATCGCCAGGAATATCTTCCTCAGAAACAGGCCCCAGGACCGTCAGAGACAATGTCTCTGATGAAAGATACTCCTGGGCAAGCATAGCGATGTCTTCTCTGGTTACGGCGTCTATCTGTGTTATCAGCTCATCATAAGTTATAAAATGGCCAAAATGTATTTCGTTTTTGGCCAGCCTGGTCATACGGTTATCAGAACTTTCCGCGGCCAATAGCAGGCCGCCCTTCAAATGCTCTTTGGCGCTGGCCAGTTCCGCCTCATCAACAGAGTTTTTCTTGATATTTCGTATCTCACGCAGAATCAGTTCTATAGTCTGGACGGCATTTTTCCTGCTTACCCCGGCATAGATACCCGAAAGACCCGTGTCCATATATGAGGAGATAAAGGAGTAAATGGTATAAGCCAGCCCGCGGCGTTCTCTGATTTCCTGAAAGAGCCGGGAGCTCATACTGCCGCCCAGTATAATATTTAGAAGCATACAGGCATATCGGCGACTATCTGTTGCCGAACAGCTTTTTGTCCCTAAAATCAGGTTGACCTGTTCACATTTTTTGGGGTGGACCGCCAGACGGGATTTTACGGCGGGGGTCACACGTCCAGGCACACCGTTCCGGCCGGGCACAATGGAAAACGCCCGCCTCACCTGTTCCAGAAAGGCATCATGTTCCAGGTTGCCGGCAGCCGCAACCACGATCTTGTCCGGCAAATATGTCTTATGCAAGTACTTATGTATAGTCTGGGAATCTATCTGCGTGACGCTCTGGGCGGTCCCCAGCACAGAAAAGCCAAGGGGGTTGTCACCCCAAAAAAGGCTGCTGAAAAGGTCATGGATATAGTCGTCCGGAGTGTCCTCTACCATGCTAATTTCCTGTAGTATGACCTGTCGCTCCTTCTCTGTTTCCGCCGGATCAAACAGAGAGTTCAAAAAAATATCTGAGAGGAGATCGATAATGACATCCACGTGGGTGTCTAAGACCCGGGCGTGAAAGCAGGTGTTCTCACGGGAGGTGAAGGCATTGGACATACCGCCGACAGCATCTAACTCTTTAGCTATCTGGAGGGCTGACCTCTTGGCCGTTCCCTTGAAGATCATGTGTTCGATAAAATGAGAAATGCCGTTATTTTCTTTCGCTTCATCGCGTGACCCCACGGTTACCCAGATACCCATGGAAACAGAGCGCACATACGGAATATGTTCCGTAACCACCCTGATTCCATTGTCGAGGATAGTCTTGCGATACACGTCAGTTCAGGCCTTGCGTTCCATTTTAAACGACCGGTTTAGCGGTCTGTCCCAGGGCAGCCTTGCGGCTCAGCTTGACCTTGCCCTGATTGTCGATTTCTATGACCTTCACCATGACCTCGTCGCCTTCGTGGAGAATATCGGTGACTTTATTTACACGCTGTGTGTCAAGTTGTGAGATATGCACGAGGCCGTCAAGCCCGGGCAGTATCTCCACAAAAGCGCCAAAATCCATAATCTTTTTGACCTTGCCCAGGTATAACTCCCCGACCTCCGGTTCACGAACGATATCCTTAATCCATGTAAGGGCGCGTTCCAGGACTTCATCATTAGGAGAAATGATCCGGACACTGCCGTCATCTTCTACTTCGATTTTAGCCCCGGTTTCACCGGTAATCTGCCTGATCACCTTTCCACCCGGGCCGATGATATCCCTTGTTTTCTCCGGGTTAATATGGATGGTGACGATCTTCGGGGCATATATGGACAGGGCCTCGCGTGGTTGCTGGATTACCTCGCGCATCTTTCCAAGTATGAAAAGCCGTGCTTCCCTGGCCTGTTCCAGGGCTGTCTTCATGATCTCCCTGGTCAGGCCCTTGATTTTGATATCCATCTGAAGGGCGGTAATCCCCTGGTCGGTGCCGGCTACCTTGAAGTCCATATCTCCAAGGTGGTCTTCGTCTCCAAGGATATCTGTCAGGACGATAATCTCTTCTCCCTCCTTTATCAGCCCCATGGCAATCCCGGCCACCATGGTCTTTATGGGCACACCCGCATCCATAAGAGATAAAGACCCACCGCAAATCGTGGCCATAGAGGAAGAACCATTTGATTCCAGCACATCAGACACCAGGCGGATAGTATAAGGGAATTCCTCTTGAGTGGGTAAAACTACTGTGATGGCCCTTTCCGCCAACGCCCCATGACCTATGTCCCGTCGCCCGGGCCCCCGCATCATACGTACTTCGCCCACACAAAAGGGCGGGAAATTGTAGTGCAGCATGAACCGCTTAAAGGTTGACCCGTTCAATGATTCAATCCGCTGTTCGTCTTCAGACGTTCCCAGGGTGGTAACCGCCATAATCTGGGTCTCGCCGCGGGTAAAGAGGGCTGAACCATGTGTCCTCGGCAGTACGCCGACTTCACAGGAGATAGGCCGGATATCTTTAAATCCGCGGCCATCGATGCGCCTTTTTTCTTTCACGATCATGGCCCGGACAGTTTCCTTCTCCAGGACATAGAGGAGTTTTTTGATCTCTCCCTCCCGCCCCTCGTGATCCGGCAGAAGCGCTGACACGATCATTTGCTCAATGGCCCGTAACCGCTCTCCGCGTTCCATTTTAGCGCCAATAGTAATAACCTCGCCAAGATCGTCTCCGGCTATCTCCATGATACGGGCCTTAAGGGCCTCATCCTCCACTACCTCGGGGACCACCCTCTTGGGTTTGCCGACGGCCTCCCTGAGCTCGGACTGCAACTGCAGGATAGGCTGCAAACCCTCATGCGCAAAAAATATGGCCTCCAGCATTACCTCTTCAGGGACGATCTGGCCGCCGCCTTCGACCATAACAATGGCATCCTTACTTCCCGCTACCACGATGTTGATATCTGAATCCGCCAGTTGGACGGAGGTGGGATTAAGCACCAGTTGCCCATTAATCCGCCCAACCCGCACACCGGCTATAGGGCCGGCAAACGGGATACCGGACATTTCCAGGGCTGCCGAAGCCCCGATCAGAGCCAGTATATCCGGCTCGTTTTCTTGATCCACCGAAAGCACGGTAGCAATGACCTGGGTTTCATAGCGATACCCCTTAGGGAAAAGGGGCCTTAAGGGCCGGTCAATGAGCCTTGACGTAAGCGTCTCCTTCTCGCTGGGACGACCGATCTCCCGGCGGAAAAAACTCCCGGGAATCCTGCCCGCAGCATATAGCATCTCATGGTAGTCCACCGTGAGGGGTAAAAAATCTATACCCTCCCGCACCTGGTCAGAGGCCACAGCCGTTACCAGCACCACCGTATCCCCATAGGATACAGTAACCGCACCGCCGGCCTGCTTGGCCACCTTACCGGCTTCAATAGTAAGAACTCTCCCTGAGAGCTCGGTTGAAAAGCGTTTCATCATCTTCTCTTATCTCCAAATCATTTATTTCTAAGCTACTTGCGGATGCCCAGCTTAGCTATTACATCGCGGTATCGCTCAACATTTATCTTTCTAAGATAATTGAGCAGGCGTCTTCTCTGCCCCACCAGTTTGAGCAACCCGCGGCGAGAGGCATGATCCTTTTTATGGACCTTAAAGTGTTCGGTCAGGTAGCCGATGCGTTCGCTCAAGAGGGCGATTTGCACCTCTGGTGAGCCCGTATCCGTACCATGAAGCTTGAACCGCTCAATGATCTCTTTCTTTTGTTCGATCCCAATCAACGTCTGTACCCCCCTTCCCTGTAAAATAATAAGGTTAGATGTAGTTACTATAATCCTTTAAAAACACGAACAGGCTTTAAATCCCCGCTGTTATCACGCCATGTATATATAGCCAGGAGGTCGCCATACCTGGAGAGAATCCTGACCCACGGCCGGCCTGCTTTTCTGCATCCGGATGCGACTTCTGTCTTTTTCAGGAATAATTCCCGCCCCTGTTGTACCTCCCTGGCCTGGGGTTCATCTACCTCCACCCCGGGCAAATAGCCGAGGGCGTCCGAAATCGGGAGCAGATATTTGTCCTCAACGGCTTCAATAGCGACGGCCTGTTCGATGGTGAAAGGGCCGCTGCGCAGCCTCCGTAACTCCTTTAAGTATGCGCCGCAACCAATTCTTTGACCTATATCATGGACCAAGCTCCGCACATAGGTCCCTTTAGAACAAACCACCTTAAAAGATACCTCAGGAGAGGCGGCCTTCTCTACCGTTAGTTCTTTGATAGTAACCTCGCGCGCCTCTTTCTCTATGAAAACTCCCCGTCTGGCCCAGTAATAAAGAGGTTTCCCCTTGAATTTTACCGCCGCAAAAGGCGGAGGAACCTGCTTTATGACCCCGGTAAACTCAGCAACCACCTGCTGCAGTTCACTAAAGGTTATATCGGGCACATCTGAATTGGCCACGATCTTACCGGTTACATCAAATGTATCGGTAGCTGTTCCTAAAACCAGCACACCCCCATATTCCTTTTCATCTTCAGACAGAAACTGGATAGCCCTGGTGGCCTCATTCACGCAAACAGGCAAGACACCGGTAGCAAAGGGATCCAGGGTCCCGGTGTGCCCGGCCCGCTTAACCCCCAGGGCCTTCTTTACGGTCTGTACCACTCTAAAAGAACTACAGCCGGCTGGTTTGTCGATTACTATTATCCCTGAGCGATCCATTAGAATCCAACGGCCCTCTTCTCCATAAGGTTGCCTATCTCTGATAACAACTCCTGCTTAATAGTCTCCTGGTCGCCACTTCCCTTGAAACCTGCGGCATTGAAATGACCGCCTCCCCCGAACTTCTCAGCCAGGCGGGCGGCATTAATACCATCGCGTGAACGCAGACTGACGCTGAAGCGGCCGTCTTCTATCTCTTTAATAATAGCGGCCAATTGAACTCCGGCTATAGATCGCGGGTAATTGACAAAGTCTTCTGCGTCCTCAATTGAGGTGCAGGTAGCCCTGAGCATGTCTCTGGAGACCGAGATAAGGCCTACCCGTCCTTCATAGTAAGTCTTTAGGGTGGAGAGGGCGGCGCTCAACAACCGTAAACGATTAGCCGAATAATTTTCATAAACCATGGCCAATACCCATGCGGGCTTGACGCCCAAATCTATCATCTCTGCGGCAATACGCATGGTTTGAGAACTGGTCGATGCATAACGGAAGGAACCGGTATCTGTAAGGATGGCCACATAGATATTTATCGCCATATTATATGAGATATCCGCACCCGTGGCCTTTATCAAATGATAGACCAGCTCGCCGACGGCAGCACTTTCCGGATTTATCCAGCATATATCCCCGAAGGCATCACGCCCCAGATGATGATCTATAACTATAATAGGCTTTATTTCTAAGAGCCGGGAAGCTACACGACCGATCCGCTTGCTATCGCCACAATCCAACACAAAACAGGCATCAATGGTCGATAAATCCGGAAGCCCGTGTGTAATCTTTGCTACCCCGGGCAGGAAAAGATACTGGGCCGGGATGGGATCTTCAGTAAAAAGAACAGGCTCTTTACCCAGATACTCTAACAAAAAGCCCATAGCTAAAAGCGAGCCGATAGCGTCGCCGTCCGGATGAATATGCGTGGTCAAAAGGAAACGATGACGAGCGGTTATCTCCCGCTCTATATCTTCAACTATCGCCATGGTCTTCTTTGATCTCTCCGAGTAATTTATCAATACGCTCGCCATATTCAAAGGAACGGTCGTAATAGAATTCTATGTCCGGGACATGGCGAAGCTCAAGCCGGGGACCGAGGGATTTTTTAATAAATCCCGTGGCGCTTTTCAATCCGTCCATAGCCTTCTGGCGTTGTTTCTCATCTCCCATAACGCTGAAATAGATCCTGGCCATTCCAAGATCGTCGCTTACATCTACCCCGGTAATTGTTACCAGACTAATGCGCGGATCTTTGATCTTCCTTAAAATAATATCAGATACCTCTATCTGAATAAGCTCGCCGAGTCTATCCGCTCTTTTATATGAAAGTTTCATAGTATTATCTTTAGTAAATGCCAAGTCATGTAAATGAGGGCTAATGTCCATCACTTTTTAGGAAAGACTAAAGACTTATAATCTCTATCTTTATCTCCAGAACCTCGGCTAAACCCATGGACTCAACAAAACCCGCTATCTTATCTAAGGCGCTGTTGACCACTCTGCGGTCATTGCCCACGGCCGCTATCCCCAGTTGCGCCCTCTGCCATAAATCATGGCCGTCCACTTCACTGATGGAGACGTTAAACTTGTCGCGCACCCGGGCTATAATGCTCTTAATTACTCTCCGTTTGCCTTTCAAAGAGCCGTTCTCTGGTAAATGCAGATCCAACCGACAGATACCGATAACCATGCCCGTGTGCCGCTACCGCCCCCGAAATCAAAGAGTCGGCCTTACCTCTTTGAGTACATAGGCTTCTATCACGTCGCCGACCTTAACGTCATTGTAGTTTTCCAGACTGATACCACACTCATAACCAGACTGGACTTCCTTTACATCCTCTTTGAACCGCCGCAGAGAAGCAAAGCGCCCATTGTAGATAACCGCACCATCCCGAACAAGCCGGGCCTTGGCTCCCCTCTCGATCTTGCCTTCTATAATAAAGCTACCGCATATTGTGCCTATTTTGGAAACAGCGAATATTTGTCTAACCTCAGCCCGCCCCAGTACCTTCTCTTCATAAACAGGTTCAAGGAGGCCGCTCATGGCGTTGCGAACATCATCTATAATCTGATAAATAACGTCGTAGGTGCGCATATCCACTTTTTCCTGCTCGGCCAGGTCCTGCACCCTGGAATGGGGGCGGACATTGAACCCAATGACTATAGCATCAGATGCCGAGGCCAGGAGTACGTCGCTTTCGGTTATAGCGCCGGTAGAACCATGGATAACATTAACCCTGATCGCCGGGGTGCTCAATTTTGTGAGCGCATCGCTCAAGGCCTCGAGAGAACCCTGCACATCGGCCTTAAGGACGAGTTTTAATTCCTTAACCTCGCCCTCTTTCATCTTTTCGAACAATTTTTCCAGCGAGATCTTGGTTACCTGGCTCAGCTCTACCTCTCTCAGCTTTTGTCGCCGAAAGGCGCTTACCTGTTTGGCCTTTTTCTCATCTTCCACCACGATAAATTCGTCTCCCGCCATAGGGATTCCGGATAAACCTTGCACCAAAACAGGCATGGACGGGCCGGCCGCAACCACCCGGATTCCATTGTCATCAAACATAGCCCGGACCTTGCCGAAAAACTGCCCGCAGACAAATGGATCGCCCTGCTTTAGCGTTCCTTTCTGTATCAGGACTGTGGCCACCGGACCGCGCCCCTTATCGATCTTGGCCTCTATAATCCTGCCTCTGGCCAATCTTTTAGGAGAGGCCTTCAACTCCAATATTTCTGCCTGCAGCAGAATTAACTCCAATAATTCCTTTATCCCTTTTTTCTGTTTGGCCGAGACTTCAGCAAATATAGCCTGTCCCCCCCAATCCTCGGGAAGCAGGCCCAGCTCAGCCAGTTCACGTTTTACCCGGTCGGGATTGGCCTCAGGCTTATCAATCTTGTTTATAGCCACTATTATAGGAACTTCAGCCGCCCGGGCATGGTTTACAGCTTCTTTCGTCTGCTCCATAACGCCGTCATCTGCCGCCACTACTAAAACCACCACATCTGTGACCTTGGCGCCCCGCGCACGCATAGCGGTAAACGCCTCATGCCCTGGTGTATCCAGGAAAACAATATCCCGGCCGTCGATATTGACGTGATAGGCGCCGATATGTTGCGTTATACCCCCAGCCTCACCGGCCGTAACATTTGTATGGCGGATGGCATCCAGTAGAGAGGTTTTACCATGATCGACATGGCCCATGATGGTGATCACCGGAGGCCTGGCCGCGAGATCGTCTTCTGATACTTCCTTGATTTGCAGAAAATCAGTCTCTTCAAACGACGCCTTCTCTATTTCATAGCCGAATTCAGCGCCTACCAGCGCTGCGGCGTCAAAGTCGATGACCTGATTGATGGTTACCATGACGCCAAGCTGCATGAGCTTCTTAATAACCTCATTCCCTTTAATACCCATCCGCTTGGCCAGCTCACCGACCAGGATGGTATCATCGACCTTAATGCGCCGTTTGATGGGTTTGGGAATGGTAACTTCGGTCGTCTGTTTCTTCTTTGCGGCAAACCTCTCCGCTTTCCTGGGCCGCAGCCTCCCTTCGCCGCCTGCGCGGTCATAAAGCTGGCTTTTCTCGATGATTTCCCGGCGCCGCAACACACTTTTTTTACGCTGTTCAATATGTTCCGGCACAACTTCAACCAGTTTTTTGCCCTGTTTCTTTCTTGCGACCTCTTTCGGCGCCGGTTCCGGCCTTTTCGCTTCAGTAACGGCCCCGGCAACCGGTTTGACCGGGGGCCTTTTCACAACCGGAGCAGGTTTAGCTGTTTCCCGGATCGGCTCCCTTTTTCTTTGTTCTTCGGGTTTGGCTGGTTTTACTACATCCGGCCTGTGAATGATCCGCACGTACTCTTTTTTCGGTCTCTGCGTCGGCGCAGGCGCCTCCTGAACAGGCTCAGCCGAGACTGGCGGCGACTCTTCTTCCCCGGCAGCTTCTTGTTCCTCTGCCGCAACCTTTTCTACAGGAGACTGGGGCGGAATTACAGCTGCCACTTCTGACGGCGCCTCGGCCGCTGTCTTTTGTTCCGGCTCAGGTTCAGTCTGTACCACTTTGGTGCGCCTACGAATAACATTCGGCCGTACGCGCTCATCTACCACTACCTCCGCCCGAACTCCTGTAATTATATCTCTTATCCTTTGGACATCGCCCTCTTCTAAAACGCTCATATGGCTTTTGACGTCATATCCCATCTCTTTTATTTGTGCCAGGAGTTGCTTGTTATCCATTTGCAGTTCCTTGGCCAATTCGTAAATTCTTATTTTTGACATGCGGTCATCACCTCCACCTGGGCGCCTAAACTCCCCAAATTAACGCCCTTAACCGGATTTTTAAAAACCCTGGAAAGGTCTCTCCTCTTCAAAGCCAGGGCTATACACTGGTCGTTGAAACAAACATAGCCCCCCCTACCAGGCAGGCGTTGTTTTTCATCAAAAAGAAATACCCCTCTATCGTCAAGAACCATTCGCCGCATCAGATGTTTATTTTTTTTGATGCGGCATCCTATGCACGTTCGTATACGATTAGCAGACAATAATTATTACTCCCCCTCTTCCTCTTTTAAAACAGCCTCTTCGGCAGGATGCGCCGAAACATATTCCCGGGCGGACCGGATGATTTCCTGCGCCTGTTGTTCGGTCATGCCTTCCAGTTGCAGAAGCTCTTCTACAGTGACATTTGAAAGTTCATCGACTGAGGTAATGCCCCTTTCAAAGAGGGCGTCAGCGATGCCTTCTCCTACCCCTTGAATCTTAATTAATGACTGATATCCTTCGTGCATCATCTTTGCGTACTTGCTCTCGCCTTTTACATCAATTTTCCACCCCACCAGGCGGGCGGCCAGGCGTACGTTCTGCCCCTGCTTACCGATAGCCAGTGAAAGCTGATCATCGGCGACAACAACCTCCATGGATTTGTTGCTCTCATCCATAATCACACGCGTAACCTCGGCCGGCGCCAGGGCGTTACATACATATTTTGCTATGTCTGCATTCCATGGAACAATATCAATCCGTTCCCCCTTCAACTCTTGCACCACATTCTGTACCCGCGAACCCCTCATACCAACGCATGCCCCTACCGGATCAACGTCGGAATCATTAGAAACCACGGCGATCTTTGATCTGCTGCCCGGCTCACGGGCCACACCCATAATCTGCACTATAGACTCACTAATCTCAGGGACTTCCATCTCAAAAAGTCTGGACAAAAATAAAGGATGCGTGCGCGAAAGAACCACCTGCGGCTCCTTGGCGCTATGTTTTCGAACATCTATTATTACGGTCCTTAGTCGATCACCACGGCGATAATTCTCGCGACTTATCTGTTCTTCAACCGGTAAGATAGCGTCTGTACGACCGAGATTGACAATGACGTTCCCTCTCTCAAAACGTTGTACAATTCCGTTCACTATCTCACCCTTACGGTTTCTGAAATCGTCATAAACAACACCCTGCTCGGCATCTTTCATCCTCTGAATAATGACCTGCTTGGCAGCCTGAGCAGCTATACGGCCAAACCCGCTGGTGTCCATCTTCGTCCCCAGGCTGTCACCGATTTGACACCCCGCATCCAGCTTCCGCCCTTCCTCAAGAGATATCTGGGTCTGCTCATCCGTTACCTTCTCCACCACCTCACGGAATTGAAAAACCTCCATCTCGCCCAGTTCTTCGTTGAAACTGACCTCCAGATCACGGCGTTGGCCGTACTTTTTCTTGGCCGCAGACTTGATAGCCTCCTCCAGGGTTTCGACAAGTATGGCCCGATCAATGCCTTTGTCTTTACTTATCTGGTCAATAACATGTTTCAGTTCGGAAATCATACTCATGTGCTCCTAATCAGAATTCCCACTCTAATTTCGCCCTTACTACTTCTTTATAAGGTATGGCAAATGACTCCTGGTCTATGCTCACATAAATAGTACCATCCTTATAATCCGACAAGATACCAACAAAATTCTTGCGATCACCGATCGGGTGGGCGGTTTTTATTCTAACTTTTTTACCCTTGAACCGAAGAAAATCTTTTTCTTTCTTAAGAGGCCTGTTCAGACCTGGAGACGAAATCTCTAAATGATAAGAATGGGCCACCGGATCCTTTACGTCTAACAGATTTCCCAATTCACGACTTATAGTAGTACAGTCATCCAGGGTAATCCCCTGCTCCTTGTCTATAAACAGCCTCAAGACCCATCCCATCTGTTCCTTGCGATACTCAATATCCACTAATTCCATGCCTTCCGCATCAAGAAGGGGTTCGGCTATGGCCGTAACTTTCTCTATAACCCTCTTTACTTCCTCTGGCGATACAATCATGGCTCAAAAATAAAAAAAGCGGGCATATAGCCCACTTCGCTCTTTTACTCCAGTGACTTTAAACTGATTTTCTTACTAAAAATTGTCGGTAAAAAATATCAATTCAAATCCACTAATCGAAGTAGGCACTCAACCCTTATTACTCAGGGCTAAAGCAACCTCAATAAGGGATGGAGCGGGCAACGGGATTCGAACCCGCGACACCAAGCTTGGGAAGCTTGTACTCTACCAGCTGAGCTATGCCCGCTTTGCTATGCATTAATAAGGCATAAGTGGCCATCTGTCAAGGGGTTTTAATAAGAGCTATGCGTCTCCTGCTCAAGCTCCGTCTGTTTCCGGAGGAGTTCTCTGGCCTTGCGAATAATATTCTGCTCGCCCGGATAGGTAGCTTTATTCAGTGCTTCTTCTATGGGGAACCAGCGAACCTCGTCCACTTCGTGGTCGTGCCGGGCGGTATCTCCACCGGTGAGCTTCATGAGAAAAAAATAGACGATTTTAAAATAATGGGTGGCCCTGTCCCCTTCTTTGTGGGAATACCAATAATGAATGGAGTCGATTTTTTTAACTATTTTACCGGTAAGGCCGGTCTCTTCCTCTACCTCACGGTGGGCGGTGCGGGCTAAGTTTTCACCTGCTTCTGCGAGCCCTTTGGGCAGACCCCAGACCCTGCCGGCCCTGGTAGCGATAAGCGCTATCTCTATCTGGCCACCGGATTCACGAAAGAGCACTCCCCCGGCTGAAATCTGTTTTAGGGTCTCTCTTTTTGATTCTTTATGTTGATCTGGCATCGCTAAATGATATAATGTATAAATATAGGCGGACTAAGGAGCCTCTTGCGAAACTCTTATGATCGGATTGTCGTCATTCCGGCGAAAGCCGGAATCCAGTAACTCCGAGCAGATTAAGACACTCCTGGACACCGGTGCCTGCCCCGGACCCCGATCCGGGGTTCACCGGTGTGACTACTTTTGCAAGAGCCTCTAAAATATAAATTATTTTTCTCTGAAAATCAGCGAAAATCTGTCTCCTGATTTAGGGGAAGGAGAACAAAGATGTCCGAAGCTTCCCTAAGAACAGGCGTGGTGGTTGATAATAGATACCTGGAGCACGACGCGGGTCCCTATCACGTGGAGAGCCCGGAGCGGCTGCGGGCGATCTATAAACTCTTTGAAGAATCGGACTTTAAAAATAAATTCATCCATGTCGAACCACGCCAGGCCACCCATGAAGAACTTTCCTGGAACCACACCAAAGGACATATCAAACGTATAGCCGCTACGGCTGGCAAGGCGTTTTCCTACCTTGATCCCGATACTCGTACCTCTGAGACATCGTACGATGTGGCCCTTCTGGCTGTAGGAGGCGTTTTTTCCCTTATCGATACCCTTTTCGATAAAAAGACCACCAATGGTTTTGCCCTGGTACGGCCCCCGGGACACCATGCCGAGGCGGACCAGGCCATGGGTTTTTGCCTGTTTAACAATATAGCCCTGGGTGCACATTATCTTATTAACTGCTATGGGCTAAAAAGGATATTAATAGTAGATTGGGATATCCATCATGGTAATGGCACACAGCATTCCTTTTATGACCGCCCGGACGTGCTCTACTTTTCCACCCATCAATTTCCTTACTATCCGGGCACGGGGAATTTCGCTGAAACCGGTTCAGGCGCGGGTGAGGGCTATACGGTGAACGTACCCCTTCCCGGCGGTCAGGACGAAGGTGAGTACATGGCTATCTTCCAGAATATCCTGCGGCCAGTGGCCCTGGAATATAAGCCAGAGATAGTGCTGGTTTCGGCCGGATTTGATATTTACTACCAGGACCCCCTCGGGACTATGCAGGTTACAGAAAAAGGTTTTGCCGGGCTTACCCGGATACTCATGGACATTGCTGAGACCTGCTGCCAGGGACGTCTTCTCCTGGTCTTAGAAGGCGGATATAACGTGATGGGTCAGAAGGAATCGGTTCGGGCCGTGTTAGATGAACTTTCCGGGACAAGCATCCTGGGCCAGGGTTTTGTGCCTCCGGGTAAAAACCAAGCTTCTGTCGTTATTAAAAAGGTAAGGGACGTACATAAAAAATACTGGTCGTGTTTCAGGTAAAACTCCGTCAAGACGATAAAAACACGCAAAAATAAATATGACTCTGGCTATTTGTTACGTAAGTTGCCTTGCCTGCGGTATATTTCTCTTGCCTTCCCTAAATAAATCATGCCAGAATTTTATTAAGATGACATAGGTATCATGGATCTTTATTTAAAGGAAAGGAGGTAGGGTATATGAAAAAGATAGCTCTGTTTGCCTTTAGCGAGGATTTAGGCGTATTTGCCCATATCATGATGAATGCCATAGACATGAAAAAGCGAGGATATGAGGCAAAAATAATAATCGAAACCAAAGCCACCCGGTTTGTAAAAGACCTGATGGATGAGCAGAAACCCTTTGCCGGCCTTTTTAAGAAGGTGAAAGAGGAGGGGCTGATTGAGGGGGTGTGCAAGGCCTGTTCGGCCATGACCGGCGCGCAGGAGGCGGCCAAGCAGCAGGGTCTCAGGCTTCTCGACGAAATGAACGGCCATCCCGGTATAGCCCGGTATCTGGAAGAAGGTTTCACGATTCTAACTTTCTAACGTTCCAACGTTTAAACGCCCTCATAATGCTCGCTGGTTATTTAGTTTACATCCGGAAACTCAAGATTTCCGGATGAAGCAATCAGCCGTCAGCTCTCAGCGTTCAGCTTATATGTTGTTTATTCTTGTTCTTTCTTATGAGGCTCTTCAAAAATCGTCACACCGGTGAAAACCGGTGTCCAGAGGTATCTCAATCTGCTTGAAATTACTGGATTCCGGCTTTCGCCGGAATGACAAGAACGCCATTCACAAGACTTTTGCAAGAGGCTCTTATGAAAGAGTTAATTTATTGATATTCTTATTTTCTCTGTGTCCTCTGTGTTTAATCTTTTGACAATAGTTGACAACGGGAAGGGAGAAACGGATGTTTGGCGGCAAGAAAAAGGCGAGGGTGATTCAGCAGGACAAGGAAGAGATATTAAAGAAGAAGTTTGAGATATTGAAAAAGGAAGTCCCTATCTACGTCTTCAGCCGGGAAGGAGAAAACGACCCCTTCAATCGCTTTACCGTGGCGCTGATCAAAGAGCTGGGGGAATTAACCCCCAGGATTATCCCTGAATTTCATGAAGTAGGCGATGAGGTCTCAAAAAAATATGATGTCAGCCGATCACCAACCATCCTTATAGATCCCGAAGCCTATCACATCCGCTACACGGGCTCACCAGCCGGGGAAGAGATGCGCTCCTTTCTGAACACCATCGTCATGACCTCTGTGGGGAGGACGCTCCTTTCTTCCTCCGACCGGGAGCGGCTGGCTGCACTCAAAGACGGCCGCCATATACAGATCTTCGTCACCCCTACCTGACCGTACTGCCCACAGCAGGTAGCTGTGGCGGTTGCCTCCGCCCTGGAAAGGCCGGATTTAATAACGGCAGAGATAGTCGAGGCCTCAGAAAATGAAGACCTGGCCATCAAGTACGGGGTTTCCTCTGTCCCCCATACGGTGATTAACGGAAAGACGGTTTCCCTCGGCGGCGTGGACACCCAGGAGGCCTTTATCGAGAAGATACTGACCTTGCGGGAAGCGGCAGCCGGAGCGCCTCCGCTTGTACGGGAGGGAGAAGAGGCACATGTGGACATAGTTATTGTGGGAGCCGGCCCTGGAGGGCTGACTGCCGCGATATACGGGGAAAGAAGTGGTCTGAAGTGCGTCGTCCTGGAGAAAGGGGTCGTGGGCGGACAGGTAGCCCTGACACCGGTCGTGGAAAATTATCCCGGACTTACACGTGTGGCCGGTAAGTCTCTGGTGGATTTAATGGCTCAACATGCCAGCCAATATACCCATATCCATCAGGGAGAAGAGGTTCTGGAGATAAAACCGAATGGACAGATTATAGCCAGCACAAACAGGGGCAGATATATATGCCGGGCGGTCATCCTGGCCACCGGGGCCAAACACCGTAAGCTGGGCGTGCCCGGTGAGGAACGCCTTTATGGCCGGGGAGTGAGTTACTGCGCTACCTGCGACGGCTATTTTTATAAGGGGAAGAAGGTTATCATGGTTGGCGGCGGAAATAGTGCTGTAACGGAGGCCCTTTATCTGGATAGTCTCGGAGTCAGTGTGACACTCGTCCATCGCAAGGATAAACTTCGCGCTGAATCGCGCCTCCAGGAAAGTCTTTTCAACCGGAAGATTCCGGTACTCCGGAACTCAGAAGTGCGCGAGATACTGGGTGACAAGATAGTCGCCGGGGTCCGTATTGAGAATACAAAAACCGGAAAGACGGAAGAGATGCCGGTGGATGGCGCCTTTATATCCATAGGCTATGAACCGGTAAATGAATTAGCCAAAAAGACGGGCGTGGAACTGGACGGGGCCGGTTACGTAAAGGTTGACCAGCAACAGAGAACCAATGTGCCGCGCATCTACGCCGTCGGTGACATTACCGGTGGGGTTAAACAGATTGTGACTGCCGTCGGCCAGGGGGCGGTAGCGGCGATGGCTGCTTTTGAAGACCTGGCCAATCCGTACTGGAAGGAAAAAGGGGCTGTTTAATCTTGACGGTTATATAGAAACTATTCAGCCACAGATTCACACAGATGAACGCAGCTAGGTTTGAATACAAAGAAATCACAGAGATTATTCTTAGAAGTTTTAAGGCAGAAAACCAGAATTCAAAAGATTTGTATATGATAATAAAAGAAAAAATATCAGTGATGATCAGCGTAGATCGGCGGCTGAGTGGTTACGAGACTGATTTGTCTGGACTATCCAAGGGAACCGATGGCCATGCCGCGGACTTCTTTACGGAAGGCCTCGCTTTCCTGTACCAGTCTTTCCCTATTTTTTTCGTTAATGATTTCCAGCCTGGGGAAACCGGCCAGACCGGTTTCCTGTGACGCCAGCAGATCCTGAGCCTCTTTAAGGTCTTTCAATCTCTCGATACTCCAATTATCAGCTACCTCCAAGACTAGATTCTTCCCGCCCTTTTTGAAGAGTGCGGCGAGAAGGAGAATAATCGAGGCCTGCCCGGATAGACAGCATATTTCAGCCGATCCGACCGCATATCCATTCCCGTTAAAGCTTACGCTCAGGCCACCGCCGTCCCTGACCAGGTCCAGGGCCTCGACATCTGTAATACTGTCGCCCAGATACATGACCCGGGAGAGGTCATTGTTTGTTATTTTCAGACTGTCCAAAACGGCCCGGGCCTTGGCCCTTCCACCGATGGTTTTGGTCTCGGCCAGTAAGCGTCCGGCCTCCATAGAGCATATCTCCTCCCAGAAGATTGCTGCGAGACGTTGTATAGTATCCTGGCTCTGGGAAGAGAGCTCATATAACCCATCAACGCCAATCTCCCATTCCAGCATGGGCATATCTGCAATCTCGGCAGCGACTTTCTTGAGATATTTTTGCTCATCTTCAGGCAGGCGATATTGATCCATATCTATTTTAGTGCAGTAAATCTGGCTGAATGGAAAACCGGTGACCTGGCAAAGGGCCTCGAGATATGGCTCATAACTGGTACTTATAATAAAGGTGGGCATAATCTCCATGACCTGATGCAGGGTCTCTTTGGCCCCAGGCAGGAGTATGAGGTGAGAGCGCGAATAGTCTATCATCTGTTGGTGAGTCAGGCCAAATGCCTTCAGAAAGGGCAGGATTAACTTAAGGGTGTCACCGGCCTGATAGCCCGGCTTCTTCTCGATGTCCGCCAGAAAGTCATCGTACTTACTAATGAGAGCGAAGAATTTATCCCCCTTCGGGACAAAGGCCTGGCAGAGCTCAAAGGCATTGTCGTTTTTGGTGATGGGGCCTTCGCAATCGATGTTCAGTTGGACGGTTTTCATCGCGGGTACCTGTTGATGCCTTCTTTTTTATAGGCAACGTCACTGGCCATTAGTCATTGGTTAACCGTGGAAGATTGACCACTTTTACCGGTGACAAATGACAATTGACTAATGACTTTCACTATAAATAGGCTTCGATTTCCTCATTTAGACAATACGGGGCAAAAGCGTTTCCCTCGCTTATTTCTATTTTTCTTTCGGCCAGAGTCTTCAGGGTCAGGACAATTAAAGGGATCTCCCGCCTTACCCCTTCCTGCCGGATGCGTTGAAATAGTTTATTAGATTCTCCCTCTGTGGCTATTAGCTCCTGTAAGGTGTGAGTTCTAAGTTTGTTTCGTAGCTCAGCCCAAAGGGGATCAAATCCTTCCCCCAAAATCGGAAATGTACAATACGTTATAGGAGGGCCTTCGTCAAGGGTCTCGGTAACTACGTGTATCATTACCCCGGTTTCACCCGCTTTTTGATTAATGATCTTCCAGATGACCTCCTGCCACGTGCCGGCCGGTCCTTTAGGGGCCGCAGGATGAAGGTTGATTATAGTATGTCTCCGGCACATTTCCGGGCTGACAATAAGCATGTATCCGGCCAGCATGATGAGATTGTTCTGGAACTTGCCGATCCGTTCCATAACCGCCCGGTGGTAAAGGGTACGCCATCTTTCCATGGATCGCCTTTTCTCTTCAGGCAAAAAATCTCTGGATGAGAAGGTAATTGTCTTAAGACCAAGATTTCGGGTGAGTTCCAGAAATTTGTCGCTTTCAGCGCTTTCACCCATGTTGCGGTTACAAAAGACATACTCGATCGCGGCAGGGATGAAGCCGCTTCGCATATTATCATAGGCCGTGCTGAGCAGGTCCCTGGCCGCCTTATCCCGTCCGGTAGAAAACCAGCCTATTAGGTAAGACACGAGATATTCTCCCTTTTACCGAAAAAATTTGTCAGGTCCTTGTAAGTAGGATACTTGCTCCGCCCATAGCCGGTTACGCTCTTGGCCGCCATTCTGGTAGCGAAAAGGCCACACGGCCTCAAAGGCTGCTCCATAAGAAGTCCGGCCAGAAAACCGGCGTTATATACGTCGCCCGCCCCGGTATTGTCCACTACCGGGACCTCTTCCGCCGGCACGTTAAATTCCTCCTCGCGAGAGAGGACATACGAACCCTCCCTTCCCCGCTTGCAGACCAGAATAGAAGGCCCCATGGTCAAAAGCTCCCGGCAGCCTGCTTTGTAGTACTTCCCGGTCAGTTTCTGTATCTCTCGATCCGTCAAAAAGAGGACAAAACTCTTATGGATGATAGGGAATATCTCTTTTAGCCCCTTGCCGGCATAAATCTCTCCTGGATCGAAACTCAACCTCACCTGTGAAGGGAGATTTTGGACCAATCTGATCTGGGATGAGAGCGATTTTTGCCCTACAAAAGAGGAAAAATGTAAAAATCTCGTCTTATTCACGGCGGTTAGGTCTTTCTTTCCTATGGCCACCGTCTTATTTGTATTGGGAAAGGCTATTATAGATCGATCTTCACGCTTATCTATGACGATGAGACAGACTCCGCTTTTACCCTGCCTCCGTATGTGACGGGCATCGACTTTGCCAAGAGACTTTAGCAGTAGGTCTCCGGCCTCATCCTGACCTACCTTCCCGATAAAGCCAGTTTTAAAACCCATGCGGGCCAGGGCAAAAATGGTGTTGGCGGCCGAACCGCCGCCGGAGGTACCCTTCAATTTGCCATATTTTTCTATCAGGGCTCTGATCCTGGGGAAGAGGCGCTCACTATAAAATATCTCCTGGCCGGGCTGCAAAGGAAGTTCATGTGAAAGGATGCGTAGACTATCTACGAAATAGATATAGTCGAGATTTAAGGCCCCAAAGCCAATCATATCAAACATAAGAGATACCGGTGCTTACAAAAGTACTATACGTAACGCCATAAATAATTGCGTATAAATCGTCATTCCCGCGAAAGCGGGAATCCAGAAAACAGATAAACTGGATTCCGGGTCAAGCCCGGAATGACAGGAAACATTAAGATTCGCAAGGAATTATCTGTGTAAACCATAATGGATTGTCATTTGAATTATATCAAGCTCTTTTATTATTTTCCAACTATTCTGGTTCATGAACTCGTAAAAAGCTAATTTATACCGTTAACGGTATCCTATATGCAACGAACTTGACTATAACACCAAAAAGCAGCAAAGATATTTAAAGGGCGTAGCAGGTAACTGATACCGTTTGTACTTTGATGCTTCGTGCTCGTTAAAAAGCTTGGTATGGAGGGATACGGCACTATTATTGGTGACATTGATCCCGTTTGGAAGTTTGTAA
>Ga0209614_1001277_pt1 | contig 19358 bp, 15 predicted proteins | sample BlaSprsedimmetaG_FD_185484 | JGI IMG/M metagenome (GOLD analysis project Ga0209614, IMG submission 185484) | Hot spring sediment bacterial and archeal communities from California, USA to study Microbial Dark Matter (Phase II) - Blank Spring... ... | reverse complement strand
CCCCCAAACCCCCACCCCCGGATTTTTGAGAAGATACAATTCGCGTGATTCGCGGTTAAGATGCTCTTATTCTACCAGCGCCAGACTGATGCGCCCACGCTGCTGATCCACCTCGACTACTTCCACGTCGATCACGTCCCCCACGGAGACCTTGTCGTGCGGATTGCGGACGTAGCCCGTTCCCATGCGACTGATGTGCACCAGTCCATCGCGCTTCACGCCGATATCGACGAACGCGCCGAAGTCCACGACGTTGCGCACCGTGCCCTTGAGCTGCATACCCTCGCGCAAATCCTCGAGGCTCAACACGTCGCTGCGCAAGATCGGGCCTTCCAGCCCGTCGCGCGGATCACGTCCGGGACGGGCCAGCGCCTCCAGGATGTCTTCCAGCGTGGGACGGCCTGTTCCCAGCTCGGCAGCCAGTTCATCGAGATTCATCGCCCGGCGCAGGTTGGCAATCTCGCCCGCCAGCCGGGGATCGCCGAGCGGGCAACCGAGCAGTTCCAGCACCGCACGGGCCACCGGATAGCTCTCCGGGTGGATAGGCGTCTTGTCCAGCGGATCGGCCCCTTCCGGGACGCGCAGGAATCCGGCGGCCTGCTCGAACGTCTTGGGGCCGAGGCCGGGAACCCGGCGCAGCGCCTCGCGGGCGGCGAACGCGCCCTGCGCGTCGCGGTGCGCCACAATCGTCTCCGCCAGCTTGGGGCCAATGCCCGAAATGTGGCGCAGCAGCGCCGGCGACGCCGTGTTGAGGTCCGCCCCCACCGTGTTCACCACCGATTCGACGACCGTGTCCAGCGACTCCGCGAGCGCCTTCTGGTTGACGTCGTGCTGGTACAGCCCCACGCCGATGGCCTGCGGGTCGATCTTTACCAGTTCGGCCAGCGGGTCCTGCAAGCGTCGCGCAATCGACACCGCCCCGCGCAGCGACACGTCCAGATCGGGCATCTCCTGGCGCGCCAGCTTCGACGCCGAGTAGACCGATGCTCCGGCCTCGTTGACGATGGTGTATTTCACCTTCAGCTTCTCTTCATTGAGCAGTTCCGCCACCAGCGTCTCCGTCTCGCGGCTGGCGGTGCCGTTGCCGATGTCGATCACCGTGACACCGTGTTGCTGCACCAGACGGCGCAATGTCGCTTTGGCCTGCACCTTGTCGCGGTCGGGATAGATCGTGCGCGTGTCCAGCACCTTGCCGGTGGGATCGACCACCGCGACTTTACAGCCGGTGCGGTAGCCAGGATCGATGCCCAACACCGTCTGCCCGCGCAGCGGCGGCTGCAGCAATAATGATTTGAGATTGGCGGCGAACACGCCGATTGCGTGTTCGCCGGCCATATCGCTCAGTTCGCGGCGCATCTCGCGCTCGACGGCGGGGAAGAGCAGGCGGCTGTAGCTATCCTTGCGGGCTTCGACGAGGTCGTCCATCAGCGGGCTGCCGGCGTCGCTTGGATACCGTTGCGCGAGGATGCCCATTGCTTCCGGCTCTGGCACTTCCAGCGTGACCTTGAGCACACCCTCGCGCTCGCCCCGGTTGATGGCGAGCGTTTGGTGCGGGCGCAGCGCGCGGAAATCCACGAAGAAGCTGTAGTACATCTGGTAGACGCCCTTGGGGTCCTTGCTCTCGTCGGCGACGGCGACGCTCAGCGTGCCGTGTCGCTGCACCAGACGGCGCATATCGGCGCGGACTTCCGGCGCATCGGCGATGGTCTCGGCGACGATGTCCCGCGCACCCGCGTAGGCGTCGTCCACGGTGGGGACGTCGTCTGTGAGGAAGGGTTGGGCCAGCGTGTTGCGCTCGCCTTCGAGCGTTTGCGCCAGCACGAGATCGGCTAACGGCTGCAGGCCCTTCTCGCGGGCCATTGTAGCGCGCGTGCGGCGCTTGGGCTTGTACGGGCGATAGAGGTCTTCCAGACGTTGCAGCGTATCGGCGGCCTTCACGTCAGCCTGCAACTCTGGCGTGAGCACGCCCTGCTCTTCCAGGCTGTGCAGGATCGTCTCGCGGCGGTCCTCCATATTGCGGCGATAGCCCAAGCGTTCGGAGACCTGCCGCAGTTGTTCTTCATCCAGCGAGCCGGTCATTTCCTTGCGGTAGCGAGCAATGAAGGGGACGGTATTGCCGTCATCCAACAGGCGGACGGCGGACTCGACGCGCGGCAATTCGAGCGCCAGATCGGCGGCAACGGCAGCAATCAATGCAATGGGATTCATAATCCTCCTAGAAAATGGCAAATGGCAAATAGCAAATAGCAAATAGCAAATGGCAAATGGCAAATGGCAATTAGAAATTGCGGCCGACCAATGGTAGATAAACGTAGCTGAATGCCTCATCCACCACTTTCAACGCCATGTGGACCTGATGCGGCGATCTGGCGACGCCAGCCGGACTGTCCACGGTGACGGTCAACATTCCAGTGTACAGGAACACAGTCGATGTAGAAAAGCCTGTCGATGTGATGCTGAAGCTCTCTGGCGTCGTTCCACTCTGCGGGACGATCTGCGTCCAGGGCGCATCGCTCGTCACACTCCAATCCAAAAGATGATAGCTACCCACGTTGCGTGGCGTCAATATCCAGGCGGACGGCAGCAGTTGTTCCGAAGGGATGCTGTACGTGAACGTGATCGCATCGGGCAAGCCTCCTAACGCCGGCACCTGAACGTCCAGCGTCACATTGACGCGATGCACGGCGTTGACCGTTTCTGGCGGCGCGGTAGCCGTCACCGTGACCGCGCCGGTATAGAATGCGCTGGATTGTGTCATAAACGTGGTCGGCGCGATGGTGAACGTGCCCGGTGTCGTCCCGCCTGCCGGGGTGACGGTGAACCAGTCGCCCTCGGTTGTCAAACCCCAGGTGATTGCATCTGTTGAGGTGCTATTGGTTAGCGTGACGACGTGTGTAGAGGGGGTCAAACTCCCGGTCACAGCATCATACACAAAGTTGACGCTGGTTGGGACGACGTCGAGTGTGGGGAACGGCGGTACCCACGTTGAATAGATGCTGTCGCTGCTCGTGCTCGTTTGGGTGCCGTTGCGCAGCTCCACCCATACAGTGTGCTCGCCCGTCGTCATAGGTAACTCCCAGGCCAGTTCCGACTGGAACGAGCGCCAGGCGCCCCAGGGTTCGCTGTTGTTGCGCAAGCGCATTTCGGGCCACGTCCCACTGCCGTAGATGTAGAGATTGACGTGATAATCATCCGTCGTTGCCGCCTCCCGGTTGATGACGATGGGATAGACGCCACGGCGCCGGCCAAAGTCCTGTACCCAATAACGATAATACTGGCCGCTGCCCTCATAATACCCCACTCCGATTTCCCAAGATGCCGCCCGCAAGATATTGTTACGGTGACCTTCACTGCCCATCCACGTAGCCATTACCGCAGCCGGAGTTGAATGACCGGCCGCAATGTTCTCGCTTAGGATTAGCCAGTTGGTATAGTAAGTGTCTAACCGTTCTGCAAATTCACATACCTTCGTCAAGTTGCCGCCAACACGGTCATACGATGTGTGTGAAAAGTAGTCATCCACCGCCATATCCGTTGCATGGTAGCGTGCTGCATCAGTCAGGGTAGCAACGCGCTTGAGCGGCGGCAAGGGCGGCGTCTGTTCGGCCCGTACCGCGTTGACCATTTCCACCAGCGTTTGTTCGTAGTCGGGATTGCTGGAGGGGACGCCGTATACCCCACCGCAGCCTGTAAAACATGGCGCAACATCGCCACCTTCTCCTTCTACCACCACCGGCATCCTAAGCTGCGGGACCGGTGGTGCAGCCACGGCGGGGGCAGTCAACATCATCACTCCCACGACAGCAAGAATTAATCGAACTGACCTGCACATCGTTATCTCCATTTCCAAGGCTGAGGGGGAATTGCATGTTGCGGCGCGCAAGAACTTTGAGATCCTACATCCAAATAACCACTTTAACGACTCGACTCGTGGGATTGTAACCGAAAGCAGGCTACGCGCAAACGATAGTTGACAAAAGCCTCGTTTCTGCTACAATTCCGCTCGCTTGGCCCCATCGTCTAGTGGCCTAGGACGCCGGCCTCTCAAGCCGGAAACAGGGATTCGACTTCCCTTGGGGCCATCCGGCAATCCCCCTCGTCGAGGGGGATTTTCGTTTTCTAAGGGGCTGTCGGGGTTGGGACGAATAGTTGTTGGTAGAGGTATGCTTTATGCACGCGCGCAATAGCGGCCAACCCGGGGTCTCCCACTTCATCAGCTAGACGCCCGGCCTCATCATACTGCATCTCTGCTTCCAGAAAGTTACCCAGGTCAGTATTGGCCAGGCCCAGGTACAAATAGCCTTGCGCCGATTGCGGGTTGGCGGCGATGGCGGCTTCAGCGTCGGCCAATACTGCCTCGGGCTCGCCCAGCACCAGGTAGACCTGAGCGCGGGCAAGGAAAAACTGATCACGGCTGCCGGACGCGGCTTCGGCGGCGGCAAATGTTGTCGCGGCTTCGGCCTCAAAGCCCAGCCGGGTTTGCAAGACGCCCTTGAACGCCAGCAAACTCGCGTCATCCGGCGATAAGGCCAGAGCCGCGTTCACCGAGTTCAGAGCGGCGGCGTAGTCCTCCTCTTGTGCGAGCTGTTCCGCTGCTTGTCGCAACCTGACCGTTTCGAATGAGGCCTTGTCGGGCGCGAGGAAGAGCGCGTACACCACGACCACTATGGCGAGAACCGCCGCGCCGATCGACAGCGATTTTGCCTGACGGCGGCGCTGTGCCGTCTTTTGCTCTGCCCACCATCGATCGATGAACCACCACCACTGCTCTGGAGCCGGAGCTTGTCTCGGGCGTAACGCCGCAAGGCCCTCTGGCCCACCTACTATGCGCAGGAACAGCTTTGCCTTACGGCGGAATGTGGCCGAAGCGGTCTCGAAGCGGGTCATTTCTGCCGGAAAGGACACGCCTGCACGCTCTAACTCGACGATGAGCGCATGAACCGCATCGAAGAGCGCCGGGATTTTCTGCGCCTCCGCCTGGCTGTCGCGCTCCAGTTTGCCGATGTGCGCCTCTAGTTGTCCGAGAAGCTCGCGCAACCGCGCTGAAGGTGTGGCCCGAAACTCTCTTTGTTGCAGCATTGTCCTATTCGTCCAGGTCGATGTGGCCGGGCATCACGACGTCGATCACGTCGCCATGGAAGTCGATGATGATGCGGAGCCCCATCAGACCGAGCCATTGCCGTGCATCTTCGGGCAATCCTGCGTCCAGCAGTGCGTTGATGTTTTCCGGCATCTGTCCAATCGACGCATCGACGGCAGCTTTCGTGAAAAGGTCGTCCTTCCCCAGGAATTGGAGCATGCCCTGCACGACCACTTCCCGGTTTTCGAGCACACCTTCCTGCATCACGGTAAGCACCTGACGGTCCACCTTTTCCGAAGGAATGTGCCGTAAAAAGCCAGCATCATCGACGACGTAATGTGGCACCCCGCCGACGTAGGCCACGTCTACCGGATTATCCGCTTCATCGACTATCAATCCTGCAAAAACTGCTACGCGCGCCATCGCGCCCCTCCTCAATGCATTTGCATTTAAAAATCAATCGGTATACACTATCTTACTAAAATTCAGGAGAAACGCCAGTCATTAGGAGGTCGAGTTGAACACACAAGCCACCGTTGCGATTGTCACGGATTCTGCCTCGAGCATCCCCGAGGCGCTACGTCGCGAACTCCGCATCGAAGTTGTACCCTACTGGGTTCATATGGGTCAGGATGCCTATCGCTCGGGCATCGACTTACAGCCGGATTCTTTCTTTAAGCGTCTCCGCGCCGATCCTGAGATGGCCGTTTCCACGGGCGTTCCGGCGGTCCCCGTCTTCCTCGAAGCCTATCAAAAGCAAGCACAATGGGCGCAAAGTATCGTCGCCGTGCATCTGGCCGGCAAACAGAGCGCCACGTGCAGCACGGCGACCGTCGCGGGACGGGAGAGTCCAATCCCGGTGACGGTTGTGGATACGCAGACCACAGCAATGGGCGAGGGATTCGTGGTGTTGGAGGCCGCCCGGCTGGCAGCATCCGGCGCTTCGCACGATGAAGTTGTCGAAAAAGCGCAGGCGGCCTCAGCCAATGCGGGCGTGATCGCTTTGTTGGAAACGGTCAGCTACGCTTTCAAAGGCGGGCGGTTATCCAGCGCCGCCAGCACTGTGGGCAGCCTGCTCAAGATTTGCCCGATGATCCGGGTGCAACACAATCGCGTGGGCCTGGCGGGACAGGCGCGCCGGCGCAGCAAGGGTATCGCCACAGTGATCGAGAAAATCGTGGATGAAGTGGAGGATAACCCCGTTCACCTGGCCGTCCACTACGCCGAAGACGAAACCGAGGGCCTGTATGTACTGGAAGAATTAAAAAAGCGGGTCCACTGTGTGGAAACATACCTGCTGCGCGTGCCGATAGAATTGGGCGTCCACGCCGGACCGGGGGCTTTGGGGGTGGCTTACTACGTTGAACGGCAAATTACCGGGATTTCGCAGCAGTTGGAGAAGCTCTCCGACTACGCGCGGGGGGCGAAGGACGCCATCCTCTCGCGGGTGCCATGGTCGCAAAAAGACGGCGAGGCGTAAATTCAACCCTTGCCAGCGCCGCCGAGTATGTTATGATCAACCTGTGCACAACGATGGTAGTTGGCCGGATTACCCGACTGACGACTACTGAGCCGGTCATATCCTGCTAAACGCTCATATGTTCATAAGGGGTTTGTGACCAGCTCAGTAAACGACTAATTTGGAGGAGTAGATGTCGCGTGATGTAGATATCGGTCGTATGACCTTGATTGCCCTGATGGGGGCGTTGATTTTTGTTCTGACGGCGCTCGCGCGGATTCCGATCCCCGCGACCGGTGGATACGTCCACTTGGGCGATGCAGCAATTACCTTCACGGCTTATGCATTTGGTCCGTGGGTGGCGATGTTTGCCGGTGGTATGGGTACGGCGATGGCGGACATGCTTGGCTATCCGCAGTGGGCGTTGTTCTCCTTGCTCATCCACGGGGCGCAGGGGCTGGCGATGGGCTGGATCGTGCGGAAGCGCATCAATACGATGACGGTGCTGCTTTCCGTTGTCACCGGCGCGGCCATCGTCGTGGCGGGCTACTTCGCCGCCGGGACATTTCTGGTCGGCGTTGGTGCGGCCACCCTAGAATTGATTCCCAACACCCTACAAGGTATCAGCGGTGGCTTGATCGGCGTTCCATTGTACCTGGCTGTGCGCCGCGCTTACCCGCCTTTAGAATCCCACTCGCGCCGCGCTGCATAACCGGCGACTCATAGTTTCACGGAGGAGGTGACTGTAGCCCTCCTCCGTGCTTTTTTGTCAGAGAGAGACTATGCTCGTTGCAGAACACCTGAATTTCGCCTATCTGCCGCCTGGACCAGACCTCCCGCAAAGCGAGGCGTTGCGGGATATCGCTTTTAGCCTGGAGACCGGGGAGGCGTTAGCGGTGATGGGCGCCAGCGGCAGTGGGAAGAGCACACTGTGCCACGTACTCGCGGGATTGGCTCCCCGTTATACCGGCGGTCACGTCTCCGGCACGGTGCGCGTGGCTGGCTACGATGTCCTGGCAACGATGCCACCGGCCGGCGCAGTGGGCCTGCTCTTTCAAGATGCGGCCACACAGCTCTTCAACCCCACCGTCGAAGATGAAGTCGCCTGGGGATTGGAAGCGTTGGGCACCCCGCCGCAGCGCATCGGCGCGCAGGTGGAAGAGGCGCTGGCGCGTTTTGGCCTGCTGGACGTGCGGACGCGCTCGCCGTGGGCGCTCTCCGGCGGGCAGCAGAAGCGGCTGGCTCTGGCTGCGGTGTGGGCCATGCGCCCGCGCGTGCTGCTGTTGGACGAGCCGCTCGGCGGACTCGATCCGCAGGGCCGCGCCGAAGTCCTCGCGGCGCTCGAAACGCTGTCGCAAAGCGGCGCAACGCTCCTGCTGACGACCTTTCGTCCTCAGGCTGCCGCGTTAGCGCCAACGACGCTCGTGCTCACCGGTGGCGCGGCAACGTCCCCCGCGCCCACCGCCGAGGTATTGCAGGATGAAACGCGGCTGGTCGAGGCCGGGATTCTCTATCCGTCCCACTTGTGGCCCTCTTTGGAAGCGTGCGGCGCGCCATCTACGGTACCGGCCATCGCGGTGCAGGATGTGCATTTTACGTACACCGATGGGCACGCCGCGCTCCACGGCATCGATCTGGAGATTCCGCAGGGGCAGTTCGTCGCCATTATCGGGCCGAACGGGGCCGGGAAGAGCACGCTATTGCGGCACTTCAACGGCCTGCTGCGCCCCACGCGCGGCACGGTGCACATCCACGGCAAAGACGCCGCCAGGCGCACAACCGGCGAATTGGCCCGCCAGGTAGGTTTTCTGTTCCAGCGTCCGGAGCAGCAGCTTTTCGCCGCGACGGTCTACGAGGAAGTTGCTTTTGGCGTCCGTGCCCTGCACCTCGCCGGCGTCGCCGGGCGCGTGGAACGGGCGCTGGCGCGTTTCGAGCTGACCGCGTTCGCGCAGACGCCGCCGTCCATCCTGAGCTACGGAGCGCAGCGCGCCGTCACGCTCGCCGCGCTCGCCGCGCTTGATACGCCTATTCTAGCGCTGGATGAACCGGCAGTGGGCCTCGATGGGCGCGAGTGGGCGCGCCTCCTGGCGTGGCTGGCCGAGCGGCGCGCCGCCGGTGTTACGCTCGTTATCGTCACGCACGAGATGGCGTTGGCGGCCTGCGCCGACCGCGTGGTGGCCCTGGCAGACGGGCGCGTGGCCGCCGATGGGACGCCGGATGAGGTGCTCAGATGAGTGTCGCATTGGACTTTTACGTGCCGCGCGATTCCTGGCTGCACCGGCTCGACCCGCGCGTCAAGTTGTGGGGGATGCTGTTGGGCTTCATCACCGCGTTCTTGCTGCCCTACGCAGTGGCGCAAGGCGCGCTCCTGCTTGGCTTGCACCTGCTTCTGCTCGCCAACCACATTCCTTGGGCCGTGCTGCGGCGGTTGTGGCGGCAGATGGCGCTGTTGATCGTGCTGATTCTGGTGTTGCAGCCGTTTTTTGCTCCCTCCGGCACAGTACTCGTGGCCGTAGGGCCGCTGCAACTCACCGTAGGGGGCCTCGTCCAGGCGGCGCTGTTCGTCATGCGCACGTTGGTCATCGCTTTCTTCGTTGGCGCGCTGCTGTTCACCACCGATCAACGCGCGCTCGTCCAGGCTTGCGTCCGTCTAGGGCTGCCGTATACGTGGGGATTAACCTTTAGCCTGACGCTACGCTTCCTTCCGGCGATCCAGCAGCTTTTTGTGACGGTGCGCGAAGCGCAGGCTGCGCGCGGGTGGGTAGCGGAGGGCAATCTCTTCCGCCGTTTTCGCGATTATTTTCCCGTACTGGTTGCCGTCATCATCGGGACGTTGCGGATGAGTGACCGGCTGACGCTGGCGCTGGCCGCGCGTGGTATGGGGGCCTCTGTATCTTCTGCACAGCGCACTGTCTGGCGTGACCTGCGGATGCAGAACACTGATTGGATAACGTTAGCCGGCATCACTCTGGCTTTTGCGCTGTTGATTGGCCTCCGGCTATCGGCAATCAGATTTCAGTGATTACCGGCTTACGACTCATACTGACTGCTGGCAGCTAATCACAATTGCTTCCATTACGGCTTGTGCTATACTTTTCTTATACCACAGATCATCTAGCGTGGGGAAGGAACCCAAAGCGCCTATGAGTTATAAAACGCTCCTGATTTACAATCCCACTGCCGGTCCGTGGGATATGACCCGCACGTTAAAGCGGCTGGCGGAGTATATGCGCAAGTGCAGTTGGGATATGGAGCTTGTGCAAACAGAACAGCCCGGCGACGCCACCCGCTATGCACAGCAGGCCGTTGAGGATGCGCTGGATGTGGTGCTGGTGGCCGGTGGCGATGGCACCATCAACGAGGCGGCCAATGGCCTGGCGGGAACATCCACAGCGCTTGGCATTGTCCCGGTGGGGACCGGCAATATCCTGGCGCATCAATTGCGTATGCCCATTCTCTCCCTCACCGCGCCGCTGTACGTGCGTGATGTGGGGGAAGCACTGCGTGAAAGCCGTGTACAACGGGTGGATACAGGCGTCATCAACGAGCGCTACTTTGTCTGTTGGGCCGGGTTAGGGTTGGACGCTGAAATCGCAGCCTTTATGGAACCGCGCCCACGCATCGCCAAGCGGCTACGCACCTTGCCCTACATCATCGCGGGATTTTCGGTCGCGGCGGAATTTCGTGGGGTGCGCTCGCGCATCGTTATCGAGGGCCGCACCTTCCGCACCCGCGCATTGATGGCCCTCGCCAGCAATATCCAGCTCTACGCGGCCTTCTTCAACATTGCCCCCCGCGCACGGATGGACGATGGGCTGCTGGATATTTTCGTCTTCAAGGGTTTGGGATTCACCTACGTCCTGCGGCACTTGATGCATCTCTTCAGCGGGCGTTATCAGCGCGATCCGAAAGTAATGCACGCCCTGGCGCGCACGATGACCGTCCATACTACGCCCGCGGTCGCCGTGCACCTGGATGGCGATCCCTACGGCGATACACCGGCCACCATCAGCATTGAACCGGGGAAGCTGTCGCTGCTCGTTCCCCCTCAAGCACCGGATAGCCTCTTCGGCAAGCCGCCGGAGCGGGTGTTGGAATACAGTTAACCAAAATTTCAAGGAGGGTCTTGTCATGCAACCATTGCTGGATTGGGGTATCGAACTTATTTTGTGGCTGCAACAGTTTCGCCCGGCGCTGGATTTGCCCTTCAGGGCGTTCACGTTTGCCGGCGACGAGCTGTTTTTTCTGTTGTTCTTGCCGCTCGTCTATTGGTGTCTGGATCGACGGACGGGTGCGCGGGTGACGCTGCTGTTCCTCATCTCGGCTTACGTGAACGCGGCAGCGAAGATGCTCGTCGACCAGCCACGCCCCGGGCCTTATGACGCGCGGGTATGGGCTTACTCCGACGTGGGTGGCTCCGGCGGCTTCCCTAGCGGGCACACGCAGAATCCAGTCGCGGTGTGGGGTTATCTGGCGGCAAAGGTCCGGCGCACCTGGTTATGGATCGTAGCCGCGCTGTTGATCGTGCTGATCCCGCTGTCGCGTCTGTACCTGGGCGTCCACTTTCCGCACGACCTGCTCGGTGGCTACGTCATCGGCGCGCTTTTGCTCTTCGTCTACCTGCGCTGGGGTGAGCACGGCGAACAATGGATCGCCAGCATGAAAGTTGGCGCGCAATTGGCGCTCGTGGCCATCCTCACGAGCGCGTTGATGCTCATCTTCCGCACCGAGGATGGCGTGACTGCCGGTGCGACGTTGCTTGGGATGGGCCTCGGTTTTGTAGTGCAGGCGCACTGGATCGGCTTTGAGATCGAAGGCGAGGTGTGGCGACGGGCGGCGCGATACGCCCTGGGCGCAGCAGTGATGGTTGGGCTGTGGGCCGGGCTAAGGGCGGCATTTTCCGCGTTGGAACCGGCGCTTCTGTTCCGCTTCATCCGCTATGGGCTGATGGGCCTCTGGGGCGGCGCCGGCGCGCCGTGGGTTTTCGTGAAGTTGGGTTTAGCGCCTGGACGCGGTCAACTCCAAGTGGTGTAGTATGGCTTTCCCCGATGAAGGGCTATTGGCGCAGTGCCGCTGGCCTGATCTGCCCGCGCCCTACGCGGAGGCCCTGCGCGAGGCAGTACGCTTTGTCCTCGAGCGTTGCCCAGATACGCGCGGGATCGTCGTCAGCGGCACGATTTTGCGCGGCAATCCTGCGCCGTCGAGTGACCTCGATATTTACGTGATTCGCCGCGAGCCGCAGCGGCAGCGGGTGCAGAAATTCTTCAACGGCGTCCCGGCAGAAATCTTCATTAATCCCGAGAGGAAAGTGCCGGATTACTTTGCCGCCGAACAGCGCGACGCATGCCCCATCACCGCCCACATGTTGAGCACCGGCTTCACCATCCTGGATTGTGACGGCGTGATCGCCGGTTTGCAGGCGCGCGCCCGCCAGTTGTTGCAGACACCACCTGCTCTCAGCGCCGAAGCCCTCACCACCGCACGCTACAGGGCCGCGGCGCGGTACGAAGACGCGACGGACATCGCCGGCACGCGCCCTGAGACAGCACGCATGATTCTCGGTTTGGCGGTGCACGATATGGTCCGCTATCATTTTCTGGCTGGCCACCGCTTTGTTCCTCGTGACAAGGATTTGTTGGACGTTTTGGAGACCTGGGATGCCGCGTTAGGCGCACTCGTCCGCCGGTTCTACGGCGCGGCGACGATCGAGGAGGCGCTGGCGGCAGCCGAACAGATCGCCGACCGCACCATCGCCACGCGTGGGTTCTTCGAGTGGGAATCGATGCCGGAATCTGTGGCCTAGACTACAAAAGTCTCACGAGTTATCTGGGTACCCAAGCGCCTGCGTCAAACGAGTATTTTTACACAATGCGTGTCTGCTGAGACTTTTGTAGTCTTTGATCACTTCCACACCAGCACCAGCCGGCTGCGCGTGTAGCCGTTGAGCGAGGTGTACAAAAACGTCTGCCCCTCGATAACGACCAAATCCGCGTGGCCCAGGCCGACGTTGCCGGGTTGATCGACGAGGATAGGGTTGCCGGGATATTTCTCCCAGGGGCCATCGATGGCGGGCGTGACGCTGCGCGCCAATCCCAGGCCGAACTGCGTGTCGCCGCCGTCGCCGGGGCCGGGGCCGCGCACGCCCTCGTAGAGCATGTAGACGCGCGATCCGATGCGCTGCACCTTGGCGGAGCTGATCGTGCGGAAATCGAAGTACGGGTTGGTCTGTGGCCCTTTTTCGTCCAGCGGCCCGTACTCCCCAGCTCCCACAAACAGCGGATTGTGCTGGCAGCGGTTCAAACGTTCGCCCGTCGTCGTCACGCTGCCGGTGTAGCATCCCATTGCCCCCGGATTTTGCCCTAATCCCACAAAGATGTAGAGCCGTCCCCCTTCGACGAAAATGCCGGGTGGGCCGCCGGACAGACATTCGTACTCATACGGTACAAAGGGATGCGCGTGGATGCGTTCTTCTTTGCGGCAAGTGCGCAACCACAGCTTCCACACCCCTGTGTCGGCAACTCGCTCCGGCATGCTCCAGGTCAAACCGTCCGTCGAGCGTCGCAGCCGCGCGCGCCCCAGGTATTCGTAAACGAGGAAGAACGTCGTCCCGTTGTAGGCCACGCGGGGATACTGTTGCTGCTCAATGTGATCGACTTTCGAGACGCACGGACACGTGTGACACTCGAACTGGCAAACCAGCGGGGTCTCAGGGGAGAATGTGAGGCCACCGTCGACGCTGCGGTAGATGACGGTGCAGCCAGGGAAGGGTACCGGATCACCGCAATGATCCACGGCGCCGGCGGATGCGGCGCTGGCATGCACGTAGGACCACAGCTCGCCATTGTGCATCACCAGCGTATCAGATTCACCCATCGGCAAGCCCGTGTCGACGACGTCGAGTACGAACTCCGCCTGTCCCTCCCAAAAATCGGCCAGCGTGGGATAGCCGTTTGTGCCGGGTTCACTCTGGATGACCAGGGAGACCGGCGGCGGTCCGGGTGAGGGCAGGATGGAAAGCGGCGCTTCGGAAAGCGGCGCTTCGGAAAGCGCGAGCACTTCGGGCAGTATCCCCTCTTCTGCTATACGGGATGTGGACAACGCGGCGCGCGGCGTTGTCGTGGGCCGCGCCGCGTACGACGTCGGTGTCGCCGGTTGTGGTGTTTCCGTAGGCGATTCTGCCGGGCGCAGCGTCAGCGTTGCGGATGGTGTGGGGGAGGGTGTGGCGCTTGCGGTGGGCGTGAGTGTGGAGGATGGCGTTGCTGATGACATCGCCGTTACCGTTGCTGTCAGTGTTGCCGCCACCGCTCGTGTCGGCAATGGGCCATCGTCACGCACGACGTCTCCCACTGGCGCTTCGTATAGCGATGCCGTGTCTTGAGACAGTAGCGGCGCACACGCCGGGAGCAGCAGCACGAGCAGCAGGATGCTGTACCAGACACGCGATGTGGCCTGCACGGCGCTCACCCGCCCGGCGTAGGCGTTGGGGTGGGCGTTGGTGTAGGCGTCGGTGTAAGCGTTGGGGTTTCGGTTGGTGTTGGAGGCGTCGGTGTAGGCGTCGGAGTTTCGCCCGGCGGCGTGGGGGTCGGCGTCTCTGTTGGTGTGGGGGATGGTGTTTCGGACACGGTGGGCGTGGGGGTCGGTGTGCTCGTTTCCTCCGTCGGTGTGATGGTAGGCGTCGCTGTCAGCGTGGGCGTCTCCGTTACCGTAGGTGTCTTCGTTACCGTAGGCGTCTCCGTCACCGTAGGCGTTGGTGTCTCTGTGGGCGTCCCTGTCACAGTGGGCGTTGGGGTGAGCGTTGGTGTGGGCGTGGCAGTGCCCGTGGGAGTGAACGTGGGTGATGGGGTGCGCGTGGAGGTTGGCGGCACAACGATGGTCGGCGGAAGGTAGAGCGCCTGTCCCGCGTAAATTCTATCGTCCACTAAGCAGTTGGCATGGCGGATAGCCTCGACGGTTGTGCCATACCGTATCGCCAGGCGGAACAAGTTTTCGCCGCGTTGCACGTAAACGATGCGCCACTCCGGCGGCGGTGGCCCGCATGAGGGCTTCATCGGCGTGGGGATCATAAATGCACTGGGTGGCAGGTAAATCACATCACCGGGCTGGATGTCTGCTGTATCCAGACAATTCGCTTTCATTAGAAGGTAGGGGGTGCTGTTCGCCGTTAAGGCCAGCAACCTGAGCGTGTCGCCCACCTCCACTGTGTAGGGTCGCCAACCCGCAGGCCAGGCGCACAGTACCGGGGTATGCGTTGGTGTCGGTGTCACGTCTGGCGTTTGGGGCGTGCCCGGCGTCGATGGTGGAAGGGTGGGGTAAAGCGTCGCCGTTGGGAGCTGGAGTACGCTTCTCGGACGCTGCGCCACCAGCATGGGGTCCACCTGGACCAGCAGCACGCTCCCCAGCACCATGCCAAGGACAAAGATGCCCGTAAGAATTGCGCCCAAAAGGCGGGTTAGCGGACGGCTTTCCACCAGGTTCAACCTCGTTATGTCTTCACGTGATTCGTCGGCAAGATAAAGTTAAACGTACTGCCCACGTCGGGCTGGCTTTCCACCCAGATGCGCCCGCCGTTGGCTTCGACTAACGTTTTGGCTATCGCCATACCCACGCCGGTCTCGCCCATGCCCTGGACGAGCGGTTGGCTCGCGCGGGTGAAGCGCCGGAAGACGCGGGGATAATCCTCCGGCGCGATGCCGCCCCCCGTGTCCATAACGGAGATACGAATGAAGCGGTTGCTCAGCACCGCCCCGCTCTTGGAAGATTCATCTTCGCCCGCGCTGATGACGACCTCGGTCCCTTGTCTGGAACACATTGCGGCGTTGGAAATCAGGCGCAACAAAATCTGATAGAGGCTGTCGCGGTCGGCGCGCACGGCGGCAAGCTCTGGCGGCAAATCGAGACGCACGGCTAACTTGCGCTCGCGGAAACGCGCCGCCAGCCCCATCACCGCCTCTTCGATGATCTCGATGAGATTGACCGATTGTGGTGAGAGTTCGATGGGCCGGCTATCGGGCGAGGCCGTGCTCACCAAATCGTTGAGCAGTTGGTTCATTTGCTCGATGTTGGCTTTGACCCTTTGGAGGAACTGCTGCTGCATCTCGGTCAAAATGCCGGCCTGTTCTCCCATCAAGAGATCGGTATAGCCGGTAATCGACGTCATTGGGGTGCGGAATTCGTGGGCGAGGCTGACGATAGCTTCCTGGCGCTCCGCATCGCTCTCCGGGGTGCGCAACGTGATCGCCAGCCCATCGGGTTGGCCGTCACGCCCCACCAGTGCCACCAGGTCGGCCTCTATGGTGAGTTGTTCAATCGTTAACGTGAGATGCGCGCGCTTGAGGCCGTTGGGGACATCCCGCGCGAGCAGCGCATCCACCGTTTGCGTCCAGCGTGGGTCGGGATAAGCGCCGTTGATGGGAATGCCGGTCACATCGCCACCCGGCAGGCGTAACATCTGGCGCGCTACGGCGTCCGCCATCGTGATGATGCCATGCTCATCCACGACGACGAGGCCAACCGCCGCGGGACTTTGGCCACCTGCGTCGTTACCGGCAAGCGCCTCCTCTGCTTGCGCCGCCTGTTCTCGCAGCGCCGCTAAGTCCGCTTCCAATTGCGCGCGCGCCTCGGTTGCCGCATCCAATTCGGTTTTGAGTTGGCTCAGTTTGGTCGCCAAGGGGGCACGTTCCTGCAACAGCATCTCGCGGTCGCGCGTCAACTCTTGGATCTTTTCATGCAGTGTCTCCCGCTCTTTGACCAATTCCTGCACTTCTTCTTGCCAGAAATTGGCCTCCGTTTCGGTCAGCTCGCGGGGTTGCGATGCTAACTCGCGGTTGAGACGCACCAGCTCTTTGTCCCGCGACGCGATTTCCTGCGTCAGCACCGCGAGCCGCTCATCAAAAGTCTGAACGTCGGCCCGTGCCTGTTCCAGCTCCAGCTCCAATTGCTGGCGCCCGTTATCCGAACCACGCAGGCGGGACAGAAACGACATGTCCTGCGTCTGCTTGCGCGCGCGCGCAATCGAAGCGCCGAGTAGCGCCGCGACCAATTGCTGCGTGTGCAACGCCCCATCGGACCACTGTTGTTTGCTGTCTAGATTGCTGAGCAGCAGCAAGCCGATGGATTCATCCTTATCCACCAAGGGCACAATCGCCAATGGGGCGGTATCCTGGATGCCCAATTTGTTATATAACGCCGTCAACCAGATTGTGCGGGATGACGTCGGTACGACTTGGGTGCGCTGTTGAGTGTAGACCTCGTTCAATACCGGGTAATCCTCGAGGACAAGCGTGGGCGTCTCGATCTGCGCGGCGTTTGGTGGATGTAAAGCGATGACGTTGAGGCGCGAGGGCGCATCCGTAGTAGGCAGGGCCACGGCACACATATCCACGTTCAGGAGGTGCGCCAGTTTCGATGACGTGAGAATCAGGGAGGGGGCCAGGTCGCGCGCGGATTCGACGCCGTGCAGCAAGTCTAACAGCGCTTCGCTATCGAGGGCCGGTCCGTCCTTAGTGGGCGTGACTGGAGGCAGGAGCGGTGATTGTGTGACGCTCTGGAACAATGATACCTGCCGGTGGACCAGCGCCGCGAGCAGCGGCAACGTGACCAACGCGGTCAGCCTTAACCATCCCGAAAAATGCAGTTCTGCATCTGGCCAGCGCAACTGCGCCGCGTGGCCGAGCAGCCAAAAAAGGCCCATACCCACTGCCCATTCCCATTCCGGTGGACGCGCCAGCAGCGCCAGCACAAGATATAGCACCAGGAATCCAAATGTGAGTAGTTCCCAGATTCGTTCGTACAACAGCCCGTTGAACGCATATCCCCTGGCTTCCCAGGCCGGCCACAGCGCGGCGGTCACGCCATAAAAGACCAGGCTGGCGCCGAGCAGGAGCGCGATGAAGACCGTCTGCCAGCGCGCGGCACGTGAGCCGAATATCGCAGCCCATATCACCACAAGTACGGTGGCAAATTCCAGCCAACGCTCCAGCGGCGGGAGGATCTGCGCCGGAGAGAGCAACCCCGTAGTCCCCAACAGCCCGATGACGGTCAGCACGACCCTGCCGAGCAGCAATCCGGCAATCGCCCACAACCAGCGTGAGGCCAACGAGGAGGGCGCGCGGCGGCGCGCCGTCAACGCGGGAAGGAGCGCCTGCTGCAAGGCAAAGAGCGTCACCAGGAAATAGACCAAATCCCCTGGTGGGTGGGTGATCAACTGAATAGCCTCGTACAAAACGTTCATTATAGCCCTTCCTCCGGTGCTTCTTCTGCCTAACCCGAACAAACGGGGATCAAAAGGGCCTTTGACGCCCGTTTTCTTGCTCGCTGTGCAAGAATTTGCGTGGTCAGGCCCCTACTTCTGATTATAGAGCAAAGAGCCGCGCTTGCAAGGCAGATTTAGGGAACAATTTGTGATATAATAACGTCGATCACTTATACGGATCGCAGGGGTAAATTGATGTTGCGATATTGGAAAGTTTTGTTCTTGACATTGCTTTTGCTGCTCGTACCTACAGCGGTACAGGCGGCTGATTTGCGCAATCCGGGGGCGGATCTCTTTTCCGCCGACCCCGCTGCCGACTACGTCTGCCCGGCGAATGTCACCCAGCGGTATCCCGCCCGTTGTCCTTCCTATAGCCCGGGCGCGCGCCAGACCCGCATTGAGTATCTGCGAGCGACGTTGCCCAATCCCCTGCCCAAACTGGCCGTCGAACCGCTGGAAATTCCCGAAGACGCCATCACGCCGCATACTTTCGCTTACATTCGTCCCCTGCCGGCAGCCTCCTATCGCCATCCCGAGGAAGCGCTTGCCGGTTTACCACCCCTACGCGAGTTCCTGGCGGGCGATAACTGGGTGAGCGTGTTGGGTGAAGTGGAATACAACGGCCAGATGTGGTACGAGATCAACGAGGGCGAGTTCGTGCTCGCCGACCACATCGCTATTACCAATCCCTCGCGTTTTCGCGGTGTGCTATTGCAAGAACAGCCGCGCTATCCCTTCGGGTGGATCAACCGCGACGTCAACCCCTCGGCGGTTCCCGGCGGCCCGGCGCGCAAGGAGATCGTGTTCCGGCGCTATGACCTCATCACCATCTTCGCGCAAGAATTGCTCGGTGAGACGATGTGGTACATGATCGGCGAGGAACAGTGGGTGGATCAATCCTTCACGTCCCGCGTGGATGTCGATCCCATCCCGGAGGGCGTCGGGCCGGACGAGAAATGGATCGAGGTAAACACCTACGAGCAGACGTTGGCGGCTTACGAGGGCGAGCGCATGGTCTTTGCGACGCTGGTCTCTACAGGCCGCTCTAGCACGTGGACGCCGAGCGGGCTAACGCGCATGTGGGGAAAATTACCTTCCACGCCGATGATCAACCGCGATGTGGGGCCGGATGATCCCGGCTGGTATTACCTGGAAAACGTGGAATGGACGCAGTATTTCAAAGGTGCCTATGCGATCCACGCGGCTTATTGGCACAATTCATTCGGTTTCACGCGCAGTCACGGCTGCGTCAACATGAGCATCTTGGATGCAAAGTGGCTCTTCGAGTGGACGACGCCCTACACGCCGCCCGACGTGAAGATCGTCTACAGCAGTAAAGCTGACCTGGGGACGTGGGTGTGGGTGCATAAGACGGGGCCGGTTCCCGATACCCCTTAAGCGTAATTGCGCATCGTGCGGCCTGTGGTATAATCTCCTTCGTCATTGGGGCGTGGCCAAGCTGGTAAGGCAATGGACTTTGAATCCATGTATCGCACGTTCGAGTCGTGCCGCCCCAGTCTGAATATTACACAATGGCAGGAAGCAAAACGGGACAGAGGATTCTGTCC
>Ga0209614_1001276_pt1 | contig 19359 bp, 20 predicted proteins | sample BlaSprsedimmetaG_FD_185484 | JGI IMG/M metagenome (GOLD analysis project Ga0209614, IMG submission 185484) | Hot spring sediment bacterial and archeal communities from California, USA to study Microbial Dark Matter (Phase II) - Blank Spring... ... | reverse complement strand
CAGGAGCTTACGCCGCTTCGGGCCCAAATAGTGCCATGGGTCGAATATGTAACCCGTTTTGTGGTCTTTGGTATAAATCATGTTCTTCACCATAACATGTTGATGTTGCATATGTTTTCTATCACGGGACAACATGAAAGTCAAGACAAAAATGCAATAAAATAATATTATTTCAAATACTTAAGCTAAAAACGACTTTTTACGAAACCATCATATTTGACAAGCTATGCATTTTTTATGTGTAGTTTTTAAGTCGCAGAGATCGCAGGGATAAAAATTACTAAATTGTCTCTGAGCCTTCTGAGTCTCTGTGGCAATTTAAAATTTTTAAAGGCCCGGGCTTGAAGATAAAGGTACATGACATCCCCCAGGAAGGGTTGACTTACCATGTCGAATACGGGGGAGAGATTCTACAGGATATAACTCAGGTACAAGAGCCGATCGCAGTTAATATAAAGATTGAACGGGCGAGACGCACTGTCCGGGTCAAGGGTGATATTAAGGCCAGGCTATTACTTAATTGCAGTCGTTGCCTGGAAGATTTTGCATGGTCGTTGGCGGATGAATTCGATTTCCTGTTGATGTTACCCCCCAGCGAAAAGAGTTATCCTGAAATCGAGCTTTCACCTGAAGATATGGACATCTCTTTTTTTGACGGGGAGACCGTGGATGTGGCGCAGATTGCAGCCGAGCAGATATTCTTGCAGATGCCTATTAAGCCTCTCTGTCATGAGGAATGTAAGGGTCTGTGCCCGCATTGTGGCGTCAATCTAAATCTTGTCTCATGCGACTGCCGGGCAGAGGCGACTTCCTCGCCATTTGAGGCGTTGAGAGATATAAAGCTCAAAGATCGATCATAAAAACAAGGAGAATTTAATATGGGATTACCGAAAAGAAGACATTCAAGGTCAAGGAGCGGAAAGCGGCGGGCCCAGCAGGGTTTGGTACTGCCCAGTCTTTCTGCTTGCCCGCAGTGCCAGGAACCCAAGTTGCCGCACCGTGTTTGCCCCCACTGCGGCACTTATAAGGGCCGGACCTTAATCGAAGTAACCGAATAATAACCATATAACCAACTATGATAAGAGTAGCTGTTGATGCCATGGGGGGCGACCATGCCCCTTCAGTGGTCATAGAAGGAGCCGCTCAGGCTATAAGGGAAAGGCCTCTTTCCATCATTCTGGTTGGCCAGGAAAATCTATTAACTCAAGAAATTGAGCGTCTCGGGGCCAGATCGGGTCATTTTATCATACAAAATGCCGCAGAAGTTGTGGGCATGGATGAATCGCCTTCTGAGGCCTTGAAGAAGAAGAAAAATTCTTCTATCCGGGTGACGTTCGAGATGGTGGGTCAGGGCCGGGCCGATGCAGCTGTCAGCGCCGGAAATTCCGGTGCCACGCTGGCTACGGCCAGTTTTGTGCTGGGAAGACTGGAAGGGGTGGAACGGCCAGCTATTGCCGGTGTCCTTCCTACTCTAAAGGGACCGACGGTGATGATCGATGCCGGGGCCAATGTGGACTGTAAGCCCCATCATCTTCTCCAATTTGGTATAATGGGCGCGGTGTTTTCCCAGGGCATTTTGGGGGTATCCAATCCGCGTGTAGGTCTGATGAGTATAGGCGAAGAGGGTGCAAAGGGGAATCTGGTAGTAAAAAAGGCGCATGAGCTTTTTCGCGCAAGCTCACTCAACTTTATAGGTAACATGGAAGGAAGGGACGTCTATAGAGGCGGCGTAGATGTTATTGTCTGTGATGGTTTTGTCGGTAATGTCTCGTTGAAGTTAAGCGAAGGTCTGGCCGAGGCCATCAGTCTTATGCTCAAGGCCGAGATAGAAAAGAGCTTTTGGGCCAAAGCAGGTTATTTGTTGTGCAGAAGCGCCTTTCGCAGGTTTAAGAAGAAGGTAGATTATGCAGAGTACGGGGGAGCTCCCCTTCTGGGTATAAATGGCATCGGAATTATTGCCCATGGGCGATCTTGTCCCCGGGCGATCAAAAATGCCATTTTGATGGCTGCTGAGCTTGTATCACAGAAGCTGAACGAACACCTCCTTTCCAATTTAAGAAACAGCGGGGACTTGCAGGCCCTGGGCAGGCGGCGGGTCGTATCTAACAGGTAATACAGGAATAGGAAAATCTGGGGAGAATTTTATTTTGGTACACACAGTTATTATCGGCACAGGTTGTCACGTGCCGGCGAGGGTATTGACTAACCAGGATCTGGAAAAGATGGTCGATACCTCTGACGAATGGATTACTACGCGTTCGGGAATAAAAGAACGCCGCATCTCCTCTAAGGATGAACCCTGTTCCTTCCTGGCCACGCAGGCGGCTAAGAAGGCCCTGGATATGGCGCAGGTTAAGGCCGCAGAATTGGATATGATTATTGTCTGTACCTTGACGCCGGATATGCTAATGCCCACGGCCGCCTGTTTGGTACAGAAAAATCTTGGGGCAGAAAAGGCAGCGGCCTTTGATCTGTCCGCGGCGTGTTCCGGTTTCCTTTATGGCCTGGCTACAGCCGACAATTTTATCCGGAACAATATCAGTCTGAAAATACTGGTTATCGGGGCTGAAGTCCTCTCCTGCCGCGTCAATTGGAAAGATAGAAATACGAGCGTCCTTTTCGGGGATGGGGCCGGAGCAGTGGTGGTAACCGGTCGTAACGGAAAGCGGGGTATCCTCTCCAACCATCTGCACGCCGACGGCACCCTGTGGAAACTTTTACATATACCGGGAGGCGGGTGCGTATCGCCACCCTCCCGCCAGATGCTGGACGACAATCTGCAGTACATTCACATGCAGGGGCGTGATGTATTTAAACTCGCCGTAAGGGCCATGGAGGAGTCCGCCCGGGAGGCTCTGGAATCCAATAACTTATCTCCGCAGGATATAGACCTTTACATCCCTCATCAGGCCAATATGCGAATTATTAACAGCATCGCTGAACGCCTGCAAATACCCCGGGAAAAGGTCTATGTTAATATCCATAAATATGGCAATACATCGGCCGCCACCATTCCCATTGCCCTGGATGAGGCCAACCGTGAAGGGCGCATCAAGGAAGGGGATCTGGTAATGCTCAATGCCTTCGGGGGAGGTTTCACCTGGGGGGCCTCGCTGATTAGATGGTGAAAGATATTAATGAAAGGGTGACTTCCTATGGATTATTTCCTGACTGACGAGCAGAAGATGATTGTGGATCTGGCGCGCAAGATAGCCGAAGAAAAGGTTGTGCCCGTGCGTGCGGAACTGGATGAAAAAGAGGAATTTCCCCGGAAAATAATGGAAGACCTGGGGAAGGCAGATCTCTTCGGAATCTATATTCCGGAAAAATATGGTGGATTTGGTGGAGGATGCTTTGAAAACTGTCTGGCTGTGGAACAACTTGGGCGCGCTTGCATTGGCGTAGCCACAACTTTTGCCGCCAGCGGCCTGGGGGCCTTTCCCATCCTTTTTTTTGGCAGCGAAGAGCAAAAGCAGAAATATCTGCCGGAGATCGCCAGTGGCCGAAAATTGGCCGCCTTCGGCCTGACGGAGGCCGGGGCAGGAAGCGATGCCGGAGGCATCCGCACCACGGCGACGAAAGACGGCGATGACTATATTCTAAATGGAACCAAGCAGTGGATCACCAACGGCGGTGAGGCCGATATCTATACGATAATCGCCTTAACGGATCGGGGGAAAGGGGCGCGGGGAGCAAGCGCCTTTATTGTAGAGAAAGGGGAGACCGGGTTTAGCTTCGGGAAAAAGGAAAAGAAGATGGGGCTTCGGGCCTCATCTACACGGGAACTTATATTTCACCATTGCCGCATCCCAAAAAGCCGGCTTATTGGCCGTGAAGGCATGGGCTTTATAGTAGCCATGAAGATCCTTGATCTGGCCAGGCCGGGCATCGGAGCCCTGTCCGTCGGCCTGGCGCAAGGGGCATTGGATGCCGCTGTGCAGTATGCCAAAGAGCGGGTACAATTCGGTCATCCCATAATCTCATTCCAGGCCGTGCAACATATGCTGGCGGATATGGCTACCCAGACGGAGGCGGGCCGGGCCCTGGTCTATGCCGTGGCCAGATATATAGACAGTAATCCCAAGGATATAAGTAAGGTCTCGGCTATGGCCAAGCTTTTTCCCAGTGATGTGGCCATGCAGGTGACCACTGATGCGGTCCAGGTCTTTGGTGGCTATGGTTACATGAAGGACTATCCCGTGGAGAAGATGATGCGGGATGCCAAAATCCTTCAGATTTATGAAGGAACCAACCAGATCCAACGTAGTGTCATTGGCCAGGCCCTGAATAAGGAATATAACCGCGCTAAGTAACGCTCAAAGCTGAAGGCTGAAAGCCAAAAAGAATGACAAAGTTCAAAGCTCAAAGTTCAAAACGTCATTCGTCACTGGTCATTAGTCATTGGTTAAGTCTGGAAGATGGATCGCTTTTACCAGTGACAAATGACTGCTGACTAATGACTAGTTCCCGCCGCGCTGCGCGCGTTGGGAACGGTCTTCGGCGGATCCGAGTTAGGATTTAGAATTAGGGATTTACTTGAGGAGAAATATTAAATGAACATCGTAGCCTGCATAAAACAGGTTCCAAATTCGGCCTATGTCCGCATTGATCCTGGGACCAAAGCCCTGGTACGGGAGGGGGTAGAAAGTATTGTCAATCCCTATGATATGCACGCCCTTGAGGCCGGATTGAGTCTTAAAGAACGTTGTGGAGGGAAGGTAACGGTATTAACCATGGGCCCGCCCCAGGCTGAAGCAGCGCTCAGGGAGGCCCTTTCTTGCGGCGCTGATGAGGCCGTGCTCCTTTCCGATCGGGCCTTTGCCGGTTCTGATACCTGGGCTACTACCTATATCCTCTCTCTGGGCATTAAAAAGATTGGCCATTTTGATTTGATTATTTGCGGGAAACAGGCTATAGATGGGGATACAGCTCAGGTCGGCCCCGGTCTGGCCGAGCGTTTAAATATTCCTTATGTTACCTATGTGCGGCGGATAGAATTTGTAGAAAACGGTACTATGCGTGTGCAAAGGCTAATGGACGATGGATACGATGTGCTTGACCTACCCCTACCGGCTCTTTTAACCGTGGTCAAGGAGCTCAATGAGCCTCGTCTTCCTTCGCTTAAGGCCAAAATAAGGGCTAAGAATCAGCAGATTCCCATCTATGGAGCCAAAGAGCTTGGTGCTGATGAAAAGAAGATCGGTCTGGCTGGATCATTTACCGAGGTAACCGAGATTTTTGCCCCGAAATGGGATAGAAAACGCCTAATAATCGAAGGCCCGGTCGAGGAGCAGGTAGAGGCTTTGCTTAAAAATATTAAAGACATGAGGCACTAAATATCAATATATGAGCATAAAAATAGACCAGGATAAATGCACTGGTTGCGGAACTTGCCTTGAATCCTGCCCCTACGAGGCTATTACTCTGGAAAATGGCATAGCCAGAGTTGGCGAGTCCTGTGTCCTTTGTGGGATCTGTGCGGATAACTGTGAGGCTGGAGCTATTATTATTGAACGCGCTCAGGATATGGCCGGGGAAGACCTTCAGTCCTGCCGTGGCGTGTGTATTTTTGCCGAGCAGGGATATGGAAAGATACACTCCGTCTCCTATGAACTTCTTGGTGTCGGTCGGCAGTTGGCTGACGATCTGGGGGTAGAATTAGCCGCAGTCTTGTTAGGTCACAATGTCATGGATATGGCGGATGAACTGGCCGCCTATGGAGCTGATAAGATATATGTGATCGATCAGCCAGAACTTACCTGTTACAGTGATGATGCCTATGGTAATGTCATGGTGGATGTTATCCGGCAGTATCGGCCGGAGATCTTCCTGGGAGGGGCTACAGCTATCGGTCGCTCACTTGTTCCCCGCGTGGCTACCGTGCTTGGCGTCGGCCTGACCGCAGATTGCACAGCACTGTCTATACGTAAAGAAGACCGGCTGTTACTCCAGACCCGACCGGCCTTTGGCGGGAATGTTATGGCTACAATTGTCTGCCCCAGATCGCGGCCTCAGATGGCCACAGTCCGGCCCAGGGTGATGAAGAAGGGAAATTACACCCCGGGTCGGAGGGCCGAGGTCATTCCTGTTACTCCTGGCCCGGACCGGGTGCGTTCCCGTGTACGCCTGGTAAATTCGGTTAAGGAAGAAGCTGACTTGGTCAATCTGGCAGAGGCTGATGTTATAGTCACCGGAGGAAGGGGCCTTAAAAACGCAGAAAATTTTGCCTTGCTGCATGACCTGGCCAGACAACTGGGCGGTGCCGTTGGAGCCACGCGGGCCGCAGTGGATGAGGGATGGATATCTTATGCCCATCAAATAGGACAGACCGGGAAGACCGTTAGTCCCAAACTTTATATCGCCTGCGGGGTGTCGGGAGCGGTACAGCATTTAGTAGGTATGCAATCTTCAGAGATCATTGTAGCTATTAACAGTGATCCTGGCGCCCCTATCTTTGATGTAGCTACCTATGGTATAGTCGGAGATCTCTTTGAGATTGTTCCGGCACTAACCAAGAGATTGAAGGAGTTATCGAACTCATGAGCTTCCAGGGGAAGGTGGCGATAATCACAGGTGGATCAAGAGGCATTGGCCGGGCCATAGCCCTGCGTCTGGGAGGCCTCGGCGCGAGGGTGTTCGTAAATTATGCGGCCAATGAAAAGGCGGCCCTCGAAGTTAAAGAGGCCATCCAAAAAAGTGGCGGTACAGCCAGTATTCATTGTTTTAATGTCTCTTCTTATCAAGTGGTGCAGGATTTCTTCGGCCAGGTGCTCGAGGAATTGGGACGTATAGATATACTGGTAAATAATGCGGGTGTTACCTGCGATGGTTTGCTGGTACGCATGAAGGAAGAAGACTGGGACCGTGTCCTAGACGTCAACCTAAAGGGCGCCTTTAATTGTATCCGTGCTGTGGCCAAGGCCATGATGAAACAACGGACCGGCCGTATAATTAATATCTCTTCTGTAATCGGGGCCGTGGGCAATGCCGGCCAGGCCAATTATGCCGCTTCTAAGGCCGGACTGATGGGGCTCACCCGCTCCGTAGCCAAGGAACTGGCCCCGCGCGGTATCTGTGTAAATGCTATAGCCCCGGGTTATATTGAAAGTGATATGACCGCAGCTATCCCCGAGGAGATAAAAAAGTCTTTATCCGCCCAGATACCTTTGGGCAGGCTGGGTACACCCGAAGATATAGCTGATGTAGTGGAATTTCTGTCCTCAGATAAGGCCGGTTACATAACCGGACAGGTCATACATGTGAATGGCGGCATGTTTATGGGATAAATTTATCCTTATTAATATTCGAAAATACAGGGAGGAGAAAAAAATATGTCTGTGCAGGATCAGGTAATGGAGATTATTGCTAATCAGTTGAGCGTAGCTAAAGAGGAGGTTACACCTCAGGCCTCTTTTGTTGACGATCTCGGTGCCGATTCATTAGACCTGGTAGAGCTGGTAATGGCTATGGAGGAGAAATTTAGCATCGACATCGCGGACGAAGATGCGGAGAAGATGAAGACTGTCCAGGATGCCGTCAATTATATCCAGGCACAGCAGAAATAATAAATTAAACTGCCCGGCAATCAGCGGTCTTTTTTGACTTATTTGTCCCGGCTGACTGCTGGCAGCCGAAGGCTGAATGCTTACAGGTGGAGTGGTGTCTTGAAGCGAAGAGTGGTGGTTACTGGTTTGGGGTTGATTACTCCCCTTGGTATCGGGGTAAAAGAATCCTGGCCGGCGGTATTGGCAGGAAAATCCGGAGTAGGAGAGATCACACGCTTTGATACCAGGGATTTTTCTACAAAGATCGCGGCGGAAGTTAAAGGCTTTAATCCTGAAGACTTTATACCCAAGAAGCTGATCAGACGCATGGATTTGTTCATCCAATACGGCATTGCTGCGGCCACTATGGCCATTGAAGATGCCAATCTGGTCATCAGTGAGGGGAATGCAACCCGCGTGGGGGTGCTCACCGGTAGCGGCCTCGGCGGATTGGGGACAATCGAAGAATATCACGGGGTCCTTTCAAGTGAAGGCCCACGGCGAGTTACACCGTTTTTCATTCCCATGGTTATCCCTAATATGGCCTGTGGCCATATATCAATACTCTATGGTGCCAAAGGGCCCAATATCTCCGTGACTACGGCCTGCGCGGCCGGCTCGCATGCTATAGGCGAGGCGTTTAGGATAATTCAGAGTGGTGCGGCAGATGTTATGATCTGCGGGGGTGTGGAATCGGTAATTACCCCGCTTACAGTGGCTGGTTTTGGCGCTATGAAGGCCCTCTCAGCCCGAAATGATGACCCTGCCGTAGCCTCCAGGCCTTTTGAAAAAGACCGGGATGGATTTATTATCGGCGAAGGTAGCGGTATCATTATCTTAGAAGACCTCGATACTGCCTTAAATCGCGGGGCAAAAATATATGCGGAGATCGTTGGATATGGCTTAAATAGCGATGCCTACCACATGACCGCACCTGCACCGAGCGGGGAAGGCGCAGCCAGATGTATGCAGCTCGCCCTGGATGATGCCGGCCTTTCTCACCAGGACATTGATTATATCAATGCCCATGGCACATCGACCTCCCTTAACGATTTTATGGAAACTTTAGCTATAAAGAGCGTATTTAAGGAACTAAGCAAAGGTATCCCGGTCAGTTCGACCAAGTCTATGACCGGCCATCTTTTGGGCGGGGCTGGTGGCGTTGAGGCTGTTTTCTGTATCTTGTCTATTGTAGATGGTGTGGTGCCCCCGACTATAAACTATGTAACGCCGGATCCGGAGTGCGACCTGGACTACGTGCCCAACCAGGCACGCAAGGTAGAAGTCAAGACAGCCATGTCTAATTCCTTTGGGTTCGGAGGCACAAACGCCGTTATCATCTTTAAAAAATTCGAGGAATAAAATGGAAGTGGCCTTGGGTTGTGACCATGGCGGCTATGCCTTAAAAGAGCCCATAAGGCAATATTTGGCGTCAAAGGGTATCTCGTGCCGTGATGTAGGCACCGATAGCGAAGACTCAGTTGACTATCCTGTTTATGGGATGAAAGTTGCTCAACTGGTCTCCAGTGGCGGATGCCAACGCGGGATTTTGATCTGCGGCAGCGGAATAGGCATGTCTATTGTGGCCAATCGCCTGGCGGGGGTCCGGGCCGCCCTGTGCCATGACATTTACACGGCACGCCTGAGCCGACAGCATAACGATGCCAACGTATTGGTCCTGGGGGCCAGGGTTATTGGCCCGGGGCTGGCCCTGGAGATCGTTAAGACGTGGTTTGAAACGGGGTTTGAAGGTGGCCGACATAAAAGACGTATTGATTTGATTGATAAGTTGGCCGGGAAAGGGAAGCCCAAGGCTTAAGCCTGAAAGCACAAAGCTCATAGCTGAAAGCTGAAAGCCCAAAGGTTATTTGTTAATCGTTAATCGGATAGCTAATAACCAATAACTAATAACCAATGACTAGTGAAATGTTGATTCTCCGCTTACAGCGGACGATGGTTAGGGGTTATAAAGAGCATGTCGTCTTTGAAAAATACCGATCCTGAGATATACAACGTTCTCCAACTTGAACTTGAGAGGCAGACCCATAAGCTGGAGATGGTGGCCTCAGAAAATTTTGTCAGTGAAGCTGTCCTGGAGGCACAAGGAAGTATTTTAACGAACAAGTATGCCGAGGGTTATCCGGGCCGGCGTTACTACGGTGGCTGCAAGTACGTAGATATAGCCGAGAATTTAGCCATAGAACGGGCCAAAGAGATATTTGGCGCTGAATACGCTAATGTCCAGGCCCACTCCGGTACTCAGGCTAACATGGCTATCTATTTCGGGTTTCTTGAGCCCGGCGATACAGTATTAGGTATGAATCTGGCGCATGGCGGCCATTTATCCCATGGTAGCCCGGTGAATTTTTCCGGCCGGTTTTATAATATTGTCTCGTACGGGGTCAGCAGAGAAGGCGAGACCATAGATTATGAAGAGTTAAGAAAACTGGCCCTTCAATATAAACCGAAGATTATTATTGCCGGGGCCAGTGCCTATCCGAGGATAATTGATTTTGCCGCTTTTCGTTCGATTGCGGATACAATTGGAGCCTATCTCATGGTGGATATGGCCCATATCGCCGGCCTGGTCGCGGCCGGGGTACATCCTTCACCGGTACCCCATGCCGATTTTGTCACCTCGACCACCCATAAGACACTGCGGGGGCCGCGGGGAGGTCTTATTCTGGCCAGGGGAAAATATGGAAAAAAGCTCAACAGCCAGATATTCCCGGGTATCCAGGGCGGGCCGCTTATGCACACTATTGCGGCCAAGGCGGTGGCCTTCAAGGAGGCATTAAGTCCCTCCTTTAGATCCTATCAGGAACAGATTGTGAAAAATGCCCGGACCCTGGCCACGGTTCTTCAGCAGGATAGTTACCGTTTAGTCTCCGGAGGTACAGACAACCACCTTATGCTAGTTGACTTGACTGTCCAGGGAATAACCGGTAAAGACGCAGAAATGGCCCTGGATGAAGCTGGTATTACGGTGAATAAAAATGCCATTCCCTTCGATACAAAAGGGCCGCAGATAACAAGCGGCATACGCATTGGGACGCCGGCCGTAACCAGCCGGGGCATGAGAGAAGAAGAGATGATTACTATAGGTCGTCTTATGACGCGTGTCCTGAGCAATCTGGATAGTGAGAAGGTGCGCCGGGAGGTACAGCAGGAAGTGCGCAGCCTTTGTGAGCGGTTTCCATTATATCCGGGCCTGTGGTCCGCATACGGCGGGCAGAAAAGGGGCTGAAGATGAGCAGGCCGTCATGGGAAGAATACTTTATGAACATTGCCTATCTTGTGGCCGAACGATCCACCTGCCTGCGGCGCAAGGTAGGGGCAGTCCTGGTTAAAGACAAACGCATCCTGGCCACGGGTTACAACGGAGCCCCTTCCAGTCTTAAACATTGCCTGGATATAGGTTGTCTGCGCGAAAAAGAAGGCATCCCCTCTGGTGAACGACACGAACTCTGCCGCGGACTGCATGCTGAACAGAATGTGATTATCCAGTCCGCATATCACGGCATATCCATCGCTGACTCCACTATCTTTTGTACGAATCTCCCCTGCGTTATCTGCACCAAAATGTTAATCAACGCCGGCGTCAAATGTATTTTTTACCGTGAAGGTTATGCGGATACTCTTTCTCGAGATATGCTGGCAGAGGCCGGCATTAACTTGATCCAAATCTAACAGACACACGGAGGCCTTTCCAAAATGAAATGCCCCTTTTGTGGACACGTGGAAGACAAGGTAATCGACTCCCGGGTCAGCAAAGATAATCTGGTTATCAGGCGCCGTAGGGAGTGTTTTCGCTGTCAGAGCCGGTTTACAACCTATGAGCGGGTTGAAGAATTTATGCCCCTTGTAGTAAAAAAAGACGGGCGGCGGGAGCCCTTTAATCGTACGAAGGTTGTCGAAGGGCTGAAAAAAGCCTGTGAGAAAAGGCCGATTAGCATTAATCTAATCGAGGAATTTGTGGATGGCCTGGAAAAAACCTTGCAAGAAATGGGGGAGAAGGAGATCCCGGGCTCGGTTATTGGAGAAAAAGTCATGGCCAAATTGCGCGAATGGGATGAAGTGGCTTACGTTCGATTTGCCTCGGTGTACAAGCAATTTAAGGACCTGGACGAGTTCATGATCGAACTAAAGGGTTTACTGGCCAATCGCAAGGAAAAAGAGGAAAAATAGTTGGCAGAAAACGCTGACGAAAAATATATGCGGATCGCGTTAAACCTTGCCTCAAAGGGGCGGGGACGTACCTCGCCTAACCCCTTAGTCGGAGCGGTTGTTGTCAAGGATAATAGAATAGTCGGACAGGGATACCACGAAAAGGCAGGAGAACCCCATGCGGAAATCAACGCCATTACCACCGCGGGCAAACGAACGCAGAGTAGTACCCTGTATATAAATCTTGAGCCATGCAATCACCATGGCCGGACGCCTCCCTGTACACAGGCGATCTTGACAGCAGGGATACGCCGGGTCGTCATTGGCATGCGTGATCCCAATCCCGATGTAAGGGGAGGTGGGATCGAATTTCTGCAGTCGCACGGAGTGAAAGTAGAATACGGCATCTTAGAAAAAGAGTGCCTTCGTCTAAATGAGGCCTTTATTAAGTATCTCACGGAAAAAAGGCCCTTTGTTATCATGAAGGCGGCGGCCAGTATGGATGGCAAGATTGCTACTCGAAGTGGAGATGCCAGATGGATTACCGGTGAAAAGGCCCGCCGTTTTGTGCACTGTCTGAGAAATGAGGTTGACGCTATCCTGGTAGGTGCTGGAACAGTTTTAAAAGACGATCCCATGTTAACTACACGGCTTGGACAAAAAAGGGGAAGGGATCCGCTGCGGGTAATACTGGACTCCGGGCTAAAAATTCCTCTTACCGCCAGGATCTTTAACTTAGACTCATCTGCGCCAACTCTCGTAGCTACATCTCACAATGCCCCCGAGAGCAAAAAAAAGCGTCTCATAGAAAAGGACGTAGAAGTAATTGCGGTTTCTACTAACCAAAGCGGCTTGGACCTTACAGAGTTGTTGAGTAAATTAGGCAAGAGAGGTATATTAAGCGTACTTATTGAAGGCGGGGGAACCGTCTTTGGTTCAGCTATACAGTCCAGGCTGGTGGATAAATTTTATCTCTTTTATGCACCGATTATTATCGGAGGCACAAAGGCCGTGGACATGGTGGGTGGAGAAGGGATAAATCATATAGCAGGCGCCCTCCGGCTCAGGGATATGAAGATAAGAAAGATTGGAGAAGACCTTTTAGTCGAGGCCTATCCGGCCTGAGGCTGACCGTAGGCCGGCTAATTGAGAGTAAAGTTATAGGTTGAGAAATGTTCACCGGAATCGTAGAGACCCTGGGTACCATAAGAAAAAAGGCCTCTTCCGGGCAGGGGCTGAGACTTACGATCGAGGCCGATACAAAGTGGTCTGACCTGATGCCGGGAGAAAGTATCGCCGTGAACGGGGCCTGTCTGACGGTGGCAGACTTATCTGGTTCAGCATTTACCGTAGATGTCTCGCCGGAGAGCATCCGCCGGACCACCATGGGCCGCATCAATGCAGGCGATAAGGTGAACCTGGAAAGGGCATTAAGGTCCACAGATCGCTTAGGCGGTCATATCGTGACCGGACATATAGATGCGACAGGCGTTATTTTGAGCCGGCAGGAGCAGGCCGCCTTTACCCTGTTTTCTATCCAGATTCCGAAGGGATTCGCCAAATACGTGATAGAGAAGGGCTCCATTGCCGTAGATGGTATCAGTCTTACAGTAAACGATTGCCATGATTCGTCTTTCTCTGTATCTATCATCCCCTTTACCGCCCGGCACACCACTATGGGCCAGCGAAAAACGGGCGATGTCGTTAATATCGAATTTGATATTATTGGTAAGTATGTGGAAAAATTGCTCTTAAGGGGTCGGGAGGATAAGGCCAAGGATGTAAAGAAGGGCAGGATCAGCACGGAATTTTTGGCTAAACATGGGATTGTCTAAGCAAACTAAGGAGATAACAAAATGCCTATAAGTACCATTGAAGAGGCCCTGGAGGATATCAGGGCCGGGAAGATGGTCATCCTGGTCGATGATGAGGACCGGGAAAACGAGGGTGATCTGACCATGGCGGCCGAAAAGGTTACCCCGGAGGCCATTAATTTCATGGCCCGTTATGGCCGGGGTCTGATCTGTCTTTCTCTCACTCAAGAAAAGATCGAACAGTTGCAAATTCCTATGATGACCGGCCATAACACATCCCCTTTTCGAACTGCCTTCACTGTATCCATAGAAGCAAAACGGGGGGTAACTACCGGAATCTCTGCGGCAGACCGCGCCACAACCATACTTACCGCCATCGCCGACGACGCCGGCCCTGATGATCTGGTTATGCCAGGCCATGTTTTCCCACTAAGATCACGCAAAGGCGGCGTTCTAGTACGGACCGGCCAGACCGAAGGTTCTGTGGATCTGGCCAGGCTGGCCGGATTGAAACCGGCCGGTGTCATCTGCGAAATCATGAAAGATGACGGCACCATGGCCCGTCTCCCTGATCTGGAGATATTCGCGACAGAATACAACCTCAAGATCGTTGCCGTCCGTGATATAATAGAATATCGACTCAGAAACGAGAGTTTTGTGCATCGAGCAGCAACTACGGTTCTCCCTACCCTCTACGGCGGGGAATTTACGGCCATAGCCTACACCAATGACATAGATAGTAGCGAGCACCTGGCCCTGCTCAAGGGTGAGATTAACCCTGAAGATGAAGTCCTGGTGCGTGTCCATTCCGAATGTCTTACAGGAGACGTATTCGGGTCCCTCCGTTGCGATTGCGGTAAACAATTGCAGATCGCCATGAAAATGGTGGAGAGGGAAGGGAAGGGAGTCATACTTTACATGGCCCAGGAAGGTCGGGGCATAGGCCTGGTCAATAAAATTAAGGCTTACGCCCTGCAGGATCAAGGACGGGATACGGTAGAAGCTAATTTGGAACTAGGCTTTAAAGCCGACCTCAGGGACTACGGCATAGGCGCACAGATACTGCGCGACCTGGGTGTCCGCAAAATGAGGTTACTGACCAATAACCCCAAGAAGATTATTGGCCTGGAAGGATATAAACTTAAGGTTACAGAAAGGGTGCCCATCGAAGTCCCTCCTGGTAAAGAGAATATTCGTTACCTCAAGACCAAAGAGAAAAAGATGGGGCATATATTGAATCTTGATTAAAATGTTAAGCGTTCAGCGGTCAGCAATCAGCAGGGAGATTGGTTGAAAAAATTCAATAAATTTTAAACAAGAGGGAAGAAACATGGCCAGGGTATTTGAAGGTAAGGTACGAGCCGAAGGGCTCAAAATAGCCATTATCATCAGTCGATTTAATGACTTTATCGGTGAACGCCTTATGGGCGGGGCCATGGATGCATTGTTGCGTCACGGGGCAAGCGAAAAGGATATTGATATATACAAGGTTCCAGGGGCCTTTGAGATTCCGCTGGTGGCCAAAAAAGCGGCTATTACCGGTAAATATGATGTTGTAATCTGCCTGGGCGCTGTCATTAGAGGGGCAACGCCACATTTTGAATATGTCAGCGCCGAAGTCTCCAAAGGAATCGCCCAGGTATCTCTGGAGACCGGTGTTCCCTTGGCTTTTGGTATTCTTACCACGGACACCATTGAGCAGGCCATTGAACGTGCCGGAACTAAAGCAGGCAACAAGGGATGGGACGCGGCCCTGGCCGCTATTGAAATGGTCAATCTTCTTAAGACTATTCACCGCAAAGACACAAAGGAAACCTAAGATAATAAAAATAGTTGATGTTCCTTAAGGCCTTGCGTTTTTGCGCCTTGGCAGCGGACTGTTACGACTGCCGGAACCTCTTTGAAAGACTTATTGTATGGGCATTCGCCGGAAGGCACGAGAAAGCGTTCTCCAAATATTGTACGAAATGGACCTGACCGGGTTGGGGGCAGAAAAGGCGATGGCCGCCTTTTGCTCTTCATTTAAGATTCCGGAGCAGGCACATGATTTCTGCTTACGGCTGGTTACAGGTGTCGAGACCCATCGGGAACAAATAGATACTTTAGTTAATGAGCATTCTGAGCACTGGCGGCTGAATCGGATGTCGCGAGTGGATCGGAATATCTTGCGGCTGGCTGCATTTGAACTTTTGTATTGTGACGACATCCCCCCTAAGGTAACTATCAACGAGGCAGTAGAACTGGGTAAAAAATTTGGGACCGAAGACTCCGGTCCTTTTATAAATGGAATACTGGACGCCATCTACGACGCCAAGATAAAAAAGCTCATAGCTGGTAGCTGATGCTCATAGCGATCAGCCAAGAGCCATGCGCCATGAACATTGTCAGGGTGGGAGTGATAAAACTTAGCTATGACAGAAGTACAAGCGAATAACTACGCCTTTCAAGAAATAGAGACGCGCTGGCAGGCGTATTGGAAAGCGAATAAGACTTTTAAGGCCAAAGCAGACGGTACAAAGGATAAATTTTATCTCCTTGAAATGTTCCCTTATCCCTCAGGCAGGATTCATATGGGGCATGTCCGCAACTATACCATAGGGGATGTCTTTGCGCGCTACAAGCGGATGAGAGGCTATAACGTACTCCATCCCATGGGCTGGGATGCCTTTGGGCTTCCGGCAGAAAATGCAGCCATAAAACATAAAATTCATCCGGCCCGGTGGACATACGAGAACATCGATTATATGCGTTCTCAGTTGCAAAAAATGGGATTTAGTTATGACTGGGATCGGGAGATTGCCACCTGCGATCCCGGCTACTATCGTTGGGAACAGCTATTTTTTATCCAGATGCACAAGAAGGGGCTGGCATATCGCAGGGAATCTCCGGTTAACTGGTGTGAAAAATGCGGCACGGTCCTGGCTAACGAACAGGTCGTGGGAAGTGGTGTCTGCTGGCGCTGCGACACGCCGGTTACTACGCGCCGGTTGAAGCAGTGGTTCTTTAGAATCACGGCTTACGCCGAGGAGCTGCTGGCGGAATGTGACCGTCTCACCGGCTGGCCTGAAAAAGTGGTTACCATGCAAAAAAACTGGATCGGTAAGAGTGAAGGGGCCGAGATCCACTTTCCTGTTGAGGGGTCTGATAAAAAGATAACGGTATTTACCACCCGGCCGGACACCGTGTTTGGAGCCACTTTTATGAGCCTGGCGGTTGACCATCCGTTAGTCCTTGAACTTTCCCGTAGCGCCTCCCGGGAGGCCGCTGTGCTAGCCTTTGTAGAAAAAGAGAATCGTGAAAAAAGATTGCGTATCGGAGGCGAAGACTTTGAGAAGGAAGGCGTCTTTACGGGGGCCTATTGTTTGAATCCCCTTACCGGCCGGCGTATGTCCATATTTGCGGCCAATTTTGTTTTAATGGAGTATGGGTCCGGCGCGGTCATGGCCGTACCGGCACACGATCAGCGTGATTTTGAATTTGCCCGCAAGTACGGTCTGGACGTTGTGGTGGTTATTCAACCGCCGGGAGATAAACTCTCCCCTGGAAATATGACTGAAGCCTATGTCGAAGAAGGCACAATGGTCAACTCCGGTCAATTTAACGGCATGAACAGCAACGAGGCTAAAGAGGCTATCGTCCGCCATCTTGAAGCAACCGATCTGGGTAAAAAGGCGGTAAGTTACCGGCTGCGGGACTGGGGGATCTCCAGACAGCGCTACTGGGGCGCGCCGATACCTATTATTTACTGTGATACATGTGGCGCTGTGCCCGTACCGGAAAAGGATCTGCCGGTTGTACTTCCCCTGGATGCCGAAATAGATGAGACCGGACGCTCACCTCTTCCCCGGCTCAGTTCCTTTGTCAACACCACGTGCCCTTCCTGCGGCCAGGCCGCCCGCCGGGAAACAGACACCATGGATACTTTCGTTGAGTCTTCGTGGTACTTTGCCCGCTATACCTGCCCTGACTACACGGAAGTCCCCCTTGACCGGGCCGGAGTCGATTACTGGCTGCCGGTTGATCAGTATATAGGCGGGGTAGAGCATGCCATACTCCACTTATTATATGCGCGCTTTTATAGCAGGGTGCTGCGTGATCTGGGATGGCTTAATATAAACGAACCGTTTAGAAATCTTCTTACCCAGGGGATGGTCATAAAAGACGGGGCAAAGATGTCAAAGTCCAAGGGCAATGTGGTCGATCCCGATGACCTTATAAACCGCTACGGCGCAGATACAGTACGCCTTTTTTGCCTGTTTGCCGCTCCTCCGGAGCGCGACCTGGAGTGGAGTGACCAGGGGGTGGAAGGTGCCTACCGTTTCTTGAATCGGATCTGGCGCCTTGTAACTGAAAACCTGGCTGAAGTAGCCCAGGCCCCGGCTATAACCGATGTATCTGAACTAGAGGGCGAGGTAAAGGCACTTCATCGTAAGATTCACCAGACCATTAAAAAGGTCGGCGCTGATATCGAGGACAGATTCCGTTTCAACACCGCTATAAGCGCCGTAATGGAACTGGTCAACGATACTTATAGTGTCGTTAGTATAGGCGATAAAAATCCGCAGACCCTGGCCGTCTTGAAACTGGCGATAGAGACCGTTATTACAACGCTCTCACCATTTGTGCCCCATATTGCGGAAGAGCTGTGGCAAACCATGGGACATAAGGAACTGCTCTCGTCAGCTTCCTGGCCTTCCTATGATGAAGAGGCAGCCCGCCAGGAAAAAATAGAGCTTGTTATTCAAGTCAACGGCAAAGTACGTAGCCGTGTTGAGGTGGATGCCGGGCAAGGAGAATCCGAGATCAAGGAAGCTGCCCTTAGCGACCTGCGTATTAAAGAATGGATTAAGGAAAAAGAGATTAAAAAGGTCATCATAGTCGGGAATAAATTGGTAAATATCGTGGTTTAGGCTTAAAAAAGGTTACGGTAAAATGAAGACATACGCTAAGGTTATAAATACGTTACTATTATTCTTTTTCATTTCCGCCTGTGGTTACCATTTTAGCGGACAAGGCAATCCCTTTTCCGAAGATATAAAGACCATAGCTATTCCGGTGTTCAGTAATCAGACGGGAGAGGCAGGCTTCGAAAACTACCTGACAAACCAGTTGGTCTATGAATTTACAAGCCGAAAAAGGCTGCGGGTAATCGATATCAAAGATGCGGATGTCGTTCTAAAAGGTAAAATAAGGTCAATTAACCTGCCGGATATATCCTTTAGCGGTGGCTATCTCGGACTCGAAAGGAAGGCGGTAGTTACAGTAGAGGCGGTATTAGAAAGGCGTGACGGCAGTGTGCTCTGGCAGAACAAAGACATAATCAGAGAAGAGGTCTATAAGGTAGAGAGCAGTCCCCTTACCACAGAAAGTAATAAGCAGGCGGCCCTTCATAAGATCGCCGCTGACCTCGCCGAGATGATCCACATGCGGATATTTGAAGACTTCTGATTCCAAGGCAACGCCAGCCACAACTACTACACCACCAATAACCGCACACTTTTGGGGGTGCGAAATAGAAATGGCCTGTACCTGTCTAAATACAAGCCATTTCTGTTAGTACGCCTCATTCCTCAGGATTTGCGCGCCTTGAAGCCGGAGTTTTTTACTGTGCCGTCCAGATTTGATGGTTTCGTAAAAAGTCGTTTTTAGCTTAAGTATTTGAAATAATATTATTTTATTGCATTTTTGTCTTGACTTTCATGTTGTCCCGTGATAGAAAACATATGCAACATCAACATGTTATGGTGAAGAACATGATTTATACCAAAGACCACAAAACGGGTTACATATTCGACCCATGGCACTATTTGGGCCCGAAGCGGCGTAAGCTCCTG
>Ga0209614_1001275_pt1 | contig 19362 bp, 17 predicted proteins | sample BlaSprsedimmetaG_FD_185484 | JGI IMG/M metagenome (GOLD analysis project Ga0209614, IMG submission 185484) | Hot spring sediment bacterial and archeal communities from California, USA to study Microbial Dark Matter (Phase II) - Blank Spring... ... | reverse complement strand
CCGCCCATGTTCCACGAGCTGGAAGCCCGTGCTACGGTATTGTTACGCACTCAGTTGGCGATAAACCACTTCGTATTCAACCACCACGCCGGCTCCGCTGAGTCGGCGGCTTGTCACCTCGAACGACTCGACTCGCACGTCCTCGTATACGGCCTGTCCGCAGACCAGCACATGTGTCCGGCCGTCGATCAGGGACTCGATGGCGGCAATCCGCTCGTCCATCTGTGTATGGCCGCCGGCGCGGAGCGTCCCTCGCTGGGCCATCCGCCGCCCGCGCCGGCCGCCGTTGATGCACAGCACGCCGTCGAGGCCCGCCGCGAACCGCTCCACGGCGGCCCGTGCCGGCGAGCCGACCGCGATATGGGTCTGGGCTTCGTCAAACAACGCTTGTCCATCCAATGTCACGAGCATGGTTTGTCCATCCAATAGAATCGGTATCCGCGTGTGCAACGAGTTGCACACCCTACGCCTCTGTCGGACCCAGATGCTTCGCTCCGCTCAGCATGACAATTGCCGACCGGCTCGGGCTATTCGCGGACGAGGCGAGGGCAAGCGCCGTGCTGGATGCAGTCGGCGATGCCGTCGCCGTCGGCGTCGAGGGCCAGTGTGCAGCGCCGGGCGGCCGCGTCACTGAGCCGCCGGTAGTGTCGGCTCTTTTCCCAGAAGCCGTCCTGGTCGGCGGCGCCGGCGTGCATCGCGTACAGCGCCGCGATCACCGCATAGGTTGAGGCCTGCCACAGTACGTCGCCGTCGACGATGTCGTCGGATGTATACCCGCCTTCGCCGCCGGCCAGGCCGAAGCGCTCGGTCAACTGACGGGCCACTTGCACCGCCTGGGGCCGGTAGGTACATACGCGATACGTCACGTCGCCGGCCGCCGGGGGCGCGACGGGCTGAGCCGACGCATCGGCACGCACGACCGAGACGGTAAGGGTCGCCAGCGAATCGACCGAGACGACCTCGTAGGAGCCATGGATCGCCCCATCGGCGCTGCACAAGTACACGACGCCGCCGGCCGCGACGCCAGCCGCTGAAAAGTCCGCGCCCGGAGCCGTCAGTGTCGTCCCGGCCACGGTGGCCCCGGATCCCGAGGCCATCACCTGCTCGCGCAGGTACAGCTCGCTGAAGAGCACCGGCTCGTACCGGAGAATGTCCACGTCATTCGAGAAACACCGCATAGTGTCACCGTTCCTTCGTCAGTGATGCCTTTGAAGCCACAGAGGGCACAGAGGACTTTGAGATCGCGCCCAGGCCGGATGCTTCGCTTCGCTCAGCATGACAAGAGCACGTTGGCGCCGCCATGACAGGAGCACGTTCGCGCCGTTCGGCATAACATGTTTGAATCAGAGGGGTGGCAGACCACCTTGCGCGAAGTACCTGGTTGTCCCACTACGTCAACTGGTGCTCAGGCCGCGGATGAGGCCGTGGGCCGCCTCGTTCTTCAACTCCAGGGTATACTCGCCGATGAGTTCGCCGCACTCGTAATCGCCGGCGCTGGCCAGCGGCTTGAAGTGGAGGCTGCGCCCGGCCAGCGGCAGGACGTTCACGCGGGACGAGTCGAGCATGAGCACCGCATCCTGCGGCATCCAGCGCGTTGTCACGATGCGGCAGACGCCGAAGTCGCTCTCATAGAGGCTGACCAGGTTGGTGAAGGTCGAGTCGTTGGCCCCATAGGAACGGTTGCCCGCCAGGAAGCCGTTGATGGCGCGTTTCTGGAAGCCGCCGACGACGATGAGGTCCACCTTGCTGTTGCTGACCTCCCAGATCCGCCGCAGGACGTAGTTGATCATCTCCTCGTCGAGGTCGTTGCCGGCGGGAAAGCCGCTGCCGCCCGTGGCGAAGACGTTGGTCGCCAGGTGCTGGATGATGCCCTTCATGGAGCGGCGGACGGAGAGGCCGCCCTGGGGGTTGGAGGCGGGCCGGCCGCCGTTGATGACGGAGTTCTCCAGGTCGCGGATCAGCTCCCGCAGCCGCTCCTGCTTCTGGTAGTCCAGTTCGTCGGCCAGGCCCAACTGGCCGGCGGCCATGTCGGTTCCACTGACCTCGACGGTGGCGGTGAAGATCTGCGTGTAGTTGCCGCAACGGGTGCGGTTGGTGAAGCGCACAGCCGGGCGGTCGGCGCCCTCGAAGCCCGCGTTGCCCAGGATGTTAATGACCTGGTTGTTCGCCAGGTTCTCGGGCGTGGTGCCCGCGTAGCCGCGGACGACGGTCAGCGCGTCGCCGTCGACGGCGGTCACGAGCATGAGTTCGCCGCTGCCCTCGATCTGAATCTGGTCGCCGGCGCGGAAGCGGTCGCCGTGGTCCACGGTGAACTCCGTGTCGACCGCGGGGTCGCCGAAGACGCTGTCGTCGACGGCGTCGCGGTTGGGCAGCAGCGCGTCTTCGAGCCACTCGTGGTGGGTGCTGCGGGCCTCGCGCATGGGGTCGCCGAGGGCATCCAGCAGCGGCGTCTCGTAGGGCGAGACGATCCCGATGAGGTCACTGACATCTTCGGCCAGTTCCGGCAGAGTTGCCCCCGCCGAGTAGGTTGCCTTGCCTGTAAAGGACATCGTTTACTCCCTTTCCATGTGTATGTTGGTTCGTGTGCGGTTCTTGAAGCCACAGAGGGCACAGACGGTTGTGACGTGTGTGCATCCGCGGCTCAATACATTCGACGGCAGGCCCGGAGGTACTCGTGTACGTCGGCGCGGCGGCCGGTGGCGGCGGCGCGCTGGGCGGCCTGTTCGGCGGGACTTGCCGGTCGGGCGCGGTCTCTGGTGCCGGCGGTCCTGCCCGGCGTGACGGCGTGGCCGGCGGCAAACAGCCAGGGCTTGTCCCTGCGCAACTGTTTGACGACGGCGTCGGCGTCTTGCGGCATTTGGTCCGCCATGCGCGACTGCGCGAGCACAACCGCCGCCTCCAGGTCCACCGCTCCGGCGGCGGAGAGTTTGTGCGTGAGTTCTCGCTCGCCGCGGAGTCGGGCCAGTTCCCGCGACGACTGCTCAGCCTGCTCGCGGGCCCCGGCCAGCTCGGCCGTGAGATTCTCCACCTGCTTCTGCGCCAACTGCGCCCGGCGGCGGGCCACCTCCGATACCGGCATCGCCCGGACGCCTTCATTCCCAGCGGCTGTGCCTTCTGTTACCGGCTGTTCATCGTGTGGATCAATCTGGCTCATAGTTCCTCCAAAGGTTTGGGTGTTTAGTGTTTAGTGTTTAGTATGTCGTATTTGGCGTCTGTTGGGGGTCGTAGCCGAGTTCGCGGAGGACCTGTTCGGCGGGGACGCCGAGTTCCTTTTTGATCTGCGCCTCGCGGAGGCGCTCCATGACGTCCTCGGGCAGCGGGCTGGGAAAGAGCACGTCGATGTCCCGGTCGGCCTCGCCGGTTCGATAGACGCCGGCCTTGTCGAGGATCGCCAGGACCATGGCGCCGATCCGCCGCAGACCGCCGGCGTAGGTGAATTTCTTGCGTTCATTCTTGGCGAGCATGCCCATGAGGGTCAGCCGCAGGGCGACGACGCTGGTGAGGTTGCCGATCTTGCTCTTGAGGATGCCGGCGACGACGGGGGTGACGCCGCTGACCTTGTCCATGGCCTCGCGGATTTCGGCGATGTGCAGGGCCTCGCTGGGGGCGGCGGCGTCGCCGCCGAACTCCTCGATGGCCGCGTCGGGATTGTCGGTCGCCCACATGCGTCCGGGCGAGACGGGGCGGCGGTCGAAGCCGTCGAGCCCCTTGGCCAGGTACATCTTGAACGACTGCATCGTCACGCGGCTGGCGCGGTCGCTGAGGCGCGTGTTCAGCTCGTCCTGCAGGGGCATGAGGGGCTCGACGTCACTGAGGCCCTCATAAGAGTATGGCTGGGCCATGTTCTGGATGTGCACGACCGGCAGAAAGCCCCAGGGCATGGGTCCTTCGCCGACGAGTCGGCCGTCCTCGTAGCGCTGCCAGGCCGTCGGGGAGAGGATCTCGGTGACGTCGACGACCTGCCGCCGATCCATGCCGCCGGCTGGGCCGTTGAGCAGGCGGGCGAGGAACGAATCGCGGGCGGTCACGCTGTTTCGCCGCTGCTGAAAATGCTGCACGTAGTAGCGGATGCGGCGGTAATCGTTCTCATCCAGGACAGGCAGCGCTCTGGGCGCCTCGATCAGCTCCAGATCGATGGACCGTGCCAGTTGCACGGCGCCGTCAATGGGGACGTTGTGAAGTGAGGTTGAGATGGGGTTGGCTATGGGCTCGCCAGGCCTGACGATACAATCGACGAAGCCGTAGACGCTTGCGAGCACTGCCATATCCTGGAGGAAGCCCATGTCGCCGTTGGCCGCAAACACCGCCTTTATAATCCGTTCGATTTCTGCGCGTTTTTGGCCATCCGGCGACCTGGATACGAAGTTGATGGGTTTGCCGAAGAGGAAGTCGACGGCCGCGTTGACCCGCCAGGCGATGTCGTTTTCGATGACGACCTCCTTGCGTTGGATGTCGGGGACGGGGGCGGGGTGTCCGGCGGCGTGGGACAGGCCGGTGAGCCGCGCCGGCAGGCCCCATTCCTGGGCCTGGACGTAGCAGCGGCCGGAGTCGCCGACCTTGCGGTCGGCGTGGCTGTGGCGTCCTATCTCGCGGCTGGGGTTGGCGTAATAGTCCCAGAGCCGCCCGAAGTGGCGGGCGATCCGGGGCGAATGTTCCTCGACGAGCCACTGGACGTAGGCCGCATCCAGCGGGTCGTCGGCGAAGATGTCGAATGAATAGGCCATGTGTTACTCCGCGGCAACGGTGCTTGTTTCGAACTCTGGTGCTCCATGCTTCGTGTCCGGCACTTCACGAATACGTGCCTTCACCCTTGGGGCGGACCTGCGCGGATGTGACGAAGTATCGGCAGCGCGCCGCGCGGCCGATTGCCGTAAGGTCTTGCCCCGTAAGGATTAAAAAAAACTCGAAAATTCCGTGGCGTGGCGCGCCTCTACCCTCGCGTTTGGTCGAAAGGCAACTGAAAACTCAAAGGTGAAGACCCAAAGCCATAGCCCAAGGCGTCCGCGGGGGGCCTTGACGGGACCGGGGCGGTTGGGTAGCATGAGGTGCTCCGAAGACGCATCAGAGCTGTGAAAGGTACGAATATGAAATGGGTTCTCGCGGTTGCAGGGTTACTTCTGGCGGTGCTGGGCATGGACGGGTCGGTCGCGGCGGACCTGCCGGGGTTGACTATCTCGGATGGCTTCGGGGTGAACATTCACTTTCGCCATGATCCGCCGGACCTGGATATGATTGCCGAGGCGGGCTTTCGGTTCATCCGCATGGACCTGGGGTGGGAGGGGGTCGAGCGGGAAAAGGGCGTCTACGACTTTGAGCGGACCGGCTACGACGCCCTGACGGCCGGCTGCGTCCGCCGCGGCATCCGCATCCTCTATATCATCGACTACTCCAACCGCCTGTACGAGTCCGAGCGGTCGGTCCGCACGGCCGAAGGCCGCAGGGCCTACGCCGCCTTCGCCCAGGCGGCCGCGACGCGCTACGCGGGCAAGGGCATCCTGTGGGAGATATGGAACGAGCCGAATATCAAGCAGTTCTGGACGCCGGAGCCGAACGTCGAGGACTACTGCGCGATGGCGATGGAGGCGATTCCGTTGATCCGCAAGGCGGACCCATCGGGCGTGGTCGTGGCCCCGGCGACGTCGGGCGTGCCGCATGGATGGATCGAGGAGTGCTTCAAGAAGGGGCTGCTCGCCCAGCTTGACGCCGTGAGCGTCCACCCGTATCGGCCGCAGAACCCCGAGACCGTCGTGGCCGACTACGAGAAGCTGCGGAAGCTCATCAAGCAGTACAGCCCCGACCGCCGCGTGCCCATCATCTCCGGCGAATGGGGCTACTCGAACGTCAACTGGGACCGCAAGCCGCTCTCGCCGGAGACGCAGGCCCAATACCTCGCCCGCGAATATCTGACCAATCTCTGGCAGGACATACCCGTCAGCATCTGGTACGACTGGAAGAATGACGGCACGGACCCGACCGAGCGCGAGCACAACTTCGGGACCGTCATGCACGACCTCAAGCCCAAACCGGCCTACACCGCCGCCAGGACGCTGAACACGACGCTGGCGGGCTTTACGTTCGACAAGCGGATCGAGACGGACAGCGCCGATGATTTCGTCCTGCAATTTATCCGCGACGGACGGCAGGCCCTGACCCTCTGGACAACCGGCGACGACCACGAAATCACCCTGACGCTTCCGCCCGGCCGGGCCGCCCTGGTGGATATGCAGGGTGAAAGAAGCCGCATCCAGTGGACCGAGCCGGGCCCGAAGATCACCCTGACCCAGAGCCCGCAGTACCTGCTTATCAGACCGACACGATAATGAACAGAACCCGCGTGTGGCCCGATGTACATCGGGGCACACCCTACGGCTCCTTGCCATGCCAGAGGCCTTTGTCATGCTGAGCACGGCGAAGCATCTGGTTTCAAAATCGGAGATGAATCTCATTCGCGGGCCAGATCCTTCACTTCGTTCAGGATGACAGCCGAACACAGACCTCTTTTCATGCACAGGAGACAACAAACGTGACAACCCGAATTCTCACCACCGTGACCGCCATCGCGATCGCTTTATCGACCCCTGCCTGCGCTGCGCCGAAGATCACCTTCGTCGAGTCGCCCGGGCGTGTTGAGGTGAAGCTGGACGGCAAGGTCTTTACCAACTACATCTATGCCGTGGACCGCGCCAGGCCCCTGGCGGCCGAGGGTGTGCTGCTGACCAAGCCGGTGCTCTATCCGTTGAGCACGCCGTCGGGAACCGTTCTGACGCGGGGCTGGCCGTTCGAGAAGGGCGAGGGCGAGAAGACCGACCATCCGCACCATATCGGTCTGTTCTTCACCTACGACGAGATCAACGGCAGCAACTTCTGGAACAACAGCAGGAACAAGCTGCCCGCCATCCGGCACGCCACCGTCGCCACACAGAACGACCCCAACGGCAACCCACAACTGCTGACGACCGCGATATGGGTCGGCAACTCGGATGAGCCGTTGCTGCGCGAGAGCCGCGTGACCACGTTCATCCCCGGCGACGATCAGCACATCATCGACATCGACATCGAACTGCAGGCCGTGGCCGACAAGGTCGGGTTCGGCGATACGAAGGAGGGCATGTTCGCCATTCGGCTGGCCCAGTGGCTGACCGAGAGCACCGAGGCCCCGTACACGCCCGGCACAGGCAGCTATCTCAGCTCCAACGGCGACGAGAGGGAATCGGGCGTCTGGGGCAAACGCGCCAAGTGGGTCCGCATCGAGGGCCAAAGGGATAACAAGACCGTCGGGGTCGCCATCCTGAACCACCCGGCGAGCACCAACTACCCCACGTTCTGGCACGCCCGCGGCTATGGGGCCTTCTCCGCCAACCCGCTGGGCCAGCTCGCTTTCGAGAAATCCAAAAAGGTCGAGAACCCCACCGCCTTCGGCCTGACCCTGACCAAGGGCCAGAAGGCCCCGTTCAAGTTCCGCGTCATCTGCTACGATGGTCCAAGAACGCCCGAACAACTCGAAGCCGAATTCAATACCTACGCCAATGCCACAGAATAGGCCCCTCGAGACCAACCTGAAAGAGGTCGTGCGTCGTATGTGTTGACAGGCCGCAATGCACAGCTTATACTGATATGTGCTGAGGCATGTGCAACAGAAGAAAAACTCAGCCAAACAGACGGGATTTGTGAAATGCCTATAATATCGGCTTTTTTTGGCATAATCGTAAGGATGTTCTACGACGATCACAATCCGCCGCATTTGCATGCCGAGTATCAGGGCCGCAAGGCGCTATTTGACTTTCAGGGCAATATTATGCGCGGGGATCTGAGTTCCAGGACGGCCACTCGCCTTGTGCGGGAATGGATCGATCTGCACCAAGCGGAACTCGCCGAAGACTGGCAGTTGGCCAAGACAGGCAATCAGGTCAACAAGATACCCCCTCTGGAGTAACACGTGATGGAATGGGATATGAACGAAGTCAAGAGCATCAGATACCTTTCGGGCCACACATTCCACGTGGTCTTTGACAACGGCATTGAAGGCGACGTCGACTTTTCCGAGTACCTGAACAAAGGTCCGGTGTTCGAGCCCCTCTCCGACCCGGCTTTCATCCGCCGGGCCGCCATCGAGGGCGGAACCATCGCGTGGCCCAACGGCGCCGATATCGCCCCCGAACGCCTGTATGAGAAGATCTCTGGGAGTTCTCGTACCAGGAAATCCCCCGCAAGACAGCGTAGCAGCCGCGGACAACGGAAATGACACCGAAACAATTCTATGACTGGCAGACCTCCGGCGGTGCGGACGATGTCATGCGCTTCATCGATTGCCTTGAGCGAGCCGACATCCCCTGGTGCATCATTGGCGGTATCGCCGTGAACCACTGGGCCGGGCGACCGATGGTTACCCAGGACGTGGACTTCACCGTAGCTTCGGACGCCGTCGAGCGCGCGGTCTGTGTACTGCAAGAGAGTGGCTTTGAGTACGAGAGGTTCGAGTGGTCGATCAATTTCACAGGCCGCTCGGCCGTCCTTATCCAACTTAGCACCGAGCCGTTCTACCGCGATTTCCCCGCCCGCGCCGTTGCCGCCGACGTCCATGGAATCCTCATGCGCGTCGCCTGTATCGAGGACACCCTGCAGGGTAAGATCCGCGCCTGGTCCGATCCCGACCGGCGCCAGAGCAAGCGTCTTAAGGATCTCGCCGACATCGCCCGGCTGATCGAGGCCCACCCGGAACTCTGGCCCGCCCTGCCGCAGACCCTCCAGCAACAGATTCACCGTCCGGAGAGTCCATCCAACGGGTAGAGCGAATTGAAGGGGTCCGGTACGTTTGTTCGGTCAATCTGCCGCTTTACCCCGGCCCGTTTACCTCAATCAGCCCATGTCTTCTCGCTGGAGCAGTTCGATGATCTCGGCCTTTTTGGGCATGGACTCCATCGCGCCGTATTTGGTGCAGGCCAGGGCCCCGGCCGCGGAGGCGAACTTGGCGGCCTCGCGCACGTCGCCGCCGACGGCACAGAATGCCGCCAGCGCCCCGGCGAAGGCATCGCCGCGGCCGGTCTGGTCCACCACCTCAACGGAAAACGCCGCGATCTGGTCGGTCCCGTCGCGATCCACCACCATGCACCCGCGCCGGCCCATCGTGATGATCACACATGCCGCCCCGCGCGCCACCAGGTCCGTCCCCAGCAGCTTCACATGCTGTATGCTGACCGCCGGCCCCTGCTCGGCGATCTCCGCCGCCTCATACAGGTTCGGTATCAGAATATCCGCCCCGAAGTACTCCACCGGATACCCCTCGGCCTGCCCCCCTGTCGACATCGGCCGCGCCGGATTCAGTATCACCTTCGTCCCGTGCATCTCCGCACACCGAATCGCCTTGACAATCGTCTCCTGGGGCAGCCCCCCGTGAATCAGACACACGGCCGCATCGCCGATGGCCCCCTCGGCCTCCTCGATCTCCTGCGGCATCAGCGCCGCGTTCGCCCCCGCATACTCGCAGACGGCGTTCTCGCCGGCGGCGTTCACCAGGGTCACGACCAGGCCCGTGTACTTCGCCTCGGCCACGTAGACCAGTGACGTATCCACATCCCGGGCCGCCAGGTATTGGGTCGCGGCCTCGCCGAAGCAGTCGCCACCGACCTTGCTGATGAGTTTGACCTCGCAGCCGCACAGCGCGGCCTCGGCCGCCTGGTTCGGGCCCGGCCCGCTCACGACGTACTTGACCCCCGATCCCGGCGCCACCTGCCCGGCCTGCGGTATCTCCTCGCACCGCAACGCCATATCCACATACGTGCCGCCAACGACCACAACCTTCGGTTTCGCTGCGCTTGCGTGCATCCGACCATCCTTTCGCAGCTAAGTATAACCTCGTGGTCGGTCAAATCAAGGCGTTTTCCGACAAGGGAGGGGGCTTGAGGCTGGATTCCTGCCTGCACAGGAATGACAAGGGGGCGAGGCCATCCCTTCGCGCTGCGAAGGGATGCTACCCTGGCGAACTGAAAACTCAAAGCTGAAAACCCAAGGCCATAGCCCAAAACCCCAAGCCATCCCCTCCCCATGGCACGCGGGGTTTGGGATTTGGGCTTTGAGGTTGTGGCTTTACGTTTGGCGTTCTGGGTTTTGGGTTAGCCCCGGCCCGGGCCCTGGCGTGGCAGCCCTCGCCGCAAGGCAAGGGATGGGGCGGCGAGGTGCTGCCACTCTCGACTAATTGCCCAGCATGACGATCTGCGGCTGGGATAGATACAGCAGGGGCATCCGGCCGTCCTCGCTCGTCAGATAGGCCACGTGGTAGATGCCGCAGGCCAGGACCCCTCCACCCGTCGGGTCCACCTGATGCCACTTCCCGTCGTCCAGCAAGACCTCGGCCCAGATATGCCCCTCGGCCCCGTAGAGCCACCCTGCCACCTGCCGGCACGGCACCTTCGCCGCCCGCGCCAGCGTCACAAAACAGTCGCTGAAATCCCAGCAGTGCCCGTACCGCTGCTTCAACACCTCCTTGACGGCGTACCGAGACCCCGTCACCGGCCCGCCGAACCGGATATTCTTGTCCGGCTGAAGCCACCGCAGAATCATCTTCACTTTGGCCGTATCATCCGCGCATCCGGCCGTAATCTGCGCAGCCAGCTTCACAATCTCCGCATCATCACAAGGCCAGAACGCCGTTGCCGCCACCAGCGCCGGATCGTCGCGCCTGCGCTTCGCGGCCATCGTCCCATCGCCGCAAGCCCCCACCACCGCACTGACCGTCACCGAGCCGATGCCTTCCTTCATTGGCAACTCCCCAAACCCCACGACCAGCACGTCCCCGCACGAATCCATCCGCGCCTCCACCGGCCCGGGCCGAAACTGATACTGCATCTTGGCCCCATCCGGCCCGAAGTACCGAAAACGCAACTCCTTGCCGAACGTGAACTTGCCCGCCAACTCCGCAATCCTGCCGCGAGCCGCCGCATCACCCTGCGACAGTCCCACGAACGCCTGATAAACCGCATTCCATGACATATAGTCGCCGGACTCGATCGGGGCCACCTCGAAGGCCACCTGGTACCGCGCCGAGGCGGGCTTGGCCTTGAACCCCAACTCGAATCCCGCCTTTGTCGCCAGCGCCACATCATCGCCCACAAACTCCACCGCCTTCGCACCCAGCCGCAAGCAGAACGCCGGGTCGGCCTTCGTCTTCGAAATCGCCTCCGCCACCACCGTCGCGTCAGCCTCCGTGGCGCACTGAATCACGTTGACCTGCAAGCGCTTGCCATTGGCCGACAGGACCGTATTCGACAGCGACACGATCTTTGCCCCCAGCTTGCCGCCGATCGCCGCGGTCTGTTCGGCCGAGGCCTCGAAGTCCTGCACCACCCGCCAACCGGCCGGCAGGGCAAATCGCTGTCGCGAATCCTGCTGGGCCCTCCATTGCGCCGGTGCGAGCGAACCGATACCGCCGCCCCATATCAGCATTGCCAACAGCAGTCCTGCAAGACGCATTTTCATATCGAACCTCCAGACGCATTGACCACGGGCCCCGGCGAAACGGCGCATGGGGCGACCACAGGATTATACGCCCGAGCGGCCGAGATCATCACTTGCTTTGCGGGCCACTCCAAACAAGAGCCCATGCATCGATACACGGACCAGAGGTGCGTTTGTCGCATTGTTGGGCAACCAGCAGCAGAGGCAAAGGCCCCAGTGCTCCTGGCCTTCGCAGGAATGGCAGGGGGCGAACTGAAAACTCAAAGATGGAAACCCAAAGCCATAGCCCAAAACCCCAAGGCATCTGCTCCCCATGGCACGCGGGGTTTGGGGTTTGAGGTTGTGGCTTTGCGTTTGGCGTTCTGGGTTTTGGGTTAGCCCCGGCCCGGGCCCTGGCGTGGCATCCCTTGCCGCAAGGCAAGGGCCGCTGCCGCAGTACAGCTCCTGGCTCTTGATAGCGGGGGCCTTCGCGTGTATACCTGTATCGGTGGCAACATTGAGAGACTATCTCTCTCAAGGCTGGGCGGCCCTTGTCATGCCGAGTGTAGCGAGGCATCCGGGCCCCAAGCGAGGCGTATACAGGTTGGCAGTCGAGATTCTTCGCTACGCTCAGAATGACAAACGATGTTCCAGGATAGTTCCTAAATGACAAGTCCCGTTCAGGAGGCTGTAATATCATGACAATACAGCGATTCAGCATAGTGGTTCTTCTGGCGTTGGGCCCGCCAGCGGCCTTCGGCAACGACAAGACGCCGCCGACGGCCGAGGTGCTGGCGTATTTGAAGGGCCTGGGCAACGGCTCGTGGCTCTTTGGGCAGGTGGCCACCTGGGTCCACAATGAGAACCCCGACATGGACCACCCATCCAACTGGCTCAAGAAGGTCTACGACCATACGGGCACGATGCCCCGTTACGGGACCATCACTTATGACTTCCATGACAACCCGTTCCCCGACGCCGCCTGGAACGACGGCGTCAAAAAGATGTGGGATCGGGGCATGATCGTCGGCGTCTTTTCGTTCTACGCCAATCCCACCGGCCGCTCGTGGAATGATCCGCTTGATATCGACCCCATCTTCGCGGCCGACGACAACCCGACGAAGGGTAACTTCTACAAGCAGATGGACCGCATGGCCGCCAATCTGCAATGGCTCAAGGACCAGGGCGTTCCCGTCGTCTATACGCCGTTGGTCGAGAGCGACGACCGCAACAAGTGGCACGCCAAGGAAACCCACGAGCAGGCCATCAAACTCTACCGCCTGGTCCACGACTACTTCACCGGCGTCAAGGGCCTGGACAATGTCCTCTGGGCCTACCACACCACCGCCAATCACGGGGCCCTGGAGAAATACTATCCCGGCGATGCCTACGTGGACATCATAGGCAAATCCGCCTACGGCCGCGGCCTGGTCTTCTCGGAGTATGACTGGGCCGTGGAGCGCAAGAAGAAGGCCGGCAAGGTGATATGGTGGGCGGAGCTGGGCATCCGCGGAAAGTCCGAAGCCCCCGTGGTCTGCATGGATATCCTGCGAAAACTGGAAAACAGCTATCCCGAACTGGCCGGGTTCGTTTTCTGGAGCGACGACGGCCACTACAACGTCATCGGCAACAACAACGGCCGCGAACTCATGGCATCGGACAAGATCGTCACCCTGAAGTAACCGCCCTATCGGGCGCCCTTGCCGGGTAGACAGGATACAATCTTCTCCGTGGTCGTCTCGACGAGTTCGGCGATCTTTGCCGCCTGCCGGGCCCGGCGGATCTTGCGCCGCAGGGTCGTGATCTCCCGATTCGGACCCGCGGCCGCCTCGGCCTTGGCAATCCGCTCGGCCGCCTCATCGAACCGACCCATCGCCAGATACACCCTGGCCGAGTCCCGCAGCGCCTCGGCGTGCCCGGCGTCGATATCGAGGGCGTGACCGAAGAACTCGCACGCATCCTCCAGATCCCCGCGAATCGCCCCGACCAGCCCCAGATAGTAGTACGCCTCGGCGTTCGACCAGTCCTTGTCGGCCGCCCGCAGCAGGCAATCGGCGGCGTGTTCGATATCCCCTATCGCCAGAAACATGGACCCCAGCGACGTCAGCACGTAAGAGTCCTCCGGATTCCTCCGCAACTCCGCCAGCAGATACGTCCGGGCCTGTCGGGTGTCGCCGGCAATCAGGGCACACTGGCCCAGCCGGTAGTTGGCCCCGGCCGATTCGCGTCCGCCGCCGTCCTTGGCGAGCGCCTCGGTGTAGAGCCCCTGGGCCCGCCCGTAGTGCCCATTCTGAAAGGCGATTTCGCCCAGATAGAACACGGCCTGCACGTGCTCCGGCCTCAACTCCAGGATACGGTTGAACTTCTCCTTCGCCGCCTCCAGATCGCCCAGTTCAAGCAGAAACAGCCCGAAGTCGAGGATGACCTCCACATCCCCGGGGCTCAGCCGCAACTCCCGCAGGAAGTACTCCCGCGCCTCGGTCGTATTGCCGTCGGCCCAGTAGGCCTGGGCGATGCGGTAGTTGATCTGGGGATGGGTGCTCTCCAGTTCGGCGGTCTTGCGCCAGCAATGAATGGCCTTCTTGTACTGCCGCCGGGCGAAGAGGCTGTTGCCGATGTTGTAGTAGCACAGGGCGCAGTCCGGGTCGATCTGCTGGGCCATGTAGAACATCTGCTCGGCCGCCTCGTGCTTGCCCATCTCGGCGTAGGTGATGATCCGGTTGCAGTAGCACGGCTCGAACGTCGGCTCCGTCTGCTCGATCTGCTCGAATACCTCCAGGGCCCGGTCATACTGGCCCGTTCGCGTGTAGTCCACCGCCAGACAGTTCAGAACCTCCACATCGCTCGGGTTCAACTCCAGAGCCGCCTCGTAGGACTCAATCGCCTTGTCAAACCGGTTCACCGCGTCCAGGGTCAGGCCCCGGTTGAAGTGCCACGCACTGTTCGACGGGTTGACCTCGATTGCCGCCTCCAGTTCATCGAGGGCCTGGTGCAGATCGCCGTCTTCGTACAACTCGCGAGCCCGGCGGGCCTTCTGCTCGGCCCCGTCATACGGGCTTGATTCGGTGCTGTCAAAACTATCAAAAAGCATAGAGCAACCTGTCTATGAGAAACCCACCGGCTGCGCCGGTTTGGTACAATCCGTATCGATTCAACGCCTGCTGCGCATCTTTTGCAGAGAACCTCACATCCCTGTGCGGCGTACCATGTGCCCATATCGCCCGGAAAACACCGCCCGGTTAGCCCTTTTCACCGGGCGGCGTCTCTTTTGGGCGGCGTGGAAATTTATCTGGCGTCCGTGGCTGTAAATCTTTATAATGCAACATGTTAGGATTGCCGCCGCGGACGTCCTGTTGAGGGCCATGTGGCCGAATCACGGTTTTTCTGGAAAGCTGATTTCGACCGTCTTATAATGTGCCCTTGCAAAAACCCCCGGCCGGGCCTCTGCGGGCCTGTGTCGGGGGCCGAATGTCGGTCTTTCCGCCGGTTGAGCCGTTGGGGAAAACGATTATGGTAAAGCAGATACAAGGCCAGATTGCAGCAGGCAGAGGCCGCTACGCCATCGTGGTGAGCCGTTTCAATGAATTCATCACCTCGAAGTTGCTCGGCGGGGCCATCGATTGCCTGACCCGCCACGGCGCCTCCGAGGACCAGATCACGGTCGTATGGGTCCCCGGGGCCTGCGAGATCACCATCGCCGCCCGGAAGATGGCCATGACCGGCGACTATGTTGCGGTCCTTTGCCTTGGGGCGGTGATTCGCGGCCAGACGAGCCACTATGAGGCCGTCTGCCAGCAGGTGGTTCGCGGCGTGGGGCAGCTCAACTACGAGGGCCCGGTCCCGGCCGTCTTCGGCGTGCTGACCTGCGAGACCCTCGAACAGGCCGTCGAGCGGGCCGGCGCCAAGATGGGCAACGCCGGCGCCGATGCTGCCCGAACCGCCATGGAAATGGTCAACGTATTGGAGCAGATCTAGACGTCGGACCCTTCTGCTCTCGAACAAATACAGAACGTGTCGCGGGCGTCTTTCCCGCGCTGCGAAGGCCAGACGCCTTCGGCCCTTCCGTCCCAGCCGACACGCAGCGCCGGCAAGGGCGGACTTAGTACACAAGGATGAGCCGGTGGACCGAAGAACCAGGGCCAGAGAGTTGGCCATGCAGGTGCTGTACTCGCTCGATGTTCAGGGCGACGCCGCTTTTGACTGCGTGGCTCAGTTCTTCGCCGAGTCCGGCGCCGACGAACAGACCCGTCGAATCGCCATTGAGTGGACCCGAGGCGCCTGGGCCGACGCGCCCGTCTGCGATGAACTGATCAAATCCGCCGCCATCAAGTGGCAGTTCCAGCGTCTGTCGCCCGTGGACCGCAGTATCCTGCGGCTGGCGGTCTACCAGCTTGCCTGCTGCCCCAAAATCCCGCCGAAAGTCGCCATCAACGAGGCCATCGAGCTGGCCAAGAAATTCAGCACCGAGAAATCACCCGGATTCATCAACGGCGTCCTTGATACTATCCATAGAAAACTCACCGAGCAGCGCCAAGGAGGGTAAGTCTTGAGAACCATAGCCGTACTGAACCAGAAAGGGGGCGTGGGCAAGACCACGACCGTCACGAACACGGCCGCGGCCCTGGCGCGCATGGGCGCCCGGGTGCTCGCCATCGACCTCGACCCGCAGGCCCACCTGACCATCCATCTCGGCGTTGAGCCCGATTCGGCCGGTCCCGGCGCGTATGAGATTCTCACTCAGTCGGTCGACATCAAGGATGCTATCCGCCAGGTCCGCGACAACCTCTGCCTGATTCCCACGAACGTCAACCTGGTCGGCGCCGAGAGCGAACTGGTCAGTGTTGTCGGACGCGAGGTCATCCTCAGCGAGGCCGTGGAGACTATCGAAGACCGCTTCGACTATCTCTTCATCGATTGCCCGCCGTCGCTGGGCCTGCTGACGCTCAACGCCCTGGCGGCCGTCAAGGAGGTCCTCATCCCGCTGCAGCCGCACTTCCTGGCCCTGCAGGGGTTCGGCAAACTCCTGCAGACCGTCGAGATCGTCAGCCGCCGCATCAACCCGGGGCTGAAGGTCTCCGGTATCTTGCTGTGCATGTACGACAGCCGGGCGCTGCTGCCCAGCGAGGTCAAGGCGGATATCGAGCAGTTTCTCCGGGAGGCCCGCGGGACCCGCAGCGCCTGGTCCGAGGCCCGCATCATCCCGCGGCTGATCCGCCGCAATATCAAGCTGGCCGAGGCCCCCAGCTACGGCAAGACCATCTTCGAGTACGAACCCGGTTGCAACGGGGCCGAGGACTACACGGCCGTGGCCCAGTACATCCACAAGCAGACGCTCACCGCCGCGGGCCTGCCCGCCGAGGAGATTGAGGCCATCATTCACGGTCCGCAGCCCGCCGGCGGCACGGGAGGAGCACGAGAGCAGAAGTGCATAAGTGCACAGGAGCACAAGAGCGCAAGAGCACAAGAGCCTTCGGCTCCCAGGTCGGATGCCCGCGACACGGCGGGCGTCGGCCTCATGCACGGGCAGGATGCCCGTGCTACGGCAGGGGTACAGGAGCACAAGGGCACAAGCGCACAAGAGTCCTCAAATCGTGGGTCAGACCCCCGCGACACGTCGGAGGCCTTTGGCGCACCAGGCAACTTGGGCACATCCAGCACGGTCGAGCCGGGTACGGTTCAGCCGCAGCGCCCGCCTCAAGGCGTCCCGGCGACGGAGGGGCATCCCTTGCCGTCTCCGGAGGGGCATCCCTTGCCTGCGGCAAGGGATGGTGGTGCAAACGCCGACGCCGCGGGAGGCGCCGCGCCGCAAGCGGCCACCGCCGACACCGCAGGGCGTCTCGCCTCACAACAACCCGCATCGGTCGGCCGAATCCCGCCGAGCCAGACGCCGCCGCAGTCCGCCGGCCCCGCCGCGCGACAAGTCCCGACTCAGCCGGCGGCGGCAACGCCGAAACCGCAATCGACTGTCAATCGTCCAGCCGCAGTCTCTGTGAATCAGACCCGCCCACAGGCCGCCGGGCCCACAACCGCAAGTCCGGCGCGTCCACAGGCCGTCCGACCGGCCGCGCAGAGCCCGACCTCGGCTACCGGACGGCCCGCGACAACTCATGGTCCCGCCGCCGGATCAGGTTCCACTGCCACAGCTCGCCCCGCACAACCCCCGGTCCAGCGCAATGCGCAGGCCCCCCGACCCATCGCAGCGCGCCCATCGGTCCCGACCGGCCGCCGAGTCCCGCCCCAGCAGATCATCGCCAGACCCAACGCTCCCGCCCGCCCAACCACTAACCCGCCGGCCGGCGTTGCTCAAAGACCCGCTGTCGTGCAGCCTCCGCAGCGAACGACTCCAGCCGCCGGTGGCCAAGTCGCACGACCGGCCGAGATCAAGACCATCGCGAATCGTGACGGCGTCGCCGCACGGCCCACGGGGAACGCTGCCGCCCCTGACGAAAGCGCCCTACGCGCCGACGGCGTCTGACGTGGCATGGGCAGCGTGTCCATGTGTCGCAGGACCCTCTCGACCCTGTAACCAGCAGTATCGGCGTACTCCGCAACACCACACACGGGTCACGGGCAAGATGTTCGTGCTATTTGCCACGCACGCTCTTCAATCGCGCTGTTTCCTGTATGCGTCGATGCCGAATTGCATGGGGGCGTTGCCGGCCTCGTGGGCGCCCATGTCGGGGGCGGCGCCGGTGAAATTGTCGTTGAAATTGGGGATTCGCAGGCCCGCGTCGTAGCCGGGGCTGCCCTTGGCCAATGCAAACGCGCCGTCGCCGTTGGCCGGGTCATACGTGGGTTCGCCCGCTATCCCGTTGGCCTGATGCGTGCGGCCCCTGGGCAGGGCGCCGCGGTAGAGGTCGTAGTCGTAGTCATTGGACGGATCAGCCTTCTTGTCCCAGAAGGGCGCTTCCCTGGCGTTCCAGATGTTGTTACGGCTGATCGTGTTGACCACGGGTCCGCCCCAGCCGATGCCGACCCTTGCACCGCCGTTGACCCGGCGGTCGGCGGCCTCGACCGGCGGTTGCAGGACGGTGTTGTGGAACACGTAAATGCGGCCGCCGCCCATGATGTCGCTGGTCTTGAAGAAGCCGCCGCCCCAGTCGCCGGCGGCCACCCGCATCCGGCCGCTGACATTGCGCCAGACGTACAAGGGCCCCACGGACGTGCCCGCCGAGGCGATGGCAATGTAACAGTCCGTCGAGTAGTTGCCCCAGATTCGCACGTTGCGGTTGGCCCCTTCGCTCTCGATGGTGTCGTCCCAGCAGTGGCTGAGATAGTTGCCATAGATGTCCGAATCACAGTTGGGAAAGCCGCGAACGCTGAAATTGGAGCCGGCGCCGAAGATGTCGTTGTACTGGTGGTCCTCGTCGGAATAGACAGAGTTATAGCGGATGACGTGGTTGCCGGCGCTGTTGCTGAAGTAGACGGCCTGCGGGCCCTCCGGATGGAAGGGCTCCCGCTTGCCCGGTCCGGGTCGTTCCTCCCGCCAGTTGTTCGAATCGCCGCGAGGATGGTGAATGCGGTTGCGCTGTATGATGACCCGCTCCAGGTCGTTGGCGTTCGAGTAGACGGCGCTGTCCAGATTCCTGCCCCAGCCGTCTTCGAGCACGCGGCCCCAGCCGCTGATGTCGCATTGTTCAATCACGATGTCGTGACAGCCGCTCATGAGGCGGATGCCGTGCTGCTGAGCCCCTTTGAGCGTCAGGCCGCGGATGATTACGTAAGACGCCCGCACCTCCACGCAATGCGGGTGCTCGTTGGCGACGTCGATGGTGGCTGCATCCCGGCCGGCAGGCGGGCCGTAGACGACATAGCCGTCTTTGCCGCCGCCCTCGCGAATCACCAGCGTCTGCGTTGAGTCGGACACCTCCACCCGCCGGGCGACCGGGAAATCCTCGCTCCATGTCTGGAAGGCGATGACGATCCGTGGGC
>Ga0209614_1001271_pt1 | contig 19389 bp, 18 predicted proteins | sample BlaSprsedimmetaG_FD_185484 | JGI IMG/M metagenome (GOLD analysis project Ga0209614, IMG submission 185484) | Hot spring sediment bacterial and archeal communities from California, USA to study Microbial Dark Matter (Phase II) - Blank Spring... ... | reverse complement strand
TGCCTGTTTGAGCATCAAAACGGCTCACACCGATGTGAAAACAGGCCAAATCAGGCTCAAAGTGAGAGTTTTTCCTGCACGATTCAAATGACGCACGGAAAAGCTGGAAAATCATTTATGGGACTGTACGTTTTATTCTGCTGGCGGTGTTAGGTCTTTCGATTGGCGCGTTCGCGTATTTTCTCAAGCGCCGCGAGGATAGCGAGGCGCTGTTGGAAAACCGCGCGGTCAACCTGCTTGGCGTGATCGCCTACAACCTGGCCTGCTATTTCCTGGCCGGGCTGCCATCTGATCCGGCAGTGTTCCCGACACCGCCGTTTCTCGCTAACTCTGGAACGCGGACAGGGTTTTTCATCGTGGGCCTGGCATTGATCGCCGCCGGCGCCGCCGTCCTCATCACCTCCGTCCGGCGGCGGAAAACCGTCGGCGGGGAAAACGTGAAGGAAGGATTGCTGATCACCGGCATCTACAGCTTCGCCCGGCATCCAATCTACACCGGAATCATCTCGGTTTCCTTCGGGTTGGCGCTCGCGTTCGGCACTTGGGATGGATTGCTGATGGTCCCGATCGTTTGGCTGGTGAACGCGGCGGAGGCGATCATCGAAGAACTCTTTGACATTGGCCGGCGCTTCCCGGCGGAGTACGCCGAGTATCGCAAGCAGACGGGGATGTTCGGCCCGGCCAGTCTGTGGGCCGCGCTGCTGGTCTTCCTGGCGGGACTGGCCATCGCCGGCTCTATTTAGATGGACGGTGTGCCCAGTCGGAAGCGACGGCAAATCAGATTGATGATTATCTTCGCTCCGGCTTTACGGTCATGGGGATTGTAGGCATAGACGGTTCGCCGTCTTGTGGCGTCGGCAAGACGCTGGCCCTGGAGAAATCCTTCGATTTGACCGCCCGGATGAACATTGCGTCGGTGACGGTGGATGAGATGAACGCGATTATCCAGCAATGCCTGGTAGATGGAAACGGATTCTTTACGGCGTCGCTCCAGGCAGAGCTGAAGCGGAAGCAGCGGGATGTTCCTTACGTGGCGCACAACCTGATGGAAGAGATCGGGGGAAAGCCATCCCGGATAGCGTTGTTTGGATGAAGACTATAGTTATCTTGATCAAAGGGGTAAAAGATGACACGAAAATCTTCACGCTGGCCCTGGTTTGGCTTGGGCGCGCTCGCCGGACTGGCGGGCGGTTGGCTGCTGGCGCGCCGCCAGCGGCCAGAAGCAGCCATGCCGCATCTGGCGGTCTGGCAGCGCGAGTTAGCGAAGACGCGCGGCGCGGTGGATGCGGCGCTGCTCGCCGGGCGCGTCCAGGCGCGCTACGACGAACTCCGCGCGCGCGGCCCCCGATTTTCCCATCCTGCGCTGCGGCAACATCTGCTGACCGGCATCCTACCGGGATTGGCGCTCTATCAAACACTGCGGGCAGAAACCCCGCCGGAAGAAGCGCTGGCAGAGGTCGAGATGCTCTTTGCCGCGGCCTACACCGGCCCAAGCGCGCTGTTTCCCTTCGTCAAACGGCTGCCGGCCTCCTTCGCTATATTCCGCGCTGCCTGCAAGTGGATGTTGCAACGCAGCTTCCCGTCCGCTGGATGGGGTATGACCTTCGTGGAAGACACCCCCGACTGCATCGCCTTTGACGTGCGCGATCGTTGCCTCTACCGCGATGTCCTGACGGCTTTCGGCGCGCCGGAACTCAGCGCCGTTTTCTGCAAAATGGATGACTTGATCTACGGGCAACTCGCGCCGCAGATTATCTTCACCCGCACCAAGACGCTGGGGCGCGGCGACGAGTGCTGCAACTTCCGCTACTGCCGGGGGGCGGCGGCGCGGGCGGCGGAAACGACCAAAACCGATGTTCAGCAGCTCAACGATGTCTCCGAAACGCTGCTGCTGCCGCTGGCTTACCGGGCCGCCGAAAGCCGTCGCCCCGATGCGCTACTCCACGATCCGCGCGCTGCCGAGATTATTGCACAGTTGGATCACGATTTTTCCAGGCTGGAACGGCAGCAATTCCAGCACTTGAGCGTGGCCATGCGCGCCCGCGAATTCGACCGCGCCGTGCGCGCGTTCCTGACGCAGCACCCCGACGGCGTGGTGGTGGACATCGGCTGTGGGCTGGACACCCGCTTCGAACGCACCTGCGCCGTGCAGGGCGACGACGGGCAGGTGACGTGGTTCAACCTGGATTTCCCGGAAGTGGTGGCGCTACGGGAACGCTTCTTCGCACCGCACCCACGCTGCCACACGCTGGCCTGCTCCGTGCTGGAACTTGCCTGGATGGACAAAGTCGCGCAGCACCCCGGCCCGTACTTCTTTTTGGCGGAAGGCGTGTTCCCCTACCTGGCCGAAGTCGAGGTCAAACAGGTGATGTTGGCGCTGCGCGACCGGTTTCCCGGCGCCGAGTTGATGTTCGATGCGCTGCCGGCGTTAATGACGCGACTGAGCCGCCTGCACCCTGCGCTGCGCCAGACGCGCGCCGCTCAGGTTCGCTGGGCGTTCAATGACAGCCGTTTGCTGGAAACGTGGGGCGTGGGCCGCTTGCTTGCCGACTGGCGCTACTACGAACAGAATGAGCCGCGCCTGGGTTGGTACAAGGTATTCCGTTACGTCCCCTTCTTGCGCGATTTCAGGGTTTTGCGCTATCGACTGAGGATTTAGTGTTTTCGGGGGAGGTGAGTCAATGACCGCAACCTATGTACTGTCCCTATCTGATCCGCGGGCGACGCTGCCGCTGGCCGGCGGCAAGGGCGCCTCGCTGGCCCGGTTGGCCGGCGCAGGTCTGCCCGTCCCCGATGGTTTTTACGTGACCACCGCCGCTTACCAGCTATTCGTCACAGAAAACGGCCTGCAATCGCGTATCCTGGCGGCCTTACAGACGGCCGATCCGGCGCAACCTGCCACCCTGGAAACCGCCTCGGCCCAAATCGGCGCCCTTTTCGCCGCCGCCCTCATCCCCCCCCGCCATCGCCGCCGAAATCGAACTTACCTATGCCGCTCTCGACGAGGCCTCCTTCATCTTGCCTCCTGCCTCTTGTCCCGTCGCCGTGCGTTCCTCCGCCACCGCCGAAGACCTGCCCGACCTCTCTTTCGCCGGTCAGCAGGAAACCTACCTCAACGTGCAGGGTATAGACGTGGTGCTGGACGCCGTCCAACGCTGCTGGGCCAGCCTGTGGACGGCGCGAGCCATCGGCTACCGGATGCAGCACGGCATCGACCAGGAGACGGTGGCCCTGGCGGTGGTCGTGCAACAGCTCGTACCGGCGGAGGCCGCCGGCGTCATGTTCACCGCCAACCCGTTTACCGGGCGGCGCGACCAGGTGATGATCAGCGCTGCATGGGGGCTGGGCGAAACCGTGGTCGGTGGGACGGTGGTGGAAGGTCAAGACGCCCCGCCCCCAGGGATTGAAGTGGCCGTGGTGGAGTTCCAGGGTCGTGACGATGCGAGGGAAACGGATGGCCTCACTCTGGTGGTGGTTGACGAATCGAGTGTGGCCGGAGGGACTCCGGATGGGGACGGGACCGGAGGAGTGGGTGATGGTGACGCGGTCGCGCGGCCGGTTCTGGGGAGCGTTGATGCTGCGGGTCAGCCTGAGGTTGGCGCGTTGGCTGAGGGCGCGACCGGAGGAGGAGATTCTCCGAGAGACGCTGAGGGGGGTGGGGGCGACTGGAAGTGTTCTGTGATGCTTCCGACTACCCCAATCCGCCCCTTCTTGATATAATACGTCTGACATATCGTCGCTTTGCACTGGCCTGCCGTCGCGATAGCGAGAGGAGCATCTATGCCCGCCAACAACAACGACCTCGAAAAACGTCTCTGGGACGCCGCCGACGAGCTACGCGCCAACTCGCGCCTGCGCGCCGCCGAGTACTCGGTCCCCGTCCTGGGGCTGATCTTTTTGCGCTACGCCGACCACCGCTTTGCCGCAGCCGACGCGGCGATCCAGGCCGAGCGGGCCGCGGCCGCCGAGGCGGGACGCCGCCAGCGCCCGGTCTCCTCGCTGGACTACCAGGCCCGCGGCGTGCTCTACCTGCCCGAGGAAGCCCGCTTCGCCCACCTGGTGGCGCTGCCCGAGGGGAGCGCCATCGGCCGCGCTATCGGCGACGCGATGAAGGCGGTCGAGACCCACAACCCCGACCTCAAGGACGTGCTGCCCAAGACCTACAACCGCTTCGAGAACGCCACCCTGCGCGAGCTGCTGCGCATCTTTAACGGTATCTCGATGGACGTCGAGGGGGACGTCTTTGGCAAGATTTACGAGTACTTTCTGGGCAAGTTCGCGATGAGCGAGGGCCAGCGCGGCGGCGAGTTCTTTACCCCCACCGCCCTCGTGCGGTTGATCGTCGAGATCATCGAACCCTTTCACGGCTACATCTTCGACCCGGCCTGCGGGTCGGGCGGCATGTTTGTGCAGAGCGCGCGCTTTGTGCAGCGCCACCAGGGGCAGACGACCGACGTCTCCATCTACGGCCAGGAGCGGGTGGCCGGGACGGTGCGGCTGTGCAAGATGAACCTGGCCGTCCACGGCCTGGAAGGCCGGGTGCGCCAGGGCAACACCTACTACGAGGACATTCACCAATCGCTGGGGCGCTTCGATTTCGTGATGGCGAATCCCCCCTTCAACGTCAACCGGGTGGACAAGGACCGCCTCAAGGACAGCCCGCGCTTTCCCTTCGGCCTGCCGCGGGTGGACAACGCCAACTACCTCTGGATCCAGCTCTTTTACAGCGCGTTGAACGAGACGGGCCGGGCAGGGTTTGTGATGGCGAACTCGGCCAGCGACGCCCGCGGCTCGGAGCTAGAGATCCGCCGGCAGTTGATCCAGAGCGGCGCGGTGGACGTGATGGTGGCCGTGGGCTCCAACTTTTTCTACACGGTGACCCTGCCCTGCACGTTGTGGTTCCTCGACCGGGGCAAGCCGGAGGAACGACGCGCCAAGGTGCTTTTCATAGATGCGCGCCACGTCTACACACAAGTGGACCGCGCCCACCGCGAGTTCACGCCGCCGCAGATCGAGTTCCTGGCCAACGTCGTGCGCTTGTACCGCGGGCGCGAGCTGGAGACCGGCCAGGGCAGCGGCGAGCTGCTGGCCGAGCACTTTCCCGAGGGCGTGTACCGGGACGTGGCGGGGCTGTGCAGGGTGGCCACGCTGGAGGAGATCGAGGGTCAGGGCTGGAGCCTCAACCCCGGCCGGTACGTGGGCGTGGCCGAGCGGGCGGAGGAGGAGGATTTCGACTTTGCCGAGCAACTGACCGAGCTGCACGAGGAGCTGGAGGTGCTCAACGCCGAGGCGCACGAGCTGGAGGAGCGCATCGCGGAGAATGTGGCGCAGTTGTTGAGCGGTCAATAGGTTGCGAGGGATGAAACAAGGAGCAAACGATGCCCTACTGGCAGTTGTTCTATCATCTGGTCTGGTCAACAAAGAACCGACAACCTTTGTTAATACCCACAGTCGAAAGCCACATCTATGGCCATCTGGCCAGCAAGGCCGTTGGGCTACGTGGCGTCGTCTATGCCATCGGCGGTGTTGAGGATCACGTGCACATGGTCGTATCGGTGCCCCCAGCAATATCGGTAGCCAAGTTTGTCGGGCAGGTCAAGGGGGTCGCTTCGACCAAGTTCAACAAGTCCGGCGTTAGCGATGTGAGATTTGAGTGGCAGGATGAGTATGGTGCATTCTCTTTCGACGCCAAGCGTTTGCCCAACTATATTGCCTACGTCGAACAGCAGAAGAAACACCATAAGGAGGGTACGACCATTCCTATTTTGGAACGTGCGAGTTCAGAGAACGTTGGGCCGCGGTTGGTGAGAGAAGGCGCGTCGTCTTATGCGCTGGATATGGATGTTTGGCGTGCAGAGTTGATGGTGTTTGGCGATGAGTCGCAGTTCACCGATACCGCCGGGGCATAAAGTGCCCCGGCTACGGAGCAGCGCCCCGTGAACGGGGCTGAATGTCCGCCCTAGCCGGACTCGTCCGGCGCGGTTCTGTAGCCCGGCGACTTTATCGCCGGGCGGGCACGGGCGGCATTGAGCCGCCGGGGCATAAAGTGCCCCGGCTACAGAACGACGCCCCGTGAACGGGGCTGAATGTCCGCCCTAGCCGGACTCGTCCGGCGCGGTTCTGTAGCCCGGCGACTTTATCGCCGGGCGGGCACGGACGGCGTTGAGCCGCCGGGGCATAAAGTGCCCCGGCTACGGAACGACGCCCCGTGAACGGGGCTAGCCGGACTCGTCCGGCGCGGTTCTGTAGCCCGGCGACTTTCGCCGGGCGGGCGCGGACGGCGTTGAGCCAGGCTGGAAGAGAGCGCATCGCGGAGAACGTGGGGCAGTTGTTGAACAGCTTGTGATAACTGGAGCAAGAATAATGGTCAACTACGACTATACAGAGAAACAGGGCCAATACCTGGCCTTTATCTACAACTATACCGTGATCCACGGCCAGCCCCCATCCGAAAGGGATATGCAGTGGTTCTTTCGCGTGACGCCCCCTTCCGTCCACCAGATGGTGCTCAAGCTGGAGGAAAAGGGGTTCATCAGCCGGGTGCCGAGGAAAGCCCGCACCATCCAGGTGCTGGTGGAGCCCGAACAACTCCCAATACTCAGAGAGAGGAGGCAGGAAATGCCCAAAAAGACAGTTTCAAAAGCGCCCATCTACCAGATCAAGGTCACGCTGGAAGAAAGCAAGCCGCCCATCTGGCGGCGACTGTTGGTGCCCGGCGACGTCACGCTGGAAAAGCTACACTACATCATCCAGGTGGCGATGGGCTGGACCAACTCTCACCCGCACCAGTTCATCGTTGATGGCATCTACTTTGGCGAGCCAAATCCCGACTATGGCCCCACTATGCATGACGAACGGCGCATCCGGCTAAATGGGGTCACGACTGAGGAAGGGTTCAAGTTCACGTACGAGTATGACTTTGGCGATGGCTGGATGCACACGCTGCTGGTGGAAAAGATCCTGGAGCCAGAGCCGGACCAGCAATACCCGGTGTGCGTCAAGGGCAAGCGCGCCTGCCCGCCGGAGGACGTGGGCGGCGTGTGGGGCTACGAAGAGTTCCTGGAGGCCATCCGGAACCCCGACCACGCCGAGCACCAGATGTACCTGGAGTGGATCGGCGGCGAGTTCGACCCGGAGGAGTTTGACCTGGAGGAGACGAACGAGATATTGCGAAAGTTGAGGTGAAGAGTATGCCACAGGAGAATATGGGTTCGAGCAATGGGTTCTGAGACACATACTCTCGGTGAAATCTGCGACGAGGTGGAAGCGGGTGGTGGGCCGCCGGGGCATAAAGTGCCCCGGCTACGGAGCAGCGCCCCGTGAACGGGGCTAGCCGGATTGATCCGGCGCTGCTTGTTAGCCCGGCGACTTTATCGCCGGGCGGGGGGTTCGTCCGGCGTGGGCCGCCGGGGCATAAAGTGCCCCGGCTACGGAGCAGCGCCCCGTGAACGGGGCTAGCCGGATTGATCTGGCGCTGCTTGTTAGCCCGGCGACTTTATCGCCGGGCGGGGGGTTCGTCCGGCGTGGGCCGCCGGGGCATAAAGTGCCCCGGCTACGGAGCAGCGCCCCGTGAACGGGGCTAGCCGGATTGATCTGGCGCTGCTTGTTAGCCCGGCGACTTTATCGCCGGGCGGAGGTGCTCAACGCCGAGGCGCACGAGCTGGAGGAGCGGATTGGGGAGAATGTGATGATGTTGCTAGGAGAGGCAGGATAGTGGAATTCACCACACGCACTCTCGGTGAAACATGCGATGAGGTGGATGGCGTCATTCAGACTGGGCCTTTCGGTTCGCAGTTGCACCAGTCAGATTATCGTGATGAAGGTACACCGGTTGTTATGCCTAAAGGCCTTGCTGATGACAGGGTGTCAATCGAAAGCATCGCTCGTATTGGAGAGGAGGATGTAGAGCGACTAGCCAGGCATAAACTGGAAAATGGAGACATTGTTTATGCTCGCAGAGGCGACATTGGACGTCGTGCATTGATCACCAGCCGGGAAGCAGGATGGATGTGCGGCACAGGATGTATGCGTATCAGTCTGGGTGATACCATCCTTAATCCTCGTTTTCTGTTCTACTACCTGGGACAACCAGACATTGTCACTTGGATATACAACCAAGCTGTCGGCGCAACAATGCCCAATCTCAACACAAGCATTGTTCGTAGCGTGCCGGTAAAGTATCCCCCCCTCCCCACCCAACGCAAAATCGCCGCCGTCCTCTCCGCCTACGACGACCTGATCGAGAACAACACCCGCCGCATTGCCGTGCTGGAGCAGATGGCGCGGCTGCTGTACCAGGAGTGGTTCGTCCGCTTCCGCTTCCCCGGCCACGAGGACGTGGCGCTGGTCGATTCGGAGCTGGGGCCGACGCCGGAGGGGTGGGAGGTGAAACAAATAGGCGATGTGATCGAGTTAGCCTACGGTAAAGGATTGCGAAAAGATGACAGAATCGCTGGCCCGTATCCAGTCTATGGGTCAAGTGGGATCGTCGATTATCATAAAGAGAGTCTCGTTCAAGGACCAGGAATCATTGTCGGACGGAAGGGTAACGTCGGGACTGTGTATTGGTCAGATGAAGCCTTTTACCCAATCGATACGGTCTTCTACGTGCAGACAGATGTATGCTTACACTATGTCTACTATAACCTCCAAGAGCAGAACTTTATCAGCACTGATACGGCAGTGCCAGGGCTCAACAGAAACCAGGCTTACCTTCTTCCGTTTCTGCTTCCCAATGCCAGTACAATGCAAGTTTTCCAGGAAATTGTCATTCCGATATTCAGACAGGTCAGAAACCTGAAGCTGAAAAACACCATCCTCCGCCGCACCCGCGACCTCCTCCTCCTCCTCCTCCTCCTCCTCCTCCCGCGCCTCGTCTCCGGCCAGGTGGACGTGTCGGCGTTGGAGATTGCCGTGGAGTAACCCGCATGGCCAAACGGAAACGAAAAAAATCACGCCCATCCTCGCCCTATCAGCGCAACGTCCGCCAGGCCGATGAGGCCCTGGACCGGCAGGGTATCGAGATCCAGGAAGACAACTGGCAGGCGCTCGTCCTGGAATGGTACGCGCCAAAAGAGCCGGAGCGGAGCATGATGGCTCGCTACATCGCCAAGCACGAACACGAGCTGGGCGTGGATTGGGCGCGCGAGGTGCTGCGGATGGAGGTCTATTTCCAGGTCGGCGACTATGAGCAGATCATCGAGCACCACAAGCGGGCCTTTTCCCGCTATCCCCGCTGCGCCCTGGTCGAGATGTGGGTGGCGGAGCAGGTCTTTCGGCAGGCGGGCGATTTCTGGTGCGCGCGCTCGATGTACCACTATGTCATCGAGCACCTGCCCGAGCATCCCAAGCCCTACTATGAGATGGGGTTTATGGGCTACCTGCTGGGCGATTTCACCGGCGCGCTCGATTGGTTCAACCAGGCCGCCGAGCGGGCGACCGAGGCACACGGCGAGATCGCGGCGCGGGTATTCTACAACCGGGGCATTACACGCTATTTACTGGAAGGCGACAGAAAGGCCGTCATTGCGGATATGCAAGAAGCGCTGCGATACAAGCGAGATTACGCCCAGGCTAAACAAGTGCTGCGCGACATGCGCGACCGGCGCGAGATGAGGTAGGTGCCGTGGTAAAGGACAACCCCCGGGTGAGAACAAAGAGCTTTTGGGTTCCCACGGAGGTCGCGGGCGAGCGCGTGTTCTGGATGAGCCTGGAACACAGCTTGAACAGACCCTCCAAAAAAGGCCCAAGCCTGGCCGAGATCGTCTGGTCGACCGGCGACGTGGAGGATGCGTTCCTAGCGCTGCCTCCTATCGTTCCGGCCAGGATCAGGCGGGATGCGCAGCGCTTGCTCCGGCCCTGGCCTGATGGCCGTTACACCGATGCGTACTGGCGGTCTGGTGGAATCCTCAACGTCTTTACGCCGCCCTGGGGCGAGCAAGAAGACGAGGTGTGGGCCGCGATGTTGGCCGAGTGGCAGGCCACCGCCTTTGCCGACGAGAACGCCAGGCAAGAGGCGTTGCGGGCGCTGGAACAGCGGTGGAACCACACGCCTCACCCCTTCTTTGCCGGGCTGACGCCGGCGCAGGTGATGGTCGGCGGCGGCCCGCAGGAGGCCGATCTGGCCGACGAGTTCCTGTACCACCTCACACAGATGCACGATGGAAAGCCGTTCGCAAGTGTGGGCGAGTCCCTGATTCAAACCCTGATGCTGCTGCGCGGCTGGTCGTGCCAGCCGCGCGCCGACGGGCGCACGCCGCTGGGCCTCATCATCGCCGAGCGCGATGATCTGCTGGCCCGCCGCGAACGGGCGTTGAGAGGTGAGGCAGAATGACGGCGCCATCTCCCGACGCCGAAGCCGCCCTCGAAACCGCCGCCCTGGCCCTGTTCGCCGAGCTGGGCTGGGAGACGACCGACGCCTACCACGAGGTCCACGGCGCCGGCCCGGAGGCCACGCTGGGCCGCGAGCACCGCGGGCAAGTCGTCCTCGTCCCGCGCCTGCGGATGGCGCTGGAGCGGCTCAACCCCGCCCTGCCGGCCGAACCCCTCGACCTAGGCCTAGAAGAGCTGACGCGCGACCGCTCGGCCATGACGCCCGTCCACGCCAACCGCGAGCTATACCGCCTGCTCAAGGACGGGGTCAAAGTCGCCACCCGCAGCCCCGAGGGCGAGGAACGGGTCGAGACCGTCTATGTCATTGACTGGGAGACGCCTGCGAACAATGACTTTTTCCTGGCCCAGCAGGTGTGGATCACCGGCGAGGTCTACACCCGGCGGGCCGACCTGGTGGGATTCGTCAACGGCCTGCCCCTGCTCTTTGGCGAGCTCAAGGCCCACCACCGGCGGGTCGAGGACGCCTTCTACAAGAACCTCGCCGACTACAAGGACGCCATCCCGCACCTGTTCTGGTACAACGGGTTTATCCTGCTCTCCAACGGCAGCGACGCCCGCCTGGGCACCATCACCGCCGGCTGGGAGCACTTTTCCCGGTGGCAAAAGATCAACGACGAGGGAGAAGAGGGTGTCATCTCCCTGGAGACCCTGGTGCGCGGGGTGTGCGCGCCGGCCCGCTTCCTCGACATCGTCGAGAACTATACCCTCTTCCACGAGACCCAGGGCGGAATGAACAAGATCGTGGCCAAGAACCACCAGGTTCTGGGTGTAGAAAATGCCCTGCAAGCCGTGCAGCAGATCAGGGAGAACCAGGGCAAGCTGGGCGTGTTCTGGCACACACAAGGCTCGGGCAAGAGCTTTGCGATGATCTTTTTCTCGCGCAAGATCCTGCGCAAGCTGGGCGGCAACTGGACCTTTGTCGTCGTCACCGACCGCGTCGACCTGGACGACCAGATCTATAAGAATTTCGCCCGCTGCGGCGTGGTCACCGAGCCGGAGGAGCGCTGCCGCGCCCAGAGCGGCGAGCACCTGAAACAGATGCTCGACCGGGAGGACCACCGCTACGTCTTTACCCTGATCCAGAAATTCGGCACGCGGGGAGGGGCGCGGTATCCCAAGCTCTCCGACCGGGACGACGTCATCGTCATCACCGACGAGGCCCACCGCAGCCAGTACGACGTGCTGGCGATGAACATGCGCCACGCCCTGCCGAACGCCGCCTTCCTGGCCTTTACCGGCACACCCCTGATCGCCGGCGAGGAAAAGACGCGCCAGGTGTTCGGCGATTACGTCAGCGTCTACAACTTTCGGCAGTCGGTGGAGGACCGGGCCACCGTGCCCCTCTACTATGAGAACCGCATCCCCGAGCTGGAGCTGACCAACCAGGACCTCAACGCCGACATGGAGCGGCTGCTGGAGGAGGCGGAGCTGGACGACGCCCAGGAGGAGAGATTAGCGCGCGAGTTCGCCCGCCAGTACCACCTGATCACGCGCGACGACCGGCTGGAGCGCATCGCCGCGGACATCGTGGGCCACTTTGTCAACCGCGGCTTTCTGGGCAAGGCGATGGTCGTCTCCATCGACAAGCTGACCACCGTCCGGATGTACCGCAAGGTGCAGGCCCACTGGCAGCGCACGCTGGACGAGCTGAAGGCGCGCCTGGCGACCGTCCCGGAGGAGGAGCGGCAAGCGCTGGCGGCCAGGGTCGCCTTTATGGCAGGGACCGACATGGCCGTCGTCATCTCCCAGGAGCAGGGCGAGGCGGCCAAATTCGCCGCGCACGGGCTCGACATCCTGCCCCACCGCCGGCGGCTGGTGAACGAGGCCCTGGACGAAAAGTTCAAGGACCCCGCCGACCCGCTGCGGATAGCCTTTGTGTGCGCCATGTGGCGCACGGGGTTCGACGCGCCGGCCTGCTCCACGCTGTACCTCGACCGGCCCATGCGCAACCACATGCTGATGCAGACCATCGCCCGCGCCAACCGCGTCTTTGGGGAAAAGGTCAACGGCCTGATCGTGGATTACGTGGGCATCTTTCGCGAGCTGCAGCGGGCGCTGGCGATCTATGGCTCCGGCGCGGGCGGCGGCATCCGGGAGGGCGACAGCCCCGTGGCGGACAAGGAGGCCCTGGTCGAGCGGCTGCAGGAGGCGCTGGCCGAGGCGGAGGGATTTTGCGCCGCGCGCGGCGTGGACCTGGGCCCGATCCTGCAGAGCGAGGGGTTCGAGCGCATCGCGCTGATGGACGACGCCGTGGAGCGCATCATCGTCAACGACGCGCTGCAGACCCGCTACCTGGACCTGGCGGGCGACGTCGACCGCCTCTTCTGCGCCATCCTGCCCGACACCCGCGCCGGCGAGTTTGCGCCCCAGCGCCGCGTGTTCGTCGTCCTGGCGACCAAGATCCGCACCCTGGCCCCGCCGGTCGACATCTCCGGCGTGATGGGCGAGGTCGAGGGGTTGTTGGACGGTTCGGTCTCGGCCCGTGGCTATGTCATCCACGAGCCGGGCGCGCCCTACGACCTGAGCAAGATCGATTTCGAGGCGCTGCGCCGGCAGTTCGAGCGCGGGCGCAGGCGGACCGAGGCGCTCAAGCTGCGCGCCACCCTCGACGCCAAGCTGCGGCACATGATTCGCCTGAACAAGAGCCGCTTGGACTACCTGGCCGAGTTCCAGCGGCTGATCGAGGAGTACAACGCCGGCTCGCGCAACGTCGAGGAGCTGTTCGACGCGCTGGTCACGTTTGCCCGGCGGCTGGACGAGGAGGAGCAGCGCCACATCGCCGAACAGCTCAGCGAGGAAGAGCTGGCCGTGTTCGACATCCTCACCCGCCCCGGGCCGGACCTCTCGGCCAGGGAGAAGCGCGAGGTCAAGCGCATCGCCCACGAGCTGCTGGACGCGCTCAAGGCGCACCGGTTGGTGCTCGACTGGTGCAAGCGGCAGCAGTCGCGCGCGGCGGTGGAACTGGCCATCCAGGACCTGGTGTGGCGGCTGCCCGAGTGCTACACCGACACGCTGTGCCGGCAAAAGAGCGCCGCCGTCTACCAGCACGTCTACGACAGCTACTATGGCGCGGGGCGGAGTGTGTATGCGGCGGTGGGGTGAGTGGGATTGATAGCAAGGACGGACAGATGGTGAGCATCAACGATGTATGGCGACGGGGGATACAGCGCGATGACCACGCCTATTGCCAGAGGCACGAGCAGGGGCAATGACCAATGATGGGGAGGATGCCGATGCTTGATCAGGACAAGGCGCAGGCGGCAATTCACCAGATTTACCAAGGGTTACAGGACCTGAGTCAGGCGTTCGATTCAGAAGACGTCGGCGGATGGTTGTCGTGGCCGCCGGTAGCGCTGGATATGATGATCATCACCAATGCCAGGCTGCGAGCGATTCAGCAGATAGGAGCAGCTCTCGATGAACAGCCTCTGCTCGTGCCAGAATTTCAGTGTGGGCCAAGAATATACCTCTTGCCCTCAATGACAAATCAAGTATACTAACAATCACAGCCCTGGCACTTCGACTGACAAAGGCCAGGGCTGTGATCAAGGCGGAGGGGCCGCCTCAATGCGAATATCATAGCATCAAACCCGTGGTTAGACAAGTTGCCCCCCCGCCGTCCAGGTGTGGCGGGTTGTGTTGTTGTAGAGGATTTGATATCATAATGGCCGATCCCAATGTAACCGAAGTCGTCATAGAGCAGGGCTTGGTCCCGGTGGGGGCGATTGAGGCAATGGGCACAATAGAGCCAAGCGGGTGATTTGAGCGGGCGCTGGCAGGATTCCTACAGGCTGGCTATAAACGCGGCTTGCGGGCAATCGTAGCGGCGTTACCCTGTTGGGTGGCAGAGGTCAACTCTATTCAATTGGTAATGTGCGAAAAATAGGACGAGCAGCAATTCCCGTTTTAGCATCGCCGTCACACATTTGACGTTCGTAGTGGCGACTTTAGTCGCTTCTATTGCGCAAACAGCGACTAAAGTCGCTACTACGAACTCCATAACGGGAATTGCTGTAGGACGAGCGTGAAGGATTCTGTATTGCAGTTCAATGATCGGGGGGGTATAGGCGGAGATAAGGGAATGATATTTGGGATCGTCAGTGGTTCAGACAACAGGATGGAAAGTGGCTAATGGAACGTGGAAGACGGGAGAGTCATTGGTTAGTCATACGGCGCTGCCTCGCTATCATTCGGCGTGTTCAGCGCGGCCTGGCCAATCGGGATGCGTTGATCGAGGCAGTCCTGGCGCAGGAGGGGCCGGAGGCTTATGGTCAAGTTCAGGGGGAGCTCCTCCATCGCCGGCTAGGGGAGGACCGAAAACGCATCCGGGAGAATCTAGGTATAGACCTGTCCTTTGATCGGCAGCAGGGCGGCTATGTGATTCATGTCCAAGGGCTGCCGCTGCTCGATCTGCCGGACGAGGACCTGGCGACCATCGCCTGGCTGGAGCAGACCTTTGATCACGATTCTCCCCAACACGACGAGGTCCACGGTCTGCTGGGCCGGCTGCGGTCGTATCTTTCGCTGGGGCGGCGGGAGGAGATCGAACGCTGCCGTACCACATTGGCTGTGGACTTGGGCCAGCGGGACGAGGACGAGATTGCTCCCACGGTGTGGGACGGGCTGACCAAGGCGCTGTTGGAGGGACGGCAGGTCGAGTTGGTATATCTCTCCCCCCGGTACGCGGATGGTCAGCCGCGCCGCTACGTGGTCGATCCCTACGAGCGGTATTTTGATACCACGCGGGGTCACTATTATCTGTATGGCTATTGTCACTATGCCATAGGGCCTGATGGCCGAGAGACGCGGAGGCGCTACACCGCTTATCGGCTGGGGCGCATTCGGGAGCTGACCGTGCTGCCCCAGAAATTATCGCCGGTGCGACTGCCGGCTCCCCGTTATGAGGTGGCATACGAGCTAGCTGCGGCCGTGGCCCGCCTGGGCGTCACGCGCCACCCACGCATCGAGGTACGGGATGTCGAGCAGCGAGCGGATGGCAGCGCCATCGTGCGCGGCGAGACGGATAATCTCTTTTGGGCGGTGCGGACGCTGCTGCACTATGGCCCCAACTGCCGGGTGCTGGGCGGACCGGAGGTGATGCGCGAGATGCAGGCCGTGGTGAGAGAGATGGCACAGCAGTACGAAGCGACACGTGAGGGATGAATAAGGAGGAGCGATGGGCAGGAGAAAACGACCCCCGATACCTGTGAACCTGGTGTTACCGGCTGAGCCGCCGACGGAGCAGGAGATCGACGCGGTGCTGATGGCCACCGACGCGATCATCGGCCAGGCCGGGCGGAGCGGCGTGACGCTGATCCTGAACGGATCGCGCAGCAAAAAGGCGCTGGAGTGGGAGTGGGACCGGCTGCCCGATTACGGCGCGCTCCGGCGCCTGACGGCCGACCAGATCACGCGCAAGATTGATTGGTGCATCCACCACAGGTGGCTGCGGGTGGAACACAACCGGGATGGGATTCCGCTGCTCTACCACACGGAGAAGAGCTGGGAGCGGGTGAAGAGGCTGTGGGTGGAGCGGCTGCTGGTCTAGTTCGAGGACTGGCAGGCCGCCGGGCAGCCGGAGCGGGTGTGGCCGCGGCTGGAGACGATCAACCGGGAGATCAAGTTCCTGCTGTTGGAGGCAGTGGAGGAGCGGGGCCGGCGCGACCTGGCCCCGGTGCTGCGGGCCTGGTTCCCGCACGAGGTGCGGGCTGTGCGGACGGCGATCAATCACACGCTGCAAGGGTTGGGGGAAGGGACGCTGCCGCATCCGAAGCGCCCGGCGGGGCGGGGGAGGTAGAGAGGTCGTCGGTGTAGAGGTTGATACCCCCACGGATGTGGGGGGATGGGTGTGGTATAATAAAGGTGACAACGGGCAGAAAGGGGAAGGTTATGCTGACATTATCAGACGTTGAACAAGCATTGGACGAGTACATAGAGCGATTCATTCCCGCCATGTTGCGCTGGAAGTACCATCTGATCCTGGTCAAAGGCGGACCAGACTATCCACATCTGCCCGAGCAATCCCATTTGGCCCACATTGTGAACGGCGTCTTTGGGTTGACCCAATTGGTCAAGTTTCTGGTCATCCACGATGTGTGGGTACCAGGCCTGGACGTGGAAGCGTTCCGCAAGGCGTTGGCGCTGTATACCGTCCACGAGGTGCATAAAGAGCAAGACGTCGAGTTCATAGATGCGTCCCAGTTTAGCATCCCGCTAGAGCGACTGCGCGAGGAGTACGAGCGGTTGGGCTTGGACAGCTTTGCCCGGGTGGACGAACACCTGATGCGGGCGGCCAACGTCCACAAGCGCAGCACCAGACACGGCGACCTGCTGGTGAGCGACGACCCAACGGCCTCGCGCTTGTGGCTGTTGGTGCGCCTGGCCGATACCTTTGCCTCCGTCAAGACGCCGGAGGAGGCCGTCGCCTCGCTGAAGGGGTATCTGGCAGATCTGGGGCCGGTCTTTGTCCCCCAAAGCCCGCCGGGCAAATACGTGCTCTATTATCACGAGATCAAGGATGTGCGCGGTGTGCTGACCAACACCATCCACCAGGCCGTGGCGCAGCAGTTGGCGGACGGGATGGGTTTCTTTCCGCTGCTCTACTTTGCCACCGGGACACTCTATGTGGGGCCGGCTTGCCATGAAGCAACGGATCACGCTCGGTTCATAGAGGATGTGTCCGGTGATGTGCTCGGTTCTCTGGCGCAAGGGAGCGGCGCGGATGCTGCCAGAGACGGGTTACGCCGTCAAAAGTTCGACTTTGAGCGCTACGTCTATGCCTTCAGCAGTATAGATGCGCTGTTGGAACTTGTCCGCGACGAGACGGTCACGTCCAAGCCTGACGCCCGCACGGCGGTCCAGGAGATTGACGGCTTGGTCGCCAAGCGCCAGGAGCTGACAGACGAGTGGCGTGAAACGGTAGAACAGCGCCTGGGCATTCTACTCTTGGATCCCAAAGAGCACAGGACATTCAACGAGTTGTGGTCCCTGGTGCGGCGTTATCTGCTCTACGTGGACACGCTGTTGCGTGATCTGAACCCAACGGAGAACCGACTGGAGTGGTTCATACGCACATTTGCGCTGCCCCAGGAAACCACAGACCATCTGCGCCAGGAGGCCGACATCTGGGCCAAAGGGGGGATTGGCAAATATGTGCTGGTGATTGCCTACCACTTTCTGCGCGGCCCCGACTTTGCCGACCGCCCGGCCGAGGCGCTGCCCCCCGAGATGGTCGTAGAACGGCTGCACCGGCGCGTGCTGGAGGCGATGCGGCAGATAGACACCCGGGCCGGCCGGCAGGCCGCCGTGGCCGAGTTGGGGCTGCGTCAGGACCTGGAAGCATACCTGCGTGAGCATCTGTATCTCTCCTTTGCCCCGGTCAGCCATTTGGAGGCCGACGGACTGGCAAGTTATACGGCGACCAAGCGCAAGGGGCACACGGGCAGAATCTGTTCCATCTGTAACCGGTATAGCGAGTACACGGATAAATTGCGGACTGGTATCCTGGATGATTTTGGACGCGTTTTCTCCAATCGGGTGCTGCCGGCGGTCGAGGCTCCCCAGGGCAATCGCTTATGGTGTCCGGTCTGCCAGTTAGAGTTCATCCTGCGCAAAGTGACAGGGATGGGACTGCCCTCGACCGCCCACTATAAGAACTCGCGCCGCATTTACCTCTACGTGCTGCCCACCTTTTCCTTCACGCCGGATCACATCCGACTATTCGAGCCGCTGCTAAAGCCGTTCCACCACGTGACCAGCCTGCCCATCCGCGATTATGGCAAAGATGACCCCGGCCTGCCCCATTATTGGCTGGAACGTCGCGCCTTGGACCAGACATGGGTGGAGGACTTGCAAGAGGTGCTGGCCCGTAAGGCGGCCAAGATCGCCGGGTGGGGCGGACGGGATTTTGTCGGTGAGCGTGTGTCATTGGGCCGGATCGTCGGCCAGCCGCACTATTATCTCATCACCTGGGAGAAGGCGGCCCGTGACAGCGAATCCGATGACGCCCGCATCGCCACCCGCACTGAGGCCTGGACCAAGGCGGTCTTTGCCGCCGTGGTGATCAGCGGGTTGACCAGTTGCAAGCTCTATGTCACCGAGCGGCCCTACCTGCCGATCTCTGATCCTGCCGAGTTGAAGGCGACGATCACGCTGGACGGTCCGCCGCCAGCGCTGCGTGGTCTGTTGGGTGAGCGCACCGACTTCGTGTCGTTGTATGGGCGCGAGAGGGGTCAACGCAGTGGATTGGAGCGGGCGCTGGACTTGAGCGCGGCGCTGTGGACGGTGACGGCGGACGTCCACGCGCCCAACCGCTCGACGAAAGACAAGTACGTCGCCGAGCGACTGGGAACGTTGAACACCTCCCCGTTGGCCGGGGCGACGTTCTACAAAGAGTTCGGCCGCCTAAACGACGGGCAGTCGCCCTATCCCGTGCTGGCGACAGCCTGTGAAGTGCTGTTAGAGTTGCAGACTGAAATTCAAGGAGGTGAACTGATGGACCTGGTCGAACAAGTGGCGCGCAAGGCGCTAGAGATCGCTTTGCCCATGGGCGCTTCCGGGCGGGGCAAGGCCAGGCGTTACGAGTTGGTCTTTCGTGAGGGGGTTTCCGCGATGCGCAAGGCGCAGCAGATAATTCCCGAGATGCGCCAAGCCGCCCTCAGCGGGCAGCGACCCTCAGAGCAGAGCATCGCCGAGCTGAAGCGGCTGACGGCCGGCACGTTACTCAAGGGGTTGGAGCGGCGGCAGGAGAGCAAACGGGGCGAGATTTTCGTCCGCGCCTGGGGCGAGGAGCTGGGCCGGCGGGTGGGCGAGTTTGTGGACCTGCTGGTGGACGAGCTCTACCTGGGCCGGGCCGGGGGTAGCTTTGCCCGTTTCCTGCGGTTGGAGAACAGCCTGGCGGATGGGATCTACTACTACACCGATCGGAATCTAGGCGAGGAATGGGCGGCGTACAAGGCCGCCAGAAAGGAGCGCGGGGAGCAGGCCGATGAATGAATT
>Ga0209614_1001270_pt1 | contig 19401 bp, 17 predicted proteins | sample BlaSprsedimmetaG_FD_185484 | JGI IMG/M metagenome (GOLD analysis project Ga0209614, IMG submission 185484) | Hot spring sediment bacterial and archeal communities from California, USA to study Microbial Dark Matter (Phase II) - Blank Spring... ... | reverse complement strand
AAAGCACAATGGAAACAATGGTTGCCGAAACCAGCCACCATTTCATCCGGCCTTTCACTACAAACAAACCCAGCACAAAAAGGAAAATTAAAATAGCACCTACATAAACCGGTCCCGAAGTTCCGGGCTGGTCGCCATGATACATGCTCACCCCCTGAATAATTTGCCGTGGATTTTGGACACCTTGTCGTTGCAATGCCCGGAAACTTTCTGAATCAACTCCGGGGTTAATCAAACTACCACCACCTTTAAAATTTGGGATGAGCAAGGTCAACGTTTCATCAATTCCATAACTCCATTGCACCACATAGTCTTTATCTAAACCACTGGTTCTGTTTTCGTCGTTTGATGTCAGCTCCGAAGGCCCGCGAATGGTATCTTTGGAGTACTCCCAGGAAGTGTAAAGGCGGGAAAAGTTCATTCCAACGGCAATAATTGCACCTGCCAGCAGAAACAGAAAAGCTTTGAAAAAAGCAGGCAATGTTTTTTCGCGAATGGCAAAAATCAATTCTACAAGACCCAGAATGGCAATCATTAAAAACCCGTAGTAGGTAATCTGCAAATGTCCGGCGAGTAATTCCAGCGAAAAAGCTGCTGCAAACAGTAAAGTACCTGCCAACGGTTTTCCTCTGAAAGTTAATAACACTCCGGCAATGGTGGGCGCCAGCCAGGCAATGGCATTGGCTTTCGACATGTGTCCGGCGCCAAGAATTATGAGGAAATAGGATGAAAAGGCAAACGCTACAGCGCCGGCAACACTCAGCCACCGGTTGACTTTCAGGCTCCTAAGCAAAACAAAAAAACCAATGAGGTACAAAATAAGAAACGAAGCTGTTGAAAAGATTCGCCGGACGGGGCCTGTAATGTGTCGGCCAAGATTTCCGGGGTATAAAACCGAAATCATATACCCGGGCATACCGCCAAACATGCTGTTGGTCCATACTGCCTCTTCCCCAGTTTTTTCGCGGTGGTCAACCAGTTCTTTCGACATGCCTTTGTGGTGCTCAATGTCGTCCATTCGAAGCACTTTTCCCTCGAGCAGTGGCGTCATGTAGGCATAACTCAGTGCAACAAAAAACAGGATTATTCCCAGATTGGTTAAAAGTTTACGGAAGCCGGTATTCTTTATCATATTTATTGATTTTCTTATTAAACTAATTTTGAACAAAAATAGAGATTTAATATGCTATTTCAGATTATTGATATTTTTAAGAATTTTCCATTCTCCTGATTTTTTTCCGCCGGTTCTTTTTAATAAACCGTTTTGTTTCAGCGTATCTATGTCGCGTTTTATTGTTTTTATTGAAACATTACAAAACTCTGCCAGTTCCTGCATTGTAACTCCTGGTTCTTTTTGAATGGACTGAATAATTATTTTCAATCTTTCATCTTTTGGGACATCTTTTGGGACATCTTTTGGGACATCTTTTGGGACATCTTGTTCCTTTTTAAAAAGAATTACCCTGAAACCATCAAACACTTCTTCGAAAAGAGGTTGTTTTAGTCCATAATTCCTGCAGATAGTTAAAATTCGTCTTATCCCCGAACCATATCGTTCAATCAGACCAGACTCTTTAAAAACTTTCGCAACAAGTTTATTCCGTGCCTGCGAAATGTAATTGTCAGAAAGCAACTTTTCCACTGTAAGGTTTCCGGGAAGTTTGCCCGGATTATAAAATTCAATACGATTGTCGAATATTTTAACGGTACTGTTCCCCTGATTTCGATAATCGCGATGTACAATCATATTGATAACAATTTCCCTGACAGCATCGGGCGGATAATCAAAACGCTCAATGCGTTGAGGTTCACCGGTAATGATGAATTCTACCATTAAATGCTTTTTTATAAAAGCCGTAATTTCCTCTACTTCGGTAAACAAATCGCTGTTAAGTGAAATACTGTCAATAATTTTAGAATCGGATTTAAATCGCCCCACCTGAACATCACTGATAACACAGTATTGCTTAGCAAAAAGCAGATATCCTCCGAAGGTGAGTTGATTTTTACGGACTATTTCAAATTTTGAGAGGAATTCTAATGGTGTTCCATGAATAGTTGAATTAGACTGCTTTTCAATCTGATGAATGACTTTTTTAACTTTTTCAATGGAAATATCATTTATATTGTGATTGGGGTCTGGATAAAAATCCCAGCTCGTGTTTATCGTTTTTAGATGCTCATTGGCAATCTCATCTGCTCCCATTAAATGGTTTGAATTAGCTACACGCTTAAAATATTTTCCCCTTGTAGCAACAGGTTTTACGGGATATTCCTGAACAGTAAAAATCACCAGTTTTTTATCGCCTTCAGCAAATGTTTCTACTTCGGGAATAATTGAGGGTGTGGTTTTCTGCTTAATTTCATTGATCCAATTTTGAACTGACTCTTTCTGCATATCAATACCAACCAATTCGTTTTCTGAGCCGACCCCAAGAATAACTTTACCCCCCTGAGTATTGGCAAAAGCGACCAGTGATTCAATGGTTTCATTATTGAAACTCCGTTTAAATTCCAGATTTCCCCCTTCGCCGTTTTCTAACAACTTTTCGATATTTATCTGTTTGGTCATACTTATTCTAAAACAGAAACAGGATTATTCCAATATTGATAAAAATATTACGGAAGCCGTTTATCTTTGCCATAAAGTTGAAATTCTTAAAATTTGACTTGAACAAAAATAGGGATTAAAAAAAATCTGACAGCATAAATGGGGATAATCATTAAACAAAGCATAAAAGGAAGCATCTGGTCGTATTTGGGTGTGGCCGTAGGTTTTGTAACCACAGCCTACTTTTTCCCCAATTATTTAAGTACCGATACCATTGGATTGTTTGGGCTGCTGTTGTCGTGGTCCCTGCTATTTGCGCAGTTTTCATCGTTGGGTTTTCACGGGGTTACTTCCCGGCTTTTCCCTTATTTTCGAAACAAAGAAAAAGGGCACAACGGTTATCTTTTTATTGCTTTTATCGTCATGCTTGCCGGGTTTCTATTGTTTCTTGTCTTTTTTTGGTTTTTCAGGCCGTACCTGGTTGAAAGCAATCTGGAAAAATCGAAACTATTTGCCGATTACATCGACCTGCTAATTCCACTCACGCTGTTTGCGTTGCTTTTTGTGCAGCTCGACACATTCAACAAGCTATTGTACAACGCCGTTTTCGGAACTTTTTTGCAGGAATTTCTGCAACGTGTTTTAATTTTCACAGTTACCATTCTTTTTGTATTTAACGTTTTGAACCTTCACCAACTGGTATTGGCTTATGTAATTGCTGTTTGTGCCAAAACGGTGGTATTAATCGGATATTTGCTGGCCAAAGGTGAAATGAATCTGAAACCGCAGTTAACGTTTGTTGATCCGAAACTGCGTAAGGAAATGATGAGTGTTGCAGCCTACAGCATTCTCACCGGGCTGGGAGGAAGCATCGTTTTCAATATCGATAAAATTCTGATAAACCAGATGCTTGGCCTGAGCGCCACCGGAGTTTACACCATTGCTTTCTTTTTTGGTACGTTGGTTATCATACCGTCGCGGCCGTTGTTACGTATTTCGGGTACCCTCATTGCAGAAGCTTTCAAACGCAATGACTTTTCCTACATAGCTGACATTTACCGTCGCAGCTGCCTGAACCAGTTTATTATCGGTGCTTTTTTGTTCGGCGGCATCTGGATAAATATCGACAAAATTTTAATTATTCTTGGACCGGAATATGCAGGAGCCAAATGGGTCATTTTCTTTATCGGGCTGGGATATTTGATTGATATGCTCACAGGGGCCAATGCACACATCATTGCTTATTCCAAACACTACAGGGTTGCCCTCTATTTTCTGATTGGCCTGATTATTTTGGTGATTGCTGCCATTCTGCTGCTGGTTCCCGTTTGGGGAATTACCGGAGCAGCTGTGGCCATTGCTGCCTCATTTGCAATCAACAACCTGCTTCGGTTCTGTTTTTTGAAATGGAAATACAACATGCAACCGTTTACTGTTAAAATGTTGGTTATGGCAGTTGTTTTCTTGGTTTCAGTTGCTGCTGCTACCTTGCTGCCGACATTTTCCCTCATCCCCGATTTAATCATCAGAAGCATAATTTTCACACTGATTTTTGGGGTACTGACCATCAGGTTGAACATATCGGAAGATGTTAGCAATCTGTTTGGTGAAATGATAAAAAAGCTTTTTAAACTTTAACCTCTTTCAGCGTAAACAGCATAATACCTGTCGGTGAATTCCCTTAGAATTGGCCTGATGCCTAATGTTCTGGTAGGCGCTTTCCATTTTTCACGGGCAATAATTTTCCAACCGCTTTTTTCCAGCAGCCAGTCGAACTGCCAATCCTCGAATTCATGATAATGGCAGTCCCGCTGGTCGTTCAAATTGCGGTATGCCGGACTGAACCATAGCCGCAAAGGAACAGTGGCAATCAGCTTTTTTCCGGGAAGGTTTTGCAGCACAGGGAGAGGCGATACCAGGTGCTCGAGAATTTCGAGAGCTGTAACAACGTCCACTTCAAAATCCCTAACTATTTCAGGATGCAGGTCAAGATCTGTTTCTCCGGAATTGAATACAGTAAACCCATCTTTCTTTAAAATATTGCTGAACGGGTTCTCTACACCCAGGTCAAGAATTCTATCCTCGTTGGAAATAAACCTGGAAATAAAGTTCCGGGTATGTTTATACCTACGCGTTGGAAATGAATTTTCGTACATAAAAATATTTTACTTTAAAAAACTATCTATTAATTGAATAAGTTGTTTTTCGCGCTTTTTATCCGAAAAATCTGAAAGAATTCTTCTTTGAGCCAGCTCTCCCATCGAGCGGTCAGCATCAAAAGCTCTTTTCACTTTTTCTGCCATCTCCTTAGGTTCTCTTTTTGAAACAACAAAGCCGGCTCCGTCCACAATTTCGGGCAAAACCATCACCTCGGAAACCACAGGAATACATTTATGCACCATTGCCTCACACAGCGCATTCGACATCCCCTCGCTAATGGAAAATACACAGTAAACCTTCGCCTTTTTAAAATACTCATTTAATTCAACCTGAGGAACCGGCCCCAAAACAGTTAAATTTTCAGGTAATTTAATCCGAAGTTTATCAATAAGGTCCATTGAAACTCCAATCATAATAAACCTGTAATCAGGCAGAAGTTTTGCGGTTTCAATAAAACTGTCAATTCCTTTTATGTAATAGGTTTGTTTTCTATTCACAATGGCAACCGTAAGGGCAATATTCTCTTTAACATCACCATATTCGCCTAAATCTTCCGGAGCTTTAAACCCGTTTGGAATCACTTTTACAGGGGTTTTCAATCCTTTCACAAAATGCATGATGCCTGCTTTAAACGCCGCTTCAAATGCAAATCGATTGGTATTCTCAACAAGAGCCTGGCTGATTGGCAGAATGCAAGTAGCTTGCTTGTAGGTAAACCGGGCACACCAGGCCCTGATTTTGTTGTTGAAAACGCCATAATTGTACTTCTTGATATAGGTGGCATCGTATCCGCCCACCACCACAAAAAAGGGTACATGAAATATCTTTTTTAAAAAAGCGGGAATTACTGTATGGTAATCGGCAAAACGGGTAAAATAGATTTTTGCTGAAAATGAGTGTTTTATCAAAAAGAAGAACAGCTTGACAGCAGATAACAGGTATTTCTGATTTGTTGATCTATCGAGACATACTGAATAAACATCATAATGTTTTTTCAAAATCTCTTCATCCCTCAGAATGAATGTGGAATTCGATGGTTTTATATATATCAGCTTTTCCAAATCGCCGTCTTTAACATTTGGTAAAATTAATTATTTCATAGTAATTTGAAGAAATCTTTTTTGTCAAAGCCCGTTTTGGTAAAAAATGAGGATGACGAGTGAAAAAAATTAAAACAATATGCCAAAAATTCTCACCATAGTAGGCGCACGTCCGCAGTTTGTGAAAGCCGCAGCGCTGAGCCGGGCCCTGAAAAAATTTAACCTGCAAGAGGTGTTGGTGCATACCGGCCAGCATTTCGACGAAAACATGGCCGACATTTTTTTCCGGCAAATGGAAATCCCCGAACCGAAATACAATCTGGGCATCAATTCGCTCGGGCATGGCGCCATGACTGGCCGGATGCTGGAAGAAATCGAAAAAGTGATTTTGGCTGAAAAACCTTCGACAGTTGTGGTTTTTGGCGATACCAACTCAACTTTAGCCGGAGCTTTGGCAGCAAGCAAACTTTACATTCCGGTGGCCCATATTGAAGCCGGGCTTCGCAGTTTCAATATGAAAATGCCCGAGGAAATCAACCGTATTTTAACCGACCGCATTTCCAGTTGGTTGTTTTGCCCCACTGAAACCGCAGTTAAGAATCTGCAGCGTGAAGGATTTGAAAACTTCAATGTAAAAATTGAAAACATAGGCGATGTGATGTACGATGTGGCGCTTTTTTACAGCGAAATTTCTGCAAAATATGCTACTGTTTTGGAGTCGTTGAAAAGGGATTCCCGCCCAATTGTACTGACTACCCTTCACCGTCAGGAAAATACGGATGATTTGGCCCGTCTGAGCTCGATTGTTGAGGCACTAAACGAGTTGAATGATGAATTTCAAGTTGTACTGCCGTTGCATCCGCGCACAAAAAAAATACTGGAACGAGAAAACATCAGGCTTAATTTTGAGCCGCTTGAACCGGTGGGCTATTTCGATATGATTGAGTTGTTGAAAACCTGTGAATTTGTAATAACCGACAGCGGCGGACTGCAAAAAGAGGCATTCTTTTTTAAAAAACAGTGCCTGGTCATCCGCGACGAAACCGAATGGACCGAGCTGGTTGAGTTGGGATATAACCATTTGGTAGGGTCTGATAAGCAACGTATATTGAAAAAAACCTGTGAAATAAAAAAATCAAATCCTCCGTTTCAGGAAAAACCTTACGGCGAAGGAAATGCCGCCGAAAGAATAGCTCTGTTTTTAAAAGAAATTTAATTTCGATGGCACAGGGGCACAAAGAAAATGTAATTTTGAATTCAAAAAAATCCTTGCGTCATAGCGCCTTTGCGATAAAATAATAAGTATGGAAAAAATTCACATGTGCGACACCTACGGGCAGTACCTTACAATGAAAAAGGAAATTGATGCTGCCATGCAGGAAGTAATAAAATCTACCCAGTTTATAAAAAGCGGAAAAGTGCTGGAGTTTGAAAAGGAACTTTCCAACTACCTTCAAACCAATGTCATTGCCTGCGCAAACGGTACTGATGCACTGCAAATTGCTTTTATGGCGTTGGGTTTGCAACCGGGCGATGAGGTGATTACCACGCCATTTACCTTCATTGCTACCGTAGAAGTACTTGCACTGCTGGGACTTAAACCGGTTTTTGTTGATGTGCATCCCGGCACGTTCAACCTGAATGAAGAAGAAGTAGAAAAAGCAATTACTCCAAAAACGAAAGCCATTCTTCCGGTGCATCTTTTTGGGCAGTGTACCCACCTGGAACCAATACTTGAACTGGCAAAAAAGCATAACCTCCTTGTGGTGGAAGATGCCTGCCAGGCACTGGGAACCGATTATGTTTTCAGCGACGGTACACAAAAGAAAGCCGGAACTGTGGGACATATCGGTTGCAATTCGTTTTTTCCGTCGAAAAATCTGGGAGCTTTCGGCGATGGTGGCGCTATTTTTACAGACGATGAAAAGCTGGCCGCCATCATCCGTTCCATAGCCAACCACGGTATGAAAGCGAAATACCAATACGAACGTATTGGGGTCAATTCGCGGCTCGACAGTCTTCAGGCGGCGGTATTAAGCGTGAAACTGAAATACTTCGACAAGCACATCAAAGCCCGGCAACAGGCAGCGGCCTGGTACGACGAACATTTGAAAAGCATTGATGAAATTCGGTTGCCGGAACGCGTAAATTACAGCACGCACACGTTTCATCAATACACCATAAAAACCAACATTCGAAATGAGTTGCAGCAATTTTTAAAAGAAAAGGGAATTCCGTCGATGGTTTACTATCCGGGCGTCATTCATTTACAGGAAGCGTATCAATATCTGGGACACAAGAAAGGCGATTTTCCGGTAAGCGAATACTTAACTGAAACCGTGCTGTCACTGCCCATGCACACCGAGTTGACGTTGGAACAATTGTTTTATATAACTAATGCAATAAAAGAATTCTTCAGAAAATAATCTTTGCGACTTCGCGTCTTGGCGAGAAAAGTATCACGCAAGGGCGCTAAGACGCAAAGCATATCAAACAAAAAAAATCAGGATTGAATGAAACTTGAAGAAATTATAAACATTATTTCAGAGGGCGAAAACGAAAAAGTAGAATTTAAGTCAACTTTTAATAATGAAGCTATCGTTTCAATTGCTGCTTTTGCCAACACAAATGGAGGAATTCTTCTTGTTGGGATTCAGGATAACGGAAAAATAACCGGGGTTAAAATCAATAGTGAAATTGTAAAAGATTGGATAAATCAGATTCGGAATAAGACGGCGCCCCCACTTTTCCTTGATTATGAATCCATAACATTTGATGAGAAGGAAATTATTGTGTTCAAAATTCCCGAGTTCCCGGTGAAGCCGGTTTCTGTAAGGGGCCGGTATTATAAACGCAGCAGTTCATCAAACATTCAACTTTCGGCCGATGAAATAACGGAATTCAGGTTAACGAGTTTAAATTATTCATTCGACTCTTTTCCAATTGAAACCAGATTTAATGAATTATATCCTGATGCAATTCAAAGTTTCGTTCAAAAAATTAAAAATTCCGGGCGTTTTAGATCTTCTCAAAATATGGAGTTTGATTTGGAAAAACTCGGTTTTTTGCGAAATGGAAAATTGACCAGAGCAGCAGAGTTGTTGTGGGGAAATCATCACACTGCAATTCATATTGGCCGGTTTAAATCACCTGATATCATTATTGATGATGTTTTAATCCGTGCGCCTTTATTAATTGCGGTGGATGAGTCAATGGAATTTATAAAAAAGAATATTGGTCTGGGATATGAATTTACCGGAGAACTTCAACGAAAAAACCGATGGCAGTTTCCTCTTCCTGTGATCAGGGAATTATTATTAAATTCGATTGTACACAAGGATTACCGGAATCCTACAGATGTTATAATCAAAATTTTTGACGACAAGATAGAATTTACAAACCCGGGAGGACTTTTGGGGAATTTGAGTACTGAGGATTTATTAACCGACACTTATTTGGCTAAACACCGGAACAGATTATTGGCTGAGGCATTTTATTTAACCGGGGAAATTGAAAAATATGGAACGGGATTCATTCGGATAAGAAATGAGTTGAAGGATTATCCTGAGCTTGAGCTTTCAATTTCTGATTTAACCGATTTTTTGAAAGTTGTGCTGAAAGTTAAAAAAGAGGTCGGTAAAGAGGTCGGTAAAGAGGTCGGTAAAGAAGTCGGTAAAGAATTATCAGAATCTCAAATCCAGATATTAAATGCAATTGAAAAAAATCCCAAAGTTACGCTTGGTGAAATTGCAAAAGAAATTAAAATGACTAAACGTTCAGTAGAAAGGAATATCTCGAAACTAAAAAACATGAATTATATCGAACGTTTTGGGGGACGAAAAAAAGGATACTGGAAAATAATAACAAACAATGAATAAACTATTTATCCACGAAACAGCCATAGTTGACGACGGCGCCCGAATAGGAAACGGAACAAAAATCTGGCATTTCTGCCATGTGATGGGCACCGCACAAATTGGCGAAAACTGTGTGCTGGGTCAGAACGTGTTTGTTGGCAACAAAGCCGTTCTGGGCAACAATGTAAAGGTGCAAAACAACGTGTCGGTTTACGAAGGCGTGGTTTGCGAAGACAATGTTTTCCTGGGGCCGTCCATGGTTTTTACCAATGTGGTAAACCCGCGCAGTGCCGTTAACCGCAAGAAAGAGTTCAAAGAAACACTTGTAAAAAAAGGGGCTACCATTGGCGCCAATGCCACCATTGTCTGCGGCATAACTCTGGGCGAATACTGCTTTATTGGTGCCGGTGCCGTAGTTACCAAAGATGTAAAACCTTTTGCACTGATGGTTGGTGTTCCTGCCCGGCAAAAAGGGTGGGTGAGCCGCTCGGGGGCCATCCTTGGCAACGACCTTGTTTGCCCCGAAACCGGAGAAAAGTATATCTTAGCCGATGGTTTTTTGAAACTTTTATAAAGAGAAGAATTAATCGCAAAGACGCTGAGACGCAAAGGAAAAATTAAAAATCTTTGCGCCCCTTGTGCCCTTGCGGTGAAAAAAACAAAAATATGAAACGATTTGCACTGATAGGTTCGGCAGGTTACATTGCTGACCGCCACATGAAAGCCATAAAGGAAACCGGAAACGAACTGGTTTGCGCCACCGATCGCTTCGATGTAATGGGCCGCATAGACAGTTATTTCCCGGATGCCGAGTTTTTCCTGGAAATTGAAAACATGGACAAATACATGGACGACATCCGGCGCGAAGGAAATCCCATCGATTATGTGACCATTTGCACACCCAACCACATGCACCCGTCGCACATCCGGTTTGCCCTCCGCAACGGCGCCCATGCCATCTGTGAAAAACCGCTGGTGGTTTACCCGGAAGATATGCGTATTATTAAAGACATTGAAGCAGAAACCGGGAAAAATGTTTATACCATTTTGCAACTTAGGTATCACCCCACTATTCTGGCGCTTAAAAAACAAATTGACGAAGGCGGCGATAAAATGTACGACATCGATTTAAGTTACATCACCACCCGTGGTAAATGGTACTTAAAAAGCTGGAAGGGTGATGTTTCCAAGTCGGGCGGAGTGGCTACCAACATTGGCATCCATTTTTTCGATATGATTACCTGGATTTTTGGCGATGTGAAAGAAAACATTGTGCACCACTACGGACCGCACAAAGCCGCTGGTTTTCTGCAGCTTGAAAAAGCCCGGGTGCGCTGGTTTCTCAGCCTCGATTACAGCGATCTCCCGCCACAAGCCACAGAAAAGGGAATGCGTACCTACCGCTCCATCACCGTAAACGGAAAAGAAATCGAATTCAGTGGCGGATTTACCGACTTACATACCGTAACCTACCAGAATATTCTCAACGGAAATGGTTTTGGAATTGATGATGCCCGCGAAAGCATCCTATTAACTGACTATGTTCGAAATACAAAACCAATTGGTTTGAAAGGCGATTATCACCCGTTTCTGAAAAATGCCTGAAATTATTTTCCGGTAAGGTCGATGAATTTTTGAGCAAGGTTTTTGCGGGAAAATTTTTCAAACGCTGAAGATTCAACTTTGAGTTTTCCTTCAATGAACAGATTAAAATAGTCTTCAAGTGCTTTTTGTATTCCGGCTGCGTCATTAAAATCAAATGCGATTCCAGTCTTTGTTTCATTCAGAATTTTAACGAAGTCGGCATCGGTGGGTCCAATGGCCAGAATGGCCCGTTTCAGCGCCATGTACTCATACATTTTGCCAGGCAAAATACCGCGGGCATTGGGCGTATCGTTTATGGGCAACAGTAAAACCTGCGATTTGGCCAGTTCCTCCAGTCCTTTTTTGTGGGGAAGATGATCCGTCTGGACCAGGTTTTCCTTCAACCCATTTTTTTCAATATCTTGAACAACAGAATCATCGGTTTGGCCAATCAACCGAATGCGAAGTTTTTCTTTGAACGTTTTGTTCTTTTCTGCAAATTCTCCAAGCACTTTCCAGAGAGTTGACGGGTTCCGATCGCGGTTGAAAGCGCCAAAATGTGCAACAGAGAAAAAATTTTCAGGCGAATTTGAAATTCCTTCAAAATCTTCAGGGTCGAAACCGTTGTAGATAACTTCAACCTTTTTGCCTGGAATTTTACTCAAATCTTTCGCGCAGTTCGGACTAACTGTCACAATATGATCAGCTTTTTCAAGCACTTTGAACTCCAGCTTCCGGTGCTTTTTATCTGCCCAACGGGTTAACCTCAGTTTATCGTAAAAATCGATGTCGGTCCACGGGTCGCGGAAATCGGCAATCCAGGGAATATCAAATTTCTTTTTTAACCCGAGGGCAATCAGGTGCATGCTGTGCGGCGGGCCTGTGGATATGATAAGGTCAACCGGCTTTTCATTCAGGTAATTTGTGAGAAATTTTACTGAAGGTTTTATCCAGAATTTGCGTGGGTCGGGTATCAAAAAATTGCCCCGGATAAAAACCGACACTTTGCTTTTCCAGTCGCCCGACGAGGCTTCCGAAATGTACCCGGCTTTGAATTTTTCGCCTTTCTTTTTCCCGGTGAGTTTCCGAAAAACTTCGTAAGGTTCCCATATTGGTGTTTTTAAAATCTCGGTTTCGGGTTGAATTTCGTCGGTTAAACTTTCGTCCACTACCGAAGCATCGGGGTTTTCAGGCGTGTAAATCACCGGTTTCCAACCCAGTTCTGGTAAATATTTCTGCATTTTCAGCCATCGCATAACCCCGCCACCCCCGCTTGGCGGCCAGTAATAAGTAATAATTAAAACCTTTTTCATGTTATAGCTGAAAAGTAAAAAATTTCCTGTTGCAAAGAAAAACCGCGAAGGAGGAGGCAGAGAAAAAAAATAAAACTCTGCCTCTTTAATCCCTCGCGGAAAAATATTCTATAATTCGACATTCATTCCCTCCTGAACAGCAATATCAGCTAAAAGCTTATCGAATGTAAGAAAAATATCAATATCTTCTTTAATACTTAAAGCTGATGCCAATTGAATTGAATCTAAAGTCCTTAGCCCATCACTCCAATATTTTGCAATTAAATCTTTTGCTGATTTTCTTAATTTAAAATTTTGTGGAACAAACCTGAATTTTGCAGAATCTTTGTCAAACTTTTCAATTAATGTTTTAGCAATATTTTCGTTGATTTCTTTTTTTCTATATTTCTTCCAGACTGCAGAACTGAATTCAATTCCGGTAATTTCAGAAATACAAAAAGCATGGATAGAGTTTTCTTTTAGCAGTTCCATCAACTCATCAGTTCCTTCTTCCTTGTGATAAAGTTTGAATAATGCAGATGTATCAAAATATAAAATCATACTGCTTCACGTCTCTCTTCAATGACTTCATCGGAAAACGAAGTTTTGCAATCTTTCAGTAATTCCTGTGTTTCTAAAAAAGAAAAATCGGATAGGGTAAAAACTTCATTGTTTTCTTCTTCAAATGAAACTATAACTTTAACGGGCTTCGAAAACTTTACCGGCTTATCCAATTTGAGTTTGCCCCTGAAATATGTTCCTGTTAATGTTGGCATGTCTTAACTTTTTATAACCTTAAAGTTACAATTTTTCAAACAATATTCGCATGCTCACCTTTTCGCCAATAATTCTTCCCAACTCCGCTTTGTCCACCCGCTCTTGTTCCATGCTGTCGCGGTGACGGATGGTAACGGTGTTGTCTTGCGTGGTTTGGTGGTCAACTGTTACGCAAAATGGTGTTCCAATGGCATCCTGACGGCGGTAGCGTTTGCCAATGGAGTCTTTTTCGTCGTACTGGCAATTGAAATCGAATTTCAGGTTGTCTATAATTTCACGGGCTTTTTCGGGCAGGCCGTCTTTTTTTACCAGCGGCAAAACAGCCAGTTTTACCGGAGCCAGCACCGGCGGGAGTTTCAACACCACGCGCGAATCTTTTTCCAGTTCTTCTTCGCAATAAGCGGCCGAAATCACCTGCAAAAACATGCGATCAACACCAATAGATGTTTCCACCACGAAAGGCACATACGACTCATTCAATTCCGGATCGAAATAGCGGATTTTCTTTCCCGAGAATTTTTCGTGCTGGGCCAGGTCGAAATCGGTGCGCGAATGGATTCCTTCCACTTCTTTAAATCCGAACGGGAATTTGTATTCCACATCTACCGCCGCATTGGCATAGTGCGCCAGTTTTTCATGTTCGTGGAAGCGGTAATTTTCTTCGCCAAAACCGAGCGACTGGTGCCACTTCATTCGAATGGTTTTCCATTTTTCGAACCAGTCCAGTTCGGTGCCGGGACGTACAAAAAACTGCATTTCCATCTGTTCAAATTCGCGCATCCGGAAAATAAACTGGCGTGCCACAATTTCGTTACGGAATGCTTTCCCAATCTGGGCAATTCCAAACGGGATTTTCATGCGCCCGCTTTTCTGCACATTCAGGTAATTCACAAAAATTCCCTGTGCGGTTTCGGGACGTAAATATATTTTAGCTGCATCCTCGGCAGTTGAACCCATTTCAGTAGAAAACATCAGGTTGAACTGGCGCACATCGGTCCAGTTGCGCGAGCCCGAAACCGGACAAACGATTTCCTGATCAATAATAATTTGTTTCAATTCAGCAAGATTGTTGTCATTAAGCGCCTTTGCAAATCTTGCATGCAATTCGTCGTACTTTTGCTGGTTGGCCAGCACCCGCGGGTTGGTTTCCCTGAACTGCTTTTCATCAAAAGCGTCGCCAAACCGTTTTTGGGCTTTGGCAATTTCCTTGTTTATTTTTTCTTCGAATTTGGCCAGTTGCTCTTCAATCAACACATCGGCACGGTAGCGTTTTTTCGAGTCTTTGTTATCAATGAGCGGGTCGTTAAACGCATCTACGTGGCCGGATGCTTTCCAGATGGTAGGGTGCATAAAAATGGCCGAATCGAGCCCGACCACGTTTTCGTGCAACAAAACCATGCTGTCCCACCAGTATTTTTTGATGTTGTTTTTCAGCTCAACGCCGTACTGTCCGTAATCGTAAACAGCGCTTAATCCGTCGTAAATTTCGCTCGACTGGAACACGTAACCGTATTCTTTGCAGTGCGCTACCAGTTTTTTAAAGATATCTTCCTGTGCCATGTATGTATAAATCTGATTTTTAAAATGAACGACAAAATTAGAAACTAATCGGAATAATTAAGCAGAGAACTGCATTGAATTGGAAAATGAGGTCATTGGTCATCAGTCACTCGTAAGTATTCTACAGACTTTTTACTTTTTACTCCCTTCTTCCAGCTTCCAACTTTTTACTCCCTCCTTCCGACTTCTGACTTCCATCTCTTTACTCGACTTCCTCAAAATCAACATATTCCCCTTCGTCGCGGTTGCGAATATTGCTGCTCCCTGAATCGTATTCAATGGTTATCTCACCTTCGCGTTTGGCTGAGCGCTTCTGTTGCCGTTGCTGCTCCTGCATTTTTTTCTGCATCTCCCTCACCTTGTTCTCAACAATAAGCGGCAGCAAATAGCGGGTAAACAATCTGATGACAAAATATACAATCGCAATAAAAATGATTGTCCTGAATAGTCCGACAGGATTTAAAATGATGAAAAGATTCATACTAACTCCAATTACTTCGTCTTAAATAAAAAATTTATTCCAAGGCACAAATTTACATGTTTTGCCGAAGCTGGCTGAAATATCCCGGAAATATTATTCCCTGCAAGGTAAAACTGCAGAAAATCGCCCGTATAAGTTAAACCAAAACCGGGCAAAACAGCAGAAAAATTCATCAGGGTTAAACTTCCGTACATGCCTAAATTCGGGAAAAAGAAAGTCTCGACAAACGGAGTAAAACTGTTTTGTGTTTTATTGCTGAAAAGGGTTACCTGGTTGCTGGCTCCAAGGGTGGTGTTTTCGCTAAACCTAAATTTTGCGGCAGCATGGATTTTCATGGGTAATGCCGAATAATTGCGTTTTTCAGCATCGTTCACATCAATGATATATGAAACTGAGTCTCCAAAAGCTTTCAATGCTTCGCGGGGTTCAAGGTAGAAATCTTCGTCGGGTGCATGCGACTGATAGGGTCTGTTTTCCGAATAAATAACCGGTCGTGTAAACTCTGTGTCGAAGCTGTTGTGCCTGAATCCGATAAGACCGGCATCGGTAATACTGAACGACCACTCTGCAAATTTGTTCGGACGGTAAACCATACCAAAATCCACGCCCACACCAAGGTTGCGGAGTTGAAAAAAATAGTCGCCCGGTGAAACACCGGCTGTAAAACTGGAAAAACGAAATACGGTATCCAACTTGTGGTTGAAAGGGCCTGACAACTTAAATGAGCCTTCCGGTTTGAGAAACATCTTGTCGTTATCCCCGGGTGATTCAACCGACAAATGCATTTCCTCCATTTCAAAATTTAATTTACCGAACAAGACCTTTGGGCGAATACCTATATCCAATCCTTCCCAAATCTGTTTCGATATACCCGGGGCCAGTTCGCGGTAATGCCTGAAAAAAAACGATGCAGTTCCCAAATCTTCATTTTTCCCGAAAAATTCCAGGGTTCCGTCGCGAATAAAGCGGACAATTTCCCTGTCGAACTGACCTGCACCAAACCCACGCTCCGACACCGAAAGGCTAAAGGTATAATCCTGATGTTTCAGACTTGCATAAAACACAGTAACCCCTGCATTAGCCCGGGCGCTCCCCTGCTCCCCAAGGGCATTGTAAAAACGGCTAAAACTGTAACTGAATCCTCTGGAGAAAAGTGAATTTAGCGGAACACTGGAGTTCCAGGTGCCATAAACCCCCGAAAAAAGCGGCATACCAATCACAAGTTTGCCCGTTGTATTGTGTATGGCCGGGTTTACAAAAGCCGACTGTGGCAACCCTGAAAAATGGTACAAGGCAGCCGTTTCCTGTGCCATCATTCCGGCAGGAACTGACAAACAAAAAGCGACCAAAGCAAATCCTGTTCTTTTTATTAAACCAAGCATTCTCACGGCTATTGAACGTGTAAAATTAGTTTTTATCGCGGAATGAAATAAAGTTAATATATTTTAACGCAATGCATTTCATGAAATATCTGATATCGGGTAATATTTTATAATTTTGCCGTTTCAGAAAAATATTTATCTGTTTGAAATTCATTCAGGTAATTAATAAGGAGAAGAATTATGAATTTGAAGAAATTTTGGATTGGAACATTGATAGTTATGGTTGCCGGGTTGGGGTTTTACAGCTTTACCCGCGACCAGAAGAATTTTGAAATTGCCAAAAATCTGGAAATATACTACAGTCTGTTCAGGGAACTGAACATGTTTTATGTGGACGAGGTGAATCCGAACAAACTGGTGAAAACCAGTATTGATCAAATGCTGGAGTCGCTCGACCCCTACACCAACTTCATTTCGGAAGACCAGATGGAAGATTTCCGGTTTATGACCACCGGTGAATACGGTGGAATTGGGGCGCTCATCGGTCTCCAGAAAGGGAAAATTGTGATTTCGGAACCATACGAAGGGTTTCCGGCGCAAAAATTCGGACTCCGGGCCGGCGATATCATCCTTGAAGTGGAAGGAAAATCAACAGAAGATATGACCACCGAGGATGTGAGCAATCTGTTGAAAGGCCCGGCCAACAAACCGGTAAAAATAAAACTGCAACGCCCGGGTGAGAAAAAGCCTTTTGAAGTGGATGTGGTTCGCGAAAAAATTTCCATCGATGCGGTGCCCTATTACGGCATGGTTGACAACAACACGGCTTACATACGTTTATCGAACTTTACAACCAACTGCAGCGAGGACGTAAAAAAAGCTTTCCTTGAACTGAAAAAGAACGATCCGCAAGCGTTAATTCTCGACATGCGCTCGAACCCCGGCGGGTTGTTACAAGAGTCGGTAAAAATCGTAAATCTGTTTGTTCCCAAAGGTTCTGAGATTGTAAGTACCAAAGGGAAAATTAAGCAATGGGATAGATCTTACACAGCCACCTCATCGCCCGTGGATACCACCATTCGGATTGCCGTTTTAACCAACCGCAGTTCTGCTTCGGCCTCCGAAATTGTGGCCGGCGCCATTCAGGACCTCGACCGCGGCCTGGTTATTGGCGAGCGTACTTTTGGGAAAGGACTGGTGCAAACCACCCGCGACCTGAGTTACAACACCAAATTGAAAGTGACCACAGCAAAATACTACACCCCCAGCGGGCGATGCATTCAGGCACTCGATTATTCGCACCGCAACGAAGACGGCAGCGTGGGTTATGTTCCAGATTCGCTTATCACTGAATTCTCAACCAAAAAAGGCCGGAAAGTTTACGACGGCGGCGGGGTTGTTCCAGATATTGTTCTGGAACCCGACCAACTGAGTAACCTAAGTATTGCCCTGTTAACCCGGTTTCTGATTTTTGATTTTGCAACGCAGTTTTCCAACCAGAATGAATCTATTGCAGAGCCGGAACAATTTGAAATTACGGACGACATTTACGCTCAGTTTTCAGCCTTCGTTCAGGAAAACGATTTTGATTATGAATCGCAGTCGGAAAAATTGCTGGAAAACTTAATCGAAAAAGCGAAAGAAGAAAAGTATTACGAACTGGCTTCCGATCAATTTGAACAAATTAAAAAGCGGCTTGAACCTCAGCTCGATAAGGATTTGACTGTTTTCAACAGCGAAATAAAAAGCCTGCTGAAAAGCGAAATTGTTTCGCGGTATTACTACCAGAAAGGAGCCGTTCGTGCATCCATTGGTGAAGACAATGTCATTCAAAAAGCCATCGACGAACTGGCTTCGCCCATGACTTACAATTCCTACTTTGAGCCGGGAATCATTATTACCATGAAACGACCGTAAAAACTTATTGCATAAAAGATAATGAAATTTGAAGAACTGATCAACTTTCCACTTCTAAAAACAGAGCACCTGGAAATAACCGTTTCAAGCATACTGGTTGTTGTTTTAATACTTACGGCAACCATTTTTTTATTACGGGTTATCCGGGGATTTTTTAAACGATACATCAGCAGAAACGATGCTGAAAGGCGCTCTTACTGGTCGATGTATCTCATTTTGCGGTATGTGGTTTGGGTGGTCATCATTGTTGTTATCCTTGAAACTTCGGGCGTAAAAATTTCCATATTGCTTGCCAGTATTACTGCTCTGCTGGTTGGGGTGGGGTTTGGTATTCAGCAGTTGTTCAGCGATATTGCCTCGGGAATTGTTTTGATTTTTGAACGAAATTTACAGATAAACGACATCATTCAACTGGAAGATGAAACCGTTGGAAAAGTCATACAAATTGGGTTACGAACATCAAAACTGAAAACCCGCGACGACGTTATTCTGGTGGTACCCAACAGCAAATTTGTAAACGATACCATCATCAACTGGAGCCAGATGGATTTTAAAACCCGGTTTTCGGTTGCAGTAGGTGTGGCGTATGGGTCGGATACAAGGCTGGTTACCAAAATTCTGCTCGAATGTACCTCAGGAATCAAAAGCATCTCTGCCCATCCCAAACCGTTTGTCCGGTTTAGCGATTTCGGTGATTCCTCACTCGATTTTCAGGTCTTTTTCTGGGTGAAAGAACCCTTCCTGGTAGAACATTCCAAAAGTGAACTCCGGTATGCCATCGACGATGAATTCCGGAAACACGGCGTTCAGATACCTTTCCCGCAGTGCGATTTGCACATTAAATCGGATGCCACCTTAAC
>Ga0209614_1001269_pt1 | contig 19423 bp, 16 predicted proteins | sample BlaSprsedimmetaG_FD_185484 | JGI IMG/M metagenome (GOLD analysis project Ga0209614, IMG submission 185484) | Hot spring sediment bacterial and archeal communities from California, USA to study Microbial Dark Matter (Phase II) - Blank Spring... ... | reverse complement strand
ACTCAGAGGCCGGGACTCTTGATGAAATTCGTTGTATTTATGGAATATTGTTACGCCATAGCAGTCTGATGAAGGCAGAAAATAACAACTGGCCAATTCATCGGGCTGATTATGAGTGGATTGTTTGTAGAAACTGGATTTATCCATCCCACCGGCCACTTTTTCGCTCCGTTCCCGGAACGGAGCGACATGCTTTTTTGGGGGGCAAAAAAGCATGCAAAAAACCCTTTGGCTGCTGATGCTTTTATGGAAAAACTACGGCGGGGGAAAGCCTGCCGCGATCCAAACTCGTCCCTGACAGTGCTTCGCCTGTCAGGGACTCAGACAGGATCGCTGCACAGGCCATGGCGCCTTTTCCCCCGCCTTGTTTTTCTCATAAAACCCTCAGAGGCCGGTTTTTTTCTAATAAATACGTGGAATTCCGGAAACAAAGACCCGTATGAGCTGCATTTCAGCAGGTTTTCAGGATTTTCCCCGGTGCGATTCAGAAATGCCAGGCAACCAAAGTAATAAATATGTCAACTTTATTTAGGCATGGACTACCTGCAACCCGTAACCCGCACCTTCCCTATGCAACTGGTCGATTCCCTCCGGGATTGGGAAGAATAAATTATGAGCTATCTGAAAATATACAACAATAACTCACTAACAAAAAGACAACCAGTTAATAACAACGTAGAAAACTACGTAGATAGCAACGTAATATACTACGTAGATGCCTCATGTAAAAACCGGACCTTTTCCCGGTGTGTGATGTTTGGGAAAAGATCCGGTCGTATTGCCTGCACCTGTTAATTGTTCAGCCGGTCTGTACCTTGCTGGTTTTCGGAGCCGGGTATTTTTTCAGCGATTCGGTAAACCGGTTCAGGTCTTCATCGCTCAGGCTGTGGTTTGTCAGTTCCCCGTTCAGGTATTTTTCATACCCGGTAAGGTCGAGGAAACCGTGTCCGCTCAGGTTGAAAAGGATCACTTTTTCTTTGCCTTCTTCCCTGGCCCGGTATGCTTCCCTGATGGTTTGAGCCACGGCATGGCTGGTTTCGGGAGCCACGATCAGTCCTTCTGTTTGCGCAAAGAGCAGGGCCGCTTCATAGCATTCCAGTTGCTGCAGTGCTTCGGGCCTCATCAGTCCTTCGTTCACGGAGTGGCTGATCAGCGGGGATATTCCGTGGTATCTCAATCCGCCGGCATGGATGGGAGGCGGGATGAACCCGTGTCCCAGGCTATGCATGGCCAGCAGGGGGGTCATTTCGGCCGTATCCCCGTGATCGTAGTGAAAGGGAGCGCGGGTGAGGGTGGGGCAGGAGGCGGGTTCCACGGGAATGATATCGATATCGGCCCCGTGGATCTTGTCGCTGACAAACGGGAAGGATATGCCCGCAAAATTACTGCCACCGCCGGCACAGCCGATCACCACATCCACTTTCTTTTCGTTCACCAGGGCCAGTTGCTTTTTGGCTTCCAGCCCGATGATTGTTTGATGCAGCATCACATGGTTCAGCACACTTCCCAGGGAATACCGGGCTTTTCCTCCCGGTTCACTGACTGCTTCCTCGATGGCTTCGCTGATGGCAATACCCAGGCTTCCCGGGGTATCGGGGTACTTCTCCAGGATATCGCGGCCAGCCTGTGTCTCGTTGCTGGGGCTGGCCACACAATTGGCTCCGTAGGCATGCATCATCAGCTTGCGGTAAGGTTTCTGGTCGAAGCTGATCCTCACCATGAATACCTTGCATTCAAGTCCGAGCAATGAGCAGGCAAAAGCCAGGGCCGTACCCCATTGCCCGGCTCCGGTTTCCGTTACCAGCTTTTTTACGCCGAATTCTTTATTATACCATGCCTGGGCTACAGCCGTGTTGGGTTTATGGCTTCCGGCAGGCGAAACGCTTTCATTTTTGTAATAGATCCGTGCTGGGGTGTTCAGCGCTTTTTCTAGGTGCCGTGCCCTGACAAGAGGAGAAGGACGCCACCTGTACAACAGCTCGAGAACCCCTTCGGGAATATCAATCCATCGTTGCGTGCTCACTTCCTGTTCGATCAGGTTCATGGGAAATACCGGTGCCAGCATGTCGGGGCTGACCGGGTTACCGTCAGGGCCCAGAGGCGGGTTCAGTGTTCCGGGCAGGTCGGCTGCCAGGTTGTACCATTGCCTGGGGATGTCCTTTTCATTCAGAAACACTTTGTAACTCTTGTCCATGGTTTTAATGAATTATAGGTTAAAAAAAACGGGGCATGCTGTAAACAACATGCCCCGCGGAGAAAATTCTTTATTATGCTCTGTCAGTTCGCATCATCCATGTTGTTTACGTTAGTGTGCAGCATCTGCCACCACCAACGCCAGCAACATGTATGAAACAAACCTTTCATTTTTGTATTGGTTTCAGGGTGCTAAAATAGCGAAAGATTCTTTTTATCCAAACAGGTGGTTAAAAAATATGCACTGAACCCCGGAATTATCCATACGGAATCTTTCCCTGTTATTTACTGATTTCCCCGGGCAAGGAAAAAGAGCGAAATACCTGCCACCAGGAAAAGATCTCGGTGTGTGAGGTACTGTACGGGTGCCAGTAACAGGATGATCTGGTAAAGGGCTGCCAGTAAGAGGAAAAGGGATGACAGCACGGTTATATGGTGTTTTCTGACAAAGCCGCCCAGTAGCAGACCGGCCCCGGCCAACAGGTTGACGAGCGACAGGTAGAACCATTGCGACTGCAGGTTGAATTCTGTGAAAATCCCTGAAAAAGCGGCATATACATAAAATGCCACCACAAGCCGCATGATCCAGGTGGCCAGGGGATAGAGGTTCTTAAGCGGTTTCATGAGTTATCGGGTTTGGATTTGACAGGATAAAAATAACCAAAAAACAGGAAAAGAGACCGCGCTTTCTCTTTTCCTGCTTTAGCTGCCATTTTTTCATTCTGGCTGACAAACATGGCTTTCATTTCATTCTGGCACAAAATGTGAAAAGGAAGCAAAATGACATACCATCTTATATAAATATGAAAACAGTTAACTCTTACAGGGAATTAATGCAATATGCCGGAGAGTCGGAGAATGCCTGGCTTTTTTTGTATAAATCAGGTGCCGGGCAGAGCGATTGTGCTCTGAAAAACCTGCAGGAAGTACTGCGGAAGAACGATGATCTCCCGGTTTATCTGGCCGATGTAAACCGTGTGAGGGATATCCATCCTGTATACCATGTGGATTCAGTACCGGTATTGATCGAGCTGGAAAAAGGGGAAAGCCGGAATGTGGTAAAAGGCTGCCAGCAGGAAGGTTTTTTCAGCGCTTTTTTTGAAAATGCCCTGTACCGGGCCCGGGCTCAAAAAGAAGGGAAAACCCCGAAGCGGGTGACAGTATATACCACCCCCAGCTGTCCGTGGTGTAATACGGTGAAGGGATACCTGAGGAAAAACGGTATCCCTTTCCGGGAAGTGGATGTAACCCGGAATGAAAATGCCGCGGAAGAAATGGTAAGACGCAGCGGTCAGCAAGGCGTTCCTCAGACCGATATCAACGGTCAGATCGTGGTGGGATTTGACCGGAAAAAACTGGACCGTTTACTGGAACTGGAATAATTAACATAAACTTTAAAGCACAATCATTATGAAAGAACTGCAACCCATCAATCAGCAGGTCCTGCTCGACCTGAGTGAAAGTGAAGGAGAACAGCGTACGGCTGCCGGAATCATCATTCCTGATACGGTTAAGGAAAAACCGAAGTTTGCCAGGGTACTGGGAATGAGCCACATTGAAAATCCGGAAATTTCTGTGGGAGATACCGTTCTGTTTAAGCCCTATGCGGGTACAGAGACCGAGTTTGAAGGAAAGAAGTATCTTCTGATCCCATATGATGACATTCTGGCAAAGATCGTGGAAACCGATTCCGTTTAGGAATATCCAAAAAAAAAGCCGGGGTATTATTTTTTGTCTGAAAAAAAACTTTTCTCACGCAACTATTTTTCCTTTTCCTGCATCTTACATGCAGACCTAACCTTTATCATATTTCTGTCTGCCCAGGCAGGCGGAAATCCGTTCCTGGTATTTTAAAAAATTCTAGGGTGGTTAGCATGGAATACCGGGAATACGCGGGGAGATCCTCCCCGCTTTTTTATTTCTGCGGTATATAGCCTGCTTCCGTATGAGAATTATCATTGCCTCTTTTCCGGGATACCCGTATTTTGACCCCTTTAAACCTGTAGTTTATGGAATGGATCGCCCTGCTGTTCATTGCTCTGGGTCTTTCGGTTGATTCGTTTGCCGTTTCGGTTTCCTGCGGCCTGGCCAGGCCATCGGTTTGTTTTCGTCAGGCTGTTCCGTTTGCCCTGGTCATGGCTTTGTTCCAGGGTGGCATGCCGGTGCTTGGATGGTTGCTGGGAATGGAAATGGGAGAGAAGATCGGGGATTTTGACCACTGGCTGGCATTTTTCCTGCTGCTGGCGGTTGGGATACGGATGATCACTGACAGCATCCGGAAAAAGAATGGGGAAAAAGTACAGACGAATCCTCTGAAATGGAACATGGCTCTGACCCTGGGACTGGCAACCAGCATCGATGCCCTGGTGGTGGGATTCTCCCTGGGACTGATCCGCATCCACATCTGGAAAGCGGCTTTCCTGATCGGGGGGGGTACTTTTCTGGCTTCTATGCTGGGAATGCTTCTGGGGAAAAAATCGGTGCTGCGTTTTGGCAACCGGCTTGAAATTGTTGGGGGGATCATTCTTATCCTGATCGGCTTCAGCATATTTATTGATCACCAGTTTCTGGGGGGGTAGGGATTCATAAGAAAGGCAGAACCTTTTTTACTCCGGGTGCGACCTGACGTCGTGCCCGGAGTGTTCTACCAGGCGGCTGCTATTTGGCTCTGGTGCTTGTCATGGTGTCATTGAGTGATGGTGTGATGGAGATGAGGATTGGGTTGAAAGGATCCCTTTGCCTTGTTTTTCTCATAAAACCCTCAGAGGCCGGGACTTTTGATAAAATACGTTGAAATACCGGAATTTTGCTCCGCAGAAGATGCCTGTTTTTAGAAGAGAAGAATCAGCCAGATTATCGGGCTGATACGTAGTGTCCTGTTTGAAAAAACTTGATTTATTCATCCCACCGGCCACTATTTCGCTCCGTTCCCGGAACGGAGCGACATGCTTTTTTGGGGGGCAAAAAAGCATGCAAAAAACCCTTCGGCTGCTGATGCTTTTATGGAAAAACTACGGCGGGGCAAAGCCTGCCGCGATCCAAACTCGTCCCTGACAGGGCTTCGCCTGTCAGGGACTCAGACAGGATCGCTGCACAAGCCATGGCGCAATTTCCCCCGCCTTGTTTTTCTCATAAAACCCTCAGAGGCCGGTCCTTTTGATGAAATTCGTAGAAATACTGGAACATGTCTCCGTAAAGGCTGCCTGTTTGTAGAAAAAAAGAGTCAACCAGTTCATCGGGCTGATTCGTAGTGGATTGTTTGTAGAAACTGGATTTATCCATCCCACCGGCCGCGGTTTCGCTCCGTTCCCGAAACGGAGCGACATGCTTTTTTGGGGGCAAAAAAGCATGAAAAAAACCCTCTGGCTGCTGATGCTTTTATGGAAAAACTACGGCGGGGAAGGCCTGCCGCGATCCAAACTCATCCCTGACAGCGCTTCGCCTGTCAGGGACTCAGACAGGATCGCTGCACAGGCCTTCCCGCTTCTTCCCCCGCCTGGTTTTTCTCATAAAACCCTCAGAGGCCGGGACTTTTGATAAAATTCGAGAAAATCCTGGGACAGAAAATACTGATGAAATATATCCCAATGATTCCTGTAGGGACGACAGGATATTTATTGAGTTTGATGAAAAGGTTAACCAGCCCCTCAGGCCGGTTTCGTTCGCCGACCTGTACCTGTAACCTGTAACCTGAAATCTGAAACCCGTAACCCGTATCTCACTTGAGCTACTCAGAGAGCCTTCCGGCTTATTCTAATAAAACGCTTTCAGGATCTTTTCTTCCGGAGCCAGGGACCCTTCAGACAATCTGACAGCCGTTTCGATAAGGGCCAGGTGTGAATAGGCCTGGGGAAAATTACCCAGCAGCCTTTTTGATTTAAAATCAATATCCTCGCTGAAAAGTCCCAGGTGATTGCTGTAGCTCAGCACCCGGGCGAACAGTTCCTCTGCTTCCTCCTTTCTGCCTATTTTATACAGGCTGTCGATCATCCAGAATGTGCAGATGGTAAATGACGAACGGGGCTGCCCGAAATCGTCCCGGTTCCGGTACCGGTACATCAGGCCGTTGTGCATCAGCTTTTCTTTTGTTGTGAGTACCGTTTGAATGTACCGTTCATCGTCGGCCCGGATGAAACCGAACGATTCCATCAGGAGGTTGGCTGCATCCAGGTCTACTGACCCGTAATACTGGGTAAAGGCTTTGATTTTATCATTCCACGCCTTTTTCTGGATGTCATCCTTGATCTGTTCCCTGAGGTCGATCCACTCATCAACGTATTCCGATTTTTTAATCAGCCGGGCAATATGGATACCCCGGTCAATGGCCACCCAGCACAGCACTTTTGAAAAGGTGAAATGCTGGTGTTTGGTGCGCAATTCCCAGATCCCGCGGTCGCGTTTCTTCCAGTTCCTTGCCACGATCCGTATAATGGAACGTACAACGGTCCACAGAGCCTCTCCGTGTTCCAGCGTATTCTCAAACAGGAGGAATTGCTGGTAAATCACATCCATCAGGATGCCGTATATGTCGTTCTGCTTCTGCCTGTATGCATCGTTACCCAGCCGCACGGGGAGCGACTGCTGATATCCTTCGAGATGACTGAGAATACTTTCTTTCAGTTTTTTTTCCTTGTTGATCCCGTACATGATCTGGATTTTTTCATCCTTCACGGGAATGATATCCAGAATGAATCCAAGGTATCTTTTCGCCACGTTCAGATGCCCCAGCGAACCCATAACCTTGATCACCATGCTGGCATCGCGCAGCCAGCAGAAGCGGTAATCCCAGTTCCTGATCTCACCGATGGTTTCAGGCAGGGATGTGGTGGCCGCCGCCAGAATGGCCCCCGATTTGTCGTAGCTCAGCAGCTTGAGAACCAGGGCGCTGCGCACGATCTCCTCATTGAAACGGGAAAACTTGCGGGTTCTTTCCGACCAGTCGAGCCAGTACACCTTGGTTCGCTGCAGTTTCAGATAGGAACGTTCGGCGGTTTGTTCCAGCAGCTTCTGATTATAGCTAACCAGCATGAAGGAATCCTGTTCCAGAACCTGTTCTTCGCCCGAAACAAGCTTTTCCTTGTCGAGGTCGGTATACAGGTAAACCGAATCGTATACCTTGCCGGCGCTGTAACTTTTTATGTATTCCTTTTTGATAACCGTTTCGGTAGGCATGGCGGCGTACTGCAGGGCCGGTTTATAGCTAACCCTGAAACGGGGTTTTCCCGACAGGAGTTTGAGATACCGTACAATGTCGGGGGGAGTGTAGTGCTGCCGGTTCGGCTCGATATACCTGGGCATGAAGTCGATCAGTTCGAAAGCATCTTTGCCGTTGGTGAACCGGGTAACCAGAATATTTGTTTTTCTAATATACGACTGGCTGATATTATAATCCTTCCCGGCTTCAACAGAAAAATATCCGCCGATCCGGGTATCGAGTATCCTGGCGAAAACGGAAGGAGAGTTGAATTCGGGAAGGCAGCACCAGTCGATCGACCCTCGGGCCGAAACCAGGGCGGCGCTCCGGCAGTTGCCGATCATGCCGTAATAATAATTGTCGTTCAGGTTGTATGGGATGCTCATCTTTTGAAAAAAAATGATTGGTCAAACGAAAAAAAAGTGTATTTTATAGGGTTCAAACAGTAAAATGGGTAGTATTGTGAAGCGACTGGTCATTGTATCAAATAGATTACCTGTTGGAATTGAGATTGAAGATAACAAAATTGACGTAAAACCCAATGTGGGGGGACTGGCCACCGGTATGCGTTCCGTGTCGCAGAAATATGACAGCCTGTGGATAGGATGGTCGGGCATGCATGCGGAAGACCTGAGCCTGGAAATGCGCAAAAAAACCGATGAGGCGCTGAGAAAAGAAAAATGCCTTCCCGTGTATATCGGCAAGGAAGAAATTGATAAGTATTACTACGGTTTCAGTAACCGCACCATCTGGCCGTTGTTTCACTATTTTACGCAGTATACCGAATACTACCAGGAATTCTGGGAAACCTATGTTGACATCAACAAGCGCTTTGCCGGTATTCTGAAAGAGCACCTCAGGAAGGATGACGTGCTGTGGATACACGATTATCACCTGTTGCTCCTGCCCCGGATGATCAAGGAAGAATTTCCGGCTATTCCGGTAGGCTTCTTTCTGCATATTCCCTTTCCTTCGTACGAGGTATTCCGCATTCTCCCATGGAGGAAAGAGATCATTGAAGGCATGCTGGGGGCCGATTTACTGGGTTTCCATACCTTCGACTACGAGCGGCACTTTCTGAGTTCGGTGCGGAGATTGCTTGGCTATGATATTGAATTCAACCGGATCAACCTGCGTACCCGCATGTCGATTGTGGATGCTTTCCCCATGGGTATAGACTACGGGAAGTTCCACCAGTCCGCTCTGGAACACCGGCAAAAATCAGGGAAAGACCGGCTGGACATTCAGAAAGATATTGAAAACTTTTTGTCGATGTCGCCCGGCCGGAAGCTGATCCTTTCGATCGACCGGCTGGACTATTCCAAGGGGATTCCCAACCGGCTGCATGCCTTCGAACATTTTCTCAACAAATACCCTCAGTACCTGGAAAAGGTCACCCTGGTAATGCTGGCCGTTCCGTCACGCGACCAGGTGGAACAGTACCAGTTGATCAAGAAGGAGGTGGACGAGCTGGTGGGCCGGATTAACGGGGCCTATGCCACCATCAACTGGACACCCGTATGGTATTTTTACCGTTCGCTTCCCTTTGAGGAACTGATCGACCTCTACTCTTCCTCGGAAATAGCCCTGATCACACCCGTTCGCGACGGAATGAACCTGGTGGCCAAGGAATTCATTGCCACCAAAACAGAGGGACGGGGAGTGCTTATTCTCAGTGAGATGGCAGGGGCGGCCAAGGAAATGGGTGAGGCTATCCTGATCAACCCCAATAATATGGATGAGATTGCCGATGCCATTCATCACGCCCTGGAAATGCCTGCAGAAGAGCAGAAACAGCGCCTGGAAGTGCTGAAGGAGAGGTTGCAGCGGTACGATATTGACAAATGGGCAGGTGATTTTATGGATTCCCTGCTGGAAGTAGCAGACCAGCAGCAAAAATACCTGGCCAAACGCCTCACTTCGAAATGGGAGAAAAGAATGTTCGAGCGATATGCAAAGGCAAACAGGAGGATTTTTTTCCTCGATTACGACGGGACTCTGGTCGGCTTCCGGAAAGATCCAAAACATTCCCGCCCCGACGATGAACTGATGGATATTCTTACCCGGCTGGCAGATGATAAAAACAATCGCCTGGTATTGATCAGCGGCCGCGACAGGGATTCGTTCACCCGCTGGTTCGGCGATAAGCCTTTTGACCTGATTGCCGAACACGGAGTGTGGCTCAGAATGCAGGGAAAAGACTGGGAACTGTTCGAACAGATGGGAACCCACTGGAAAGAGATTATCCGGCCTGCACTGCAATTCTATGTTGACCGTACGCCGGGAACCTTCATCGAGGATAAAAATTATTCAATGGTATGGCATTACCGGAAAGCCGACCCTGAATTGGGAGCCATGCGGGCCCTGGAGCTGAAATATGAGCTGACCAGCCTTCTGGCCAATCTCGACCTGGAAATCCTGGAAGGGAACAAGGTGATCGAAGTGAAAAAAATGGGTATCAACAAAGGGAAGGCGGCAGCCAGGATTCTTCAGCAGGACCGGTATGATTTTATATTCGGTGCGGGAGACGACTGGACCGATGAGTATCTTTTCGAGGACATGCCGGCAGAGGCCTTTACCATCAAGGTGGGTATGATCAATACCAGGGCCAGTTACATTGTAAACTCGCATGAAGCCGTGAGGGAACTGCTCCGGAAGTTTGTATCATGAAAATTCGTAAATATCTTTCTGTGAATCAAGGGGAATATTGTGTGATGCCCGGATTATTCCCCGTTAAAGCCTGCAACTCCTGCCGGTAATTTATTTCCATGAAAACCGTTCCCTTGTGGAGAAAAAGAAATCGGCTTCGATCCGGGCGTTCTCATCGCTGTCGGAACCGTGGATGGCATTAGCCCTGACCGATCGGGCATACAGTTTCCTGATTGTTCCCTCCTCAGCCTTTGAGGGATCGGTATTCCCAATCAGGGCCCTGAAATCTTCCACGGCGTTTTCCTTTTCCAGAATCATTACCAGGATGGGCCCCGACGACATAAAAGTTACCAGGTCCTCATAAAAGGGCTTGCTACGGTGAATGGCATAGAATTGCCTGGCTTCGTCCTTGTTCAGTATGGTGGTTTTCAGTGCCTGAATTCTGAATCCGGCTTCGCAGATCATTGCCAGGATGGATCCGGTGTAATTTTGCCGGAAAGCATTCGGCTTGATCATGGCAAAAGTAAAATTTCCGCTCATAAGCTTCCCAATGGATTTCCATGGCGAATATAGAAATTATTTTATACCGGATGGGAACCTCCCGCAAAGATTTTTTATCTTTGACCCTTTCAATAAAGTATGGAATTCATTGTGAAAAAAGAACTTACAGAAATATTTTCCCGCCTTGGCGAATGGGTTGCCCAGTCGGAACGCCCGGTGGTCATTACCCATCTGAACCCTGACGGCGATGCCATCGGTTCTTTGCTGGGACTATACCTGTATCTGAAGAATTCAGGCAAAAAGGCCCATGGAATGACCCCGAACAATTTTCCTGCTTTCCTCAGATGGCTTCCTTCCGCAGGGGAGATCGTAAGGTATCAGGGACATGAAAAGCGCGCCCGGCAAATTCTGCAGGAAGCCGACCTGCTAATCATGGTGGACTTTAACGATCCGAAACGTCTGGGGAGACTTTGCCGGGAAGTAACTGCCTCTTCTGTCAGAAAGGCCATTATCGATCACCATCCCAACCCCGCTCTGGATGCCGGTCTGGTAGCCGTTCAGGAAGACGCCAGTTCGGCGGCCGAACTGGTATTTTCTTTTATCGGACAAACCGGGGGAAAGAAAGCCATCACGCCGGAAATAGCCGAATGCATTTATACCGGCATCATGACCGATACGGGGTGTTTCAGTTTCAATTCCTCCCGTCCGGAGTCTTTCCGTACGGTGGCCCGGTTACTGGAAACGGGGATTGACAAGGACCGGATCTTTAATAAGGTATACAATAATTTTTCCGTCAGGCGAATGCAATTGCTGGGATATGCCCTGTACCGGAAGATGAAGGTATTGACGAAATACCATTCGGCGTACATGGTTTTAACACTGGACGAGCAGAAAGAGTTTGGGTTCGTTACCGGCGATTCGGAAGGATTTGTCAATTACCCCCTGGCTGTCCGTGGGGTGATATTTTCCGTGCTGGTGGTGGAAAAGGCCGGCCATGTGAAATTATCGTTCCGGTCGAAAGGGAAGTTCAATGTGAATGAATTTGCACGCAAATACTTCAGCGGAGGCGGGCATGTCAATGCCGCCGGAGGTGAATCGAACGAATCGCTTGAAAAAACCGTACATTTGCTGGAGAAAACCATTTCCATAAGCGCCCATGAACTGGAAGAAGCTTTTCGGCAGGCCTGATACGATCTGGTTCCCGGTATTGCTGATGATACTGCTGGCTGATTGCCGGCGGCCCGTGAGGCTGCCTGTTGAAGAGCAGGCACCGGACAGGAAGGAAAGGATGGAAAAAGTGAATGAATTCCTTGTGACGAAAGACCAGGAGGTGATCAGTAACTTCATCAGTAGAATGGGATGGGAAATGGAGCGTACAGAAACGGGGTTGTGGTATATGATCATGGAACAGGGCGACGGACCGGCTGTAGCCCCGGGGAAAACGGTTGTATATGATTACCGGATCAGCCTGCTTGACGGAACCCTGTGCTATTCATCGGAAGAAGACGGCACAAAAACCATCCGAACGGGATATTCCGGGGAAGGGGCCGGTTTGGAAGAAGGTATCCTGATGCTGCGGGAAGGAAGCCATGCCCGTTTCATTATGCCCCCGCATCTGGCATTCGGACTGGTAGGCGACGGGAACCGGATACCGGCACGCGCCACCCTGGTGTATGAAGTGTGGGTACTGGATGTTCCATAAGCCGGAAGGAAAAGTCTGGCACAAAGCTTGTAGATAAACTGGTTTGTAACCCCGGGAAATATTTTTCCGTTTACATGAATGAATGAAGAAACAATGCGAATGACCATGTGAATGGGATTGTTATCCGGAAGGAAGTAACGGAAACCTTGTTCACCTAAAACCTAAAACTATGTCAACCAATTATTTGATGAAAAAAGCTCCTTTTCTGCTGATAACTGTTGTTTTGATGTTATTGCCCGTATCCTGCCTGGACCTGGATCAGGAAGATCCATACCAGGAAATGCTCGAGGAAGAAAGGATCGAACTGGCGGCCTATATGGAAGAACATTACCCGGGTGTGGAACCTCTTCCCTCGGGGCTTTATTATGTGGAACTCGAGGCAGGAACGGGCGATTCTGCCATGGTTGGGAAGAATGTCGTGGTGGATTATGCCGGTTATTTTCTCGACGGCACCATGTTCGATACCAGTATGGACACGGCTGCTATTAGAGGAGATATCTATCAGGCTTCCAAAAATTATACCCCTCTTGAATTTACTCTGGGATATGCCAACCTGATCTATGGCGTTCAGGAAGGTGTTTCGCTGATGCGTGAAGGCGGATCAGCCAAGGTGTTTTTCCCTTCCAATTTGGGGTATGGGCGTGGATACGGGAACATTCCTACCAACACTACCCTGATATTCGATCTGTATTTGCTGGAAGTGACCGATTTCTAAGATAACGAACTGTTTAAGGTGTGTTTCCCGGCCAACCGCGGATAACAGGAGAGATTTACCTGAATAACAGAAAAATTGCCGGCCTTTTATGTATATCGGGCCGGTTTTTTTTCCAGTCTGCCACGGGCATGGTTCTGATCCATTCGCTTTCCAGGGTCAGATCACAGGCCACGCAAAGAAGGGTGTCAGGCCGGCAGGCGCGCAATACACTGTCAAATAATGCCCGGTTGCGGTAAGGCGTTTCCATGAAGGCCTGGGTGATACCCCGCTGCTCCGACTCCCTTTCCAGTTCCCTGAGAGTTTTTTCCCTAACGCCGGTATGTATGGGAAGGTATCCGTGAAAGGCGAATTTCTGTCCGTTCAGGCCCGAAGCTGCCAGAGCCAGGATAACCGACGAGGGACCGCACAGAGGCCTGACCCTGATCCCGCTGAGATGAGCCATCCGCACCAGCCCGGCTCCCGGGTCGGCAACTGCCGGCATGCCTGCCTCCGAGAGAATGCCTGCATCCTCTCCGTCCAGCATGATTTTCAGATATTCCTGCAATTTCTCGTCCGGACTGTGCCGGTTCAGCTCCAGGAATAACAGGTCATCAATGGGCGTGGGGATGTTTGTGCTGATCAGGAAACGGCGTGCGTTTCGAATATTTTCTGCAAAGAAGACTTTCAGGGAATGGATAACCGGCAGGATGCCCTGTGGTATCACAGTGTGGATTTCCCCGGGACCCAGCGTGTTGGGAATGAGATACAAATTGGCGGCCATAAGCCAAAAGTAATGAACTTTCGTGAGAACAGAAAAGGGAAAGAAACCGTGATTTGGCTGATAAACCCTTTTATTAGCTTACAGGAGGCGAATTGAGCGGAAGCCATTATCTTTGTTCCTGTGAAACAGGTCCCTCAAATAAAGGCTACCTTTCTGGGAACAGGAACATCCCAGGGGGTGCCGGTCATCGGTTGCCGGTGCCGCACCTGCCTTTCGAATGATCCCCGTGATAAGCGGTTGCGCAGTTCCCTGCTGGTGGAGTGGAATGGCCATCACCTGGTGATTGATACGGGACCCGATTTCCGGCAGCAGATGTTGCGTGAAAACGTCCGGAAGCTCGATGCCATCCTCTTCACCCATTCGCACAAAGACCATATTGCCGGACTGGACGATGTGCGGGCCTTCAATTTCATCCATCAACAGCCGATGGACCTGTATGCCGAGGAAAGGGTGATCAGCCAGCTGCGGAAAGAATTTGCCTACATATTCGCTGAAAAGAAGTACCCGGGTGTGCCCGATGTGGTAATCCATCCCATCAGTACCGAACCGTTCCGTATCGGTCCCCTGGAGGTCATGCCCATACGGGCCGTCCATTACAGGCTGCCTGTGCTGGGTTTCCGCATGGGCGATCTGACATATATAACCGATGCCAATTACATACCTCCCGAAGAGATGAAAAAAATCGAGGGGTCGCGCGTATTGATCCTGACCGCCCTGAGAAAACGCCGGCATGTTTCTCATTTTACCCTGGAAGAAGCGGTGGAAATCATCCGGAAGATCGGTCCGGAGCAGGGCTGGCTCACCCATATCAGCCACCAGATGGGACCTGCCGAAGAAATTGAGAGGGAATTGCCTGAAGGGGTCCATCTGGCCTATGACGGATTGAAAATTACCGTTTGAAAAGAAGGAGGAAGGCTAAAGGTTAAAGGCTAAAGGCTAAAGGTTAAAAGTTAAAGGGTAAAGGTCAGGTAGTTGTGTTATGGGTTACGGGTTACGGGTTTCGTGTTGCGGGTTATGCCCTGCCGCGATCCAAACTCGCCCCTGACGGCGCTGTGCTTGTCAGGGACTCAGACAGGATCGCTGCACAGGCCATGGCGCATTTTCCCCCGCCTTGTTTTTTTTTATAAAACCCTCAGAGGCCGGTCCTTTTTAATTCATTTGGAAGGAATAAGCTGTTTCAAAAAAATTCTAAAACGCATAGGGTCAAAGATACGTACGAAAGATACTGAATATGTAGTACTGAATACCTGTTTATTGTGTGCTTTGTGATTCTCTTCGTGTACTTCGTGGTTAAATGATTCCTGACTATTTACAAAGCCCATGTTCTGATAATATTTTTATGGTATTCAATAGACTTGCGAATTTGACAACGTAGTAATCTACATAGATGAATACGTATATAAGCCGTTAAATAAAGTGTTATATACGCACAAGGGAAGAAAATACACACAAAATATTTTAAAATCGTCGTTTCCAACCCTTTCCAAAAGAAATCATCTGTTTTCCCAACCGGCGGGTAGGGCAGAGGGCAAGAGGGTGGTTATTCCATGATTCTTCGTTGATGGAGTTGCCTGAGGTAGAAAATGCGGCTGAGGGTGAGGCCGGCGAAAAAAATGATTCCGGCAGTTACCAGGGCATGCTGCAGCGAAAGATGATCGGTAATCCATCCGAAGAAGGGGCCCAGTATGGCAAAAAGAAGACGGATCACGAAATTTCTGACAGACAGCACGGTGGCTCTGACATCCGAACCGGTGAACCGGTTGATGTATTCCTTTAAAACCGGAGTGGCGATTCCACGAATCAGGTAAAAGGCGAGCAAAACCAACAGCGACCAGATTACCGGGAACAATCCGGTAAGCACAAATCCCAGCGGCAATCCCACAGAGAACAGTGCGAGGGTGCGGGAGGTTCCCAGATACCTGGAAAAACGGTATGAATACAGGGCCGCCAGCCCTACACTCAGGTTCAGGAGGGTCCACAATACCCCGAACAGGGGAACAGGAATATCCACTGCCTTGAAAAAAGGCTGAACAAACCAGGCCATGCTCAGGGTGGAAGCTCCGGCAATGGCAGAGAACAGAATGGTCCACCGCAGCATGGGGTCGTCCCACAGGGCATTTTTAAATATGCTCAGGATGTGGCGGAATCCTTTTTTAACCAGGATGAAATGACGCTCCGGCTCGGTGAGGGTGAGAGCGGCCGGTATGGCCATAAAGGCAACGGCTGCCTGAAAATAGAACGGTGTACGCAAACTGATCCCTGCCAGGAGACCTCCCGTCACACCGGCCACCGCTTCGGCAAAATTCCCCAGGGATATGACCCTTCCTTCGTACAGGGCATATTCTTCCTGGCGTTTTTGTTCCATAAGGGAATCGTACAGGATGGCGGAATCGGCTCCGCTGATCAGGCTCTGCCCGATCCCAAGGGTAATTTCAGCCACAATGAATCCCCGGAAACTGTATGAAAAACAGTATACAAAATAACCGGCCAGTCCCAGCACACTGCCCGTGACGAGTGTGGATTTTCTTCCCCATACATCTGCCAGATAACCCGAGGGGATCTCCAGCAAAACAATGGATACTGAATAAACCGCCTGCACAATGAATACCTGTTCCATGCTGAGGCCGTTATCCTGGTAGAAAATCACAATGATGGGCATCACCAGCATGAACCATTTGGCGATCTTGATTACATACAATCTGGGTATGTTGGGATGCTTCAGGGGATTCATAGGCTATTCTTTCCGCGGGCGCCGGCGTTTTAATATCCGTACATCTCTTTCCACCATTTTTTTAGCCGTTCGCGCAGCTCTTTTTCACGGGTATTGTCCTGCGGATCATAAAGGATCTTTCCCCTGATTTCCGGCGGCAGGAACTCTTCCGGGGTGAAGTTGCCTTCGTAGCTGTGTGCATATTTGTAATCTTTTCCGTATCCCAGCTCTTTCATCAGGCCGGTGGGTGCGTTTCTGATATTCAGCGGCACCGGCAGGTCGCCCGTTTTTCTAACCAACGACTGGGCATTTTCGATGGCCATATACGCTGCATTGCTTTTGGGAGAGGTGGCCAGGTAGATGGTGGCTTCGGAAAGAATGATCCTCGATTCAGGCCAGCCAATCCGGTGGATGGCATCGAAAGCGGCATTGGCCATAAGCAGGGCGTTGGGATTGGCCAGGCCGATATCTTCGGCTGCCAGGATCACCAGGCGGCGGGCAATGAATTTGGGATCTTCTCCTCCTTCCACCATTCTTGCCAGCCAGTATACCGCTGCATTGGGATCGCTCCCCCGAACCGACTTGATGAAAGCCGAAATGATATCATAGTGCTGTTCGCCTCCCTTGTCGTACAGGGCCAGGTTTTCCTGCACCTTTTCCAGTACGGCTTCGTTGGTGATCACCACCTTTTTTTTATTTTTCTCTTCGCCCTGCAGGGCGGTTACGGTGATTTCCAGGGCGTTAAACAGCTTGCGGGCATCTCCTCCCGAATACCTGAGCAGGGCTTCATCTTCCTCCACCACAATGTCGAGTTCCTTCAATACCGTATCCTCCTCCAGGGCCCTGTTCAATAAAAGCAGCAGGTGCTCCTTTTCCAGGGGTTTCATGATGTATGTCTGGCACCGCGACAGAAGAGGGGAGATGACCTCGAACGACGGGTTTTCGGTAGTTGCGCCTATCAGGGTGATTACGCCCTGTTCCACCGATCCAAGAAGAGAATCCTGCTGCGATTTGTTGAAGCGGTGGATCTCATCGATGAACAGAATGGCATTGGGCCGGTCGAAAAACTGCTGTTTCTTTGCCTTTTCAATGGTTTCCCTGACATCTTTCACCCCTGAGTGTACGGCGCTCAGCGTGTAAAAAGGCCGTTCGTGCCGGCGGGCGATCACCCGGGCCAGGGTGGTCTTTCCAACACCGGGCGGACCCCAGAACAGCATGGAAGGGATATTCCCCGATTCGATAAAGCGGCGGAGCACCGCTCCCTGTCCCACCAGGTGCTCCTGCCCCACATAGTCATCCAGGGTTTGGGGACGCATGCGTTCCGCCAGGGGTACATTGGGTTTGATCATACATCGGCCTCCTTCAGACGGTAAAAATACGGCTTCCGGTAATATAGTGAAAGAAAACGGGGAAATTTGTTGGTCAGGCCGGAAAGTCAGTTGTGTTTCCATGGCATGAAAAACAAACCATAACCCTGTTCCCTGTTCTTCCGTAAAAGGAATGGCCCGGAATTTCAATTTTTATGAATTTCTTCTATCTTCGGGTTAGTATTTTATTAAGAAAAATGCTTAAACAGCTGAATATGAAAACAAAAAACAGCTTCAGAAAGATCACGGCCCTGGCCTTTGCCGGCATGCTGTTCTGCCAGGTGGGAGTGGCCCAGCTTAACCAGGTGGATTTTATCAAAGGCGGGCTGGAAAACGGTGAACTTATGCTCAAGGAATACGTGGCTCCATGGGCCAATTCCCTGGGAGCCAGTCTGAACGGTGGATGGTACAACACCGCCAAACCGCATAAGCTGGGGGGATTCGATCTGACCATTACGGTGAATACCACGGTGGTGCCCGATGCAGCCAAATATTTCGACGTGGGGGCCCTGGATTTCACCGGAGGGCTGCAACTGACCGATCCTGCCGACAACATGGCTTCCACCATTGCCGGTCCGAAAGGAGAAGGGCCGGAATTGAGGTATGTGGAAGAGTTCGGAGGAACGGAATATTCACTGGCCACTTTCAATACTCCCGGAGGAACCGGGGTGGGAGTGCTGCCGCTGCCCATGGTGCAGTTCGGACTGGGATTGGTGAAGGGAACCGATGTGACCGTGCGTTACCTTCCCCGGCTGAATATTTTCGATGCCGGTTCGGTAGGCATGTGGGGTGTGGGATTGAAGCACAGTATCGTTCAGTGGTTTCCGGGATCTGCCCTGATTCCCTTTGAGCTTTCCCTGTTCGGAGCCTATACCGAGCTGACTTCCCTGGCCGATGTGAATTTTCAGCCCTCGTCCTACGGGGTGCCGGTGAACCTGGAATCGTATACCGATGCCGATTTTGATAATCAGATGATCGGTCTGGATATGAGCGCCTGGACTGTGAACCTGATTGCCTCGAAATCGCTGGCCATACTCACAGTATATGGTGGCGGGGGGTATAGTTCCACCCGGGCTAATCTGTATATGGACGGTAACTATCCCCTGACCCAACTGAACACCGACGACCCGGGCAATCCCTATGTGGAAGTGGCCGATGCCAGCATTGTGGAAGACCCCATTAATATTGAAGTGAAGAATTTCAGCGGGCTCAGGCTGAATGCGGGGCTGCGGCTCAAACTGGCCCTGCTGACCCTTCATTTCGACTATACCTGGGCTGATTACTCGGTGTATACCGGTGGGATCGGCATCAGTTTCAGGTAAGAGAGAATGATCATTTTCTGTTTCCAGAGAAGCTCTCCGGTAGGAGGGCTTTTTTTTATGCTCACTGCTATGCGGCTCCGGTATATGTTATGGTGTGATCGGGTGATGGAGTGATGGTGATGAGGAGTGGAGTGGATTGGAATAATCCCGTTGCCTGTTTATCATTGATATATATCCATCCCACCGGCCGGTGTTTCGCTCCGTTCCCGAAACGGAGCGACATGCTTTTTTGGGGGCAAAAAAGCATGCAAAAAACCCTTCGGCTGCTGATGCTTTTATGGAAAAACTACGGCGGGGGAAGGCCTGCAGC
>Ga0209614_1001268_pt1 | contig 19430 bp, 13 predicted proteins | sample BlaSprsedimmetaG_FD_185484 | JGI IMG/M metagenome (GOLD analysis project Ga0209614, IMG submission 185484) | Hot spring sediment bacterial and archeal communities from California, USA to study Microbial Dark Matter (Phase II) - Blank Spring... ... | reverse complement strand
GCGCCAATCCTAGCAGCGTGTCCCCCACCCCCTTGCCCCCCACGGCGACAGTCGCAGCGGCACAGCACACGGTTGAGGTGGGGGACACGCTGCTAGGATTGGCGCTGCGCTACGAGCTCCCGATGGCCGCGTTGCAACTGGAAAACGGTCTGGGCGACTCGACCCTGGTGCGCGTCGGGCAGGTGCTCACCATCCCGCCCGCAATGGGCTGGGCGGCAGCCTCGCCCTTCTGGGTACTGCACGAGGTCGGCGCGGGCGAGACTTTGCTCACGATTGCCCGGCGCTACGGGCTGACGGCGGCGGAGCTGCAACAGGTCAACGGGCTGGGCGACACCGAGCTGTTGTCGGCGGGGGCGCTCTTGATTCTGCCGCTCGACGTTCCGGCAGAGGTTGCCGCGCACGCCGCCCTCCCGCCGGCGACGCCGACGCCCCTCCCTATCGCAACGCCGTCGCTCGCGCCAACAGCTATCGTGACCGATGCGCCGACCGTCGCGCCCACCAGCGCGCCGCAACCGCCCCCGGCAGACATCACCGCCTGGCCGAGGGAGACCGCGCGCATCATCAACGAGGTGCGCGCCGAGCACAACCTGCCGCCGCTGATCTACAACGAGACCCTGGCGCAAGCGGCGCAGGCCCACGCCAACGACTGCGCCGCGCGCGGCTGGTGCAGTCACACCGGCTCCGATGGCTCCGACATCAAGACCCGCATCCTGCGCGTGGGCTACGAGCCGAGCAGTTGGGCCGAGTGTTGGGCGCAACGCCTCACCCCGCAGGGCGCCGTGGATATTTGGATGGACGAGGTGTACCCGCAGCCCGATGGCACGGTCATCTACGGGCCGCACCGCCGCACGCTCCTCACCACCTGGCAAACGGAAATCGGCATGGGCGTATCCGAGACGACATGGGGCTATTACTTCATCGCCAACTTCGGACGCCCCTGAGTGTACCTTCTGGAGGTTAAGACCGAATGCAGACAGAGACAATTGGACGCGATTATCTGACCCTGGCGTTGCGCATCGAGCGTCACGTAGAGGGCTTCGTGGATGGCTACTTCGGCCCGCCGGAGATCAAGGCCGCGGTCGAGGCGGAGCCGTTACGCGAGATCGCCGCGCTACGCGATGATGTGGCGCAGTTGCAAGCCCGGGTCGCAGAGAGCGAGATGAACGCACAGCGGCGACATTTCCTCACCAAGCAGCTCCATGCAATGGCGACCGTCCTGCAACGACAGGCCGGCGAGACCCTCGCCTACCGCGATGAGGTGGCGGGCTGCTTTGACATCCACCCGCAGCCGATCCCCGAAGCGGAATTCGAGGCGGGCCTGGAGGCGCTGAACGCGCTCCTGCCGGGAGAGGGCGCGCTCTTGCCGCGCCTGACGGAGTGGAAGCGGCAATTCGAGCTGCCCAAGGAGCGCATCCTGCCGGTGATGGAGACCGCGCTGGCCGAAGTGCGCCGCCGCACGCTCTCGCTGTTGACGCTGCCGGAGGGTGAGGCGGTCACGGTGGCGCTCGTGTCGGATCAGCCGTGGTCGGGCTACAACTGGTATCTGGGAGCTTACCGCTCCCGAATTGACATCAACACCGACCTGCCCGTGCGCGCCAACACCATCCTGGGACTCATCGCGCATGAGGCGTATCCCGGCCATCACACCGAGCACGTCATCAAGGAACAACGCTGGTACCACGAGGAAGGGCGGCTGGAGCACGGCGTCCTCCTGCTGCTGGCGCCGGAATCCTGCATTGCGGAGGCCATCGCCACCGTCGCGCTCGATGTGATCTTCCTCGAAACGGAGGAGAAGCGCGCCTGGTATCGTGAGGTGCTCTACCCCCTCGCCGGCATCGAGGTAGACGTGGATGTGCAGCTGGCCCTGGAAGAGGCGCAGGAGAAGCTGGGCGGGGTGAGCGGCAACGCCGCATTCCTCCTCCACGAGGAGGGGCGACCAGAGGCTGAGGTCGTGGCCTATCTGTGCCGGTACGGCCTGCGCACGGAGAAAGAGGCGCGACAATCGCTGCGTTTCATCAGCCACCCGCTCTTCCGCCCCTATATCTTCAACTACTTCTACGGGAGGCGCTTGCTCAAGCGCGCCTTCGCTGTGGCCGAAAAGCAGGCGGTCTTCCGCTGGGTAGTCAGCGAACCAGTCACAGCCTCTTCCATCGTAGCTCGCTACGGGCTTGATTGAAGACACGGGGAGAAGTACCAGGGGGCGTTCTATCACGAACGCCCTCTTTTTGCATGAGCTGACTTACAATGGTACAATGCAGTAAGCATCTGTAACTACTCACCCTGGCTCCGAGGGGATCGTCAGATCCCCGCCAAGTCAGAAGAATTATCCGGGACTGCATTTTATAGTAGCCTGGAGTTTGCTTATGCATCCACGCCGGATCTGGCGATCCGGCTAGAGCCTGAGTAAATACAAGCATCTATCCTAAAACTCGCTCCCGCCTCCGAGAACGGGGGCTAGAGGAATTTTCGGGTAAGTGCTAAGCGCCTACCAAGCGATGAACCTGCACCGATCAAGTGGGTGAAATGAACGTACCGCAGCTGTTTGAAAAATACTACGTCGAGCGATTGCCAATCTACACGCCGCCCTTTGGATTGGATGACAAAGGGCAGAAGGTCGCCACCATCAATGGGAGCTCGATCCGCAGCACGGTGCTTTACATGCAGGAGGTGGTGCGCAGCGAAGCCGGCGCGACGTTGCCCCCGACGCTCGCGCCAGAGCGCCGCGTGGAGGAGCTGGATACCGCCGCCGAAAGCGCCCTGCAAGACCTGCTGGCGATGCTCAACGCCTCATTTCACAATCGCAATTTTCGGTCACAGCAGAATATCTGCTCGACGCTAAGAACTACTACTCCTACGAGTTCAGCCTGGTGGTCGGCGTGTATTGCAAAGCCATCGCCGGCGAGGAAGATTTCCACTTCAATCGCGGGCAACGCACGATCCCCACCTCGCTGATGTGGCTGATACGCCCCTTCTCGATCCCCCAGGTCTACGCCGCGATCCCGCGCCTGTTGGCGCACTTCGCCAACACCGAAGTCGAGCTGCTGGAGAGCTCCGACACCCACGCGGTTCTGCAATGGCATCCCGTCCGCGAACTGGCGCAGCTATCAGCTGCCTACGGCCCGCGCTACGTGCAGATGGGCTGTGAGGTCTACAAGGGACTCTTCAGCATCGTCCCACAACTCGTCGCCAATCTCCCTCCCGCGACCGTGTACGAGCTGTGCGATCCCGAGATTGACGCCGAACCCTGCCGCCTGTGGGAATTCCAGTGGAAGCAGCCCCCACGCCAACGCGATTGGCGACCACTGGCAGGCGGGGCCGCCTCGCTGCTGTTGCTGATGCTCTTCATCTGGCTGGGCGGGCGGTTCCCCTGGCTGGGCCTCCTCGTCCCTGTGCCGGGATTGATCGGCTGGTACAGCAGCCTCCTGCTTCGGGTACGCGCAGCGGAGGCGCTGCAAACGCACCTGCTGACCGAGCAGCAGGAACTCGCCGAGCAGCACAGTCAGCTGTTGATGGCCTACAACGATCTCCAGGTGGTCAACGTTGATCTTGAGGAGACCGTGCGCAATCTGACTGTGATGCACCGGATTGGACAATCTATCGCCTCGACGCGCACGCTGGAGGCACTACTGCAAAATACGGTGGAGATGATCGCCGATTCCCTGCATTTCGACCGCGTGATGATCATGTTGGTAGATGAGGAGCAGCGAGCATTGCATAGCGGCCCTACCACGGGCGGCACGCCAGAGGTAGAGGCCCTCGTCGCCGATCTGGTCATCCCCCTGAGCCGCACAAACTGGGCGCCGATCCGCGCTTTGGAGACGGGGGAACCGGTCTTGATCCCCTCACCAGAGTCCATACAGCACGATGCGGTGGAATTGGTAAGGGCGTTGGGCAGCGAGTCTTTCCTCTCAGTGCCGCTCAAGGTGCAGGACAGGGCCATCGGGGTGCTCATCGTAGACAAAGCCCTCTCTGGACTGCCGATCACGGCCCAGAACCAGGATGTGCTGATGACGTTGGGGCACGCGCTGGCTATCGCCATTGACAATGTGCGACTCTATGAAAGCATCGAAGCCTACAGCCGCACGCTGGAGGAGCATGTCGAAGCGCGTACCCAGCAGTTGAGCCAACAGCGAGAGTATCTCGCCGCCCTCAATGAGACCACGTTGAACTTGATACAACGGTTGGAAATCGGCGACCTCCTGACCGCCCTGGTCACGCGCGCTGCACAGCTGGTGGGAACTGCGCACGGTTTTATTGATCTGGTGGATGCGGAACAAACGTTCATCGAGGCCAAAGTGGGCCAGGGAATCTTCAGCGACACCATCGGCACGCGGCTCACGCCGGGACAGGGACTTTCGGGGCTTGTGTGGCAACAGGATACGCCACTGGTCATCCATGATTATGACCAATGGCCGGGCCGCTCGCCGCACATTCCGTTGGGGATGTTGCGCGCGGTGATGGGCATCCCGCTCAGATCAGGTGCGCAAGTAATAGGCGTCATTGGGATGGCCTATACCTGCGATGAAGACCTGGCCTTGCGCTTTGGCGATGAGCAGATCGAGGTATTGACGCGCTTCGCGGAGCTGGCTTCGGTGGCGCTCGACAACGCCCGGCTCTACGCCCAGGCCCAGCAGCGCATCAAGGAGCTGGCGATCCTCAACGAGCTGGGGCGGTCGCTCTCGCTGGCGCTGGAGATCGAAGCGCTGTTAGAGCGGGTTTTGCAGCAGATCAGTCAGGTGCTCGATACGCACAACTTCTTCATCGCGCTCCACCATGAGCAGAGCCACGAGTGGGAGCTCGCGCTGGTTAAAGACCACGGAGAGCGCCTCCCCAAGCAGCGCTTCGAGATCGAACGCGGGCTGACCGGCTACGTGATCCGCGAGCGCCGCGCGCTGGTCTTCAATAGCGCCGCCGAAATCAAGGCCTTTTTGGAGGCCCAGCAAATTCCCATCTTGGGCGAGATGGCAAAATCGTGGATGGCGGTGCCGCTCATCGCCGTGGATCGCGTAGTGGGGGTGATGGGCATCCAGAGTTACGCGCAGGAGCAGCTCTACGGCGAGCCGGAGTGGACCTTTTTCACGACGATTGCCTCGCAGGTGGCGGTGGCGATTGCCAACGCCGAGCTCTTCACCCACACGCAACGCAGCAAAAGGTTGCTCTCCGCCGCCGCGGAGGTTTCGCGCGCGGCCTCTTCTATCCTCGATCTGGACATCCTCCTGCCGCGCGCGGTAAATCTGATCCGCCGCCACTTCGAGCTCTACTACGTGGGCATCTTCCTGGTCGAGGAAACGGGCAAGTGGGCGGTCTTGCGGGCAGGGACCGGCACAGCGGGACGGCGGATGCTCGCAGCATTGCACCGGCTGGAAGTAGCCCCCACCTCGATGATCGGCACGTGTATCGTGAAACAGCAGGCGCAGGTCTCGTTCGATGTGGGCAGCGCAGCGGTCCATTTCGACAACCCCTGGCTGCCGGCGACCCGTTCGGAGTTGGCGATGCCGCTGAGCTCGCGCGGGCGTGTCATCGGCGCGATGACGATCCAATCGGCGGCGCCGGCGGCCTTCAGTGAGCAGGACATCACGCTGTTGCAGACGTTGGCGGATCAACTGGCGAACGCAATTGAGAACGCCCGGCTCTATCAGGAGAGCCAGCAGGCGCGGACCGAGGCCGAACAGGCCAACCTCGCCAAGAGCACCTTCCTGGCGACGATGAGCCACGAGATTCGCACCCCGCTCAACGCCGTCATCGGGATGACGGGCCTGCTGCTGGACACGCGGTTGACGAACCAGCAGCGCGACTTCGCGGAGACGATCCGCCACAGCGGCGATGCGCTGCTCACCATCATCAACGACATCCTCGATTTCTCCAAGATCGAGGCCGGGCGGTTGGAGTTGGAGTATCATCCCCTGGATGTGCGCGAGACGGTGGAATCGGCGCTGGAGCTGGTGGCGAAGGAGGCGCTGGATAAGGGCTTGAGCCTGGCTTCGTACATTGACGCGCACGTGCCCATCACCATCATCAGCGACTCCACCCGGCTGCGCCAAATCCTGGTCAATCTGCTCAACAACGCGGTGAAGTTCACCGAAAAGGGCGAGGTGGTGCTGCGCGTGGCGGGGGAGGCGATCTCTACCACCGCAGATGGCGAGAATGGCCTCTACGAGTTGCACTTCACCGTCCACGATACCGGCATTGGCATCCCTGAAGAGCGCCAGGATCGGCTCTTCCAATCCTTCAGCCAGGTGGACGCTTCGATGACGCGCCGCTATGAGGGGACGGGATTGGGGCTGGTGATCAGCAAGCGGCTGTGCGAGCTGCTCGGCGGGCGCATCTGGGTCGAGAGCGAGCCGGGAGCGGGGTCGGACTTCCACTTCACCATCCAGGCGCAGAGCACCCGATCGGCAGCGCCGCTCTATCTCAGCGATGAGCAACCGCTCCTCACCGGCAAGCGGATGCTGCTGGTGGATGACAACGCCACCAATCTGGAGATTCTCACATTGCAGCTGCGCAATTGGGGCGTGCGCTCGGTGGCGGTGCGCTCCGGGCACGTGGCGCTGGAGCTGCTCAAGCGCCACGCGAACTTCGATGTGGCGCTGCTGGATATGCAGATGCCGGAGATGGATGGGGTGACGCTGGCGCAGAAAATCCGCGAACGCTGGGACGCGCTCACGCTACCGCTGGTGCTGCTCACCTCATTGGCGCCGGGCGAGCACAACCTGCCGCCGGGACTGTTCGCGGTCTACCTCACCAAGCCAGTGCGGGTCTCGCAGCTCTACAACGCGCTGCTCGAGGCGCTGACGCAACAGGCGGGGCTGGTGCAATTGCGCATCGGGCAGACGAAGCCCAGTTCCGCCTATGATATCCAATTGGCCCAGAAGTTGCCGCTGCGCATCCTGTTGGCTGAGGACAACGCGGTCAACCAGAAGGTAGCGCTGTTGATGTTGGAGCGCCTGGGCTATCGCGCTGACGTGGCGGCCAACGGGTTGGAGGTGCTGGCAGCGTTGCAACAGGGGGACTACGATGTGGTGCTGATGGATGTGCAGATGCCGGAGCTGGATGGGCTGGAAGCGACGCGCCGAATCCGCGCGGAGCTGGCTTCGGAGGCGCAGCCCTACATCATCGCGATGACGGCGAACGCCATGCAGGGGGACCGGGAGATCTGTCTGGCGGCGGGGATGGACGATTATCTCAGCAAGCCGGTGCAGGTGGAGCAGCTCATCGCGGGGCTGCGGCGCAGCGCCGGCGAGGAAGTGACTGTGGAACCGCCGCCGCCCACCCGCCCAAGCCCACATGCGCCGCCGGTGCTCGATATCGATATTTTGCGGCGGCTCAAGGCATCTCTAGGTCGCCGCGCCAAGCAGAAGATTCAAACGCTGGTGGATAGCTTTTTCGAAAGCGGGCCACGTCTGCTGGAAGAGGCCCGTGCAGCCCTCGCAGAAGACCGCCTCGCCGATCTGGAACGCGCCGCGCACAGCCTCAAATCGGTGAGCGCGACGATGGGGGCGCTGGCGCTGGCAGCCCAGGCGCGGGAGTTAGAAGCCCGCGCGCGCGTCGGGGAGCTCAGCGCTGCCCCGGAGCAGCTGGAGCAGCTCGCCGCCGCCTATGAGCGCGCCCGCGCGGCCCTCGTATCTGTGCGAGAGACGCTATAGCGCCTAGGGCAACTCCGGGTAAGACTTCAGCGGCGCGTAGACCACGCTGACCTTGGTGGGGCCGGCGTGCGCGCCCAGACTGGGATTCATCTGGCAGGTCGGCAGCCAGTGACAATCGAAGTGCAGCTCCAGCTCCTGCCGAAGCCGGACGACGCCCAAGGGGTTCTTACCGTGGACAATCTGGGCGCGAAGCGCAGTCCCCTCTCCATGCTGTTTCACAATGTGCTTTACCATCCGCCGGATCGCCCCATCCAATGCCAGGGCCTGCCCGCGCCGCTCATAAACGCCAGCCTCCTTATTCATCACGATAATGGGCTTGATATTGAAAATAGAGGCGAAGAGGGCCTGACTCTGCGTCAAACGCCCGCCGGGCAAGAGGTACTTGAGCGACTCCAAGGTGATGACGGCATCGGTCTGCTCCTGGATGCGCTGTAACAGCGGCAGGATTTCTTCCAGGGGCCAGTTGGCTTGCATCGCACGAGCAGCCGCCTCGACCTGCCAACCGGTAGCCACCGAGAGCGTCTTGGTGTCCACAATCGTCACGCGGGCCTCCGGTACCTGTTCCACCGCCGCGCGCGCGGAAGCGACCGTCGCACTCATCCCGGAGGAGATGAGAACGCAGAGGATGTCGGGGTCCTGTTGCGCCAGCTTGCGGAAAACCATAGCGAAGTCCAGCGGCGTCGGCGGGGTGGTGACAGGCAACTGATTCGTCTCTTCAAGCAGCGCGAATAGCTGGTCGGCGGTGAGGTCGCCGCTGACATACGTCTTGCCCGCCAGCACAATCTTAACGGGAACCACATGCAAGGGGACTTTGAGCGCGTCCCGTTGCGAAGGTGCTAAATCGTGCGCGCTATCCACTACCAGTTGCATCATCCACCTCGCTTCATCAGGGAAGCCATGCCTGGGCCAGCCCTGGGTGATTTTGAATCCAGGCGCGCGCGGCCTCTTCGACCGTCAGCCCATCAATCTCTACCGGGGCCAACATCTCGATCTGATCGCTGTTGGTGTAGTAGAAATTCTGCAAAAACTCATAGGCCTCTGGCGCATATTCTCGCAAACCGGGCCAGAAGATTTTGAAGAGTTGTTCGGCAGGATAGTCGCAATCCACCCCGCCGGTAGCCTGTCTGGCATAACATTCGGGGCTATAGGGAGGGAGGCGCACCTCGATAAGATCGTATTGCGCGAAGGCCCAGTGCGGACTCCAGAAATAGAAGAGCAGCGGATCCTGGTTGGCGTAAGCAGTAGCGAGCGCCTCCAAAATGGCCACCTCCGAATTCGCACAAACGACCTGCAAGGGAAGCTCGAGGTTCTCGATGATCTGTTCTTCGAACTGCACCCAGCTGGGATCGCCGGCGAGGAATTGTCCCCGGTCGCCGGTCTCCTCGGTGGCGAAGAGTCGCGCCAGCTCCGGATCGGCAAAGCCCTCCCAGGTGGAGAGTTCGGGATGCTCGGCGCGCATGTAGGCGGGGATGAACCACCCGATTTTGCCTACCGGCCCGAGATTGCCGCCCTGCTCCACCAGCCCTTGCGCTTCGATATAGTAGGCGACATCCTCCGAGCGCCCAGTCTGCCATACTTCGAGGTTGACGTGGGCATCGCCGTTGGCAAGGGCCTCCCATTGTTCTTCTTCGTCCAGGTAGACAATCTCGACGGGATAGCCGAGTTCCTCTTCCAACATGATTTTAGCGACCGTCGCGTTGAGCTCCGAGGCAAGCCAGGAATTGGCGACGATTCTGATGGGGGTACGCGGCGCCTCCGGGGTCGGTTCGGGGGCACAGGCGCTTAGCAACGTCCCCAACAGCAACAGGCACAACAAGAGAGCGATACCCTTCGTCAAGGCCGTGGTGTTTCATCATAACCTCCCGGTTTATACGCGCCACATTTGATGATACTCTCAGTATAACGCTAAACTCGCAGAAGGTCAAAAAAGTACGTGGGGCGACGATGCAGCACGCTACCACAGTCCCACAACGGGTGAACCACTGCCACTTACGTACTCACCTATTCTCCGCCGGCTGCCAGGTGACAGATCATGGGGCAAGCCATCAAAGGGGAAGAAATCGAAACGCTCTATCTCGCGATCTGTCTTCCCTGTAAGAGCAAAATCGCGACAAGAAAAGACAACGACATGATCATTCTTGTGCTCGTAGAAGTTCGTGTAGACGCCAAAGAGGCATAGGTCTCCCAACGCTGCGCCGAGCTCTTCGGTGGCCTCACGCCTTGCGGCTTCCTCGATACTCTCACCCTTCTTGACCCCACCACCGGGCAGATACCAATGGCGCTGATAAGTGTGCTTCACCAGCAGCACAGCTCCATCTCTTTCCAGAATCAGCCTGACGCCTACGGTTGTGGGCTTTGTAATACGCCAAAGCAACCTGTTAACCCTGTAGAACAATCGCGGTAGTAGCTTCATCTTCTTTAGTGATCCTTTGGACAGGCTTCGTGCTGGCTCTTGCCGTATACCTGCTCACGCCCCAGGTTACGGCTCAACGCTCAAGATAGAGATTCGGTCTTGCGTCGTATTCCATCTGCCAAATCTCCACGGCCTGGGAGTAGGTGACATAGACGATCTGACCTGAGTCCGCCAGCGGAGCTAATTGCTCCAGCAGCGCTTGCAGTCTGGCATACTCATCGAGATTAAAGATGATACTCTGCGGTACGGCGAGGGAGGCGGTGTACATTGCATCGCGCGCAATGGCGCCGGCTTCCAGTTGCGCCAGCAGATCGCGCACGAATTCCGGTGTGCTCCGCTGCCCGCGCCGGCCACCCCAATTATCGTACTCGCCCGGGCCGACGTACACCAGCGGCCCTTGCGGATCGTGTACCCAAAAATCCTGCCCAGCCCCCTGGGGTCGCCACACCCCACTGGCAACATCGTCCGCGCTGAAATCGCCCCGATGGTGCTCCGAACCGACAGCTAACGTCAGGGCCTGGGGCGTCCAGACGAAGTCAGGGTATAGCCGGCCGCGCTCGCCCTGCGTCAGCGTTGCCCATTGCGCCGGATCGTCCCACACCAGGCCGCCAACGTTCTCGCTGGTGGCTGTGGTGACTTGTCCAGCCAGGTAACGGATGTCGGCGTAGTTGTCCTGCCCCTCAATGTCCCAACCGCCCTCCTGGTGCGCGTCGATTTCGTAGCCGTAGTGGGTGGCCAAGTAATCGAGCACATTCTGCCCGTTGGTCTCCGCTTGCATGGCGGGTGTTTCACAGCGGCTGACGCCTACCAGGAACTCGTAATCCGTTTGCAGGTTGATCGCCGCCCCATAGGGGGCCATCGCCTCGGCAAATTGCAGCAGTTTCTGGCGAAAGTCGGGGTAGACTTCACTGAAAAAACTAGGGAATCTCACGCCAAGGCGCAAAGACGCTAAGAATTTTAAGTTGCTAATAAATTTTGATTATAAAAAACATTTACATTATTTAAGGTAAATTCAAAAAACCTTTGCGACTTGGCGGCTTTGCGTGAGGTCTGGGCTTTTTTCAGTAGAGTCGGGGTAAGCCTGGCAATTCGCGTAGATGGGCACATCTTCGATATGCAGCGCCACCGTCACATAGATCGGCGGGATCGCGGTACTGGGCTGCGGTGTGGCAGTGCTCTCTGCCGAAAGTGCAACCATCGCCTGGACGTACTCCAGCATCAGTTGCGGCAGGGCGCGAGATTGGTTTTCCGCGAGCATAGGCGGCGGGCTGGCAGCGTCATAGGTCTGGTTGGGCGGGAGGTCGTTGAGCCGCACCCAGGGGACACCGCCCGCCACAGCGTTGTTGACCATCAGGATGGCGTGATCGTTGTCCGGCTGGACGTGATCGCGCGCGGATTGGATGCGCTGGTAGGGCACGCGAATCTGGCCGATGAAGGTGCTGGCCTCACGTTCGGCCCAGAAATCCTCGTCGTCACAGGAAGCCACCGCGTTCAGATGCCCTATCCCGGCCTCGTCACAGCCGCCGGTATCATCCCGATCCGCAGGGCCTTCCCAGTCAACGAGGAATCTGACCGGCAAGTCGGGATGCCGCGCCAGCGTCCCCGCGCCCATCGTGATGCCGTAAGAAAAGGTAGCCAGTCCGATCTGGGCGGGATCAATCCCCGGCAGGGTGGCAGCGAAGCGAAGCACCTCGGCCAGCCCGTCCTGATGGACGAAGCCGTTATAATCCTCCGTTCCACCGCTCTCTCCGCGCCCATCCGGGTCGAACAGCACAACGGCATAGCCCGCTTGGGTGAAGGTGTCCACGGTTGAGCCATCAGGCGAGGGGCGCAGGAAGTGCGCGCTATCGCCGCTGCCGCCGGGGACGAGGACCAGTGCCGGCAGGCGCCTCTCGCCGTCCCAGGTGGGAGGATAGAACACGGCGACGTGCAGCGCCGCCCCGCTGGCGGGATTGGTGACGGTGTATGGCCCCTCTTCCCCCTCGCGCGTGGGTTGGGAGGTGAGCGCACAATCCGCCGGACAGTTCTGGGGGGTCTCCGGGCCGTCACAGATGCCATCACCGCAGCGCGTGTCCAATGAGGGCTGAGGGGTTGGGGTGCTCTGCTGCCCTGTGAGGCTGCAAGCCGGCGTCAACAAGGTCAGGCCGGCAAGGATAAGAAGAAGAAAACGTTTCATGGGGTCCTCCTTGTTTCGATGAGTAGTGTATATCACGGACCCGGAGATTGCAACTCAACGCGAGAGTTAGACCGGCAAAGGCGCTCGGTTCTTCCCGGTTACGGCTCGCACCGATACAGCACAACCGGCTGTCCCCCACCGGGGCGTTGTGATAAGTTCTCCTGGCTGAACTCTGGAACCACCCGGCAGGAACTCTCCAGCCATGCGGCAATGTCTTGTTTGTTCGGTCTGCCACTGAACAGCACATAGCGCAGTTCGCTGTTCGCCACCATCTCAGCCAGGCCAGCCGCGTCAATGACCGGGTCCTGACCGCCAAATCCACCCATGTACAGCACCGGGCGGCCGGTTGCCAGCACCAGCGGCGCGCCAATATGCGCGTTCGGCACGGCTGCCAGATAGGCCACATCCTGCGTGTGAGTTTGCAGGAAAGCCACGAGCGCTTCGTCCGTCCGGTTGGGCTGATGGGACGCGGGTGGCTGGTTGCGCGGAATCTGAGAGGCTTCCCCGCCATTGAACGCGGTGGGCAAATTCGCGTTCGGCGTCCTATCCCAGACGGTCAGTCCTGTCCACAGAGAAGGCATGAACAGCATGGCGACCAACACGGTCAGATAGGCTGCCGGGCGCAGAGACTTGACCAGCAGCAGCCCCGCACCGCCCACCAGAAAGACCAGCGGCAAATAGCATAGCGACGACTCGAAGCTATATTGCCGGGCAGTGAAGAGCTGAAAGCCAATCGTCAGGAGAGCGGCAAAGATCAGCCCCACGTTCACCCACGAACGAGCGGTCTGCCAGCGCCAAAAGAGCGCCATCCCCGCCCCGACCATCGCGCCCAGAGCCGGGGCCAGCATGATAGTGTAGTAGGCGTGGAAGATGCCCTCCACCGCACTGAAGAAGAGTAGGCAGGTGAGCAGCCAGCCGCCCCACAGAACGAACGCTTTGTGTTCAGGCTCCAGCGGCAAGCGTGGACGCGCGGCGAACATCGCCATCACCCACCCCACCAGCGCAAACGGCAACAGCCACGACATCTGTTTGGAGAGCGGGGCCACGAAGAAGCGGGCGACGCCGGGCGATCCGGTCTCGTGGTTGAAAGGCGTGCTACCGGCGTTGGGATTGGGGCTGGTGTTGGGGCCATCGCCCATCGCGCCGGGCGGCGGGTTGAAGCCGGGAGGGGGAACGCCAGGCGCGCTATCACCTGGCTGGATATTCGGGGGTACCGCAGCGCGCGGGGCGCAGGCCAGTTGATCCATCCCCGGCGGGAAGATGCACACGCCGCTGAGGGCCTCGCCATTCGGCAGGGTGAAAGCGCAGACGGCGTCCGGCGCTTTCCCGGCGCAGGCCTCGAGCGCTTCTGGCGGCGGAGGTCGCAACGGCTGGCTGTTTTGTCCGCCAGGATTGGGGGCAGGCGGCGCCTGGTAAGGAACCGGTCCGCCCGACGCAGGCGGAGGATTGCCCGCACGCTGTCCAAACAGCCGCGAAAGGCCATTGTGCCCGACAATCAATTCCATGACCGTGTTGTTCTCACTGCTGCCGATGTAGGGGCGCTGGTCAGCGGGCGTCAGGTCCACGATGACCGCCCACGAAAGCGAGACGACCAACAAGATGACCGCCGAAACGCCGATGCTGAGAAGTTTCTTCCCCCAGCCGATCTTCGCGCCCAGGAAGTAGAGCGCATAAAAGGCCGGTAACGGTAAGAAGGCTTGCAACATCTTGATATTGAACCCCAACCCGACCAGAAACGCACCCAGAAACAGCCACCGCGTTTCGCCGCTCTCCGTGGCGGCAACGAAGGCCCAGGTCACCAACAACAGGATGAAGATCAGCATCCCGTCCATCGTATTGTTGCGATTGGTGGCGATAGCAATCGGCGTGAGCACCAGAGCAAGCGCCGCGACCAGTCCCGCCAACGCCCCCAGGTGCTTTCGGACCAGGTGGAAGAGCAGCGGCACGCTGAAAATGCCCGCCAGCATGTTGGGCAGTGAGACGACCCAGCCTTCCACGCCCAGTACAAGAGCAAAGGCCGCCTCCACCCACAAGCCGAGCGGCGGCTTATCCACAGTGACAGCGCCGCCGGGTTCCGCCGCCACAAAGAAGAAGTTGCGCCAGGATTGCAGCATACTCTTAACTGCCGCCGTGTAGTAGGTGTTGGCATCACCGATGGCTTCCAGGTTGGCAAGATGCAGGCCGGCAGAGAGCAACATAATGGCAGACACCAGCAGGTGCAGTGGGGTAATTCCCAAAAGCAGTTTGCGGTACAAAAAAGGTGATCTGGAGGAAGTAATGTGCGTGATCATCTAATTCTCCTGGTATATGCCCAACGGGCCGTGAGTTGAGGCGCCCCCCGGCGCCAGCGGCTTAGACGGTTCGACAACTTGCGTCTGCTTCACGGCCATTGTCGCGATGTCGTTCACGGTAAGCAGTGTCTATGACCAAGACCCGTATTCTGAAGAGCCGGATGACGGGCCTTGGGTCTGCGAAAACTGTCACGTCCGGTTCGGGAGTGGCGGCGGGGTAGGCGACTGCCCCGCTGACCATAACTTAAGTGGCGACGCTTTTGCACAAACTATTGATGGGCATACAAGAACCCCAAACGGTTATGTACTGGATTGGGAGAGGTTTTCACCTGAAAGCCTCTTTGGCGCAAATAGTCTACCAAATCTGTATGTGAAAATTCTGTCGCCCCGTCGTGATACTCAAGACAAATGTTTCTTATCTTTTTCAGGGTTGCTGCGCTTGCATTGAAGAGTATATCGAATTCACCCCCTTCACAATCCATTTTCAGAAAATCGCAGACCGAAAGGGCGTTCACTTCAAACACATCATCCAGGCAAAGTCCTTGTATGGTAATTGCTGCTGCTGTACTTGAAGTATTCGTAGTTGTATGTTGAACCGCTGCTCCTGTAGTAAATAGCGTCATTTTGTCTGACCGCGCGCCAATGGCTATAGGCGCGGCTACTATGTTGCTGATAGCATTCAGTTTGATATTCTCATCCAACAGCCTGTAAGACTCTGGAAAAGGTTCATAGGCATAAACTTGACAGTTTGGATGCTCGTAGGCAACTGAAATAGCAAAGTCCCCAAGCCCAGCGCCTATGTCAATAACAGTCCAACCATCTTGAATTGAGGTGGCGGTAGATTCATAATCGCGGTCAAGGCAAGTTTCCTTGATAATCCACACATCCATCAAACTCCGCACCTTGAACTGACAGCCATTCCTTAATCTGATAACCACTGGCTTCTTGTTTAGCAAGAGACCAAAACATACATACCAGTTGCTAATCTGTCCTAGAATTGTGGGCACTGAGGATAGATAATACTCAATTCGGCGTATCATAGTTCACCTGCCTTAACCACGATTGTCAGTAGCCTTTTGGACTATTGACAGGGTGACGAAGGATCAAGAGCAAGGGCAGGTGTACTAAAATACTTCCACCAATTGTTGGCTACTCCGTCTGTTCCGCAACCTGGATTAGAAGGCAGATGGCCAAACCAAAACCCAAAGTAATCAAGATGGTCGCAGTTCCAACGTGAGCAGGTAACAGGCACGGCTGTCTCTAAGGGATTGCCTAAGTTAGGGTAGTTGGCAAAGTCATCGCAGTTTGACAAAACTGTCGCCGTGTTCCCATAATCATAATCGGTCACACCATTTGGGGGATAATGAACATTACCGCACCCACTATAGGAGTAGTTGGGAGATAATGCTTTGACTAAAGCGAATCTCTCCCAGTTATGAGAAGTTCTATTTTGTTGCCAACTACCGTAAACTTGAGTTAGAGTGGCTTCGGTTCGATGTCCAAAATTCTCAACCGCGCAGTTGAGACCACGCTCTGGACTTGGCCCCATAATAGGGATAAGCCGATTACAAGTGTGCGGGCCTGGCACTGGTGGGGAGTTATACCAATAAGCATTTGGGCCTACAAGCGTAGACTCATAAAACCCAAATCCGGGGCCATTGTATATCCATACTTCATCTACCTCACCACGGTTGGCACGCCCACAAATATCAAAGGCTGGTGAGTTGACAATCAAATTGTAATCTACATTGTCTGGAGAGTGGAACGGGATTTCACCCCGGATGGCCGCCAAGTATTCTGCTTCAGAATAACGAAAACCATCAATCTTTTGCGGCCACCCATCAGTGACAATAGTGGTGTGAACTATTTGATAGTTCAATCCATTGTTAGTTACTTGCCTGAAAAAATCCGTCGTTCCTTGGGTCAGATCAGTGTGTTCATTCCAATGCAAATAATCACTGAGATATTGTCCATTGCTCAAAAGAGGGTCATATACGATGACATAGACTTTTCTGGTGATAACTTCGCTCGGCGCATATGAACGCATAACCAATGGCAAGAAAATCCTGCTAGATGAAGTGACAGTATATTCCCAAGTTTCGTTGAGCGTAACTAAACTGCCATTCCAATATCCTCCGCCAAAAAACAGGATGCCGTCCCGTTGCTGGTCATAGATCAGGGGCATTTCTTTGCGCTGAGATGGTGACTCTGTAACACTTATCTGTTGCCAAGTCACTCCGTTGTATTCCCAAGTATCAGTAAGCAATCCACTATTATTTTCCCCTCCAAATAGAACAACAACGCCACGGCGGCTATCATAAGCCATACTATGGTTCTCACGGGCAGGTGGTGATTGAGTTGGAGTGATTGCGTGCCAAGTCGCGCCATCATATTCCCAGGTATCGCCCAATATCGCATTGCTACTATTTAACCCACCGAACAAAACAACCCTGTTACGCCCAGCATCATAAGCCATTGCGTGATGATAACGGCCTGGTGGCGATTGTGGAGTGCTAATTTGATGCCAATTGCCAGTATATTCCCAAGTGTCATTTAAACGAGAACCCGAACTGCTATACCCACCGAATAGAACTGTCACGCCACGTTGACTATCAAATACCATCGCGTGTGAATCGCGCCCTTGAGGTGATAGGGTGACAACCTGCGTCCAAGTCGTGCCATTATATTCCCACGTATCACTCAAATACCCACTAGCACCTAAACCACCAAAAATAACCGTTCTTGCGCGGACTGCATCATAAACTAAAGCCTGATCAATGTTGGCTCTGCCGGGCGGTGATTGTGCAGGCATAACTTGTGTCCAGGTCGTTCCATTGAACTCCCAAGTATCGTTTAATCTGGATGAACCGGTGCTGTCACCCCCAAAAAGGATTGTAATGTGACGTTGAGCATCATAAGCCATACCGTGAGTATAACGTCCTACAGGTGAGTTTGGGGTCACTATTTGATGCCAGCCAGCAGTAATATTGGGGGCAGAGACTTGACTGGCTACGCTTCTATTACCGGTAAATGTAACAGGATCAGGGCGAATAGCAAATACTACTTCGCCAGGCAAAAATGTAATTTGAACATTTCCCAAATTGGGATTTCCGTACTCAGCCAAGATTGGTTTGATTCTCTCAACTATTTCTTGCTGTTCAGCCGTTGTAGTGATCTGAGGCTCATTTATCCTCACAGAAAAGTCTATTGCGTATGGCCTGAAATTTCCACAGGAGTCAGTTTCTCCAAAACTGCGCGCTGTGACTGTAATATCCAATCCCATCGAATTGAGCATTTGCCAAACCTGATTTGCAATCTCTGGTTGCCTTGGTCCGTATGTCCACATCCATCCGCTTCCTGGTCGACATTCGCTAGTTCTTGTTTGAAGATTGTCTGGCGTAGATAAGAGCATTCCTTCTGTTGCTTGTGATGATACCACTTGAATGCCAACAACAATGAACAGTAGCATTCCAAGAAGCAATAGTGAGAAACGTCGTACACTTTGGGATATGTTCATTTCTGTCTCCTGGTTTGTGCTGTGATTTATCTGTCTGATTCGGTGGGGCAATATGCCACCTAACGGTCAGCGTAACCCGTGCGGCGGGTGCGTGGAAAACTTCTCTGCCAGAAAACTAACTTCAATGCGCGTGGCACCGTCGCTGTGTGCGGCGAAGCCGCGTCGGGTTGACGCAGTGTTAGGGCGTATACTTTGACGTTGCTAACTATGCTTATTTTCAGCCTTTATTCCACGATAGATGATTCTGGCAAAGAAAAACAACATTAACAACCCAAGTATTATAGCCACCACAATAACTATGGCCGGCGCAAAAATAAAAAACAAAACTACAGTAACCGCAATCAGAATGACTAATATAGCAATGAAAATCGCCGCACAGATTAACCATTTTCTTGCAGGATGTAATCTTTTCTTATTGTTATCAATTCCTGTTTCTATATTTTCAATAATAGGTTTAGTTATGTGTACCGGATTGCCTTGTTGGGTGCTTATGATATTGCCATCACCCTGTAGAGATATTCTTTTAGGAGGATTATCTCCGTCAATAGAAACATTACCTCCAATAAACGCGCCGCCGCCGGTATTAATTTCTTTCAAATCTTGTTGACTATTAGGCATTGGTTTATCCCTCATTCTAAATGCCGGCTTCGTCCCGGTGATCCAAAGTGTGTTTAGTCAAAACCTGCACTGCTGGTTCTTCTGGATTGTTCCATTGCCGTGCTATCTGTTCTGACAATTCAAACCGCATCGTTGGTGTGTTATTTAACCATTTTTTACTTCCATACCAACGATGCTGAAGCGTGACTTTATAGAGACCTGGCTTTGCTGTGAAAGCGTCATCAAGCGGTTTGAAGATAATATAACGCTCTATCCTCTGATTGGGTGGAAGTGGCATACCAGCAAACGGGAACCAATCACTATCTTTGTAAGAAGCATAGAGACTATAATCATTTCTTAGTAACTGTGGGTAAAATTTACAGGTGGTTTGGGTTTTTTCGTGCGTGACAATTAAACGCAAGTCGTCCAGATTGCCTGGGCGAGCCCCAATATTTTCAAAAAAACAGGCTAACCCAATGCAGGGAATTGTATCAAAATGGGCTAATACAAAACGTGTAGCCGCCCAGACTTTCCCCGAAAATCGTGATAAAGATGATTTGTAAGCCACTATAAGACTAACTGCCAGTGAAATCGCTGAAATAATGTCTGATAATGCCATTTTTCCTCCTTAACAGGATGCGCCCTAACTATGTATTATACCAAATCTTTCGGCATAAGCCCCCGCAGCGGCGCAAATTGCCGATCCAACAGCCACCCTACCCCAGATGCACCCGAACGCTCAAGCCCCCATGCGCATCACATGAGGGCTTTTCCTTTCCCTATTTCCATTATA
>Ga0209614_1001267_pt1 | contig 19431 bp, 15 predicted proteins | sample BlaSprsedimmetaG_FD_185484 | JGI IMG/M metagenome (GOLD analysis project Ga0209614, IMG submission 185484) | Hot spring sediment bacterial and archeal communities from California, USA to study Microbial Dark Matter (Phase II) - Blank Spring... ... | reverse complement strand
ACCTGGGAGAACATCGTCACCTGGCCCGTCAGGCGTTGGGTTTCCGCATCATAGTTCGCGGGCAGCAACTCCCACACGTCGCGTTCGGCATCCACCTGCTGCACCAGATAGGGTTCCAGCCAGGCCGGAAAGCCCGTCAGATCGAGGCTGATCGTCACCGGTTGTGCAAAACGCAGGTGCCCCTCGACCAGGCGTGCTTTATCGCGTGGCTCCACGTCCACGGTGAGCCAGCGAAAGCCGCCGTTCTCCTGGTACGGGTTTTCGGGGACCAAAACTTTCACTTCCAGCTCGATGGGCGCATCGACGGCCTGGGCGGGGAAATCGAAGGTGACTACGTTGTCGCGGGTGGCCAACCGCCCGCCCGCGGGCGACAACGCCAGAATTTCTGCGGAGGGCTGCGGGCGGCGCTGCGTCCAGTCGATGTTTTCTGCCTCCGGCAACGGCGGCGTGGGCAGCGGGCTGTCGAAGGTAGGCAGTGTTGGCGCGGTGCCGGGGAGCGCCGGTTCGGCAACTGCTGCTGTTGGGCTGAGGACGTCAGTCGGGGTCACCGGCGTCGTTTCCTCAAAAGACACCGTCTCCATCAGAGACGCCGTCTGGCTTGGAGACGCCGTCTGGCTTGGAGACGCCGTCTCGCCCGGAGACGCCGTTTCTGTCAGGGGCATCGTCTCCGCAAGGGAATCAGTTCCGGTCAAAACCGCGGGGGGGGGGCGGAAACCGCGCCGGCCAAACCGGGCGGCAGGATGAGCGTACACAACACAACAATCGATACAGCCTGATACAACCGTCGGGACCAACGCGCGCGCATCATAGTCGTAACCTCCTGAATTTGGGCCTAACCACGCCAACCCTTGCCCAACGCGCAAGAAAACGGGCGTCGAAGGCCTGTTGGGTTCCGGTTCATCCGGGTTAGGCTAGGAATAGCAATGTCTGCTAAAACACAAAAGTCAGTCAGATTAACCTTTGGTTGGCCACACTATTGACGCGAGGAGTCACACAAACCACTATAATGTTACGGTAAAATTATACAAAAGAACCGGAAAAACGCAAGCGACAATTGCCCGCTTGCCGCTCGCTTATAAAGCAAGCTCATGCTGTGCATCCCGTCTATTTTGTGAATCTTTGTTGACACGGCTTTCTTTTTGAGTATAATTTCCTCGATGAAGTGGAGGGTAAAGCACACCGGAAGACAGCCCTGGCATACGCATCTTCAATGGCTGCAGCCGGGGTTAGGCCTAAAACGCTGGCTAATACTGCTAACCTTCGGTATAACGTTGTTGAGCTTGGGCGGCGCTGCGGTGTTGCGCGCGTTTTACCCCCTCCCACCGTACTTTCACTATGTCACGCTACAGTTTCTGCCACGTCTCGTGCGGGTGGCGCTGTTTCTCATCCTTGGGGTGGGGAGCGTCGGCCTGGCGCTGTGGGAACTCAACCGCACCATGTTGGAGCCTTTCGTCGCGGGAGCGTTCGATGCTGTCCCCGGCACGCTGTACAATTATCGCCGGCGCGGACGTGGGGCCAAAATCGTGGTCATCGGGGGTGGGCACGGGCAATCCACCATCCTGCGGGGGCTGAAGCAGTACACGTCCAACCTGACGGCCATCGTTACCGTCGCCGATGACGGCGGTTCTTCGGGCCGTCTGCGACGCGGTCTGGGCATCCTGCCGCCGGGCGATTTCCGCAACTGTATTGCGGCGCTGGCCGACGATGAGGCGCTCATCACCCGGCTTTACCAATACCGCTTTGCCGGTGGCGATGACCTGCGGGGTCACAGCTTCGGCAACCTCTTCATCAGTGCGATGGCGGGCATCACCGGCTCCTTCGAGTCGGCGCTCAAAGAGTCCAGCCGGGTGTTGGCCGTGCAGGGGCAGGTGTTGCCGAGCACGCTCGAGGCGGTGACGCTGTGCGCCGACGTGCAGGAGAACGGCGGCGGCGAAGAAGGTACGCTCGTCCGCGTGTGGGGTGAATCGGCGATTCCCAAAGTGCGCGGGCGTATCTTGCGGGTGATGCTCGAACCGGAAATGCCCAGAGCCTATCCTGAAGCCATCCGCGCCATTCTGGAAGCGGATCTGGTGGTGATCGGCCCGGGCAGTCTCTATACCAGCATCTTGCCCAACCTGTTGGTACCGGAGATCGCCGAGGCTTTGCAGGCGACGCGCGCCCACAGGGTCTACGTCTGCAATATCGCTGCGCAGCCCGGAGAAACCGACGGGTACACGGCACGGGAGCATCTCCAGGCGCTCGAGAAGCATCTGGGAAGCGGCCTGGTTTCTGCGGTGATTGTCAATGCCCGGGTGCCGCAGTCCAAACCAACCGAGGCCATCGAGTGGGTAAAGGCCGATCTCGAGTCCTGCAAGGACCTGCACGTGATTGCGGCGGATTTGGTGGATGAAACGTTGAGCGGGCATCACGAAAGTGGAAAAATCGCGCAGATCTTGATGGACTTGATACGCGATTCATGATTCAATCTCTTTATATCTAATCCAATTCACAAAAGGAGTGTGTACTATGACGACGAAAGTTGGGATTAACGGGTTCGGCCGCATTGGCCGGCAAGTGCTCAAGGCGATTCGGGATTATCATCCTGACACATTGGAAGTGGTGGCCTTCAACGACATCGGCGACCTCAAGACGATGGCGCATTTGTTGAAGTACGACTCGAACTATGGCCGCTTTGACGGCACGGTGGAAGTCGCCGACGATGCTTTGATCATTGATGGCAAGAAGGTCACGGCTTTCAAGGAATTCGACCCCGGCAATATTCCGTGGGGCGATATGGGCGTCGACATCGTGGTCGAGTCTACCGGCCTGTTCCGCACCAAGCAGGATAGCGAGAGCAAGGGGAAGGTGGTTCCGGGCGCGGAGAGCCACATCGTCCGTGGCGGCGCGAAGAAAGTCATCATCTCGGCCCCTGCCAAGGGCGAGGACTTGACCATTGTGCTGGGTGTCAACGAAGGGGATTACGATCCTGCCAACCATCACGTACTCTCGAACGCGTCCTGCACCACCAACTGTCTGGCGCCCGCCGCCAAGGTGGTCCACGACCATTTCACAATCACGCGCGGCTTTATGACGACGATTCACTCTTACACCAACGACCAGAAGATTCTCGACCTGCCGCACAAAGACCTGCGTCGCGCCCGTGCTGCCGCGATGAATATCATTCCCACCACCACCGGCGCGGCGAAGGCCGTGGCACTCGTCATCCCCGACCTGAAGGGCAAGTTCGACGGCTATGCACTGCGCGTCCCGACTTCAACGGTCTCCGTGGTAGACTTCACTGCGCAGATCGAGAAGTCGACGACGACCGAGGAACTGCGCCAGGCCTTCCGCGACGCGGCAGCCGGCCCGCTGAAGGGCATCCTCGCTGCTGTGGATGAGCCGCTGGTCAGCATCGACTACAAGGGCGATCCGCACAGCTCCTCTGTGGACCTCGAATTCACCCTGGTGCTCGGTGAGGGCAAGAACGACTTCATCAAGGTCGTGACCTGGTACGACAACGAGTGGGGCTACAGCGTCCGTACCGCCGATCTGGCGGCGTTGATCGCTGGCAAGTTGTAAGCACAGTAATCAGTAATCAGGGATTGGCAATTAGGGATTAGGGATGGCAGCAAACCAACCTAATCCCTAATTTACTAATTACCCAATTACCGGTTACCTATTCCCGAGATTGAGGTGAAAAGATGAACAAAAAGACCGTTCGTGATGTCGATCTGAAGGGCAAGCGCGTGTTGATGCGCGCTGACTTCAACGTTCCGTTGAAGGATGGTGTGATTGGCGACGACAAGCGCATCCGCGCCACGCTGCCGACCATCAATTACATTCTGGAACAGGGCGCGGCGCTCGTGTTGATGTCGCACCTGGGCCGCCCGGCGGGGACGGGCTACGAGGCCGCCCTGAGCCTCAAGCCGGTCGCTGCGCGTTTGAGCGAACTGCTTGGCAAGCCGGTGAAAATGGCCCCGGACTGCATCGGTGCAGAGGTCGAAGCGCTGGCGGCGGCGCTGCAACCCGGTGAAGTGATGCTGCTGGAAAACGTCCGCTTCTACAAGGCGGAGACCAAGAACGCCCCCCAGATTTCCGAGCAACTGGCGAAGCTCGGCGAAATCTTCGTCAACGATGCTTTTGGGACCGCGCACCGCGCGCAGTCCAGCACCGAGGGCGTGGCGCACTATCTGCCCGCCGTGGCCGGCTTCCTGATGGAGAAGGAAATCGACTTCCTGGGGCGTGCCGTAGAAGACCCTGAGCGCCCCTACGTTGTGATCCTCGGCGGCGCGAAGGTGTCGGACAAGATCGCCGTCATCCAGAACATGCTGAAATTGGCCGACAAAATCCTCATCGGCGGCGGGATGGCGAACACGTTCTTCAAAGCGCAGGGGATGGAAATGGGCGACTCGTTGGTGGAGGACGATGTGCTGGACGTGGCGCAGGAATTGCTGGCGACCAGTGGTGAAAAGCTGGTTTTGCCTGTAGATGCGGTCGTGGCCGACGCTTTCGACAACGACGCCAGCAGCAAAGTTGTTGGCGTGTCCGCAGTCGAAGCCGGCTGGCGTATCCTTGATATTGGCCCGAAGACAGTGACCCAATACAAAAATATCCTGGCAACGGCCAAGACGGTCGCCTGGAACGGCCCGATGGGCGTGTTCGAGATGCCGAACTTCGCCAAGGGAACGTTCGCCATCGCTGAAATCCTGGCCGCGCTCGATGCCGTGACCATCATCGGGGGCGGCGACTCGGCTTCGGCGGTCAAGAAGGCCGGTGTTGCGGACAAGGTCAGCCACGTCTCCACGGGTGGTGGCGCGAGCCTGCAATTTCTCGAAGGCAAAGTGCTGCCCGGTGTGGCGGCGTTGGCGGATAAGTAACGAGTAAAGGGTAACGAGTAAAGAGTAAAGAGTGATGAGTGATGAGTGATGAGTGAATTGACTTCTTACTCATTTCTCATTTCTCATTTCTCATTTCCCTGATAGGAGAAACCATGCGAAAACCATTCATTGCCGGAAACTGGAAGATGAACAAGACCGTGGCGGAGGGTGTCGCGCTGGCCACGGGCTTGAAAGAAACCCTGGCCGACGTCGTCGATATGGAACTTGCCGTTTGCCCTACGGCGACGGTGTTGAGCGCGGTCAGCGCGGTGTTAGCCGGTTCCAACATCGGTGTGGGCGCGCAGAATATGTACTGGGAAGAAAGCGGCGCGTTCACCGGCGAGATTTCTCCACCGATGGTCAAGGAGTTGGCCGAGTACGTCATCATCGGGCACTCGGAGCGCCGGCAATTTTTCGGCGAAACCGATCAGACCGTCAACCGCAAGCTCAAGGCGGCGCTGGCGCACGGGATCACGCCGATCGTCTGTATCGGCGAGAGCCTCGAGCAGAACAAGGCTGGCGAGACGGTGGCCTTCGTCGGGGGGCAGATTCGCGGCGCGTTTGCGGACGTCTCCGCCGAGGATGCTGCCAAAGTCGTGCTGGCCTACGAACCCATCTGGGCCATCGGCACCGGGCTGACTGCCACGCCGGAGGATGCCGATCGCATCATCCAGGCCGCCATCCGCGATGTGCTCGTCGAGTTGTATGACGCCGCCACCGCCGAGGCGCTCCGCGTGCAGTATGGCGGCAGCGTCAAGCCGGGGAATATGGCCGAGTTCATCGTGATGCCCAACATCGACGGCGCGCTGGTCGGCGGTGCGAGCCTCAAAGTCGATTCGTTTACGGGGATCGTCAAAAACGCGATTGCGGCGCTAAGCGCCTAGTTGCATAGTGGCGTGACCTGACAGGGTCACAAAGAAGCCGGTTGGAAGTCTCCAACCGGCTTTCGTTTTCCGTATTCGCCTTAGTATGCGTTGTGCATACTTTGGTCGATGGCGGCCAATAATTCGCTTGGTTTGATCAGCTTATTCAAGAAGACATTTGCGCCCTCGTTCATTGCCTTGGCGCGTTTCACCTCATCGCTGCTGGCTGTCAGCATAATCACCGGAAGCTTCTGATAATCCGGCATGGAGCGCATATATCGCAACACGGTAAAGCCATCCATATTCGGCATGGCGATGTCCAACAACACGATGTTAACCGGGTTGGTCGCGAGTTTTTCCAAAGCCTCTTCGCCGTTGCTGGCCATCAAGACTGTGTAATCGGTCTTACCGAGCATATAGCCCAACATCCTCCGGATCGATAATTCATCGTCAACGACCAATACTGTTGTCATAAAGGTACCCTCAATCGTTATAGGGCCTAACCACGCAAATCCTTGCACAATGAGCAAAAAACGGGCGTCATAGGCCTGTTTGGTTTCGGTTTATCCGGGTTAGGTTATGATGATTTGGCATACCTTCTATACTACCAAAATTTGGGCCACAAACTGTTAAAGGATGATTAAGGGCGGGTGTACGTAACGTTACACAACGAAAGTAGGCGGTAAACGGTGAAAAAGGGACTCGCCCTGTTTACCGTCTACCGCCTACCGTCTACTTACGTTGGGGAAGGCGGGACTTGAACCCGCACGCTTTTCAGCACATGATCCTAAGTCATGCTCGTCTGCCTATTCCGACACTTCCCCGGTCGCCGCCATTATACGCCAAATGACGTTGGAAGCAAATGCTCAACTCCAATCTTGCGAAGGTTACGGATGACCCTCTCTCTGCGATAATTCTTGTTTAACCTTCGCAAGGTTTCCTTACTGCGCGACTTCCTCCCCATAGGCCAGCAACGCGGCAACTTCTTTGTCTGAGCGCCCTTCGGCGTAGACGCGCAGCACCGGCTCGGTGCCTGACGGCCGGATGAGCAGCCAGGAATCGTTTGCCAGGATGTACTTGATGCCATCTTTCTGGCTGACCTCGACCACTGTCTCGCCCGCCAACGTTGCTGGCGCATTTTCAGCAAGCCGTGCCACCATTGCCTTCTTGGGCACCGGGCGTTGGAGTGGGATATCGGTGCGGGCATAGCGCGCCGGTCCCACTTCCCTTTGGATATCGACGATTAACTCGTGCAGCGGGGTGTTCGCTTCAGCGATCACTTCCAGCAGCAGCAGGCCCATCAACACCCCATCGCCTTCGGGAATGTGCCCCTTGATCGACAGGCCACCGGATTCCTCGCCGCCGATCAACACATCGCCGTTGAGCATATAGTCGGCGATGTAGTTGAAGCCCACCGGCGTTTCGTGCAGTGGCAGATCGTAGCGCTTTGCCAGCCGGTCCACCATCCGCGTTGTTGAGACGGTCTTGACGACGGCCCCGGTCCAGCCACGCTTTTCCACCAGATAACGTAGCGTGAGTGCGAAGATGTGATGGGGGTCGACAAATTCGCCGCGTGCATCCATCGCGCCAATGCGATCGCCATCCCCATCTGTTGCCAGGCCGACGTCGGCGTGATAGGTCTGGATTGCCGCGGTGAGGGCTTGCAGATAATGCCCAAGTGGCTCGGGGTGGATGCCGCCGAATCCGGGGTTCATCTCACAGCGGATTTCGTGCAGGCGACAGCGCGTGCGGCTCAGCATATCGCGGAAAGCACCGCGCCCGGAACCGTACATCCCATCCGCCACAACTTGCAGCTCCCCTTTGGAGATGGTATCCAGGTTGAGCAGGGTTGAAAGGTGCTGGTAGTAGGCCCACGCCGGATCAAAAAGCTGGATCAGGCCGAGGTTGGTCGCCTGGTGGTATTCCATCATGTTGGGGCCACGTGCTTCGCGTTGATTGCGTTCTAGCAGCGCTTCGACCTGTCGCGCCTGTTCTGGCAGCGCCGAACCGCCGAAGGCGGCCTTGAGCTTGACACCGTTGTAGCGTGGCGGGTTGTGACTGGCGGTGATCATCACACCAGCTTCAGCTTTCTTGTCGACGATAGCGTAGGACACCGCCGGGGTGGGGGCGTCGGCGCGGGTGAGGTGTGCGATGATGCCATTTCCGGCCATCACGCGTGCCACCTCGCGCGCGTAACGATCGGAGAGGAAACGCGTGTCGTAACCAATGACCACTTCCGACTCGGCGCGCTCGCTCTGTTCGCGCACGTAGTCCGCAATCGCCTGCGCCAGCAGGCGCACATTCTCGAAGGTGAACGTGTCACTGATGACGGCCCGCCATCCATCTGTACCAAATGCAATTGTCATAGTTCCTCTCCTCTCTTTGCGCTACATTTGAATGCAGCGCGTTACGGTTTCTCCATCTCTGCCAGGGCCGTGTAAGCGGGACGCACCGCGCCGCCCGGCCACGTGTCAAAATCGCCGTCGCCCAATCCCCACAAGAACGGATCGACGATGCTCCACCAGAATTCCTCGTCTTGTGGTTCCCATGTGGGATCGGGCAGGTTCCACACGAACATCGGGCCGATCCAGGGCGTCCAGTGCTCGCGCGCGTAGCGAAAGGCGCGCACCAGATAATCCGCCTGTTGCTCCGGCGTCACGGCGAACCATGCGTAGTCGGGGTTTTCAGGCCGGTTGTCGGTGTGCCAGCCAAATTCAAGAATCGCTACTTGTTTGTCGCCGTCGCCGTATTGCTCCATTATGGCGCGCATATTCTCGACGTGCCGGAAGCAGAAGACTTGATGCCCGCCATAGCCGTTGGCGGGATCCGCCGCCTCCTCAGGTGAGACTTCAGGTGCGGCCTTGTAACCGGGCGCGTTCAGTCCTAGCAGATCGAAATAGGACGCCGCGCCGGCTTCGTATATCCCCCTCAGATACTCGGCGTCCGGTATGGCAGCGGGTGGACCGGAGCCGGTGGGCGAAAGTCCCGCCGAAATGACCAGCGCCTGTGGGTCTGCTGTTTTGATCCCTACGTAACATTCGCGGAGCACTGCCACGTAGTCGGCGGCATTGGGGACCAGGCCATTCCATTCGCGGGCTAGATTCGGCTCGTTCCAGATCTGGTAACCGGCCACGCGCCCTTTGTACCGTTCCGCCATCGCGTGGCAGAAAACGCCGAACGCCTCTACGTCCACCGGCAGCATCCGTCCATCGGCCTCCGGTTCTATGGGGATGGCCCACACGGGCGGCTGGTCGACGCGGAAGATCAGGTTGACACCCGCCGCTGCGGCCTCATCCACGATGCGATCGGCGCCGGCCCAGATGTAGATGCCCGGACCGTGATTTTCAACGTCCAGCCACGCCAACCGCTGCTTGACCCAGGTGAACCCGCCATCGCGCACCAGCGACCAATCGCGCCGGACGGCGGCCCAGGGATCCCACCACATGTGGATGTTGATGCCGTATTCGGGCGAGTCGAAACGCAGCGGCACAGGCCACTGGGTTGGCGTTGGCGCGGGTGTGGGATTCCGCCATTCTGCAAACAAACCGGTTCGCGTTGCCAACAGCCATCCGGCGAGCGCCAGGAGCGTAAGGCTCACCAGCGCGCCGCCAGCCAGAATTCGCTGTTGTGATTGGCGCCGCTTCTGCGTCGCTCGTGAAGGATCGGGCGCATCTTGCGCCGTTTCGTGCGTCGTCATCATTGTGGCGGCGATTAGGGAATCTTAGGCATCTCCCCGAGTGCGCCGTAGGCCGGACGCGCAGCGCCTTGCAAATCCAAAATGCTGTACGGCGCGTTGGGATCAGTTGCGCCGAGGCCGCCTTTGTACGAGTAGTCCAGGTTCCACAGGAACGCCAGGTGAACAAAGCCCCACTCGCGCATCAACTGGAAAGCTTGAACGGTCCATTGGGCTTGTTCCTCCAGGGTGTTGTCGTCGGCGAATTCGAAGCCTGGCGGCGTGCCGCCAAATCCTTCTGCGGTGGCCCAGCCAAACTCGGTGACGCACAACGGTTTGTTGAAGCCCGCGGCTTGGATCTTCTCGTGATAGCCCCACAGCGTGCTCTTGAATGACCAGGAGTGATCGGGGTTGTCGAACGGCCCGCGGAACTGCGCGTTGGGGTCGTTGTAGCCTTCGTCCCACGCCACGTCCGGTGGCATGTTGATGCCGTTGTGGTGCGCGCCCACGCAGTCTGCATAGTTGAGAAAACCTGCGTCGATCATCTGCTGGAAATAGACGAAATCGTCCACGTAGATCACGCGCTTGGGATTGGCGGGATCGGTCGCGGAGGCACCTGTCGGCGACAGCGCGCCGCTGATGACGATGATGTTGGGGTCGCGGCTCTTGATGGTTTGGTATGAAAGGCGCAGCATTTCCACATAGCTGGCCGCGTTGACACCTTGCTCGGTATCCCATTCACGGTCCAGGTTTTGCTCGTTCCAGACTTCGATGGCGTGAATCTTGCCCTTGTAGCGATCGACCATTTCGCCCAGGAAATCGGTGAACAGTGTGATATCATTGGGGGGGGCAGCCTGGGGATTGTCGTCGAAGTAGGTGCGGCTCCATTCCGGCGCGCCGATCACACTCAACATCACCTTGAGATTGCGCTCGTTGGCGAACTCTACCATCACGTCATAACCGCTCCAGTCCATCTGACCGGGAGCGGGCGAGAAGTGATCCCAACGCACCTGCTGTTTGACCCAGGTGAAACCGAGCTGGTAGGCGATCTGATCGAGCGTGTAATCCGGCATGCTGATGGCGTGCGCCGCGATGCCGTAGCCAAAATCGCCCCATGGTAACGGGGGATAGATAGGCGTGATCTGTGTGTCGTTTGAGGGTGTTGGCGTGGGCAATGTGATGAAGCCTTCCGGCGTCGCTGTGGGCTGCGGCACCGTGACTGCTGCGGTTGCCACCGGGGTAGCATTTACTTTTGCTTCCGGCGCCGGTTTTTGTCCACCCGGAAGTTTGATCACGCCGAAGACGCATGCCAGAGCCAGTAACAGCAGTATGCCCCAGATGATGGCTGCTACAATCAGGTTACGGCCTTTCAATTTAGAGAAAACATCCCCAATGTGTTGCAAAAATGGACTATCCATCGATCCTCCATGGTGTAGTTTATATGAATATGACCAGTACCAACCAAATAATCAGGACCAGACAACTGCTGATCAAGCCAAAGATAGACGCTGCCTTGAAGCGGTAGCGTGCGAACAACGCCCCCAGACTCACCGCCATGCCCAGGACAGCGGTGTTAACAACAAACTGCCATGCCAGTAGAAACAGTGTCTCGGACGGTTCCTGTGCGCCCGTCATGCCCAGGATGAACAGTATGCCGAACGTGAGCACTAATCCGGCCAGCGACCCTATACCCAGCAGCCCGCCAAGCCACGGGAAGACGTTGGGCGCGACGAGCCAGGGATGCTTTGCGGGTGTGGCCTCGATGATCGGAGTCCGCGCGATGTCATCCTGGTATTTCTGGAATCGTCTGTAGCTCCGAAAGGTCTGGTAGGCCATGTAAAATTGCAGGAAAGAGAAGAAGACCCAGCCGGTTTGCCCGGAAACGAGATTGCTGATGCCGGCCCACACCAGTGTAATTGTGTAAAGGACGTACATCACCGCGTCTTTGAAAATGAAAGATGCCGCACCTACCATGAACAAGAGCCCGGCCCATCCAAGGCCGGTGGTACCTGATATAAACAGGTTGAGCACGCCAAATCCCACCAGCCACCATGCCCAGGAGCGCATATCCTTCAACATCGCGGCTTGCGCCATAGAGGGGAACGCTATACTTGGTGGTATGGGGGCAGTGACGATGGTGTCCGGCGTTACGTCTTGTGGTTTGGTAACGATCTCCCCGGTCAAAACATCCGAAGGGGGCTCTGGTATGTTATCCCCAGCCGAATTCTGTTCTTCCACCGCGCTGGCCGGCTTTTCGGTCCATGCGTCGTCTGCAGATGTCGTCATTGCTTACCCCCAGCCCAGGTCCTTTGCCGCCCGTCGTTCCTGCGGAGTTTTGTTTTCTGTTTCTGCGTCAGTTTTATCGGTAGTCCCATGTTTATGATCTTCTGGTGGGCCTTCGGCCAGCATCCGGTTTTCGACATACTCCGTGAGCACCATTGCGCCGGCCATCTGGCTGGCCTCGGAGGCGCGCATCGATGCTGTGAGGTCATCGACCAGGTCTGTCACGTCGGCATCGGTCGCACCCTCAGCGCGGCGGGCGAGCAGTTCGCGGTAGGCTGGGCTACCGTAGACGCCATCGGCGTCTGCGAGACGTCCGGAATCTTGCAGGAAACGCGCGATGGCGCGCGCATCGTCGGCGTTCACTTGAGTCGCGGCTTCGCGCAACTGGTGCTCGTGATGTGTTCCGCTGTGTACGACATTGGCGGCTGAAATCAGGCGCTCAACCTCGGTAGATCCGCAGCGCGGGCACGACGGCGCTGGCGCGGCGCATTGACGCGCCAGGTGCCGGAAGCGACCTTCACACGTCGGACAGTAGTATTCGTAAATCGGCATCGTCTTTTACATTCGCAACAGGCTCCCGTCTATGAGAACGGGAGCCTGTCAGCGTCTCCACGGATAGTGAGTATACCCGCCTTCCTTAAAGGGGCAAGCGACAGTGCGCTGTATCTGTCATGAATCGGATTTGGGCGGTGTGAGGCTTGGTTGTGTGCAGATGATGGCCTGCCGTCCGCTGCGATCGGTGTGGAGCGCATACGTCTCGGCACCGCTCTTCAGGGTGATACGATACCCTGGTGTGACTACCATCAGGCAATATTGTCCCCGCTTTTCGCATCCCAGGCATGAGTCGGGCCACTCGACGGCCGTGACATCTACCACCGTCACGGATTCCCGGGCAACGCCCTCTTGCTCGACCAGCGTTTTGATCGCCGCTTCCACGGCGGGATTATCGCGGTAGGCCGAAGGGATTGCTGACTCGACAGACTGTTCGCAGATAACAAAGTGCTCGCGATTTTCGGTAGCGTGGACTTCGTATTCCCGGCCTTCGTCATCTTCGTAGATGACGCGCCATCCAGGTGTAACCACTTGCGCGTAAGCCATATCCGGTTGCGGGCATCCCAGGCTCGTATCCGGCCAGGTCACTTGTTCGGCAGTGACCACCGTCAGCGCTTTATCCGACAAGCCTAGCTGTTCGGCGACTTGCACACGCAGCTCTGACAATTCTTGTGCTTCTGCGTCCGATTCAAGCTGCGGTACAGGCAGTGGCGAAATCGGCGAAACGGGTGCGGTTGGCAGCGGTGACTCACCTGGCGCGGCACCGCTGTCTGCAGTTGGCTGTGCACAGGCGACCAGCAGCATTGTCACAATTGTCATCACTAAAACAATCTTGAATGTCTTCATTCTAACCTCCTCACAATGACTGCTCCGGTCATATTTTGCTAAACGCTTAGGTAGTTCCAGGATTTAGACCAGGCCACACCAGAGGAAAGTTCCTGCGCTAGCGCCAAAGTCTGGCTGGTTTAGTTTCCTGGAACGGCCTTATACGCCTGATAGATACCGGAATGGCTTTGGTTTTTTATGGCCGGATCTGTAGTGCATTATACCATTCTCTATCTAAAGACGTGCTCTGTGCGCGCAAAGTTCCCCGAGAATTGCGCGTGGTTGACGTTTTTGAGAATTTGATGGATACTGAGAGTCGCAATTCGTTACAGACAATAGGAGCAGGACTGTGGAAGAAGTCACCGGATCGCTCCTCGACTATTTGACTGAAGAAGACTACCGGACTACTGATCCAGTCATATTTTGCTAAACGCTTATACGCCTGTCAGATACCGGAATGGCTTTAGTTTTTTATGACCGGATCAGTAACGACTATCAGACTATTTTCAGGAGGCAGTTATGATCGACAGAGCACGGGATATTGCCAAGACGATGGGGTACAGTAGTATCGACGCGATATTGGAAGCGATCGGCAGCGGGGAATTGATTTTGGTGAAGGCCACGGAGGGACAGCGGTCGAAAACAGCGGAGTGGATCCGCGAACAGCTAGCCACAGTGCGCGGCGAAGACGCAGGGGTGGCCGTAACGCTGGAAGACATTGCCGATGCCCTGGACCTGGCGACCGAACTGGCGCATTATCCGGCAGACGCCGACGTTTGCGATATAGATTTACCATACGGCTGGCCGAGTTACTGCGAGCGGAGCGTATTGCAATAATCGTATGCGTCGGGTGCGTCGCGGGCTACGGGCGGCGGGCCACGTGCACGTTGATCTGCCGCCCATCTGACGTCAGCGCAATTGCGCCGGCCTCGTCGGTGCGGTAGACAGGCTTGTCCATCACCCGTGCCAGCACTGCCGGGTCTGGGCTGCGCGCGTCATCACCAGTACTGATGACGATGACCTCCGGCGCGACGGCTTGCAGAAAGGTCGGCGTGGAAGCCGTTTTTGCTCCGTGCCGGGCCAGAAGCAGCACGCTACTGCGCAAATTCTGGCCTTCGCGCGCTACCAACGTCTCTTCTGTTACAGCCGTGGCATCGCCGCCAAAGAGGAAGCTGGTGTTGCCATAGGTGAGGCGCAGCACCAACGGACCGTTCGCGCTGCCAGGCTCAGGCCACAGCGTCTGCAAAGTGACGCCCGTGCTTGCACGGTCGCCGGTATCGAGTTCCCACGTTGTACCAGCCCACAGCGTCCCCACACTCCCCACCGGGCGTTCCGCCAGGAGCGTATCCCATCGTTCGTAAAGATTGCCGCGCCCGGTTTCTGGGCCGACGTTCACAAAATCGACGGTGTACCGTTCCAGCACCGGAATTAGCCCTGGCAAGCGGCCTGACGTGGGCGAGGTGAGGATCACCATATCCAGACGCCGATCCCAGAACGGCATCTGCTGCCCTACCTGCGCGAGAGTTTGTGAGGCATCTGCTCCGCCGTCGATCAACACCTGCCTGCCACGTGGCGTCTGGATGAAGATCGCATCACCCTGACCTGCATCCAGAACAACGACGTGCAGACGGCCATCAGGTGCAGCGTAGAAGTAGGCGAACAAGAGTACGGGCAGGGTAATCACCGTGGCAATCTGCCAATGGGGCATCTTTTCAAGCGCGAGCCGGGAGCGCTGCCGCTTTTCGACTGGCTGGCTAAACCACCATGTCACTGCCCCCAAGACGCCGTAGTATCCCCACACCAGTGGCAGCGTGATGTTGCCCAGCTCCACCGACGCCAGCGGAAAAGTCGCCGTCCAGCGCACCACGCCAATCGTGTAGGCGAGAAACACCCAACTGAGCCAACTCAGTATCTGCCCCGCCGGTCGCAGGAACAATCCGGCAATCAGCGCGACTCCCCCAAACAGCATAACGTATTGTTGGGCAGGCAAAATCAACAGGTTTGTGAGCAGCGTCACCAACGAGAGGCGACGGAACACGCCAATGATGACACCGGTGGTGGTGATCTGTGCGGCAATGGTGACAATGAGGGCATCACTCAGCAGACCGACAATCTTCTGCGCGCGTTCCTCATCGCTGAGGCGTTCGAAGAGGTGCTGGAACCAACGCGTGACCGGCTCGGTGTAGAGGATCAACCCCAGGGTTGCTGCAAGGCTGAGTTGGAATCCTACATCCCATAGCACGTAAGGATTCAACATCCCCATAACGAGCACCGCTGCTGCCAGGGACGTCGGCCCGTGCGTTGCGCGTTCTTCGCGCTGCGCGAGGACCATCACCGTTGCCATCACCGCTGCGCGCAGCACCGCCGCCGAAGCGCCTACCAGAATGGTGTACAGCCACAAACCTACGAGCGGCAAAAGCGTCTTCCCCTGTCCTTTGAGTAACCGGTCGGCCAGCTTGATGAAGACACCGGCGATAATTGTCAGATTGAAGCCGGAAATGGCGACGATGTGGCTGGTGCCGGTGGCGACAAAGGCTTCGTTAAGGTCGGTGGAAATGCCGCTTTCGACGCCGAGGAGGATGCCGGCGAGCAGCGAGGCTTCTGGCTCGGGCCAAATGGTCAGCAGGGTCTTGAGCGCGTGCGATTTGAGGCGGTAGAGCCATTCCCACAGAAAGAAGCCGTGGTGCGAGTCTATCACGGTGACGTCGGCCCGGCGCAACAGCGAGTGAACACCCTGACGAGCCAGATAGTCACGGTAGGAGAATGCCTCGAAGACCGGCGGTGTCTCCAAAAGACCGGTGGCGCGGATGAGATCACCGTATTCAACGGTCGTATAGGCCGGCGCCTTGATGAGGACGCGTCCGTGCAGAGGAACCGTCGTGCCATCGGCGAGGACGAGTGCCTGGACGTCAAGATGCAGGTTGGTGAGGGCGGGGCGACAGTCGGGTTCACGACTGATAACACCCTGGAGAACGAGACGCCCGGCTCCGTTGTAGAAAGCAATGTGGTCCGCGTCGATGCGGGGCTGGGCGATGATGAGACGGCCTGCACCAATGAGTAGGCCAATCAGGGCAAAGGCGGTGCGGCGGGCGATACGGTGCTGTCCCCATCCAGTTTGCAGGAGAAAGGCAGCCGGGAGTGCCAGGAGTAGCCACACAATGGGGAAAAGCGCGGCCTGGGCCAGGAGTACACCTCCAGCCCAGGCCAGAACGAAGATCACAAGTGGGGTCATCCCCAATAGGCCCCGTCGTTTGCGGCGTTCCCGGCTCTAGCCGGTGCCCTGGTGTCAGCCGGCGATGGCTTCGCTGAGGGAGCGGATGTCGTAGAAGGGGCCGTCGGCAGGCGTGACGCAGCGGACGCGCAGAGTTGCAAGGGGTTGCTGTTGTCCGTCGATTTCGATGTAACCTTGAGCATAGGTGTCTTCGCCATAGTGATCGGCGAGGGACTGTGCGAACGCGGCCTGAACTTCGGCTTCGAGCGCGGCGGCACGTTCCTGGTGAGTGATGATGATGAAATCGTCGTGGCCGCCGTAACCGATGAAATCATTCTCAATCTCATCGTGGGTCAGGGCTTCAGCCAGGAGGCGGGCCGTGCTATGGAGCAGTTTTTCGCCGGCCATAAAACCATAGGCTTCGCGGAAGAGGTCGAGCTTGAGGATACGGAAGTGCATCAGCGCCCAATCGCCCTCCGGCGCGCGCAGGAGGCTGAGCAGTTCATCGTGCACTTGGCGCCCGGCAGGCAAGCCGGTGATGGGGTCGGTGATGTTTTCCAGATTTTTGCGGTTGATCGCGTTGCGCACGCGCAGGGCGACGAGTTCCGGGTCGAGCGGGCTGTCAATAAAGTCGTTGGCACCGCCTTCCAGGCTGGCGATGCGCTCTTGCCGGTTCTCCTCATCGCCAAACAGCATGAGAAAAGTGTGTTTGGTGCGGTTGATCTCGCGTAAGCGATGGGCTACTTCTAGGCCGCTCATATCGGGTAAGCTGGTGCTGATGAGGATGACCTGGGGCATAAAACGAACGGCGGTTTTGAGACCGTCTGCGCCGTTGGTGGCTTCGGCCACTTCCAGTCCTTCCTCGATGAATTGTTCGGATAACAACTCACGATTGCCATTGTGGTCTTCAATAAGCAGAACTCGCCCTTCCACGTTTCACTCCTTGAACCTGGCCAATTCGATACTCAAAACCTACCCGAAAATTCGCCGTTGGCGCAATAGAAAGCCTCACAAGTACGATTTTTGGATAGAGTCTTAACTTATTATAAGAAAGAACTGAGATTAGGTCAAGTTGATGGAAACGCTACACGGAAGCCAATGGCGTGCGAGCGGTTGTGGGGACGGCTGCGTTCGGAGCTGTAGGTACGGGCAGATTCGGCCGGGAAGCTCCACGCGCCGCCGCGCAGGATTTTTGTGTCTTCAGCGTGGGCGCTGGCGGTCCATTCCCAGACGTTTCCGGCCATATCCAATATCTCGGCGGGACTCTCGCCTTCCACGAAGACCCCCACAGGGGTTGGTCCGCCCAGACCGCTCTCGCGGGTGTTTGCACAGACCGGGCTGAAACTCTCGCCCCAGGGGTAGCTGCGACCATCGGTGCCGCGTGCGGCGCGTTCCCATTCCTCCTGTGTGGGTAATCTTCCGCCCGCCCAGGCGCAGTAGGCAGTAGCTTCGTCCCAGGTAATAAGGACGACCGGTTGATTGCTACGCCCTGCTGGATAGGTACGTGTTTCGGGGTCCCAATTGTAGACGCGCGCCCAGTCTTCGTCGACGTATGGGACGGGGATTTCGGGGTGGGCTTGCAGGAATTCGGCGTACTGCGCCTGGGTGACGAGGTAACGCCCGATACGATAAGCCGGCAAGACGTAAGGCTGCTTGTCTGCTCCACAAGGGAACTCTCCGGCCGGGATCAGAACCGTCTCGGTAAAGTCGCGAGGATCGCCCAGGCAACCAAGCGCCAGTCCTGCCGACAGGCGTTGTGCGATGGAGGCCGCTTGCTCGCGGTGTGTGAATCTGACGAGCGCCTGGCTGTAGGCCGATTGGCACTGCCGGGCGATTTCGACAGCAGCGTGGATACGCGCGATATTGCCACTCAAGAGGTCGTCCCACACCTGTTGATCGGGGTCGTAGGCCCCACCTGCCAGGCCGAGGCAGGCGCGGAGTTCGTGTGGCGCAAGGTAGGCAAACGAGGTCGTGGTAGATTCCGCAATTTCCAGCACGCGGGCGAGGATCGGGTCGGCGGCGTAGCGGGCGAGGGGAAGGGGGAGTGATTTTGTGCCCGGACGTGCCGCACTGTCTGACGCGAGCTGAGGGCTACGGACGTGCGCTTCCAGCTCCTGGAGCAGGCAAGGATGTCCGGCCAAAACGGCACTCAGCTCTGGGTAGCGTTCTTGTAGGACGACAATCTTTGCCAGCAGAATGGGGTTGAGCGCCTCCGTTGCGCCTGGCGCGGGCTGTGTGAGCGCCTGCCGCAGCCGCAGGACGTTGATCCCCCGTTTGAGATGCCTGGCAGTGGGCGGCAACCCTACTGCGAGAACGTGACGCGCTTCGCCGGGAAGATCAGGAGCGAGGTGGGCCAGCAAAGCGTCGCTATGGGCGGCCGAGAGCGGCGGTAAGGCGAAGGTCACCTGCACCAGCCGGTCCAAGTGGGGGGTGTGCCTGGCTGAGATTGCGTTCGCTGCGGTGGCCGGTTCGCCATAACGTGCGTTGAGACTGGCGTTGAGACGGTCGTGATCGGCTGCTAGAAAGCATAGGATCCCGCGTGCGCAGAGAAAGTGCCGTGCGGCTTCGAGTAAATCCAGGGCGCGTTCTGCCGGACAGGGGTCCAGGCCGTCGATGAAGACGCCAAGCCGTCCTTTACGTGCGGTGACGTAGTCGTCTATACAGCGCGCGAAGGTGACAGGGAAGGTGTCCGCCAGCGTGCCCAGATTGGCAGTGGTAGTCAGGTGCTTTTCCCAGTCGGCGAGCTGCCTTGCGTCTTCTGGGGCCAGGTTAAGAAGTTTGAGCGTGGCAATTACCTGCAGCAGCAGGGCGTGTGATATGCTAGGGGCTGTGTGGGTATGCTGCGTAGCATCGAACCAGAGCGTAAGGATGGGGTGGCCCTCAGCTTCGCCTTGCTCTTTCAAATCTGTGGCAATAAGATGTAACAGGCTGGTCTTGCCGCACCCAGCAGGGCCGAAGATGCCAATGGTGAGTGGCGACTCTGCCGTCAGCGCCAGACGGCAGAGGGCCTCGGCATAGGTGTTGAAACCGAAGGTATCCTGTGCCGCCGTTGTAATCGGTTGATCGCTGCAAAACGCGCGAGACATCGTTTTGCCTCCTTGTGGTATACCGGGCCAAACGGGTTTAGAAATATGCAATTTTCTTTAGTATAAGTATTTTTATATTTAT
>Ga0209614_1001265_pt1 | contig 19436 bp, 21 predicted proteins | sample BlaSprsedimmetaG_FD_185484 | JGI IMG/M metagenome (GOLD analysis project Ga0209614, IMG submission 185484) | Hot spring sediment bacterial and archeal communities from California, USA to study Microbial Dark Matter (Phase II) - Blank Spring... ... | reverse complement strand
ACTCAAATGACAGAGCAGTAAAATTTGTAGTGCCCATAAATATGCCCATTATTAGCTTAACATATTGGTTTTCCTAAACTTTTAACTATGACTGTGGTAAACTTGGGTTGAAGCGATTTCCAGTGCCCAAACCCAGAACACGGGCCGCCTCGGTCCCTAAAAGAATACCGTTTTCACCGGGGATTGTTCCTTCCACCTTCCACCAGGGCTTCAGGACCCTGGAAGCCTGGAAATCTACTCCCGCCAGTAGAACCCTATGATTACCTACATGGATCACGCCCAAAGCCACGGGCCCCAGGGCGGCAATATTTCCGGCGTTCTGGATGGATTTCACATTTGAAAGGTCGGCCTCGCGGAGCTCCTGCATCTCAAATGAGACGCCCCCAAGGGAAAGACCTCCATAGCTGAGGGAGAGGGTTTCCGCTTTGGGGAGAATCAGGATGTTTGCCCCGTACTTTTCGAGCTTGTGGTTGATATCGCCTGTCATCGCCTCAACGAGAGTGATGAGAGCCACCACTGTGGAGACACCAATCAGAAGTCCAGCCAGAACAAAGGCGGCTTTGGCCTTGCGGCGCATCAGGTTCCGAAAAACAATTCCCTTGAGAGTCATTCTTAGCTCCTCCTGGAAAATTCAAAATACTGTTTTCCTTCCCGAATGTCTTCCACCCGAATTACCACCTTTCCATCCACAATCTTTCTGTTCAGTGGGGCAGGGTTGCACCCGCCCTGAACTTCATTTACCAGAAAGGATGCAAACCTGCGTCCACAATTCCGGCAGACCATGAAGTCGCCAGCTTGGTAGTACCCTTTTCCAGCCCGCCAGCAGACATCGCAGGCGTCAAAAGCAGCTCGGATCAGCCCGTCGGAACTCTTGAGGATGAAATACTTAATAGCAATGCCATCTCCGGCCCGGTATTGGAAATGCCGGGCTTGCCCGTCTTCGAAGATCTCGACGGGGTAAGTGACCGTGGTTGCTGAGAAGTCAGGAGAAAGGGAATCAGCCACCTGGAGCGTCTTTTCCCCTTTTCGGCTGATGAAGAGAATCCCGCCCGCAATCAACAGGGCCAAAGCGGCGATTACGGAAGCTAGCAGTAAACAACTCTTCTTTTCTGTTCTGAGGACAACGGCCTTCTTGGCGGCATGCTTGTCAGTAGGTGCGTTTTTCTTGAACATAAGTGAACTCCTTTCGAATTCAGTTTTGCATTCGAGCACATAGCTCGCAACTTAACGCCTACAGTACGTTTCCTGTAGCAAGCGTATGGGCTTTCCCCATAAGCGACGCAGGCCCTACGGATTTAACACAAAAGGGAAAGGTTGAAGAGGTAGAGCGGCCCAGGCGGGCCCATACCGAGGTTCCAGACCTTGTTGGTAAGACCCCCGAGGAAATTAAGAAAGGGGCATCCGTTGGTCCTGACAGATGCTATGTCTGCTGGCGCGGGGTTTTCCACCCTCGGCACAGCAAAGAGAGCAAAATCCGGCATTTCCGAAGCGCAGCCTTGCGAGACGTCACAAGGGGTTGCCTTGGCCCCGCAGCAACAACTCCAGGGCGGAGAGATCCGCTTTGCTTCTGCTGTATGCAGAGAGCCCCGCATGTCACATTGCCCGCAGCATTCTCCAACGCAGCCAGTCTGTGCCAGAGCGTTCGGCATCCCCACAAGACCCAGGCTGAGGACCAAGGCGAGTGCAACGCAGAGGGATTTTCGGGTCACCGTATCCAGCTTCTTCAATGCACGATCGTTATACTTCAAAATGTAGGCAAACATATCGTTAACCTTAGGCCAGGTTACAACCCAGGCCCAACCATCTTCAATGCTTTCGAGAATACATCTTTCTGCGTAAATGATGCATCCTTCTCTTATATGCCTGCTATTTGTCGTTCCTTAACCAATTTTCTATCCCTTCGATGCGGACCATATCGCCACAGCGTACTTTCCCTCCCTTAAGCACTCGGGCAAAGATCCCTTCCCGGGGCATGATACAATCGCCCGCCAGATAGTAGATGGCGCACCTATTGTGACATTCCTTGCCAATCTGTGTAATCTCCACCAGGGCTGAATCTCCCAACTTCACTCGGGTACCTACAGGTACCTTCTGCCAGTCAATGCCTGATGTGGCGATGTTCTCTGCAAAATCCCCGAAGGTGACATCAAGGCCCTGGCTGCGAGTCCTTTCAATGCTTTCGGCAGCAAGAAAGCTTACCTGCCGATGCCAGGGTCCGGCATGGGCGTCCCCTTCAAACCCATAGTCCTGAACGAGAAAGGCCTCCTCAACTGCGACCTTACGCGTCCCTTTTCTCTTACTAATGGTAATGGAAACAATCTTCATTTAATTTTTGAAATCACTCTCTCTAGACTCATTGCCTCGGACACGGCCAAAATAAGGCGATTAGGAATCATTCTGGTTCATAATGCAAATTACCTCCTTAATCTCCCGGCCAGAATCTCAGCCACTTTCTTCCCGGAAAGTAGCATCCCCCCGAAAATGGGGCCCATTCGCGGCCCTCCGAAGGCATTGTTTGCCGCCATACCAGCCACATACAGCCCGGGAAAGACTTCACCGGTGTTGGCTACAGTAAATTGCTCTCCCTTCTCTGCCCAAAGGGGCATTTCCCCAACCACATCACCGGTTTTTGTGTTCAATTTTGCGTCCATCTTTTGGGTCACGATTCGGCAGATATCTGCTGGATGACCCGTTCCATCCACAACATAGGATGCCTTTATGCCGAGCGGGTCCACATGAAGTCCCAGGTTTTCCACCGGAGACCAGTTAAGGACAAGGCCGGCTACTCTACTCTGCCCACCCCCTTCCCTGAATAACACGTCTATCACGCGCACCAGATTGAAAATAACCGTTCCTGCCTTGACGCAACTGGAGGTGATGGTTGAGGTGGCTTCCACGCTGTCCATGGTGTAATAGCCATTTTCTTTAGGGCGATAAGCGATTCCAATTTCTTCCGCGATATGAAGGGCATCATCCTGGATCACAATCTCGTTAAACATCATGCCGCCACCCCACATACCTTCACCAGGCGCCAGCTTGGATTCAAAAATAACCGCCTTGATGCCCGCTTTGCCAAGGTAATATCCAGCTACCATATTAGAAGGACCAGCCCCGACCAAAGCAACATCGACATCCAGATTGGCCAGGAGCTTCTCGTTATAAGCTTCTATAATAGATTTTGAAATGGCCACATCATCTAAAAGCATTACCAACGCCTCCTCATCAATAATTATCGTTCCTAAAAAATAAGCTGCACCACATGCCTCGTTTCGTCCCTAAGTTTAAAATCAGGGAATAAGGCGAATTTGAGTCTAATGCCCAGTTGTAAGATTATACTAAGGAAATCAAGACCTCACACGATCGACAAATCTTCATTTTTTGGTGCCAATCCTTCTGAACCGCACCTCCACAAATGGTCCCGTTAATAAACCAACAGAGCTTTCCAGCCCGGAACTCCCAGGCCGGACATTGTTTCTTCCGTTCAGGAGGACATTTCTTTGTAATCCAGCACTCTCGGCTTTTATCAGTCCCTCTCATCCTGCTGGATACTAAGAAAAAGACCTGCCGCTCCACATAGCCTGGCACCTTTCGCCATCCCTGCTCGTAGCTATGGACAGCCTTGATAGATGTGCCAAGCAGTTCGGCCATTTCCTTCTGGGTCTTGTTCAGTTTTTTGCGGGCATGGATAAATTCTTTCTTGTTCAAGTGTGCTCCAAGAACGTTTTATTTGGATACTTTCGGGGAAAAGACTTGCTTTAAACTACTACATTGTGGTATATGTGTCAACGAAAAAGTCGGTGCATGGTACGGAAACGGAAAACCGCTTCAATGACCGAGCAGGAGGATATAGTGAGGGGTAAGGTGATTTTGAGAGATGCCTTCAAGCGTTTCACCTTGGACCAGGACAAGGTTATAACACCTGAGGAGACGGTGCGAAGGTTTAAGGAGAAACTAAAAGAGGTGGATCTGGACATTTTGGAATCGACCACGAGAATTGATAATGGCCGGTTGGATATTCCCGTATATTTCAGCGTATGCGGCAGGGATGCCCGGGAAATCATCGGGACAAAAAAACAGATGGGAAAAGGGGGAACGCCGCAGCAAGCAGAGGCCAGTGCGGTAATGGAGCTGGCTGAACGGTTCAGTTTTTTTAGTTTTTGCAAAAATCCCAGGAACTTTTTTGTTGAAGAATACCGAAATCTGAAGAATCATGCCTTCCCCTTTGAAGCGATTGCCTTGTCCGTGCACGATAATTCTGATGACTTGGACAAGGCCCGAGAGATTTTTTTAAGGCTTCCTCTGAAATGGACCTGGGCTTACAATCTGACCCGGGAGGAAGAAGTCATTGTCCCTTTTAACTGGTTTTTTGCCATCAATGAATACAACGGCCCCTCGGCCGGCAACTGTACAGAGGAGGCGTTATCCCAGGGCATATGCGAGGTCGTGGAAAGGCATGTGTCATCAATCGTTAGCCGCAACAAGCTTAAGGTGCCGGCAATTAACATAAACTCCATAACCGATCCACTGGTTCTCAAGATGATCGGTAAATACAAAAAGGAGGGCATCAGGCTGTATCTCTCCGATTTTTCCCTTGATACCGGCATTCCGAGCGTGGGCGTGCTTGCCTATGACCAGTCCACCTTGCCCGAACGGAGCGAAATCGTGTGGACTGCTGGCACGACACCCAACCCTCAGAAGGCCTTGAGTCGTGCCCTGACAGAAGTGGCCCAGCTTGCCGGCGACTTTAATACAGGCTCCAACTACGTAGCCAGCGGTCTTCCCAAGTTTAGAACCCTTGAAGAAGCCGACTTTGTCATGCACCCCTCCAGCATGACGGATGTTACACAACTGCCAGATATTTCCCATGACAACATAAAGGTGGAGGTAGAGAATTGTATTTCTGCCTTGTCCCGAATTGGCATGGAAGTCATTGTGGTCGATGTGATGCATCCCAGGTTACAAATACCGGCCTTTTATACCATCATACCGGGTGCCCATTTTCGGGAGCGGGCCGCAGGAACCGGGGTGAGTATGTTCGCAGCTAAGCTGATAGCAGAGAGTGGTGACCCTGAATGGGCAATCGCCGAATTACAAAAGATGGATGCCTTTATGCCGGGTAAATACTACGTCAAGTTTTTCCTGAGATCGTGCCACCTTTCGAGGAATGAACCGGCTAAGGCCTTAAGGTATTTTGGGGAGGCATTGGAACTCGGTCCAAAAGAGGAAGATATTGCCAGTATTTATTCCCATATTGGTATCTGCTTGAAAGATTTGGGTCAATACCGACAGGCCATTACGGTCCTGGAGAAAGCAAAGGCGTATGACAATGAGAGAACTGACATTTACAACCTGATGGGGTACTGTTACTTCAAGTTAAAAGAGCATGAAAATGCCATCCAGTGCTTCCGAAAGGTGGTCCGTCTAGATCCCAGTTCGGCCATCGATTACGCTAATATCGCCTCCAATTATCGGGATATGGGCAAAAAAGAAACGGCTATCCGTTATTATCGATTGGCCTTGGAGCTCGATCCATCCATAGAGTTTGCCAGGGATAATCTGTATAGACTAGAGAAACGTCTATGAAAAAATTCTTCCAGGGTCGTCATCCCCGGTGGAATGCGTGGATGTGATTTCTGTTTGTCATGTCATAGGGCTCGATTTTGTGTTACCCGGAATATTTGGAAGATGTTGAAAGAAGCCATATTGCAGGTATCGGGGTCAGTAACCCTGGAGGATATGGTTAGGATGCAAAACTAACTAAGGAGACCGTTTATGATCTTAAAGGAGACGCCACGATGCTGAAAGTGGAGGATTTGTGGGTTCGGGTAGCTGATAATGATAATGGTAAAAAGGAAATTTTGAAGGGTGTAAACCTCAGGATAAGAGACGGGGAAACACATGTATTGCTGGGTCCAAACGGCTCGGGTAAGAGTTGTCTGGTTATGACCATTATGGGTATCCCCATATATAAGGTGGAGAGAGGGAAAATTTTGTTTGATGATAAGGATATAACAACACTTTCGATAGACGAAAGAGCCAGACTGGGTATAGGCCTGGCATTTCAAAACCCACCAGAAATAAGGGGTGTAAAGCTTGGCGACCTCATTCAATTATCGGGAGGAAATGTTGAGGAATGCTTGCAAGAAGCCTCTTTGGATGAAGCGTTCAAGAATAGGGATGTTAATCTGGGATTTTCTGGAGGTGAACGAAAGAGAAGCGAGTTGGCCCAATTATTTTCGATGAGACCGAGGTTGATGCTTCTGGATGAGATTGACTCTGGTGTGGATATCGAAAGTCTGGAATTGCTTGGCAAGGAGATAAATTCATTCATAGAAAATCGCTCCTGTCTCATAATCACTCACCAGGGGTATATTCTAAAGTATGTCAAGGCGGATATTGCACATATTCTTTTAAATGGCCGGATCGCGCGTTCTGGCTCACCGGACGAGATTTTCAACGAAATTAGAGAGAGAGGATTTGGAGGTACCAAAAATGACTGAATGGAAAGATAAGGCAAGGAAATCAACGGAGAAGATAGCCCCATTCGGTGCAGATCTGGACCTCTCAGCCTACAACCGAAAAGTGAGAGAGTGGGAGAAAACCCCTCTATCTAACCTATCCGATGATCTCAAGAAAAAAGCGCTTTTGACGGGCATAAGCAGTAACGAAGAACTGAGATGTGGCTCCTATTTTCAACTGGATCACTCTGTAGTCTTCGCAGGGGTTAAAAAGCAGTTTGAAGGCAAAGTGGAGATAATGAGCACCAAGGAGGCGATGCAACAGTATGATTGGGTGAAGAATTACTGGTGGAACGCCGTGCCGGTTGATTCAGATAAATATACGGCAGAGGCGGAACTGCAATGGGATAATGGATACTTCATAAGGATATTGCCGAATCAAAAGGTAACATTTCCGCTGCAGGCATGTTTATTCCTGTCGCAGGAGGGCATCAGCCAGAATGTGCACAATCTAATCATCGTAGAGGAAGGAAGCGATGTTCAGATCATCACCGGTTGCACCTCCTCTGCAAGGAGAGCGCTCCATATTGGTGTAAGTGAATTTTATGTAAAGAAGAACGCCAGGTTAACCTTTACGATGATACATCGATGGATGCCAGAAATCGATGTGAGGCCGAGGGCGGTTGCAATCGTAGAGGATAACGCAACCTTTACAAGCAACTATATCTGTTTAAATCCCGTAAGATCTCTTCAGCTTTACCCTACTGCAAAATGCATTGGTAATAATAGTTCCGCCAGCCTGAATTCGATCATTCTCGGTGCTGGAGAGGCGGAGATCGACGTTGGTGGCAGGGTTCTGCTCAAAGGTACGAACAGCAGTGGTTATGTTGTATCGAGATGTGTGGCAAAGGAGCGGTCAAAGATACATGCCAGAGGTCAGATCATTGGAGAGGGTGAAGCGACGAAGGCCCATATCGACTGTAGAGGGCTTATTGTCTCTGAGGGGGCTGAAATTCATGCCATACCTGTGCTGGACGGGATCACAAAAGATTGCGAACTCTCACATGAGGCAGCGGTGGGAAAGATTAAAGAAGAAGAGCTGTGGTATCTAAGGTCAAGGGGTCTGAGGGAAGAAGATGCCACCTCTTTAATTATCAAAGGTTATCTTAATCCGGGAATATTCGGACTACCCGGAGACCTTGAAAAAGAGATCAAAAGAGTGGTAGATGTAACGGTGGAGGAGACCATGTAGCGCCTATCCACAGCACTCCCCGATGAATCGAAAAAACAGGAAGGGCTCTTTGAAAAAAAGATTTGGAGCAGGTGTAAATATCTCGGAGGTCAAATCATGAATCTTTATCGCTGTTCGGCTATTCGGGTGAACAAGGATAAGGTGGCGAAGATAAAAGATAATATTTGCATTGAAGATACTTTCCGTCTTTATCTCAATGACGAGCCACTGGTTGAACTTATTGCCAGCCCTGGTCAGCTCAAGGAATTGGGAGCGGGATTTGTTGTTTGCGAGGGACTGGCTCAAGGCGTAGATAATGTCCATGTTTCAGGAAACGAGATCCGGGTTTCTGCCAAAACATCGGGCAAATTCGAGAAAGAGCTGAGGTCTGGTGGCGGGTTTGGTATCAGAAGAACCCCCAGAAAAGTGACTTCCTCTTTGGTAATTAGAAAGGAGGATGTCTTTAGGGTTATATCTGAGATGGAATCCGAAATCTGGAAGAAAACGGGTGGTGTACACTGTTCCGTCCTTTTTTCTAATAAAAATCTGGGTGTTAAAAGTAGCGATGTGGGAAGACACAATACCATTGATAAAGTTATTGGCTTTGCCATCCTAAATAATATCGACCTTTCTACGTGTATAATTGGATGCACTGGCAGACAGCCAGCAGGGATGATTTCAAAAAATGCCAATGCTGGCGTTCCCATTATCATATCAAAGGCAGCACCAACGGATAAGGGAATCTCAACGGCCGTTGAGGCGGGGATAACGCTTATCTGCTTTGCCAGGGATGGGAGATTTACGGTTTACACCCATCCTTACCGGGTATATGAGATTGCGGAGGTAATATGAAGGAATTTGTGATACTCGCCCATAATTATGTTCGTCCGGAAGTTCAGAGAATGGCAGACTTTGTCGGAGATTCCCTGGAACTGGTGCGGAAGGTAAAAGAGGTGGAGGTAGAGTATATTGTATTTGCAGGTGTGGACTTTATGGCCGAAATGGCAGTCATATTAAATCCCGACAAAAAGGTTATACACCCAGACCCATGTTCCAAGTGTGCCATGGCTGCAAGGGTAAAGGCCCAGGACATCTTAAAGGCAAAGGGAAAATATCCGGATGCCGAAGTCGTCACTTATGTAAATTCTTCGGCAGAGGTAAAAGCGGTTTCAGATGTTACCTGCACCTCGGCAAATGCGGTAAAAATCGCCAAGAGTATGAAATCCGACAGGATAATCTTTGCACCGGACAAGAATCTTGCCCACTATGTAGCAATGCAGACGGATAAGGAGATAATTCCGGTCGCAGAAAACGGATGCTGTCCGGTCCATCATGCATTGTCAGCGGAAGATGTCGCCAGAAATCTTGAGAAACATCCGGAGGGAGAGGTGATTGTCCATCCAGAATGCACGCCAGAGGTTATAAAGCTTGCAGATTTTGTTGGCTCAACATCCGCATTAATCCGGCATATTAAAGAAACAAGCGCAAAGACAATCATTGTAGGCACGGAAATAGGCATAATCTCAAGGATGAAAAGGGAGTCACCGGAGAAAAACATCGTGCCGGCCTCTAAATATCTGGTATGTCCCGATATGAAAATGATTACAGTTGAAAAGCTCGCGAGAGCCATAGAGCAGAAAGGGCCGATCGTTCATGTAAATGAAGGTGTTTGTGAAGGGGCTAGAAGGGCATTAGAGAAAATGATCGAGCTCTCCCCTCCAGCCTGACCGAGAAGGCAGCCGGGACTGTTCTTCCCATTTGTTGCTGGGGATCTCTCCCGGTGACGCTGAGCCTGCATCAGAAGGGGGCAAGGCTGGGTCCGGTGTTAGCGTTTCTGGTAGCAACTCCTGCTACCTCTCTAACGGCCCTCTTGGTTTGCTACGCCCTCACGGGGATGAAGTTCACGGTGTTCATATTTTTTGTCGTGATAGTGATGGGACTGGTTATGGGCGCTGTCGGAAACCTTGTCAAATTGGAGGCCAAAGGCCTGGCAACGCCCCTTCAGGCGACGGACCAGGCTCAAGACCCCATTTGCGGCGTGAACGTGGATGTAAGAAAGGCGATAAAAACGAAGTATGGGGATAGGAGCCATTATTTCTGCTCCTCACACTGCTGGGCAGCCTTTGAGAAGGAACCTGAGAAATATGTCACCGTGGAGCAATATGGGAAGAGCATCAAGGAAAGAATGCGCTCTGTCTTCGGGTATGCCTTTGTGGATATGGTCAAGGAGATAGTGCCCGATCTACTTTTAGGCCTGGTCCTGGCAGCACTGGTTGCGGCAGTTGCCCCTATAGAAAAATTTGTGGGAACCTATCTCGGCGGCGGTTTCGGGTATTTATTCAGCCTTGTCTTTGGGTTAGTCATGTGTATCTGCTCTACGGCCAGCGTACCCCTGGTTCATGCCTTTGTATCACAGGGGATGAACATTGGCGCGGGGATGGTGTTACTTCTGATAGGTCCTATCACCAGCTGGGGAACTATTCTCGTTTTGAGAAAGGAATTTGGTGTCAGAATAGTGGCTCTATATCTGGGAGTTATCAGCATAATGGTCTTAGCTTTAGGCTATTTATTTTCAATAACTTAAGAGGTAGTAATCGACGATGATGCAGGCATACACCACGTGCCAAAGCGGCGTCTGGATGATATTATCATAAATTAAGTTTCTACCGGATTAATTAGTTTCCAGACGAACACTATAAATAATAAAGGTTTTCGTCATGGGCAGGAGGTCGTTTCTTTGCTGCCGGAGCGGCCCTTGAGGATATATTTAAAAAATCTTCTCCGTCCCAAATATCTCCCATCTCCTCTTCTATTTGCTCCGGGTCCTCCCCGGCCTCCATCCGTTTTAGCGCCTCCTCCATGCCGGAGCCAAGATCAAGGCCGGTCATATCACACAGTTTTCGCATGAGCTTTGCACCCTGCCTGGGATCATCTTCATTGAGATTTTCCGCCTCGCGTTCCAGCACAGACATGGCCTCTTCCAGCTTCGATTCATCCAGGTCCGGCATTCCCACGTCATCCGCTCCCTTCGCGCCTTTTAGAACGGCGAACCTGGATATGAGACGCTCCAGAGGTCCACTGCCGCATTTCGGACACATAGGCTGTTTTTCCGTATTTACCCGGCTGGAAAAGAAGTTGAAGATAGTGTTGCAATCAGCACAATAAAATTCATAGATGGGCATGATAATTCCTCCCTGATAATGCCTATTTCTCTATTACCAGCACCCCGGTGCCATCGATCCTGCTCTCCTTGTTGTAAAAGCGGCTTTCCGCCGCGATGTTCTGTCGTCCGCCGTGGCGGACTCCTGCGAGAAAAAGGTCTAATAATGTCGTTGCGGGGTTATGTAAATGTGCTTTTAAGTAACACGCACCTGGAAAACCGGACACCAGCAGTGTAGAAAAAAGGCGTTCGTGGGTCAAGTAGAAATTGGGAAGGAAAAAGTACTTCTTGACTTTGAAAGGAAAAATTTAATATAGTGCCCTTATGTGAAAGGCCGCTATATGCAATCCAACCGCTTAGTTAGACTGGTTGAAACAGTTCTTAAGATTAAGGCCCAGCCGCACCAAACCCGTCAGCAATGTTTAGCCTCCCTTAGCATCGGCAAGTCGCAGTTCTATCATGATCTCCAGTCGTTAAGCGAACTGGGTTTGTCAATTAAATATTCTAACCACGAAAAGGCATTTTTGATAAAAAAAGAACCCGCATTTACCATACCCGATCTTGCCCTGGGGGATATTGTAGCCCTTATGCTCTCGGTCCGGCAGCAGGTTCTAACGGCACGAAACGATTTTGCCCTTGCTTACACCTCCTACGCTGCGTTATGCCATATCATAGACGCACTCCCCTCGAAGACCCGAAAAGAATTGACAAACATGGTGGATAAACTGATTGTAAGGGACGGGTTCGGCTGTCATAAGGACATCCTGGATAAACTGCAGGAGGCGCTCCAGGATAGGAATCGTATTCTCATAGACTGCCAGAAAGAAAGCGAAAAGTTGCTGCGTCGCTATACGGCCGATCCGGAACGGCTTTACTTCAAGCAGGGCAGTCTATTTCTTGATGCCTTTACCCCTGAGAGTAAAAAGATGGAGACTTTCCGTGTCCCGCTCATTGAACAAGTAATTAAAACCCCTTTCTTCATCCCACGTTAATAAACAGCCTGAAATCCATGCGTGCAACCAGAGTCATTACGCTCTTTACCGACTTCGGCACCCGGGACATCTACGCCGGTGTCATGAAGGGAGTTATTCTCTCCATCTGCCCGGATGTCCAGCTCATCGACCTAACGCATGGAATTCCCCCGCAGGATATAAGGGCAGCAGCGTGGCAGATCTCTGCTTCCTATAATTACTTCCCGAAAGGGAGCATACACCTGGCCGTAGTCGATCCAGGGGTGGGCACTTCTCGCCGGCCTATCCTGGTCGCCTGCGCTGGCCACTTCTTTATCGGCCCGGATAACGGACTCTTCAGCCTGCTCTACCAATCAGGAAAGCCTTTTGATGTATATGTATTAAATCAGAAAAAATACTTTTTAGACAAAATCTCCGCCACTTTTCACGGTCGCGATATCTTTGCGCCGGTAGCCGGACACCTGGCCTGCGGCACGCCGCCTGAGGAGCTGGGTGAACGCATTACAGACCCGGTCAGTCTTAGCGCCACGAAACCTAAATTCGATGGGGGGACGCTCTACGGGGAAGTAGTCTGGATAGACCGCTTTGGAAATCTTATTACCAGCATCTCAGAAGAAGAATTTAAAAAACACATCCAGGGAAAACCCTTTGTGATTAAAGTCGGTAGCATTTCCTTAAAATTCCTCCAGAAGACGTATGCCGGGGCCGCAGAGCATGGTATAATAGCTTTGTTCGGCAGTAGCGGCCTTCTGGAAATCGCCGAGGTCTCCGGTAGCGCAGCCAGGAGGCTGAAAATGGGCACAGGGGCCGCGGTAACCGTAACCATAGAAAAGAATCTTAAGGAGATAGAAGAAAATCGCTCTTGATAGAAAAACCACCAGTGTCTTCTTTGCGGTTAACACCCTATTTTATTTTTGTCACTGGATGGTTTTCGCATTTCTGCCTCTTCTCCTGAAAGAATACGGCCTTAGCGATGGCCGTATCGGTATAATAATCGGCACATTCTCCATGGCCTCCATGCTGCTCATGCTCCCCATGGGAGTCTTTTCCGATTACTTTTCTCCCAAAAAGACTGTCATCGCCGGTACGTGCTGCCTGAGCCTGTATTTCTTCTTCCTCCTCCTCTCCCGGAACTTTTATTGGCTCCTGCTCTCTGTCTCTATCGGAGGCGCCGGCGCCTCCGCCCTCTTTATTGTACTTTCGTCTCTTTACCTCAAGGTCGTCACGCGCATTAGTTTAAGCCGGCAGGTAGCCTTTTACCACGTAGGCGGCTACCTGGGGTATGCCTTCGGACCGCTCATGGGAGGATTAATTGCTTCTTATTATCCACCGAAGTTTTTAATTGCTACAGCCTGGGCATGCTCCCTGGGGCTTATTGCGCTTGCCTTATTTCTCAGGGACTCTACTCCGATCAGATTTAGCTTCCAGGAATATGGGGCCGACCTAAAAAAACCGGGCAGCCTCCTTTTGATACTGGGTATATTTGTCCTGGCCACCCACTTTGGCGTAGAGCAAACGTCCTTTACGCTCTTAATGAAAGGGAAACTGGGATTTGCGCCAAGAAACATCGGCTATATGTTTGCCGGTATCGGCCTGTGGATGGCCTCTCTGGCCCCTTTCATCGGCTACTTCATGGATCGTAAGCAAAGGGTCATCCTTTTTCTCTTTACCGGTCTCATAGTGTCCGGTGTCTTCCAGTTCCTGACCGCGAATGCGTGGTCATTCGGGAGTCTTCTTATAACCAGGATATTCCACACCACGGGTGATGCTATAGCCATCTTAGGCATAGGGGTACTGACTGCGCTCTACTTCCCGGGAGCGCGCCTGGGAGGAAATTCAGGACTGCTCTATGTGGTGCGGACGGCCGCCATGTTTTCCGGGGCAGTGGCGGCCGGTCTTCTAAATACCAGATGGGGGTACAGTTTTTCCTTTATGGCCAACGGTCTGTTCGTCCTGGCCTTTACAGCCATCCTGGCCATATCATTCAGACGGTTCTTTGCACAAAACCTATAATTGTTTTAAGTAAAAGGAAGTTCGGTCTGGCATGACACCGGCCGGCGCAGGGTCTAGCCGTCTCGTTTTGGGCGGGGAAATTTCTTCCGTGCCCCCCAGCCCAGTCCTATAAGGCCGCTACCAAGCAGGAGGAGAGAGGCTGGTTCAGGGGCATGCGCTGTCGAACCACCATCACTGCCATAAAATGGATAGTAACCGCCATCGTCATAGGCGACAAATGACTGTGCCCAGATCTGCCCCTCAGACCAGGATTCGATAGTGGAAGGATCTCCGTTGAAGTCGCCGCTGGCCTTAGTCAGCGCGGGTGTATAAAGGGTAACATCCGACACCTTGAAATTCAACCAGCCATCAGCGCCAACCATGGTGCCCGCGTAACAAACTTCATACCTGTTCCCTGATGAACTGGTACATAGAAAAGACATCCAATCTGCGGGGTTTAAAAATGTGACAGCACCCAGTTCCCTAAATACGTCACCCTCAAATTCCAGGCTAAGCCCGCACATCTTCGCACCATAATCGGCCGTCTCGACGTGGAACCTGTAAATAACCTCTGAAATGGTCGTGGTACCATCCGGATTGCTTGTGTAAGTACCGACAGGAGATACATACCCTGATACCTCTATATTGGGATAAGCCAAAGAAGACGGGATTGCTGTCCCGAAGAAAACTATTATGCCGAGCAAGATCATTACATACTTAGACACTGTGTATTCCTCCTAACCTTGGACCACGTCTTATTGCGACTTAATAAACTAGCAATTAGTATGCCACCAGTGACAGTATAATATATCTGGACAAATTATGTGTATTTTCAAGCAGATAAGCCATGATGGCTTATCCTGAAAACCTGCATAAATTATAAGGAAGGAAAGGGAATTCCTATTATGAGAAATCTTTTGCCCTAAACGAGAGGAAAAACTTTTCTCCTCCGTCAGTCAGGTCGATGGTAACTGAGGAGAGGGGGGATTGCAAAATCTGCCCTTACGGAGTTAATGCCTTATGGCTTATCCGGCTAAAAAATAGTTCCTTTTTCTCCTCAAGGCCAGGAGTTCTCTCTTTGTCGTGACAGGCAAGGCAAATGGACACAGGAACGGTACGCCTTAACTGGGACGTCTCAGGACGGACGGTATGTTTCCGGCCCGGGCCATGGCATACCTCGCACTCCACACCGGCCGGGCGGCCCACAGTTTGACCCGTCTGGAAGCCGGGGGGGGTAACCAAAACCCGTGGTATGGCATGAGATACAATCAGGATAAAAATGTCTCTGGAGATTTCTCAGGGTGTCAAAGGCCCGGGAATGCCTGGTACTTTTCCAGGCCTGATATTCAGTTCCATGGCAACTTCGGCAGTTCTCCGCCCCTACGTAACTATTATCCCTGTCCTGCTCTAACGCCTGGCCAGAAAACCTCCGCCTTGCCTCGACCTGCGCTGCCCGATCCTTAACCGCTGCACTATAAGCCTGCGAAATAAATTGTTCTGTCTCCCGGTCAGGGGCAATATCCATCGAAAGGCAAATCCGCTTAAAGTCATGCCTTAGAAGCCGTCCATTATGGTCCACCCATAAATCCAGTCTGGCCAGGTACTTCTGGCCGGAAGAGACCATGACGGCCTGGTTGATATTTTCTACAGGGATATTGCCTCTGGCCGCCAGGATAACCTGGACGTCGCCAAATTCAGAGGCAAGCAGCCTGTTTTCTTTTTCTGACAGGTCGCTTAAGACTACGATCAGGTGCGCCTCTCTTTTTATGGCGGGCAGATATTTTTGGATACCGTCTAAGGGCCCCGATACTTCAGGCCTGAACCCCTCAGCCTGAATTTGGGGCTGGCTGAGCGGTGGCGCAGTCAGGGCCAGGATTCCCACCTTGACCGGGCCCAGTTCCTTGATGAGATATGGCCTCCCCAGAAGCTCCTTAGCCTCACCCCTATGGACGTTGGCCGAAAGGAAAGGAATGTTTAAGCTCTTAATCTGTTTCTGGATAAAGTCAGTCCCGAAGTTAAAGGCGTCGCCGCCCAGGGCAGCGGCGTGATAGCCCATCTTCTCCAGGGTCTTTAGATAGATCTCAGTCCTTAACAGATCCGTCGGGCCTGCGCCATGAAAAGCGCCGCTCCCCTCGATCAACAGGGCCTGAGGATTCTCCTTAAGAACGTCCTTGATTATTGTAGCCCTTCTGGCCAGACCGCCAGCCCGGTTTCCGCCTCAGCCGCAGGGCTCCAATGCTCCCCGGGTCTGGCCGGTAAAGAGCAAGGTTATCCTTGTCCCTTCTTCTGCACCGGATGAGGCCCCAAAGGATAAGAACACTATAACCAACAAAAAGAAATAGGCTAAGAGCCTGCTCATCTTAACACCTACAAAGGATTTTATGCCCGCACAAAAATCATACCAAAACCCCTTATCAGATGTCCAGTATTATCAAAAATAAACACCATACCTTGACACCTTAGCTATAAGCTGATAACAAGAGTCATCTTATCTGCCATCAGAGGTTCCGCGTGTTGCCTGATTTTGTAAAAGGTCTGTTAAGACCAGAGGTCTATCCCCACCCGGTAGCCGAGATAAAACTTGTCCAGACCCATATCTCCTACGTCTTTATTACCGGTGACTTTGTTTATAAGATAAAAAAGCCGGTTAACTTCGGCTTTCTCGATTTTACCACCCTGGAAAAACGCAGACACTTTTGTGAGCGGGAAGTAGTCCTCAATAAAAGGCTCTCACCGGAGATCTATCTCGGGGTGGAACCGGTGACTACAGACGGGAAAGGCTTTTTTATAAACGCTCCGGGAGAAGTCATTGAATACGCAGTCAGGATGCGGCAGATGCCCCAGGACCGGATGATGGACGTCCTGATAAAAGATAATAAAATAGATCAAAGGATCATCGATCGCATCGTACAAAAACTCGTCCCCTTCTACGCACAGGCCGCCACCGGCCCGGAGATAGACTTCTATGGCGAAATCCCGCAGGTACGTTTCAATATCGAGGAAAACTTTGCCCAGACCGAAGGCTACATCGGCCGCGCCCTCACCAGAGAGCGTTTTGAGACCATTAAGTCATATAGTCTCTCCTTCTTTGCAAAAAGGGTCGATCTCTTTCAAAAACGTATAAAATCAGGAAAAATCCGGGACGGGCACGGGGATCTCTATTCGGCCAACATCTGTATAGCTGATGATGTCTATATTTACGACTGTATAGAGTTCAATGAGCGTTTTCGCTATGGAGATGTGGCCTGTGATATAGCCTTCCTGGCCATGGACCTGGATTTCCACCGGTTGGGCGATCTCTCCGGATATTTTATCGATCGCTTTGTGAAACTCTCCGGCGACCGCTCGCTTATAGACGTACTGGATTTCTACAAATGTTATCGGGCCTATGTGCGCGGCAAAATCCACTCCTTCTCGGCGGACAGCAAGGAGATCGGCGAAGAAGACCGGGGCCGCTCCCTGTCTACGGCCCGAAAATACTTTGGTCTTGCCTACCGCTATGCCGGCGGAAAAAGGAAGCCGGTTCTCCTGATATTCTTTGGCCTTATTGCCAGTGGGAAGAGCACCCTGGCCAGGGACCTTGGTAAAAAACTAGACATCGTGCCCCTTAATTCGGATGAGATCAGGAAAAAAATGGTCGGCCTCGTGCCCACAGAGAGAAGGCTGGAGCCCTTCGGGCAGGGCATTTATAGCACAGACTTTTCCCTCTTGACCTATACCAAATTACGCGAAGAGGCACAGGCCCGGTTGGAGATGGGAGAATCCGTCATCCTCGACGCCTCATACAAGGACCGGGCCGAAAGAACAGCCCTGATCAAGATGGCCGAAGAGCTGGATGTTCCCTACTGCTTTGTCTATTGCCACTGCCCGGAAGAGGAAACCAGGGCCCGGCTGGAAAGACGCAGAAAGAACAGAAAGGCTGTCTCAGACGGTCGCTGGGAGATATATCTGAGACAGGTGGAGACCTTTGATCGGCCGGAGGAGATACCGTCCGGCCACCTTCTTCAGGTAGATACGAGCCAGACCGTGGCTAAGACCACAGCCCATATCCTCCGGAGCTGCCCGGAAGATATACGCCGCGCTCTATCCCGCTGACGATTACGTGATGAAGTACCCGGCAATTAGATGGGATTGTCATGGCCAGAACCTTTTGGCTAACTACTTACACGCCCAAGGTGCCGTCAATAGACATGATAACATTTCCGAACGTCCGAATTGAGCCGCCGCCAGAGTTTATGCCGGACAACCCTTGTTCTTAAAACCTGCTCCCGGAAGCAAGACCTCACTTAAGAACTGACGGCTCTGGCGGTCGGTTCTCCAATGCGTTGTTAGGTGGCAATCTAAGGCGGATATGGCCTTGCTTCGTACGTCAGGGGCCGCAGTTCACAACTCTCTTCCACGGGGCCTTCGAGAATAAATAGTCGTGGTTCAGTAGAGAAATCAAAGACCCGATATATCCGATATGAATTGGACAAATGCTGTGATACAACCGCCTCATTCAGAGTAATGACGAATGGGAAGTGCCTCCCGCGATTGGTTGTCTTGACTTCAATGAACAGTTCATGCCCAGTCTCATCGAAGGAGTGAATGTCATAACCAAGTCCGTCACCTTTTGTTTTGGATACCCACTCCACCTTGTGCGCTAAATCAGAACACCCGGCCTTGGTGAGCCTTGCTCTCTCAAAGCCAAAGACAAATTCCTCCCCTTGATAACCAAGCTTCCGATTTGCAGCTTCCATGGCCGAATAGTCCATTTCTGAGCGAATTTTTCGCTGGCCGGTAGATTGATTCGCCGACAGTGCCGTTCGCTCTGGTCTTTCAACCAGAATGTCATCTACTTCGCGTACACTAGGTATGACACCAGGAGTTTGATTGGCCGCTTTTGTCAGAACCGACGGAATCTCGTGGTCTTGATCAAGATACTTCAATACACCATCCCGCAAGATGGCTTAGTAGTTGCCGAGCGGCTTATAACCATCAACATACGGGAGGCCGATCTCAAAGAGAATTGCACTAATATTTTGGTGTTTTCTCTCAATGGCTCCTTGCGTTCTATTGTTCAGTTTTGTGAGCAGTTCATTCCGGTATGCAGTCTTATTGTAGCTATGACGTCTCAATTCTTGTTTGAGCATTGCCATGTAACTACAGACGGTATCCCAGACCTCCTGTTCTGACCAATCGCGCGATGTTGCGGCTTCCTCGTGCTCTAGGTCTTCCGATTTTGGAACAATAACAAACCCACGTCTGAAGAGAAAGTCATTGGTTTTCTTGCCGCCGAAGAAATCGTTTGTGGGCAATTCCGTTCCGTCGACAAATTTGTGCGCTATTGAGAGGACGTACTTTGGCGGGAATCTCCGGCCTTCGTAGAAGAGGTCATAACCAGTAGAAGCCTTCTTGGGAGGATAGCCATGCTTTTGTATATCTTGAATCGCTTTGAGGATATGTGATCTTTGGATTTTCTCTGGAATTATGTTTGGGACCATGTTCATCCTTGAAGTCCTACGGGACATCCTATATGGCCCCCTGTCAAGATAAAAATGATTATTCTGTAAGTATTTAATTTTTAAGAGAAGTTTAGATCAATGCTATTTTCGCGCAAACATATCCACACGCTCCTTGAGCCC
>Ga0209614_1001264_pt1 | contig 19441 bp, 13 predicted proteins | sample BlaSprsedimmetaG_FD_185484 | JGI IMG/M metagenome (GOLD analysis project Ga0209614, IMG submission 185484) | Hot spring sediment bacterial and archeal communities from California, USA to study Microbial Dark Matter (Phase II) - Blank Spring... ... | reverse complement strand
CTCCGGCGCGGAGGCCGGGTTTGGCGCCCACTTGAATTGCCAGTCGCCGTTAAGCAGTTTGAAGTTAGCGCACGCGCTACGGTCACCCGCCAGCGCGCTGCGGGTGTCCTGATAGGGTAACAAGGTAGCATGGGCAGGCTCTTTGTTCTGCTCGACCATCTGGGGATTTTCCCAATCGTTCGTCATACATCATCCTCCTCAAAAATAGCCTCAACGGATTGAACGGATTAAACGGAAAAATATCCGTTAGATTCCGTTGAGAGAATTATGTTCACCTGTCATTTTTAAAATTGTAGGGCGATTTGTCAGATCGCCCTACAATCTTTGCAGCATTTTATAGTAACGTCATGCCAGGTTTCTCACACCACTGAGGTTAAGTTCCGCGGCGCGATGGCATTTGACGAAGTGGCCGGGGCTGATTTCCTCGAACGTCGGTTCTTCTGTTTTGCAGATGTCCTTCACATACCTGCAGCGCGGGTGGAAATAGCATCCCGAAGGTGGGTTAGCCGGGTTCGCCACCTCGCCGGTAAGCAGGATGCGCTTCTCGCGCGGGGTGGGATCAGGACGCGGAATGGCCGACATCAACGCCTCGGTGTACGGGTGCTTGGGCGACAGGAATAACTCGTGCGTCGTTGCCATTTCGACCATCTTGCCCACGTACATCACCGCCACGCGCTCGCTAATGTGCGCGACGACGCTCAGGTCGTGGGCGACGAACAAATAGGTCAGTCCCATCTGCTCCTGAAGTTCTTGGAGCAGGTTGAGGATTTGGGCCTGCACCGACACGTCCAATGCGGACACCGGCTCGTCGCACACCAGGAACTTGGGATTGGGGGCCAGCGCGCGCGCCAGGCCGATGCGTTGGCGCTGCCCGCCGCTGAAGGCGTGGGGATAGCGGCGCATGTACTCCGGGCGCAGGCCGACCAGGCGCAGCATCTCCGCTACGCGATCTTCGACCTCTTTCCCGTGGGCAAGGTTCATCGCCCGCAACGGCGCGCCGACGATGTCCAGCAACGTCATACGAGGGTTGAGCGACGCGTACGGGTCCTGGAAGATCATCCGCATGTTGCGGCGCACTTGCACCAATTGCTCGTGCTCCAGCGTGCTGACGTTGACGCGCCCCATCGCCGGGTCGTCGAACCACACTTCGCCGCTGGAAGGCGTAATCGCCTTGAGGATACAGCGTCCGGTGGTCGTTTTACCGCAGCCGCTTTCGCCGACCAGGCCTAATGTCTCGCCTTCGTTGACGTAGAAACTGACGTCATCCACCGCTTTCACGTGACCGACAACTCTTTTAAAAAATCCCTTTTGGATAGGAAAGTATTTTTTCAATGATTTGATTTCGAGCAGCGGCGGCTGCGTCTGGCGTTGTTCCTGCGTTTGGAGTTCACTTTGGGTATAGATTTGTTCGGTCATAGCGTCGTGTCCTTCGCGGTGTGCGCTGCCGCTGGCGCGCGTGTTGCTGGAGCCGTGTACAGGTGACATCTGACGATGTGGTCTGGCTCCACTTCGACAACCTCTGGGGTGACTTGGTTACACACACCCTCCATGTACTGCGGGCAACGCGGATGAAAAGAACAGCCCGGCAGGATGCTGTACGGGTCGGGCACCATCCCTTTGATCGTTTCCAGCCGTTTCTTCTGGCCGGCGCGCGCCATCACGTCATCGAGCTGCGGGATAGAGCGGAGCAACGCCTGCGTGTAGGGATGCAGCGGCTTGAAGAACAGCGAGCGGATGTCGGTCTGCTCGACGACTTTGCCCATATACATCACTGCCACTTCGTCGGCCATCTCGGCGATCACGCCCAGGTTGTGGGTGATGTACATAATCGCCATGTCGAATTCCTGCTGGAGGTCGCGCATTAGCTGCAAGATTTGGGCTTCGGTGGTCACGTCCAGCGCCGTCGTCGGCTCGTCCGCGATGAGCAGGTTGGGATTGCAGCTCAGGGCCATCGCAATCACGGCGCGCTGGCGCATCCCGCCGCTTAACTGGAAGGGGTAGGTATCCACAATGCGGTCGGCGTTGGGCAGCTTGACGCGCGAAAGGATGTCGATGGCCCGGTCCCGCGCCTCGGCTTTGCTCACCTGCTGGTGTAGCGTAATGGCTTCCATGATCTGCGCGCCTACCGTGCGCACGGGCAGCATCGCCGCCATCGGCTCCTGAAAGACCATCGAAATTTGGTTGCCCCGGATGGCGCGCATCTCGCGGCTGTCGGGTTTGAGCTTGGTGATCTCCACGACGTCCGCCGTCGCCGACGATTCCGTCTTGTGTACGGTGCGGTAATAGTTGATTTGCCCTGCCTCGATCTTACCTGGGGAAGGGACCAATTGCATCAAGGAAAGTGCGGTGATGCTCTTACCACAACCGCTTTCCCCTACAATGCCCAAAGTGCGCCCCGGCTTGATGGTCAGGTCGACGCCATCCACCGCCCGGACGACGCCCTCGGCCAGGTGGAAGTACGTGCGAAGATTTTTGATTTCGGCAAGCACATGATCTGCTGACATGGGTGCCTCCTAGGTGATATAGGGATCGGCGGCGTCGCGCAAACCGTCGCCCGCAAAGTTGAACATGAGCACGGCGAGCACGACCACCGGCACCGGCCAGAGAATCCACGGGTAGTGGGCGACGTTCATGATGTCTTGGGCGTCCTGTAACATCACGCCCCAACTGATCGTCGGCGGGTTCAGGCCGATGCCCAGGAAACTCAGCGATGTCTCTCCGAGGATCATACCAGGCAGTGACCCGGTGAGGGAGACAATGATGTAGCTGAGAAAACCGGGGATCATGTAGCGGGTGATGATGGCCCATTCGCTTTCGCCATCCAGCTTGGCCGCCAGCACGAAATCCTCCTCGCGCATACTCAGCAGCCGCCCGCGCACGGTACGCGCCAAGCCCGTCCAGCCGAGGATGGAGAGGATGAGGGTGGTGGCGAAGTAGATGCGCAGTTGTGGCCATTCACGGGGCAGCGCGGCGGCTAACGCCATCCACAACGGAATCGTCGGCAGTGTGGTAATCACTTCAATGACCCGTTGGATGATTTCGTCGACGACGCCGCCAAAGAACCCTGAGATGCCCCCCAGGACCAACCCCAGAACAAAGCTGACGGCAATGCCGACCAGTCCCACGCTCAACGAGATGCGCGAGCCATAGAAAATGCGCGATAGCACATCTCGCCCAATCGTGTCGGTTCCCATAACGAAGAGGGGCATATTCTCCGGCCCGGTGCCGAACAGGTGTATATCTGTCTCGAAAAGCCCCCAGAACTTGTAAGCGTCGCCGCGCACGAAGAAGCCAATCGGATAGATGATGCTGGTATCTTCTTCGAACACTGGCCTGAACGTGACGGGGTCGCGTCCCATTTTCGCGCCATAAATGAACGGCGTGCGGAAGTTCCCCTGCACGTCGCGCATGTGAATTTTGGTGGGCGGGTAGGAGAGGTAGTCTTTGTAGCGTCGCAAGGGATCGTGCGGGCTGGCAAACTCGGCAAAGATGGCAATAAAGTACATAATCGCCAGGACGATCATCGACATCTGGGCCAGCTTGTGCCGCTTGAATTTCCACCAGACAAGCTGCCACTGTCCGGCCCGGTAGAATTCTTCCTCGTGGGTTTCATCGGCTTGGGGCTGATTCCGGCGACCGAACCACTTTTTCAGTATAGTTGTGTTGCTCATGCCCCCTCCACTCCACCGAACCGGATACGCGGATCCGACACGGCTAACATAACATCAGAGAAAAGCGCGCTGATGGCTGTCAAAGCTCCGGTGATCAAAATATAAGCGCCGGCCATATACATATCTTGTTGCCGTAGAGAAGAATACAACGCCGGCCCGGCCGTGGGGAGATTGAGGACGATTTCCAGGATGATGCCGCCGGAGAAGAGCCACGGCAACAACCACATCAAGCCGCTGATGATAGGGTTGATCGCCAGCCGCACGGGGTACCGCATGATGACCTGGAGTTCAGATAGACCTTTCGCGCGCGCCACCGTCACGTACTGCTTGCGCAGCTCATCCAGCATCATCGCGCGCATCGTGCGGATGGTGCCGGCAACGCCGCCGGTGCCGAGCAAGATGATGGGGAGCCACAGATTGCTCAACAAGTTCAAGAACTTGCCCCAACTCCACGGCTGGACCATGTATTCCGGTGAGAACAGCCCGCCGACCCGGATACCGAACCTTGAAAGGGCTATGTACATGATAATCATCGCCAGAAAAAACGCGGGTACAGCCAGGCCCACGAAAGTGAAGAAGGTGATGACGTAATCGGCAACCGAGTACTGTCTTACTGCCGCAAAAATGCCGATGGGGATCGCCACAACCCAGGTGAAGATGGCCGAGGCCAAGGCGATGGCGAAAGTATACCACATACGCTCCATAATGACCTGGGCCACGGGTTTTTCAAAGGTGTAAGAATATCCAAAATCGAACTTGGTGACGATATTGCTGATCCAGAGCAGATACCGCTGGTACATCGGCCTGTCCATCCCATATTGTTTCAGCAGAGCCTCGGCCTGCGCTTCACTTACCTCTACCCCGCTGGTTTGCAAGCGTCGTATCTGGTACGTCACGATGTCGCCGGGGGGGAGTTGGATGATGATGAAAGCCAGGATTGAAATCAACAGCAATTGGGGTAGCATCCGAATGATACGTTGAATGATATATGCAAGCATAAGGGTTCACCTCCTGCAAGTCTGGGAACGCGGGCGTCCCGCCCGCTTGTGGGCCAGAGTCCACGTTCCATTTCTACACTCAAGTCCAAACCGGGCTGCTGGTCCAAGGCCAGCAGCCCGGTCGGTGTATTTATGAAGGCATTACGCCCGCTGACCACCCTCGAAGAAGAAGGCGGCCGGATGGTAGGTGTTGACGCCATACGTATCCCAGCCGAAGGGCACTCTGGGCCGTGGCATATTGCGCATATTCTTGTTGTACAAGATGGGGCACGGGCTTTCGAGCACCGTACCGATGGCCAAGGGGGTGTCGGCCAGATAGTCGAAGATTCTCTGTCCAATCGTCACACGCTCGTCATCGTCGATGACCAGGCGCATCTCGTCAACCCAGCCGTACAGTTGCTGGATGTCGTCCGGCGGCGCGACGATACCCTCCGCCTCCTTGTCCACGGCTTGGTACCACTGTTGCCAGGCGCAAGAAACGGTCCCCTGTCCACAATCGTTCGTGGGGATATACCACTGCATCTGGATCGGCAGGAGCATATCGGTGCAGCGGTCGGCGTGCCAGATGCCACACTCGACCTCGTTGGCGAGCATCCGTTCATTGTACAACGCTTCATCGATTTGCTTGACGGTAGCATCGATGCCGATCTCGCGCCAGAACGTGGTGACCATCTCACAGAACTCATTGACCGAGGCGCCCACGCGGATGCCGGGGTGCTCGATCATATAGCTTAGGCGCTTGCCATCGGGCCGTAGCCGATAGCCAGCGCTGTCGCGCTGATCCAGCCCCATCTCGTCCAACAGTTGGTTCGCCAACGCCGGGTCGTATTGCGCCCACGCCGTGCCGTACTTTTCCTTATAATATGAGGAGTTGGGCATTGGGGCCATTTGCCCCATGCGGGCCAGCCCGTAGAAGAGGCTCTCATTGATCTCTTCCCGGTCGATGGCGACCGAGAGCGCGCGGGTCCAGTTGGGATGGTTGGCGATCTCTTCCAGCACCGGATCGTTGGGGAGCGTGCGGCGGGGATAGAGCGTGTAGCGGTCGGTCATACAGGAGAGGAAGTCGCCGACCACGTATTTGCCCCTCTCCTCGTTCTCCTTATACAGGGGGTACTTGGCGACGGTCACGTCGTGCATCCCTAGCCAGTCCAGCTCGCCGCCGATGAGCTTCAGTTCCATCGTCTGCTGGTCGGCCATGTAATCCAAGCGCAGTGTGTCGATGTAGGGGAGTTGGTTGCCCACCAGGTCGACCTTCCAGTAGTAGGGGTTGCGCTCGAAGATGATGAGGCCCTCTGCCGGATATTCCTTGGGAGTCCAGGCCGCCAGGGTTGGGAAATCCTTGGCCCAGTCCGGGAACTGCCATATATTCAGACCCCACTGGCTGCAGAAGCGGTTGGTCACTTGCTGCCACGTCTCCATGCCCCACTCGGCCATCAGCTTGTTCATAGCTTCCTCGCCGGCGAAGTCGGGGTGGTAGTCTTTCAGGAAATGGCTCGGCATGAACGGGCCTTCCTGCGGATAGCCGCCCATGTTACGGGTGAGGATATGGGGGAAGAGGCCGAAGGTGTAATCGAACGTGCAGCGGAAGGTGTAGTCGTCAAGGATCTCAAGTTCACACGGCTGGTTCTGGATGCCATTGAACGGCTGTGAAATCCATCCCAGGCCCTCTACGGTGGCCCAGTCATTCCACCAGAAATCCACATCGGCGGTGGTTAGCGGCGCCCCATCCGACCAACGCATCCCCTTGCGCATGTGGAACGTATAGGTCGTGCCGTCGTCCGAGCCTTCCCAGCTCTCGATCATGTTGGGGACGAGTGTGCGGAAGTCCGCGTCCGAGTATTGCATCACCCGGTCGGACATCCAGTCGTAAGTGTCGACCGACCAGACGGTGTCGAAGTGAATCTGGCGAACCTCGCCGCCGTAGACGCCGATAGCGTCACGTCCACCCACCACGAACGGAACCATCGGGAGCCGTTCATCGACGGGGGGTAATTCGCCGGAGGCTACACGCGATTCCAGCATCGGTGGTTCGCCGCGTCCCTCTGGAACTTCGACGACGACCTCGACGGTTCTTTCGACCTCGACTTGCTTTTCGACCTCGACCTCGACCGTCTTCTCGACGATCTTTTCGACTTCGACCGTCTCCCGGATGATCTCCGGTGTTGGCGCAGCGCAAGCCGTCGCTACCGCGCCGAGCGCGGCTGCCGTGCTCAGGTGCAGAAACTCACGGCGGGTTAAACTCTTCGATTTCATAGCTTCCTCCTTCTTCCTGATAGAATGTAATGAAATAAAATTCTCTCACCGGGTATCAGGTCGTCGGATACCCGGTAATAGAGTCTGGGATGAATGCCGCGCCAGGCTCAACACACGCCTGTGTACGACTGGCGTAGCACTATAAAGTGTACGACACGTTCATCTTATACTTTATCATTCCTCGGTCTAAAAGTCTTCTACTTTTCGGACAGATTTTTATACTTTTAGGACAAGCCGCAGTGCTGTACACAGACTACAAAAGTCTCAGCACGTACTCTGTCTTGCAGTGCACGTGTTCGGCGCAGATGTTTGCTCAATCAGATGCCTCATGAGACTTTTGTAGTCTGTAGGCCTCTACGCAAGTTTTAGCCGCATAAGGTAATTTGTGGATTGGATTTCCATCTGCGCGGCGTGTAATTCTGTAACGCAGTAAGGATTTTCGTAGTGTTTGAAACCCGAGAGCGGTTCCGGCTGGTCGTTGCGCAGCAGCGGGCCTTGCCACCCGAACGCCAGCGACTCGTGGCGCAGTGTAGTCAAGGTGACCGCCAGATCGTCGAACGTCACCGGTAGCACGAGAACGTTCTCCTGGAACGCCTCGAACTCGCCATCCAGCGCAGCGCGTCCCATATGGCATAGCCAGACGTTGCGCTTGCCCGGCGAGCGCAGTTCGCGATAGGCGCCCGAACCCTGTGTCATCAACGTCAATCCCTGGGCGGCGGTAAGCGCCAGATAGCCTTCGCCCTTTTGTGCGAAGGCCCACGGGTGTCCCTGAACGTCTTCGCGCACGCAGTAAGCGTCGAAGGCAGCGGTGGGGAAATAAGCGTGCGTGAAGCCCATCCAGTCGTCGTCCGGCAGGCGGTACACGGCGATGAGGACGTCCTGCCACTGCGCCACGCGCGGCAGGATGCCGTTGCCCCGCCAGAAGCCGGGTGCGTGCGTTTCCGTCATGCCGCTATTGGCCGGGTGGTTGGTGTAGACGATGGCCCCCGGTCCCAGCGTGGCTTGCCAGATGTGCTCGCGCGTTCCCGGTGCGCCGGGACGGTAGTCCTGCGCCGAGCCGAGCAGGTAATCCGGCGTCCGGTAAGTGACCTTGTTGATACTGCTTCCTTCTGGCAGCAGGTGTTGCTCGCGGTTCCACAACTCATCCGGCGACGTTGTCGCAATCTCCTCGAACAGCGGCAGCAGTTCGTAATCTTCCATACACGCCAGGCTGACAGCGCCGGCCAGGTGTTGGTTGAGGATGCCCATACCCCACAACAGCCGCGTGACGCCGCCCAGAGGCGACAGCCACCCGCCCAGGACGCTCGCAGCGTCGGCGCGACCTTGCGTCCCACCAAGCACACCGTGAAAACTGTTCAGGGCAATGCTGAACAGCAACTTGTCCAGCACGACGGTCGCCATTTCCCAGAGGGCCTCGTTTTCGACGAGGTCCATCAGGTGCGCCAGCGCCGTCAGTGTGGCCTCGAACGCCGCACCAGAATCCCATTCGGCGAAGCCGCCGGCCGCACGCGCGCGCAGCCAGGCCAGCGCCTTCCGTTTGCCCTGGGCGACGTGCCATTCCCCGGTTTGCCCGCTGCGCTTGAACCGCCGTTTAGGATACAACTGCCCGGCGAGGATTTCGCACGTGTGCAAGAGAATCTGCTCGCTCGCGAGCGCGCTCTCCGGTGCATTGTCCGGCGCTTCGTAGGCGAAATTGAGGAGGCAGGTTTTGAGGGCGGCCGGGAGCGCCTTGGGGAACTCCGGGGCATCGCCCCAGCGGTGGTGCATCCCGAGCAGGCCGAGCAGGAGTGTCGTGCTGTCCGTTGCGCCGCCGTTGATCCGCTCGATGTGGCGGAGGAGTACCGGCGGCTCAAGGAGGTTCCACGCGCCCAGCGCCATTTTCGCGATCTCGCCGAAGAGGGTCCCGTCGCAGCGTGCCGCGTGCTGCAAAGCGTCGGCGCGCCGTTGGTCGTAAGTACGTACCGGGGTTTCGTTGTACTGCGCCAGGCCCAATCCCCAGAGGAAAAACGCGCGACGCACGCGCACGTCCTTGTCGTAGTACAGGTCAATACGCGGCATCAGGAGGACGCGCAGCGGGCCTTGCGGCGCCTGGTTCGCCCGGATGAGCTTGGTCGGGCCGGGAGATACTTCAGCAAGGGATTCTCCGTAGATACGGCCGGACGGCGTCTGCACGCGGATGACGATGTCTTCCTTACCCGGCCCGTTTTTGGAGACGGCGTTGGCCCAGACGTCGTCTTCTGCCCAGTGAACGGTGACGAACTCTTCCCACAAAAACGCGTCGCGGTCGAGGTAGGCGGTCGCAAAAATACGCTCCAGGTGATTGCGATAAGCCACGTCTGCAATGGCGGTGGGAATTTGCACGCAAACGTCGCCTGGCGCGGCGGCGACACGCAAGGCCATTGTGTGGGGATGTGTGCTTTCGCCAGTATACACCTGCGCGAAGCACACTAGCACGGGATTGCGGCCGGCGGTCAAATCCACGGTGAAGCTGGCCTGGTGAAAGCCAAACCCGGCGTGCTGATAACGGGGTGGGGCGTTTTCCAAAACACCGTTGACCCACACGTCCGCCGGGCCGTAAGTGGTCAAAGTTAGTGTGACCGGCCCGGCCTGCGTGGCCTCGATTTCGGTGTAGGCCCAGGCGCGGGCGTAATGCGGAAGGGGCGCGGTCTCGGTGAAGGCGCGCAGAGTACTCCCGTCTACGAAATGATCCTCGGCGCAGACGGTTAACGCCCAACGCGTGGTGTAATCACCGGCGGTGAACTCCGCGTCCGGCAACGGCCCTGGTTCTACCGGCTGGCGCGTGAGACCAGAACCGGCGGTTGCATAACGTTGCGCGAGACGCTGTTGTGCGTCGGCGCTAACGAGAGTATCGGGGTTATCAATGGTAAGGGTCTGCGGCCCGGCCACCAACCAATGGTGAACGTAACCGTGTTGCAGTTCATAGGTAATGTAGGAAACAGGCATATAAGGGTTAAGCTCCTCTGGGACAGTCTTTAGTCGTCAGTCAAATAGCTGTTGGTCAAAAGTCGAAGGTCTAAGGTCCAAAATCAACCGGCTGGCTCACATCGATGCCGACTTCTGTGAGGGCGGTCTGAAAATCGTCGTACAGGATAGGTTTGCGCAGGTAAAGCGCCGCGCTTTCATCCAGATCGTGTTCGGCTTCGTCCGTCCACGAGCAGAGGATGACGGGAATGTTGCTCGTTGAGGGGTGGGTTTTGAGCGTTCCCAGGATGGCTAGCCCTCTGTCACCTGGGGCGTCCAGTTCGACGATGACGACGACCGGCGTTTCTTGCAAGGCGATGTTGAGCGCATCCTCGGCAAAGTGCGCCAGCACGATTGGGCAGGCGGCTTTCTTCGCATACCGCTGCATCAAGTAACAAAAACTCGCATCGTCGCCGACGACCATCAGGGGCGATAGTAATGAGGACATTGGAACCTCACGCTGAACTAATGCTTCAATTCCCTTACACTCTAGCAGCTTATGCACAAAAAGTCTTTCACTTTTCGGACGACTTCTTGCATTTTTCGGACAATCCAGGGCAGACTACAAAAGTCTCAGCCGGTAACTTAGACTTTTGTAGTCCGCGCAATGCTGCTTTGATACGCGCGTGGGGAGACCCCCATTTCCTGGCGGAACACTCGCGTGAAGTAGCCGCCGCTGGAAAAGCCTACCGCCATCGCGACGTCGGTGATCCCCATATCGCCGGATTCGAGCAACGCTTTCGCCTGTTGGATGCGATACCGGTTCAGGTACATCATCGGCGTCACGCCCACTTCTTGCTGGAAGCACCGGGTGAGGTGACGGCCACTCAATCCTACGTGAGCCGCAATTTCACCGCGCGTGAGCGAATCCATGTAGTGGGTGTGGATGAAGGCCATGGCTTTATGGACCAACTGCTGGATCTCAAGGGCGGTCTTGCGCCGGCGGGTCAGGACGGTCTCGATATGCTGTAAGGTTTCCTGTGTGCTGAACAGCCCTTTACTCAAGATGCTGACCATCCCGCAATTGAGCCGCGCCATATCCGCTTCGGTCAAGACCTGCGCGGTGAGGATGACGACCGGGATGCGCTGGGTTGCTGGGTCGTTGCGCATGGCTTCCAAGACGCCAAACCCATCCAGTTCAGGCATCATCAGGTCCAGCAGGACCAGGTCGGGCTGTTCCTGGCGCAGGATATGCAAGGCCTCTTGTCCGTTGCGCGCTTGAAGTACGTGGTAGTGGCTGGCGTTTGGGGATTGCGCCTGTACCATACGCGTGTGCATAGCCAAAATATTAGGGTCGTCGTCTACGATTAGGATTTTGCGGGTTCCCGGCGCGCCCCCTTGAGTATCTAGCAGTCCCTGGCCGAGCAGCATCTCGGCCAGTTGGGTTTTGCCTAGCGGTTTCATCATAAAGTCGAGGGGCAACAACGCGCCTTTGTCGTCATCGCCGGACAAGGTGTAGCAGAGTACGGGAACATCGCGTGTTTGCGGATGCTCCTTGAGCGTTTTCAGGATGTTCCACCCGTGCGCAGCCGTCATCGCCTGATCCAGGATTACGGCATCGGGCGATCCGCTGCACAGCGCCGCGCGCCAATCGGCGTCTGTACGGACGGTGTGCATGACGATGGCGATGCCTTTGGCGTCGAGGTGTTCTTTAAGGCGTTGTCCCTGTTTCATATCCTCGACCAGGAGCAGGACGTGCTCGGCATCGTCACTTCCGTTGTCAACGGCGACGGCCTCCTCCATCGCCGGCAACGTAAAGTAGAATTCGGCCCCGCGCCCCTCTTCGCCGGCGGAATGGACGCCGATGGTACCCTCGTGCATTTCGACCAACAACTTACAAATCGCCAGCCCTAGCCCTAACCCGCCATATCCGCGCGTGGTCGTGCGCTCCGATTGCTGGAACTCGTCGAAGATCAGGTCTTGTTCTCCGGGCGGAATGCCCAGGCCGGTATCGCGGACCGAGATGGTCAGGGCCTTGGGAGCGTGAGCGGCGTCTTCGCACACCGTCACCTGCAAGCTCACTTCTCCCTGTGAGGTAAATTTGACCGCGTTGTTGATCAAGTTCAAGGCCACCTGCCGCAAGCGCGTACAATCTCCCCACACGCGGGGCAGCGTGGCGGGAATGTCGGCTGTCCAGCGCAGCCCCTTGTCCCGCGCGAGTTGGCGGGCGATCACGATGACCGGCTCGAGCATCTCGTAGATGTCCACGGCTTCGTAGCTCAACTGCAATTGCCCCACTTCGATGCGGGTCAGGTCCAACACGTCGCGGATCAGGCCATCCAAATGCTGCGCGTTGACGTAGATGCGTTCCAGGTCCTCTTGCCGGTTACCGTTTAGCGCCGCTTCGGGCTGCGTTTCGCGCAACAGCAGGTCGCTCAGGCCGGAGATGAGGTTCAAGGGCGTGCGCAGTTCGTGGCTGACCATCGAAAGGAAGCGGCTTTTGAGGCGATTGGCCTCCTCGGCCATCTGGCGCCTCTCTTCGGCCAGTTGACGCGCCTCCACGGCCTCCCGGTACAGATTGACGCTTCTGAGCGCCGCTGCCAACTGCCGTACCACGTCGGCGCATGGCTCCAGGTTGCCGGAGTCGAAGGCCACGAACCCGGATGCGCCTGCCTGGATCCGCAAGGGCAGCAGCGCCAGGCTGAAAGGCTGGCCGGCGGGATACAGGCCCTCTGGCGGGAACTGCCGGCTTGGAAAACGTCGTAATCCTTCCTCCGTTACTGGCGGTGCCTGCACGACGCTCCAGGCTACCGGATCGTCTTCCTCCGGCTCGTAGAAGGCCACAACTGCGTGTTCGATGCCGATCTTGGGCAGACGCTCCTGCAATACGGCAAAGATGCCGGCTTCGTTCTGGGCGGCGAGAAAACGCGCCGTCATACGCCCCATTTGGTCGGCGACGTCGATCTGGCGCAGCAAGTGGCGCGTGTACTGCTCGTGCGCCATCTCGCTGATGACGAGCCTGGCTTGATCCAGCATCTCCTCGGCGTAGCGGTCGGGCCGGGTATCTACCAAAGCCGAAATGTTATCATGCAAAAACGAAATGGCCGTTTGCCAGGCGTGCAGGTCATTTCTAGAGGTCATAAGCCGTTGTAGAACCCGTCGCAAGGTTAGATGCCAGGTCGCGCCATCGAGCTGTTTCAGGCTCGTTACGAACGCCTCTACCAATTCCTGACACAATAACTGTACCTCGTCCGCATGCAACCGCTGTACGTGAATGTTCATCGTTGTTGCCAGTGCCCGCGCCACTTTTGTGGCGCGCTCTGCGGCTTCCTCTCCAGGACCAAAATCCCCCAGATTAGCTGAGGCGCTCCTGGTCGAAACGCCGATCAAACAGCCGCACGACTCGCGGACGATCAACTGGGTGGGAATCTGGACGGTGTGAAGGCCTTCGACCTGCCCGGTGATGTACTTAAGCAGCAGTCCCACGCCCTCGTAGCCTTCCTCGAAGGCCGGGTAGCGGATGGTGGTCAACGAGGGTGTGTGCGCGGTGGCTTCGAGCCGGTCGTCGAAGCCGATGACGGCGACATCCTGCGGCACGCGCTTCCCGGCCCGGCCGAGTACCTGCATCGCACCGAGCGCGGAGAGGTCGTTGCTGGCGACCAGCGCGGTGAAGGATGTGTCTGACGCCAGAATCTGCTCCATGGCCTTCCGCCCGCCGCCGGTGCTGTGCGCGCCATAAACGATCAGGTCGGGATTGATCTCCAGGCCGTGTGCTTGCATGGCAGCGTGATAGGCGTTCAGCCGGCGCGCGCTATCTCCGTCGCCATCGCGCTGGTATCCGGCGATGAAGGCGATGCGCCGGTGCCCGTGTTCGATCAGGTGCGCCATCGCCTGTTGGATGCCGCCCTCGTTGTCGGCCATGACCGTCGGCCCCTTCTCCCCCGCGCCGACGAATACAATCGGATATCCCTCGGCGACGAGGCGCTGCAAATAGCTTGCTGTGGGTTCCGAGGAAAACCGCCCCACGATGAGTAGCCCATCCACGTTCCAGGGGCCGACCGGGATGAAGTCTACGTCGGGCAAGGGGACGGCCCAGGCCGGACGCGGTGCACCCTGACCGATACCGACGTCCACGCTACAGGAAAGCAGGAGATTGCACCCCAGATCGCGCGCGGCGGCCCGCGTTCCTTGATAGACCGGGCCGAGGAACGTGTCGAGCGTCCCGGTATACACGCGCCATCCCGCCAGCACCCCAATCGTGGGGCGATTGTGTTTGTACGGTCGTTTCTCTATTCGCTCGTGCATCGTTTGCTTTCCTTCATCTAAAAGACTATCATTATCAGGGTGATTTGGCAAGTTGCACACGTGCACGTGCGCACGCGCATTGTCCTGTCCCATAAATTGGGGTACAATCCGGTTTATAACCTATCCCGAAACTCCCCATAGATGCGCCTGTATGGGATCACAATCTTACGCTCGCGTGGACGGTGATTGTGATTTGTGAGAAGTGTTCGCGGGAGCACTTTCTGAATCGTTTCTGTGAAGCTGCAAAGGAGGTGGCGAAATGTTCGACAAAAAGTGGATCGTTCTGTTTATGGTTCTGGTTATGCTGGCGTTGTTGACGGTGGCTACCGTTCGCGCCGGATCGCCGGCCCAACCCACTGCTCTCCAGGGCCTGGCTCCGCAGGCGCAGGTGGGCACCGCCTTTACCTATCAGGGCCAACTCAAATGTAGCGGTAAGCCGGTCACCGGCGACTGTGACGTGGCGTTTCGTCTTTACGATCAGGAGACACTGGGGAGCCAGGTGGGCAGCGCCATCACCACCACTGTTCCCATCATCGATGGACTGTTCACCGTGCAACTCGACTTTGACGCTGCGGCCTTTACCGGCGACGCCCGCTGGCTGAACGTGCAGGTGATGTGTCCCGGCGATGTGGGGTTCGACGACCTGGGCCGGCAACCGCTAACCCCGGCTCCCTATGCCCTGGCATTACCCGGTCTGTGGATACGGCAGAATGAAACCAGCCCTAACCTCATCGGTGGCTACGCGGGCAACGTGATTTCCGACACGGTGGTCGGCGGTACGATCGGCGGCGGCGGAGCGAGCGGTTTTGTTCAGCGTATCACCGGCAACTACGGCACAATAAGTGGAGGCAATAACAATGCCGCTGCCGGCTCCGCTGTCATCGGCGGCGGCGGTTCTAACGTTGCCAGTGGCCCTTACGCCACCGTCGGCGGGGGTCACAGCAACATTGCCAGCGGCACGTATTCCACCATTGGTGGAGGCTCCAGCAACACCGCCGATGGTGTGCAACGCGCCACCGTCGGTGGGGGAGGTGGAAATACGGCCAGCGGTTATTATGCCACTGTGGGGGGAGGCGCAGGCAATATTGCCAGCGGTTCGTATGCCGCCGTAGCGGGTGGGTGGGGCGCAGATGCCTCACACCATGGCGAATTCGCGCTCGCCGGTGGATGGTTTACGCATCCCGGGGCCGGTCAAGCGCAAACTTCCGTCTACGTCCTGCGCCGTACGACAACGAGTGGGACGGCGACAGATTTGTTCCTGGATGGCGACACCGCCACGCAGTCTCTCACCGTAGCCGCGGGCCGCACCGTGACCTTCGATATCCTGGTCGTTGCCCGTACCGAGGATGGCGCTTCGGCGGGCTACCAATTCTTGGGCGTCATCGAGAATCAGGGCGGAACGACGAGCTTTATTGGAACCCCGCAGAAAACCGTGCTGGGTGAGGACGTTGCCGGTTGGGATGTCAGCGTCATCGCCGATAACGCCAATGATGCATTGGTTATCCGCGTCACCGGAGCGGCTGCCACGACCATCCGTTGGGTGGCCACGGCGCGCACGGTGGAAGTTGCCTGGTAGGTTCAGGAGGTTATGATGAACAAGAATGTGTACAGGTCTATAGCCGGTATGCTGGTCATCTCAGCCCTCCTGCTCTTATGGCCCTCTGTCACACTGGCCCAGTCTGGGGATGGCCCCTCGAATTCACTCGGGGTAGGCCCCTCGAATTCACTCGGGGTAGGCCCCTCGAATTCACTCGGGGTAGGCCCCTCGAATTCACTCGGGGCAAGCTACGAGCTTTCCTGGTGGACGGTGGATGGCGGCGGGAGTCGTGTGGAGTCAGTCGCACCTGGCCCCTACACTTTGGCCGGGACCATCGGTCAGCCCGACGCCGCGGTGTGGCAGGGCGCAACCTATTCGCTGGCCGGTGGATTTTGGAGCGGTACGACCGTGGAATTTTACATCTATCTGCCGCTTGTTCTGAGACATTGGGAGTGAATATGAAAAAACTGGCATCCGGTCTGGTCTTCCTTTTCTACAACTTGCTATTCAACGGCTTGTTCCTGCTTTACTTCACGTTGGTCCAGCCCGTGCTTTTGACGCGCCTGGGGCGGCTTCCAGAACACACGGATGTTGTCCTGGGCGTGTTCCTGGTACTGATGTCGCTCGTCGAGCTGGTGGGCATCTGGCTCAAAATCCCGAGCTTGCGCGAGAATCTAAAGGCTTGGGACAACAAATCCACCCTGGGTGCGTTTGCTGGCGGCATGGTGGTGTTGGTACACCTCGGGCTGATTATGTTCCTCTTTACTCTGAGCGCGACGCAAGCGTTTGGCGTGGACTGGGCCAACGATCCGCCGTTTCTGCTGGGCCTTTTGGGATTCGCGTTCTTTATGGCGATGGTGGCCAAAGAGGGCGTTTTGTTGGAGTCTCTATTGGACGTGGTCAACCATCCGGAGAGCGCTTCTGGGCACCGGGTTCCGGCTTTCTTTCGAGCGCTGCATCAGCGGTTCCCTGGGATGAGCGTTATGCTCGGCGATGTACTGTTGTCACTCTTCAGCGCGGTGGCCTACACGGTGACGTGGGAGCGGTTTTTCGGCAGTATGCCGTATACGGCGACTACGTTTTGGGGAAAGCTCGGCGAATATTTCGCCGCTGCCGTCTTGTTTTGCATGATCTTTCCCGCCACGCAGCTTCCCTCGACGGTCGAAGCCTGCCTCACGCGCCGCTCATTGAGCACGCGCCTGATTTCCGCCGGGAGCTTCTTGTTGACGATGGTGATTGCCATTCTCAGTGTCCCGCGTGTGTAAGTGAAGTGTTGTGTACGCTGTTCTGTGACAAGCGTTGTCTTTCGAATGGAAGATTTGTTAGTCCCATTCTATGCGCTTGGCCCGGCGCTGTTCGGTTACGCCCTGGCCTATTTGCTGCGCCGCCCGGATGATTGGGCCGGCCCGGCGCTTGTGCTGCCGCTCAGCGCGCTGCTCACCGCGCTGATGCACCGTTGGGGCTATCGTAAGTTCGAGCAGTGCGCGACGGTTATGCGCCTGGAAGCGCGTTTGTCCCGCTATGGCGGGTTGTGCGTGGGGCTGGTGTCATTTGTGATGGGGTATTTTTGGCTTGTGGACTAATTTTGGGAGATCGTAACATGCACCCTCAGGTCATCAAACTGCTGGACATCGTCAAACGCGGGGACGCGGAAGAGATCGAAGCGGCGCGGAATCTGGTGCGCCCGGAACTGTTGCCGGAGCTGCTCGCCGCCTACTGGCAACTTCCTACCTGGGACGATAAGGCCGGGCTGATGCAACTCTTCTCGGACTACATCACCACCGGTGGCCAGGAGGTCATGCTCAATTTCCTCACCGCGCCGACGACCGAGCTTAACGACGAGTATTACACCTCCGGCAAGATCGTCGCGCTGTGCCAACTGGCAGGCACGTTCGCGTTTTACGAGCGTCTGTGGTACAATCGCCCGCTGTGCGCGGCGGTCAGCGAACGCGCGCTGGCCGGTGAGACGCCCACGCCGGCCCTGGTAGACGCGCTGGATAAATCCAAGCCTGCCGCATCCAAGCCAAAGCCACACACTGCACACACACACATGCGCGCCGAGTCGCCACAGGCGGGAGAGACGGAGAATGTCTTCCGTCGTTTGTTCCGTAACGAAACCGTCTTTATCATCGTCAACGCCGTCTTCTGGTTGGGCTTGGCGGCCCTGCTGTTGACCGATCCGCTCCGCCTGGCCGTGGGCGGGTCGTTGCTGGCGCTGGCAATGGGCCTCTATATGCTTTACGCCGGACTTTCTCCGAAGGTCACGGGGGGTATGGCACAACCCGGTTTCGTGCGGCTACTGGCGCTGAGCCTGGGCCTGGGCGCGACGGTGTTTGCGCTCTTGATGTTGCGCCACGCTTTCACCGGTGGCGTGGCGAGCCGTCCACAGGGGCGCCGTCAGGCCATCGAGGAACGACTGGCAGCGGTATCTCAGGGCAGCACGTGGTTGCGACTTGCCGGTATGGGGTTGCGCGAAGTCCCGCCGGAGGTGTGGGACTTCGAACACGTGACCACGCTTGACCTGAGTGACAACCACCTCACCGCCCTGCCGCCGGAATCGGCCGGCTGGCGAACCTGGAACACCTGTATCTCTACAAAAACCGCCTGGAATCCCTGCCGCCGGAAATCGGCCAACTCACGCGCCTGGAGTGGCTCGACCTCGACAGCAACCGCTTGACGACGTTGCCGCCCGAATTCGCGCGCCTGCAAGCCCTCACCCACTTGAAAATCCAGTACAACCGCTGGGACACCTTCCCCGATGTGCTCCTGGAACTGCCCAACCTGGAACGCCTCTTCCTGGCAGGCAACCAGCTCGGCGACTTGCCGCCATCAATCACGGCGCGCGCGGAGGCCGGGGAACTCAAGCTGTGGTACAAGCCTTACGCCACGCGCTTCAACTGGTCGGCGGTCGTCGTCATTGGCGGCGGACTGGTGCTGCCCGTGTTGCTGAGTGTGGTCGTGAATCGGTGGTGGACGGCGCGAGAACGCACTTTGCGCGAGCAGGCGCAACAGCAGGCGGCGCGACAGCAGGCGGCGCGGCAAACCGGCGAGGTCTTCCCTATCCCGCCGCAGTTGCGCAGCCCGACGCTCTTTGTGATATTCGCGTCGGCGGCGATAAGCCTGTTTATGCTGATTGCCGCGCTCAACGGCCCGCAAACCGGCGTGACGATGGAGGCCGGCGTGGGGATTCTCTTGCTCTTTGCGCCGTTGATCATCGGTGGCTTGATTTTCCTCCTGCACAACACCGGCATGGTGGTCTTGACCGCCGAAGGCGTGGCGCTCCGTCGTTTTGGACGCGCGCGGTCCCTGCGCTACGACGACATCACGGGGTTGACCTCGCCGCAGGGTCTCTTTGCGCCCGGCATCGTGATTCGCGGTCAGAAGCGCGTCTTGCGCGTCCCTCGTATGCTGGAAAACTTGCCGCGGCTCTACACCTTGCTGCTCCAGCGGGTCTCCTCTGACGTGCGGGATGCGGCGCTGAAGAAAACTGCTCCGGCAGAGGCCAAGACGTCCTCCGTTGCTCCGGCCCCATCCACCTTTGCAGCCGGTGGCGGCCTGGTGTACGCCTTCGCCATGGGCCACCGTATGTGGGCGCTTTACATCATCGGCGTCGTGCTCTTTATTCTGTTTTACCTGGGTATTGGGCTGTTGGGGCTGTGGGTAGGGCTGGCGCAGGGCGCTGTGCCGCCCTTCAACTCGCCGTGGATGCGCAACTCGCTCATTTTCTTCGGGATGATCAGCGTCATCTTCTTGCC